>Ga0099824_1003007_pt1 | contig 24667 bp, 4 predicted proteins | sample SiratrowhiteBW_FD_76837 | JGI IMG/M metagenome (GOLD analysis project Ga0099824, IMG submission 76837) | Root nodule microbial communities of legume samples collected from California, USA - Siratro white BW | ecosystem: Host-associated > Plants > Roots > Nodule | place: USA: California...
CAAATAAAGATCCAGTCTGTGAAACAGAATTGCATTTTACTGAAAAATATCAAATTGTTTCAAAAAGTTTTGAAATCCAATTCACCCCCCTCTTGTATTTCAGCCAAAACAGTTTCCAACAACTCTCTTTACTCAAAGCAGGTTGAAGTCTAGCAACCAACCATAATTTCTCACCTATTATATATTGTCAAATGTTTGCGTTTCTCAAACCTTAGAGTGTCAAAGTTCATGGATAATTGATTTTGGTGCTTCTGATCACATTTTCTGATAATACTTCCTTATTTTCTTCTATTTCTCATCCAAATTCCTAATTTTATCACTTTAGTCAATGGTTTCAAAGTTACTTCTCAAGGAGTTGGTCAAATCTCCATTTTCCCCTTCTTGAACCAAAAATATGTTTTTATTGTCCCTAATTGTCCTTTTAACTTAATTTCCTTAAGTCAATTCATAACCTTTGATGCAAATTCTTTTTGTTATGCAATAATGTGGTACAAAATTGATTGATTGGTGAAGGACATGAATTTAGAGGACTCTACTATCTTAGTACTAGACCGTCAATATTTTGTTTAACGTCCCCATGTCCTAAGCTTTTGCATGGTTACTTAGGTTATCCACATTTAGCAAAACTAAAAAGGACTATTCTTGAACTTAGCAAGCTCCATTGAGTCATATAAATTTGTGAAACATGTTTGGTTTTATTTTCTGAAAGGAACTAAAAACAAAATGCAACTCTATCTTTTCTATAGTTCATTTTGATATTTAGGATCGAAGTTATGTCACGTATTTCATTATCTTGTCACTTTTATTAATGAATATTCTCATTGTACCTTTATTTATTGATAGGTAGGTATTAACTTTTTAATATCTTTGAGTCTTTCCTTAATGGAATTAGAAACAAATTTGGCCAAGTGATCAAGATCTTAATGAGTGATAATGCCAAATAATATTTTTCTTCTGATTTTTCTACTCTATTAAATTCACATGGTATTTTACATCAATCTACATGTCCTCATACACATTAACAAAACTGTTATAGTAAAGAGAAAAAATAGTATTCAATTGAAACTGCTCGGACTTTATTGATTGGTGTCAATATACTTGTCTATCATTGGGGTGATGTCATTCTTATTGCTTATTATCTTATTAATAGAATGTAGTCTTCTTGTTTGAACAATAAAGTTTCATATTCCATTGTGTTTTCAAATGAAGCTTCTTTTTCCATTGCTCTTGGAACCTTTGGTTGTGTGTTTTGTACATAATATGTCTCTAGGTTTGGACAAACTTTTAGCCTAGCTAATAAATGTATCTTCTTAGGATATTTTCATCTTAAAAAAGGTTATCAATGTTATTCTTCTGACACTAAAAAAATATTAAGTAGTGTCACATTTTGTCTAAAGAAACTCATTTATTCTCTTCCTCTACACAAGATGTTAACTTTGTCCAACATGTCTTGTATGTGCCTTTAGTTGAGCTCTTTATATATCCAACTTCGAACATTGATCTAACTTATACTAATAATCTAAATTCCTCTCATTAGCTCAATTCACTTATGACATCACTCAAGACTCAAATGACTAGTCCAATGTCATATGACAAGTCTTTTTAATCAAATCCTTCACCATCATCATTCTAAACTACGACTTCTGATAATGTGAATTCTAATTGGTCTATTCTCATTTGCAAATCTATTCAATCTGCATACAACCCTCATCATATAAAGAGCATATGGGCTATTTGTGTAAGTGTATCAACATTTTGTTATTATACTATTTATTTAATGAGTTAAAATTGAATACTTTATATTAATTTAATTTTTATATATTTATTTAAATAAAATAAGATGTGTATTATTATTTTTTATATTTGATATGTAATTTATGATTTGAATAAAAATAATGTGGAAAAATCTTATAAATTAAAGAAAAATAAATTTATTAATATTTGTAATGTTATAGTTATATAATAGGAAAGTTTATAAATTTTCATCAAAATAAAAAAGTAAAATTATAATAAGTATATGTAAAAAGAGTAGTTATAAAATATTTTAATTTTTATTTAATTTTTTATTATAACTATATAATAAAAATACTTTCAATTTTTATGGACAACTTTTTAATGATAAAAAAAATAGTTAATGAATATAAAGATAAAAAGTTTAAAAAAATACTAAAAAACAGTTAAAAAATTTATCCATCATATTAATTATTATACATAAGTTATAAATAAGTTAATTGATATAAAATGTTATAAATAAAGTTACAAATATGTAAAAGTAAAGTAATTGATATAAAGTAGAATTGTCATCACATAATAAAATTATAACTTATGTATAACAATTAATACGATGGATAAAATTTTGTATGATGTATAACAATTAAATGGATGACAATTGTTATCATATTAATTGTTATGCGTAAGTTATGGATAACAGTTACAACTTACAAATAAAATTTTATAAAAAAAAATTAATAATAGGAATATGAAATATGTAAAAAAAATCTCTATATATATTATTATAAATAAAAAATAATTAATATGATTAAAAGTAATATCATATTCGTCACAAAAAGTTGAATCTTTTATATAAAGGTTTAAATATACACTTACTCTAATCAATATTTTTTCATAATCTTGATTATAATTGTTTCATTGAAATGCTCTTATTCTATTGAGTATGAGAGGAGAAACACTACTATAGTAACACATGTATTAGCCAGATAATCTATTGATTTTTCCCATAATTGTATTATTCACATTATTGATACGGAAAATATCTCATTGTGTTTATTAAAAAAATAGATGGATAGATTTAAATTATGTAAATATTCTAAGATAAAATTACCCCATTAGAAGTTATTAAATAATAGTGTATAAAACGATCCCTCTGTATAATTTAGATTGATTATGACAACTTGAATGAGTTGATACTATATTGAAATCTTGGCCCTTAAATGGAAGTGTTTCCAACAATTATTCTTACTCTGCGTAATGAAAATAAATTCTGCTTCTTTCTGATGAGTAAAAATATAGATTATTGTAGTTGAAGTTTCTTATTTTAATGAAAAGGCTCTCATTGAGCTACTGATTTTCCTTTGACACAGAGAAAAAGTTAGCCACAACACACACGGCACCCTAATTACCTTGATGATTCATGAGTGATGACTAATTAAGGTGCATTTTAAAAGAAGCCCCAATTGGGTGAAGAAAAAGATGGAACACGTCCTTTGGAAGAAAGCAAAGGTTTTTGTTTGTGTGTGTGTTGTGAGTGAGAGATTATGTGTGTGTGGGGAAACACTAGGAGTAGCCTGAAGGACTGGGTCTACCAAACCCTAACTAAACGGCATTTACTCTTCATCCCACACAATACTTCATTCTCAAACATAGGGTAGTTAACTTCACTATCCTATTCATTCCCTCTACAACTTCAACCAAGATCCAAATCTACATTCAATTATTTTATAATTAGAATTTAAAATGTTTCAACTTGAAATTAGTTAAGTAATATTATTAACACTATAATATATAAAACAATATATAAGAAATCTAGGTTCCTTTTAGGTTACAAATAACAAATAACAAATAACAACCACTTTACAAAACTTACCGTGGCCATTTTCCCTCTATGCCCAGAAGGTAACAGATGCATTATGGAATAGAATCGAAACAGAACAATTAAATAGAGGAAAATAACAGGCATTGTGTGTTTTATTGGGTTTATTAAGGTCGTTGTCCCAAATAATCGTGGCATTACCCAGTGGTTGCCTAAGGAAAAGACAGGTAGGTACTGCGAGTTACGTGTCACACATTGTTTGATGGTTATGTTGGGCTGTTCAATTTTACATCACAGTCAAGTGATATTAACCATCAGTTCTTTCTACTGTCACCGTTTTTTAAAGAACAAAAACAACAAAAGCTTATTCGTTACAACAACAAACACGCCTCACCGGTTTTCTTTCGTTGACTTGGACAAGCAAGCAACCCTGCAAAACCACTCCCAATTTCCACAATTGCCCTTTCCTATTTTTCCTTTAACTGAAAAACATTACCCTATAAAGTTTTAAATTCAATATTTAAATACCCAATCCCAAATTTCATTCTTTCTCATTTCTCTTTTTGTACAATCTCCAAGGGTATTTAAGGAAATTAAAATAAAGATAGCAAAATGAAGGTAGAAAACATAAAAAATCTCTTATTTACAAAAAAAAATCTAAAAAAACAAATAAAGCAAGTAAAAAAAAACCATAATTAACTTTTTATTTTTCTATTATATCTATTGATTTGTCCCACTCCATGTTATACACTCTTCGTTGGTGGAGCAACACTTTGTAATCTGCACCTACTCCTTTTATACACAGAGGTTAAACTAAACACAAGTGTGTTTGGTGTGTTCTGTTTTTGTGCTCTGTTTTTTTTATGGAGAAGCACAAGTGCAAGCTTTGCTTAAGGAGTTTCGCCAATGGAAGAGCTTTGGGAGGTCACATGAGGTCTCACATGATGAACCTACCTGTTCCTCCGAAAGAGAGCGAGTTCGTCCCGATTCAACTCAGTTTTGAGGCCGAGTCATCCCCTTCTGAATCCTCTTCTTCCTTCTACGGTCTCAGAGACAACCCCAAAAAAAGTTTCCGTTTTGCAGATCCTGAATTCTCGTTCGCAGCAGAAACGGGCTCCGTGATCCTCCAGGATAGAGAGAGCGAGACCGAGTCGTCCAAGAACCCAACTCGCAAACGATCCAAGAGAGCTTGGCAACTCGGAGAGCCCCTGAAAAAGATGAAACTCTGTGAAAGCAATAACAAGAACGAATCTGCAAGTTCTGCTTCCGATACCACCACGGAAGAAGACGTAGCATTTTGTCTAATGATGCTGTCTCGTGACAGATGGAAGAACTATGATGATCATAAAAACATAGAAGACGAGGTTGAAGATGATGGTGAAAACGATGGTGAAGATGAAGAGGAAGAGGATGATGAAGAAAAAGATGGTTTTGAATTAGAAGAGATGAAATCTGTTAAGAAGAGTAACAAGGTGCGAGGTAGGTACAAATGCGAAACGTGTGACAAGGTGTTTCGATCTTACCAAGCTCTTGGTGGGCACAGAGCAAGTCACAAAAAAATGAAGTTAAACTCTGAAACAGAGTTTCAGAAAGCTGAACTTGAATTGGAGCATGTTACTGTGGCGGAGAAGAAAGTCCACGAATGCCCCGTTTGCTTCAGAGTCTTTGGTTCGGGTCAAGCCCTTGGTGGACACAAGAGAACACATGTTATAGGTTCTTCTGCAAGTCCTACCACCGCAACTGTCAGAACTCCTGCAACTGTTAGAGCTTCTGCTAGAGTTGCAGACAGTTTGATAGATCTTAATCTCCCTGCTCCAATGGATGATGATGAAGACATTAGCCAGTTCGATCACTCCGCTCTTTCCGATGCAGAGTTTGTCAAACAGTGAACAAAGATTTTCTTTAGTTCGAACTTCTTTTGATTTTCTTTTCCTTTGACTAGTTAGGCCCTGATCCGAAGGTACAGAATTTTGGTTCCTTTATTAGACTGCAATTTTAGATTTGTTTAGCCATTTGGGTTATAACTTATAGCTTACTATTTACTTGGTTACTTGGTTACTTACTCTACAGTTCATATTCATCTAATAATATCATAATTCTTCTCAAATCCAGTTCTTAGCAACTTTATGATGTTTCACAGTTTGTTTCTGTAAGATATGACTTTTCAAGTTAGAGTTAGAGCATTTATTAATGGAAGAACTGAACTTTTTATGCTTATTCTATTTAGCTTAAAGTTTTGTACTTTTTTTTTTATATAATAATAATAGTTTACTAGGAGGGTTTCTCATTCCTGGGATTTCACACTTTAGTTGGGTGTTTTGGTTTCTTTTTCTTTTCCTGTGTGATGGAGTTATGCAGAAGAGTTGGAAGCGTGCGTGTTTTAGTGGGCTCTGTTTCAGCTTCCAAGCAAAAACTGATAAGTAACTGTTATACCATTCATTGCTTGTGAATATTAAATAAACCTAGTCATTTGATGAACCTGCATATTATAATGGTAGAAAAGTAACTTCCACTTCTGACCACCAGCATTGTGCAGTTGAGGAAGAGGAATATGTTTCTTTCATTTTTTTAAGATGTTCCATATTGCACAGCTTTTCTCCTTATTTTTTTGCTTACTTTTCACATAAATCTTCTTGACAAGTAGAAGGTATTGTTATGATCATATCACTGGGTGAATGAGAAAAAAAAAAAAAAAAAAACCTTGATGCCACAAGAGGTGGTGATTGAGTCAATGAACCTGGTTTTCATTAAATTTTTTACTGCCATTTTTGGGAAATCTGTAAAGGTGATTTGAGAAAAGAGAAAAAGCAAGCAGATCCCTTATTTTAGTCTTGGCTGACAGATTAATTTGGCTTAGTTGGGCGTGACTCAAGGTATCTAGCTGAGGCAGGCCTTTTGGTTCTTTATGGAAAACTTTCAGTCACACTCATTAAATTTGTAATAAATGACATATGATCCGTTTCATGCATTTGTTGTATTTTTTTTTTCTTTAATTTGGTTGTATTTCATGTGGGTTTGGTCAATTACTACTACATCTTGGATGCCACTATTGTGATTTAGACTTTGGAGGCCACAATGCTGAGATTTCACTTCAAATAAATCTGACTGGTTAACAACTAAACCAAATTAGAAAATAAACCATAAAGTGAAAAATTTGGTGCTTAGATGGAACCACTAAGTAATTGCCCTTATAAAGTAGGACATTAGCCACCACCCAATTTCATCATCACACTTCTGTGTACTCATATTATCATAGTTCTACCTTACACATTTCAATAAATATATATTTTTTTAATTCCAAAGAAGAGACAAATTTTCTTCCTTTTCATTGTATATATTCAAGTTAGGTAATGTTCATTGAAATTTCTAAAGGCAAGATTCCAATTTCTTCAAAGCATGGTCATGGTCTCTCAAAATTGGTCGTAAGTTGCGTATAAATTTAGGTGATTTTGGAGAAGAAAGAACGAAGTTTATGTAGAACAAGTTCTAGTTGAATTCAAAAACCCAATTTAATCTCTTAACTACACATGTAAGCAATGCGTTCTGGTCAATACCCTTTACTTTACACAGATGGTGAAAGAGAAAGCTTTTGGCAAACTAAAGAGAAAGATAATTAAAGATTTGTGGTCAAACGAAAATTGGAATCAGCATTAAGTAAGGTGTAAACATTATGTCACGCTAAGATATTCTTATTAATTTCATCTTGAAAAAAAATATGCATATGTATGTGAAGGGAGAAGAAATGAGGAACTCTTTCTTATAAAGGAAAAAAAATGAAGCATTATTTTAATCAATAGAAGAATAACAAAGTAAAAAAATCTGACATTAATGATGATATTAATTATGTACTATGAATCTTCATTTAATCGACATTACAATGTTGATAACAGTTGATTAATATATTAATGATGGAAGATTACGTAAACTGAACCTGTGTGTTGTATGCATAAAAATTACAATAGTTTTTAAAATTAGTGACAATGTTAATAATCACTTGTGCACTTTTCTGAATCATGCTCTCTAATTCTTTTTTGATGATAATGCATAAGAACAGTGATTTCAATGACAAGAAATATGGTCTTGGGTAGAGTTTTTTGCTCTTTTACTTAACTCACAACTTGCTACTTTTTTTGCCTTTTATCTTTCTTTTGGATAACTAAGCACTTTTGCATCCACGAACTAGGAATGGAGTTTTCTTGCCTAAAATTCCAAGAATATTTTTGGAAATGAAGTGACCTAATCAATCAACTCATCTGCAAGTGCTGTTTTGGCACGTATGAAAATTGCCAATGTTCGTAACTCTCAACTATCACCAATTAACAATAATATCAGTTACTTTTTGGTGTGGAGGTTTCATGGAAATTCTCATTGATGTTAATTGATATAATAATAATAATAATATTAATATTAAATCAAAATAATATTAATATATATGAAAAAAATAAATTATTCTTTTCATATCATGAATATGTCAGTTTTAGTCAAAATATGATACAATATTCTCATTCTGTGTAATCTGTACCATACCAATATATATTCCCATAACAGTTTTGAAACTACTCAAAGAAAAAAAAAATGGTGTACATGGAGGAATCAAAAACTTTTGCTACAATATCAACTATTCCAATTCAATTAACTTTTGGAGAACTAGAAGAAAAGATTGTGTTTCTTTTTTTCTTTTACTTTATTTTCTAAGCATAAGAACTTGAAATAAAGAAGATGCAGAGCGTGATGCAAAATAAGTTCAGAATCATTCAGGCCGAAAGTAATTTAAAAATATATTTTTTCGTAGTGGATTGTTAGTATTTTGTATCCATATAAAAATCAAAACTATAAGGGCCATTTGGTAGGATTTTTTTTTTTTCATACTCAATAATCATAACTGATTCATGAGAAAGTTGTTGGTATATTTGTATTTCTTACTGGATAAGTAGTAACTTTTAGAATGGCCAATATATCGCAACTATAGAAAATATTGTTATTGTTAAGATGCATTGAGTACAAATTATTATGACAATAAAGTGTGAATTTAATAAGAATAAGATATAAGGTTTAAAGTTTGGGGTTAAAAGTTAAATTAAATAAACTTATATGAAAAAATAAAAAAGACTAAAATAATTTTAAAATTTTATAAAAGGTTATTATTTTATAGAAAATATAATAAATCTTAATAATCAAAAGATCAATTGATAGAAACATTTATTATGGTTTTTCTTATATATTAAGATTGGACAATTTTCTTCATAAAAACTTTTAAGAGAGAACATTAAAAAATTAATATAAAATAAAAGTAAAAAATTCTTCATAAATTAAAATTAACTTATTCATAAATTTAAACATGCACAAATTAACTTCATATATTAATTTAATTAATAAAAAAATTTCTAAAAGTTCTTATGAAGAATATATATATACCAATTATGAATTCGTGCATACACCATTAAATTTATTTCATTTTGACGATATTATTCTACATTAATTCTTTAACAATTAATAAGAAATAACATAGTGATATATATGGTTGGAAATTTCATTCCAATCAGGGATATAATTAAATTATAATATATAGGTACGATGTAAAACTCACTTATACAAATTGGTTTTGTGATATATGTTTGACTGTTGCTTTTGTGATTATTTATGAAACATATGTTATGATTTCTGTCACGTTTTTAAATTCATAATTGAAATATGTTAGGATGTTTATGTTGAAAGTTTAAACTTTCAATATTAACTAATATCATAACTAATATTGAAAACACTACAACATCAATCTAAAAAGAGTTAAAATATTTTAACATCGAATGTTGAACTAATATTTTTAATATAAATTTTGAGTCGGTATTGAAAGGTTGATTGAATCAACGTATAAAGATTTTGATCGGGATGTCTATAATGTTATTTACAACCTTAATTTTTTGGGCACATTGCATAGTGCATATTCTATTGACATGATGACCAATTTTATATTTTACGAAGGAAATTAGTAAGGACTTGAAATTGTCTAACTGAGAGGATAGAGGAAATTTTGACAAGGTATTTGTAGAATTGTAGCGGTATTTATAAACAACTAACCTATATTTGAGGTATTTACGGATAATATTGGCTAAAATACTTTGTATTGTCATGTATGACGAATTTGATAATTTTTGTAAAAAATATTTTAAAAGTTTTGCAAATAGTATTTCTTTTATTGATTAAAAGTTAAACTATTTACACCATATATGCTTACAAATTAATCTCGTATGGATTTTTTAAATTGCGATAGAACTATAAATATAAGTTAAAAATATTTAAAATCATAAAAAAAATTATAAAATTAAATGCACGGTAAAATTTCTAAAGTAAGTTGACACTATAAGAAAAAAAGCTATTTAGAGACCAATATTTAGCTACCAAATGAAATTGTTGTTAATTGTGACCAAAATAGTCATCAAATTATATTTTGGTTGCTAAATAACTAGAAGATAGAAGTAATGATTGAATTTAGTGACCAATTAAGTCAAATAATTAGTATCTAACACTAGATACTAAAGTTTTAGTGACCTATGCCATTAGATTCTAAATTGGTATCTAATTAAGTTAGAGAATAATTTAGAATCTAATAGTATAGGTCACTAAAACCTTGGTAGCTAATCTTAGATACCAATTATTTGACTTAATTGGTCACTAAATTCAATCATTACTTCTATTTTATAGTTATTTAGCAACCAAAATTTAATTTGGTGACTATTTTGATCACAATTAATAACCATTTTATTTGATAACTAAAAATTAGTCTCTAAACAATCTTTTCTTGTAGTGTGAGATTAGAAACGAAGAGAAAAAAAATGTAATATACATATAATGAGAAAATAAATGTTACCAGCTTTTTATCTTAAAATGAAAATTGTTAACTAGAAAAAAAAAGAGTAACTAATAATTCAAAATTTTAATATACAAATAACCAAAAGTCTATATAATGAAATATAAACTTATTTTTAATTATAGGTTCATGTTGTTATAAAGAAAAATATTATCTCTTAAATTAGGAGTAATAATATACAATGTGTTAAGTAGAATTTGCACAAATCTATTACCAAACTAACTAAAAAAATATTTGGTTACGTTGGGTTAAGTTTCTACATTTTTTTTACATTTTTTTATGTTGAACTTAATGCAATCTAACCCACTATTGATCAAATTGGGTTAATTGGGTAAATAATTTGAAAAACCTTTTTTTTTTGTAAAAGTTTTCATTTTCAAGTATAAATTAATTAAAAATTAACACAATTTTTATAAAAATTACTTCAAGACTGTATCTTTAACACATTTAAAAGACAAATTATTCCTGTAATAAGAGTTTTCCTTTGGTTGAATCTAACAAATTTCAAATTTATAAGGATTAATTTAACAAATTAATTTCAAATTATTATTATAAAATCTTTGTGGTTTCATAGGATGTCATTGGGTTACATAAGACTTCAGAACTTCCATACTTCACATAAGACTTGAGGTATTCATACTTTCTATGATTTGAAAACTTCCATACTTCACATAAGACTTGAGGTATTCATACTTTCCATGTCAATGGTAGACCATTACAATTATTTTTTCTATATGTGTGACCACTAGCACAATTGTAAATTACAAACAATTACAAATTACCAAAATATTTCAGTAATAATCAAAACTTTGTTTCATATAAGAATAGTATTTAATAATTAACAAAAGAATAATTATAAATCAACATTATCACCCAACATCCACCATGTCCACCCAATCAAGTACAAAGGTGTGCAAATTATAAGCAGGACACTAACTGAGATAAAGGACGATACAAAAGGAAGATAATGTTTTCATTTAAAATATTAAAAAATTAAAATGCAAAATTTTGCCTAAAACAAAGGTTAAAAACAAGATTATGTTAGAGAAGAGGTAGCGAAGGTTAAAAGTTGAGGCCAACAATAGAGATAAATTGTGAAGGCAAACACCCTGAAGGCAAATAACATAGGAAAATAATGGAGGCAAATTGTAGAAGGGAATGATGAAAGGGAGATGGATAGGGTTGATTTGAAGAAACAAGATGCATCATAACAATGTTTAAGTTTGTTTGTCTAATGTTAGGATTGAGATGTGGTGGGGACAAATGACAGAGTCAAATGATGAAGATGAACAACAGAGACGAGAATGTTAGGATTGATACGAAAAATAAGACACATCGCTACGAAAGTGTTTTTTTTTTTTTTAATGTTAATATGGAGATACGACAAAGGTGAATGCTAAAAATGAATGACGAAAATGAAACAGAAGAAAACGTATTCACTTTTTAGAGTCAATCTCCTTTTCTAGACGTATTTCTTCTTAGAGAATTTGAGATTTGTCTAAATTATGTTAAATGCGAGTGAGTGTGAGATAAATACAATAGTGTGTCTTAGATCACCCATATTAAACTCATTATCCAATTTATATAAGAGTGGAATAGTTGGGATTGAGTTGGGTTTAATCTAAATTTAATTGAATTAAATTGGGTTGAGTTAGATTATCAAATAACCTAATAGACTAGACACCCTTATCTCACATATCGTGTTAAATTCATAAATTCATTTAACTATTTGTACATTGTCAAATAATATTTTCAATACCTAAATACAATAATTTTACACAAACAATGCACTAGTTGATACATCACAGTATGTGTTTTTAACTAAAATGTGATTTCCTTTTTCTTCCTTAGTTTGTATCCATCGCTTTTATTCCCCTATTGCATGTTACGTTGATTACGGGCTTATAATGAAACCACCCATCTCCATCTTATCTTTCTTTTTGTCCAGTATTTTCAAAGGGAATTGCCCCTAAGAATGATAAGCCTATCAATCAAAGCCACCCCTTTAAAGAGCACAATTTTGTAGAAAAGGGAACACCAGAAATCATAGGTGTAACAATTTTGTTTCACCATTTATGGTGCTTTGCTTTCATGCTGACATAATCAGGCAGCATAAGATATATAATACAATATGAGAACAAAAAGTAAAAAAAGACTATGGACAACTTGGGTTGGCTGACCTTAAAGATTGGGAACTAAGAGGGACATATGAGTCGGTGGGTCGGTTCTTGCTCCATTTAATAATAAAGAAAAACAAAAAAAAAGGTGGTGTGTGAGAGATATCAAAAGTAGAACTGAAGTAGAAGAGGCTGAGGTTGTGTTGTTGCGTTTTATTTTTATTTTTGTCTTTGTGAATTGTGAGAGTGAGTGCCACTCCATGTTCTCATCACACTTCAAGTGGTGGTGGGGAACTTCAAGGAGAACTAGATTGCAGAAAAAAGATAAAAACAACAAATTTGCGATGGTTCTTAGAGGTGTGACTTCAAAAGGTTTCCAAAAGGACAGAGTCAACTAGGTGATCTTTTCCCACTTGCCTTTCATTTTCTTTGTCAAAGGTCTAACCAATCCTACATCATCATCATTATCATAATTGAAAATCACTTTTCCAAGGGGTGTTTCAAATCATCAAATTTGGCACCAATTGTTACGTATGCTATAGAATAGTGGGTTCATTAGGGATATTGATTGGAGTAATGGCACTATGCACCCGGTCTTCGCAAGGTTCAATATTTGGTCATAAATTGTGGGATATATTTGGCTCCATTTGAAAGTGTTAAAGGGTAGTAGTATATTTGCTATATCTGTGGCAATGTTAGATTTTCCAGTGCTTGTCCTTGGAGTGTCAGGTGAGAAATCACTTGTGAGGGAAATTAATCCAAACATTTGGTTGAGTTGTTGGTATGATAAGTCAAAGCACCTTTCACATCAAACATTAAAAGTGAAACTCCCACCGTATAACCAATTTATTCTTTTAGAGATACCCTTTATCACTACCATGGATAGTTTGGTTGGTGCATGTCGATCAAGGATTGGATCAATGAAATTTTGCTAACTCGTTAAGTACTAAATCATGTGAAAAAGCTCTATAATAGTCTACACTCTCTTTTTTGTTTCAAATCTTCGTCAGTCACCCTCTACCCACATGAGAAAGAAGACTATCTCTATGAGTATTTAAATATTTGTATTACAAGCCAAAGTATGACAGTTGATCTTTAATGTGGCTCAACATTGATGTCATTCTTTTTCTATAAATTATGTGAATCTTAACTAACCAGAATTTGACTACCTTTTATCCAGGAGTGAGCTAACCCTCCCCTTTTCAAAACCTCCCCTCAAATTGATTTCAGGACCAATTACCATTTAAATGGGTAGAAAGGAGAGCCAAACTTGTTTTATAAGTCAAGTAAAGTACACTTAGCATGGGGTTGAACTCAATTGCCCATGTGAAAGATTAGGTGACTGCCAAACTTTAAAGACTATTGCCTTGCTAAATTAAATAACTAATCTTAGAATTACATGAATCATAGTTTAGCAAGTAGCTCACTGTTTCTTAGCACATCTTTTCCTGTTTGAACAAAACTGATCAAAGAGGTACAGCATAAGTTCATCTATAACCTCTCATAATAATTGGGAAGTAACAAGTTTAAACCATTTGATAAGCTCAAGTTCTCTAGCTAGTTTCAAATGGACTAAGCCTGCAAAACTCTCTCAGGCATATACAAATTGTGTAACCAACTGAGGAAAAAGAAGTCAAACACAAATTATGGCTATTACTCGTACATATTTCCTTCATGATGTGGCTTACGACCCAACTACCACTACTTAAAAAATTCAAAAGGATAAAAAAAAAACACCAATTGCTTTTGCTGGCGTATTTCTTCTGTACTCACCTAACATAGAGCAACTCCACCACACAAAACACAGATTGTGAGAACCATGGAGCACCCCATGTGTGAAAGTAGTGATATTATTCAAAATGATAAAGTAAGAACATGATGCTCAATTAGTTGCCAAGAATTTATTGAAGGGAACCTGTGGTGTTTCCCTTCTTTTACTGACTAATTAAGCTAACAAAGCATTATTAGTGTAACAGTGTTGAGCCAATTGTTTACCTGTGACTCAGCTGAAAGAAAAAGTATAGTATAGTACATGCAAAATGGCAAGACAAAGTGTCCTACTTGGAGTTGAAATTGAATCCTTCCACACAATTCCCTTTCCTTCTTTTCAACTCTTTGTTAAATAAACTATTTTATTGCCTGCTGTCATTCTTGGCATGCTCTAAATTAAAGGGTTGCCTTGGGTTCACTCCACAAACACCATGATTCCATGCCCCTCTTACACTAAAGTCATGCACACTAAAAAAGCTCCCCACTAGTTAAGCCGTGTATGTATATCACACTATCACGTGTGATTGTTTCCCATAAGAAAGATGCTTAGGACTACTATTTATGAATTCACCTATGGCCCATGCAATGGGATTGTCCATTAACAACCAGTCACAAGATCAGGCGGCAGCATCTCCTGGTCTCACAAGATTTGGAAACTTTGAAGCCCTAAGTCATTGTTGTTACTGTTTAATTCATACCCTTTTGTTTTTTTTTTTTTTTTCAGATTATTTGGAAAACTAAACTGAGATTCGTGATTCAGAGTTGCTCATAAGCTCTTTCTTTGAAAGGAAAGCTGTTGATTGTTCACTTCGGTTCAATAAAATATAAGTTCCTCGATGATGTCATTTGGACGTAATCATAAATTAGGTATTTTGCTATAAACGTATATTTGTGCTCTGGTTGTGAACTTATATTTTTCTCTATGCATTTTGAAACCATTATAGTTAGCTTTATATAAATTAAATATAAACTATATTATACCTTAAGAGAGAGTGTACTTCACTGAAATGTAAATGAAGACTGAGTACTTATCGGTCAACAGCTCCGTAATAAAATAATAAGTTATTATTGAATTAATCATCTAATCACTATTAACTGCAGTAGCAGTCTAAGTTTATAGAAGGTCTTTCAATTACATTAGTGTTATAATACATTTAACCTTTATACAAGGCACACCCTATTTAGAGAAACAAAAGTATGTTTACAATCTAAAATCACTTTCTTACTTTAATTATGGAATACTTTGGAATCTGATAACCTTTTGTAAGGAAAAACTAGAAATTGAAAAGCAATCCTTCAATATCAAAGATTCTAACAATCTAGAAAATTGTCATTTAAGTAGAAATGGTAAAAGTAGAATAAGCACCTGATTATTTTATTATTAAACTGAAAACGAGTATTTATAGAAAAAACTAATAATTAAGTCTCATTTTCACTGAGTCATCATCTCTCTAAACATCTGTCTTTTCCCCTTTCTCTGACTTCTTTCTAAGATTCCATATCCGTCTCTCATCAATTTCTTGAGCGGAGCCCACCATTAGACTCGTGACGGAGAACAGAGCAAGTCTATTCGATCAGAACTTCCGTTAGATAAATTCATTTTTTGTCCTCTTTCCTTAGAGCAAGTTTTAAGTTTTAGGTTTTCGTTTTAACTCTGCTGTTTAAGCTTGCATGTGGCCTCTAAGTCATCAGATGGTGCCCCTATGCGCTCAGTGTCTTAGTGGGTTAGTATGATAGTTGATCAGAGGTCATTTTGGTGTAAGTTTGAGTTCTTGAGGATCTTTGGCTGTTAGAACTTGTAGAGAGAACTCCCGCTGTGATTAAGAAAAGGGAAGCTAACCTACGTTTTTGTCTGACTTGGGTGTGATCGTAGGTTACGGTTTGATAAGTTTAGGGTTTGTGAAATGCATTTGTGAAAGTCTCTGCAGGTCTGAAATTGGGATTGAATTTTTCTGATTGATTTCTGTTCTTTCATGTATGATGTGGTTCTGTGAAAATTGATGGTATGCTGATCTGTTGTATAGTATTATGTGCTAGGGTAGATCACTCATTGTGTATGTGGTTGATTTTCGCCCAATTTAGTCATCTGAGGCATGCATGGTAGCTTTAAGGTAGTGGATACTGCTGGTTTTTCTGCATAACTCGTCTAGGCTAGCCACTCTCGCCTAGGCGAGCTTAAATGGAAATTTGAGAGGTGCTCTCGGGTCCAATTTCGCCCAGGCAAGAAGTGTTTCGTTCGATGAGAAGGTAGTCTCGCCTAGGTTAGGGTATAGTCGTTGAGGTGAGAAAACCCCTGAAGCTAAGGTGCTCTCTAGACTGTTTTCGCCCAGGCAAGAAATCTTTTTCTCAGGCGAAGAGGTATTCTCACTCAGGCAAGAGTAATCTCACCCAGGAGAGAATAGCCCTAGAACTAGAGTGCTCTCTGGACTTTTTTTTGCTCATGTGATAAATTTTTCGCTCAAGTTAAGCTGAAAATAATTTTTATTTTGGCTTTCTGTTTTGATTGTTTGATTCTTTTGTAATGTAATATATGGATTTTAAAAAATGGATTGATTGATAATATAAATTGAATAGTATTGATGATTAAGTAATTTCTTGAGTTTGAGATTGAAAAGTGAATGAATGCATGAGTAGAGATCTATATTATGATGTGATATGGTTAAATTGTTGATGGAGTTGGTCAAGATCTAGGCATAGTGTTTCCAGGAAAGAAAACACCTGTGCCTAAGTTTATTAGGAAGTGCATTGTCTAAGGATCTGATCAATAACGATTGATATCCTGACTCTACTAGTAATAGGAATCAAATAGATTATCATTATTAGGTGGTGAGAGTCAAAGGAGGTCTGAACTAGGTGACTGCAACTTGAAACATAGCTGGCCAGAAAAGTCTCAGGAGGACTAGCCCTGTCATACATGATTGATGATTCATTTTGTAAAATATGTTTTGGCCAAGTTCAAGAGGGGGTTAAATTGAACACTTGAAAACTTTTTGCAAATGATTCTGTTTAATGTAGAGAATGAAAACTATTCAAGATGATATGTAAAGCAAACAACAAAGGTTCAAAAATAGTTCCAGGACAATATCAGTCAACCAGAAAGCAGTTCTTGAAAGCATAGTGTACAGTAAAAACTGTTCTTGAAAATTAATTCAAGAAATCAAAGAATTATATCAAATTCAAGTTTGTAATGAATTATTGATGAAAGAACTTTTTATCAAACAATACAAACTATGTTTAGTGTATGAAAATTGTCTTTAACCAACAATTATGAAAGATTAACTTTTCTGGAAAGACTGACTAATGAACAGTGAACCCAGTAAGTTGGGAATACTGCAGATTTACAGAAAACTAATTTACTGGTTATTTATCAGATTCAGAACTGTCAAGAGTAGACTGTGTTTAAGCAGAATATATGTTTTCAGAAGATACTTAAAATGTTTTCAGAAAGTTGATGAAATTATTCAATTAGCAAGGTTAAACCGATTCTGAAAAGTCAAGAAAAACAACAAGATTTATCAAGAACAGTCAAGAGAGAGAGCAAGAGAGATCAAGACACAATGATTTATCCTGGTTCACCCTTCCTCAAGGGCTACGTCCAGTCCCTTACTTCACAGTAAGGATTTCCACTATAAAAAGATTAAACCAGATCAGTTTACAAAAAATCAACAACTTGCTACACGTAAGAATACACTGCTCCCCGTAGAAAACAATCCAATGAAACCTACAACAGATCAAAAGCTATTCAAAAACCACTGTATAATCTAGAAAACCCCCTGTTGATTCCCTCAGCAAGTTACAACCTGTACAGAACCTACTGTACAAACAGAATTACCAACCCAGGTAACTCATATCAGAATAAACTTCAGTACAATGAAAGAATTATCACAAACTCAACAAAACAAGCACTTCTATACAACACATTTCAAAATTAATAAAGAAAGGGTATATAAGGCTTAGTCTGATGATCAGATCAGTGATGAAACTGTCTTAGTCAACTCAAAGCTCCAGTAGTATTCCGAAAAACAGTTCTTAATGAAATTGATTGAATGATCTTGATCACTAGACAAGAGGACACTTTTTCTCTCTTTGAAAACTCAATGCTCTTGCTCAGAAAATGTTTAGAATGCTTTCGTATATGTTTTCAAAAAACGCTCCAACTATTTACAGACAACTGTCTTAAAATTCAATCGATTGTTTTTCTTGAGTTAGTTAAAACAGTTATTCAAAATGCAAGTTCTTATTTTAATGATTTCTCAAATCCTTTGTTAAATCAGAAAACACTTATGGAGTTTCTCCTTGATTAAGATTGCATGTATCACTGATTTGAACTCAAACTTGACACACAGCACACACTCCTAGGTTCTAGATCGAGCTCTTCAATCTTCATGAAATCTTCATGCAGTCCATATATGATCACATGGTCTTGAACTTCTTCACACGGTTGGCTTCATCAAATCTTCACAGCAACTCACTGGTGCTTACACATTTGTTGGAGGCTGTGTGAGTTAAGAGCTTGGAGATGTATGACAGGTGCATATCTTGGGGTTTATTCAAGATATGATGCTCAATTTAATAAGAGCTTAAAGATGAATATGATAAATAATTAGTGAGTAGAGGTAAAATTGAGTGCGTACTACCTGAAGAATAATGTTGTATTTATATGTTTTAGACCTAGGTTAATACCCAAGTCCAAGTTGTTACTATATTGAGTTATTGAGTCTTGTAACCAAAGTCAATTTTAATATCCAATCTGAGTTATTCAGATCTGCAGGTGATTATACCTTTGTCTTTTCAAGTGGACAATATTATATTTTGGTATTATACCATAGCTTTTTGATCAAGTACTATTTCTCAGTCTTTGTGTGTTAGATCATTTGGGAAATTGGGATAAAATTCTACCACTAGTGGAGTTTACCTACAATAACAACTACTAGGCAAGCATTGGAATAACTCCTTTTGAAGCATTGTATGGTAGAAAGTGTAGGACAACTCTATGATGGTTTCAAGATGGTGAATTATGTTGGTTGGACTAGAGTTTATACAACAAACCATTAAGAAGATTCAAGAAAGATTAAAAACGTCTTTGATCATGCAGAAATCTTACGTAGATCAAAGAAGAAGACGTTTAGAATTTTCTGTAGTTGACCATGTATTTCTTAGAGTTACACCATTCACTGGAGTAGGAAGAGCGATCAGATAAAAGAAATTGAATCTGAAGTTTATAGGGTCTTATTAAATTCTTAAAAGAATAGGTCCTCTTGCGTATGTACTTGCTTTGCCTCCTCCCTTAGTCAATATTCACAAAATTTTTCATGTATCTCAGCTTAGGAAATATGTGCCTGATCCAAGTCACATTCTAGAATCATACTCAGTGCAAGTGAAGGAGAATCTTTCCTTTGAAGTGAGACCAATTAAGATCTTGGATTTTTAGATGAAACAACTACGTGGAAGGGATATACTTATGCTCAAAGTCTTATGGGATCTCACTTCTGGTGATTGTACTTGTGAAATAGAAGGGGACATTCAAGCATTATATCCTAATATTTTCCTTAGTAAACTAAATTTTTGACGACGAAAATTTTTGCAGTTGGGGATAACGTAAGTCCAGTAACCCTCACACCCCCTTTTACTATCTCTCTCTCACCTTCCATCCTCCATATCTCTCTCTCCCTTCTCTCTTGATTTTCACACTCTATACTTCCTCTGTTCCATAATTTGATCAAGCCCCGCAGTAGCTGAGGATTCAAGGGCCATTTTTGACTGATCAAAATCTCAATGAGAGTAAGTTCCTATTTACTCTGGGGATCATTTGTTCTCTATTTTCCTTAAGTTTTGGTCATCAATATTAGTGGGAACAGTTGAGAAAAGTTTTCCTCTCAACTTGATTAAGATTGTACTAAAAGTTGGTGTTATTTGGAAAACTTGTTTTAGATCCTTAGAAATGGACTAATGTTGTTGCCTGATTGAAGAAATTGATAAGGGATCATTGTCTAAGGTAAGGGTAGCTAGTTTTTACCTCAAATAGAACTTTATGTTAGAATATCTGGATGGGTGGGTGACATGGTCACCAATTTCAGAGCTTCTTTATAATAATTATTTTTACATGAACGTGAATTGTTTTTAATTGGGAAATGAGTTTGATGAATTTTGTAGATGTATGTTGTTATAATGTTAAAGATGTTTTTAGATGACATTTTTGATGATTTAATCATTAAGTATTGTTATGATTGTGGAAAAATTCTAGCATACTATTATTTGTGGATTGAATGGGTATTGATATGAATGATTGAAAGATGAAGTTGATGCCATACATTTGGGATAATGTATGAGTTATGTTTGTTTGAGTACATTAAGTATAACATACCTATGTTTAACAGAGGTCCTCAAGCTTCACTGATGATCTAAGTCACATAGACTAAGATATTAGGTGGTGAGAAGCGAATGAGGGAGCTCATACACACCGGGAATGCTGGTAGACAATCGGTATTGAATGTTTGAACTTACTCTAATCCTTTCTCTTAGATTCAATGATAATCTTAGTCTCTGGTAGGGGCATACTTAATGAGTCTTTTGGAAGATGATAGCTCCATGTGTGATCTATATGTATGATATGATCCATGTGAGACCTTTATGTATGATGTTTGACATGAGTACTTAAAATGAAAAAGAAAAATTAGTATTTAAACTTTATATGCTAGACTTTAAGGGAATTCTCATGACTGATATAATTTATTCTTTTTGCATGTATTTAGTATGTTATAAAATTTTAATTTTACTAGCTAACTCTTGCTTTTCATGTTATTGTATGCACTACGATAACTATACTATGTACACGAGCAGGTGCAGATGCAGGTTTTGGATTACCTTAAAGATGATATGCCCTTAAATTGATTTTCTTTTTGTCTTGTATATACTTGTATATATGTTTAATGTATTTAAAGACTTTATGACCTTATGATGGTTTATCTTTTGCCATGTAGACAGTTGTACATAAATTTGATGTATTTAGATACTTTATGTTGTATTCTGAACTTTGAATGCATCTTAATACTTGGTAATAGATAAAAGTTAGTTGTTTTGAAAAATCATTTTCGGATGCTTTCGCTCAAGTGAGGGAATTTCGCCCAAGTGAAGTATGCATAAAGATTCACTTTGCAAGTCTCGCCTAAGCGAGATGCAGCTCGCCTCGCTTGAGCGAGATGCAGCTCGTCTGAGCGAGCTCTTTATAAAAAATAGAGGTGCTCTCGGATTGATTTTTGCTCAAGCAAGAAAATTTTCGCTTAAGCGAAAGGAATTCTCGCTGAAACTAGAATATTCTCACTCAAGCTTATTTTTCTTTATTCCTTCATTTCTTCTCTTCTTTTTTTCTTTCTTTATTTTCTTTATTTTTTTCTTTTTTTTGTATTAACTGTTTTATGGTTTGAAAGTATACTTTGTTTGTCTATAAGACTTGAATGACAAATGTTATATATATATATATATATATATATATATATATTATTTCTAACGTAATTAAATCTAAAATTATTATTAAAATTAAAATAATTAATGGTAATATAAAATTTTCAAATTTTAATTTCAATTCTTATTATATTTGTTTAAAGTATTTTCAAGATTTTAAATCATTGATTTCTTTTTATTCATAGTTTTTCCTTGTTATTTACAGAAGAATTGGAGAATAAAAACAATTTAAAAAAATCATTATAAAGTTTTGATATTAATAGTTGTCGAAAGTGTGCAGTATATAAATTGAAAAACAAGAAGAAATACTTGTAAGAATAATATGGATTAAAGTAAAAAATCCGTCAAACTTTTGTAAGACTAACCAAAATTTTGTAAATACATTCAAATATTTGTATAAGATTTTATTATCTTCTTATTAATAATAATAATAATTATTATTATTATTATTATTTAAATAATGATATATAATATGTGAGAATATTTTTTTATATGAATGTTGATAATATATTCTAATATTATTTAATCTAATCCTGAGTCACCAAATATATATTATTTCTTTTAAATTCACCTATATGTTAAGATTTTACTATCTTCTTATTAATAATATTTTTATTTATTTATATATTATTTGCAATGTAATCAATTTTTTACTTTAAAATAATTATTAAAATTAAAATAAAAATAATAATATTATCTTCTTATTAATAATAATTTTATTATTTATATATTATTTGCAATGTAATCAATTTTTTACTTTAAAATAATTTTTAAACTTAAAATAATTAATAATAATTTGAATTTTATTCAAGTCTTATTGTATTGATTCTAAGTTTTATTATATTTCTTCTAGATAATCTCTAACGTTTTAAATAACTTTGTTTTTGTTCATGTTTAATTTCTCGTTATTTACAAGGATTGAAGAATAAGAATAATTTAAAAATAAATTATTATAAAAATTTATTATTAGCACACCCTCAAAGGTGTGAAAGATATGTAAATTACAAAATAAGAAAAAATATCATGCAAAAACAATATAGATTAAGTAAAAAAAATGTAAAACTAATATAATATTATATATTAAAAAAAGTAAGAAAAGGATATACATAAAGGCCAAGAAAAAAATAGAACAAACAAAAGATTTAATATGAAATAACTATATAAATGATAATTTACTTTCCAAAAAATCAAAATAATTTTAATTGACATAAATAATTTTGAAAACACTCAAATGTATATACCAATCAATATTTTAATCTCACTTTTGTAATTTGAATTATATAATTTTTACTATGAATCACTAAATCAATCACAAATAAATCCACTTCAACATCCACTGCACCACTTAAAAATAAATCCTAAACTTAACCATAACTTCAAAACAAACTCAACATTCCTAAAATCTAAGAACATTAGAATACAATCAGATAACGATCAAACCAAATTAGGATATAGAAAGTTAAATTAGATTCAAAATCAAATCTTTAAAAGAGGATAAACTTGAGAAAATAAACTGATGATCTATTAAAAACAAAAATCAAATCACCTGCATTAAATAAAATTTCTAAAATTGATACATTTTTTCTTTATTGACTCTAAAATATAAAGTACGTGAAATTTATGGGTGATAAAATTTCACCACACAACACACAAAATAAACGAGAACAAACCTTAGTCAAAAGAAAATGATAAAAAAATAATTAGAGCATAAATTCACCCTTTTCATAAACATATTTACAATATTATTGAAATCACTTAGTCTTATGTATATCTATAAAATTATACAAGATATTTAACAGAAGATATGAATAAATTAAATATAATTGAATTAAATTCATAAGATAATTGTTAAATATAACATAATTAGTTATCAGTATATCTAATCAAATTAGATTTCTTTATATAAAACAATCCTTTAAATATGACTTCATTAAATATCACTAATAAAACTAATTTGATCGGAAACATAATTAATTAATCAATTTTTTAATTTAGATTTGATTAGATGATATAACTAATTACATATATTATTCCATTCAAATTATTTAATAAGATAATTAGTTAAATATTACTATATCATTTTAAGCTGGATTTTGTTATACTAGATCATTAATTGAATACTATTTAATTAATTTCATATCTATTTAAAATTAATTTGATTAATAAAATGCTTGTTTAAAGATGAGTTAACTAATTATAGTGAAATTAGATTAGATGTGATGAATGGTTTACCAGATTTAGTTTAGTATCATCGTATCTAATTAAAATAGATTGAAATATTTAAGATAAGTAATTAAATATATTTAAATTGAGATATAGCTATAACATTTTACTATCTTTTAGATATCTTATGATTATTATTATTATTATATTATTATTATTATTATTATTATTATTATTTAAATAACGATGTATCATGTGTAAATATGTGTGTATTTTAATGTTAATATTAATAATACATCCTATTACGATATTAAAATTATAAATCAATTTATCTTACGTATTAAATAAATTTTTTAAAGACGGTTATTAAAATTTAAAATAATTAAAGATAATATTCATATTTTTCTATATAATAGCATCTAACATATTGAGTTATAACTTTATTTCTATTCATATACCAATCAATATTTTAAACGCACTTTATAATTTGAATTATATAAAGTACGCGAAATTTATGTGTGATAAAATATCACCACACAACACACAAAATAAATGAGAACAAACTTTAGCCAAAAGAAAATGATAAAAAATTAATTAGAGAAGAAATTCACCCTTTTCATAAATAAATAAATATATATATATATATATATATATATATATAAAGACAAATAATTTTAAAAAAAATATAAAAATATATAATATTATATAAAAAAATTATTTTTATATATATATATAAAAATA
>Ga0099824_1003009_pt1 | contig 24655 bp, 23 predicted proteins | sample SiratrowhiteBW_FD_76837 | JGI IMG/M metagenome (GOLD analysis project Ga0099824, IMG submission 76837) | Root nodule microbial communities of legume samples collected from California, USA - Siratro white BW | ecosystem: Host-associated > Plants > Roots > Nodule | place: USA: California...
ACTATGTAACTTCAGCTCCTGTCATCATGCACATATGCTTCAGATTCACTCATACATTGGGTCACAATAATAAAGGAAAGGTTCCCTCTTCCACAGTACATTAACTAAGATATTTCATAGGAATTCATTCAGGAAACCAGAAACCAACCTTCAAAAGAAGAATTGCTAAGCCCTGCACAAATCCAGATAAAAGAAACCGAAATAAGCACAGGATTGATTTGGTGTGCAATTAAGAGAAAGCAGCAACAATAATAATGAAACAACAGTCTTCAATTGGAACCAAAATTGCTTTGACAGTACAAACAAAAATAAATGATTTACAAATCTATTAAAGATAAGCAAGCACAGGCTTTAGAAATGTTTCAAAGCTATTGTGTGCTTAGGTTAGCATTTATTTTAATTTAAAATATAAATAAGCAATGACACTCTTGCTTTATTTCAAGGCTATAGTGAATGCTACATGACAACCATATGTAACCAAGCAAGAGTGTGACACTGTAATTAATTGACAAATTTTTCTTTCACAGTATCATTCATACAAAAGATTAATATTTAATTAAGGGGAGCTATAGCCTAAGCTAGTGCAAGCCTATTGAATATTGTTCATGGGACCTAATAAGTCCCCATATCGTCACGTGATGCAAATTGAGAGACCTAAAACGCATTTTGTTCAATAACAATCAAATAAAGAAAAAAAGAAAAGAAAAAAGAAGTAGATCTAAATTGGAAGCACATGAATTGATGAAAGCAGTTATTTTGAAAAAAAGAAGAAATTGGTGAGATGTTGAAGGCAGAAAAGGAAAATGGTAAAAGGGGTGGAATTGAATTAGTGGGAAAGTGTATACCTTGGGGAATAGAAATGATGGGTTGGGAAGAGCAATCGCAGACGCAAGGAGTGCAAGAAGAAGAAGAAGAATGGTTGAGGAGTTCGATGAGGTGCCAGTAGAGAGGGGGACCCACTATGTAGCCGGCAATGGACAGCGCCACCACCCACAAACCAAACCTCACCACAACGCCACCACCATTCAAACCCATCTCTCTCTCTCTCTCAAACTCTGCACTCTGAATTATGCAGTGATGTGTTGAAAATAGTGAAAGAAGAGAGAAATTGAAATCGAAAATGGCAGACAAACACTGTAAACTACCTTCTTCTTCTTCTTCGTCTTCACTCTTCTTTGCTTCCTTCTGCATTTATTCTTCTCCGTGTCTCGTTAAATTCTTTAATAAATATATTTTTATTTTCAATTATTTTTATCTTATCTTAGAACTAAAATATATTTACGTGACTTCTTTTAAGTATATTTTTCAATAAATGCATATCTTAGATCACATAAATGTTCAAAAGGTATAAATATTTTTCAATTTTATGTTAATCTTATACAATATTTATATTATAAATATACAATAATGAGATTGTTTTAATTACATTATTTCAACACATTCTAATATTAAAAAAATAGAAAAATTGTATGAATATTTTATATTGTTGTTTTTGGGCTAGTTTTTTTTCTCTCTCTCTCTCTCTCGTTGAATGTCTTTCTGTATATGTTGTTTATTTATTATGTTTTTGACTTTCTGAGAGATATTGGTTGTGCCACCACCGGGCCTAATTAAGTTTCTGTTACACTTGCATTTTGGATATTAAAACTTTTGTGCTTTGTCATGCCTATGCCTTTTCCCCTGTTTATCACATAGTTGAATCCTATCTAACTTTCCAAAAATGTATATATTAAGTTTAGGTTTTAATTTTATATTATTAAATTTAAAATTTCTTATATGTGAAAGAAAGAATGAAAGGAGAAATGAAAGGCATTACATTGACACATTTTGTTCTCTTTTATTGCAGGAAATATATATCATGTCTGCATAATAAATCACAAAGTTGTTAAACTTTTGACTATTAATTAATTTTCTGATCCTTTAAAGAATATCATCTCAATTTTGTGTATATATATATATATATATATATATATATATAAGTTATTAATTTTCTAATCAAGTTTATATTCACGCGTCTATTTTGTTTGCTAGTTATATATCTATCTTATATATGTTTCACATCAAAACATAGAAAAAACTTTTATTATGATAACGCGTATCATTCAGTTTGAGAAAAATTTCCATTTTTGTATAATTTTTAAAATAAAAAACTGAATTAAAAATAAAGTACATATTTTTCTTGTTAATAAAAGTAAAGAATGAAAGAAATAACTTATTTTCCTCAACTCAAACTAAATAATCTTACTGGTTTACGAGATATTGAAAACAAGTTTCAATAAACACAAGTGGTAAAATACATTAACTAAGCACATTATTCAATATGTGATGGCACTTCTACAAAAGTACACAAATAAAATGCCCAATACCATGGCCTTGCATAACGTGGATAAAGGAATTCCATACTTTCCTTTCCCAAACACGCCTTTAAAAAATGGCCAATAACACACAACTAAATATGCACTACAGAACACCTCAGTCACACCAGATCCATGCCCCCTTTTGGCTGGTGGCTGCCATCCCAACCAATAGATAACCAAGGTGGTAACTTGAACAAGCAAAATGGTTGTCCCAGGTACAAAAATAGGAGACTCATCGAAAATGAACCTACCACCATTTTCATTAGTACTCTCATTTAACAATGCCTGGTCTTTCCTTGATAATTCAAAGCCCGTGTCAGACTTCCTCAATCTCTTATGTAAGATTGCCAAAGTTCCAAAAAACCAAGCACTAGTGGTTGTTATTCTTGCCATAAGTTGGTTGTTCCACCATGTTCTAATTGGCAATCCTATTTTCAAGTACTCAAAAAGGGTAGATATGTTGTAGGTGACAAATAGAGAAACAGGAATCCATAGGTTACGTTCCTGCACAAGTTGCATTCAAAATTTATGTAAGAAATTTCAATCATATACTTGTAAAAATGTTGACGTGATAATAACATTATCAAACACTTATGTGTCTCACCATAGGTAAGAAGGTGGAGTTGGTAATGATGCAATAGGCAGGGAGAGCAGAATAACATAATTCTGGGATAGATCTTAAGGCCCAAATAGTGAACCAAAGATACGCCAAACACTCTCTAAATTGAAGCTTGCCAAACATGGTACCCAATATTGGAGAGTGCCTGCTGAGTAAGATGTCAAGAAACCCTGAAGCCCATCTCTTTTGTTGGGCCAAATGGGCTATTATGTCTTGAGGGGAGCAGCCCATGAAGCCCTTTGGGTTCGATGCATAAGATTCTGATCTCCAACCTCTTCTGTGTATATTCAGCCCTGTGAGCAAATCCTCTGATGTTGATCCATACATCCATCCAACCTAATTTTCTCAAAACACCAAAGCCAGTTATTTATTTATTTTTTTTTCCGAAGAAGATGAAAAACAAATTTTAGTTTGATATCTGAAAAAATTTAAATCACCCTTTAGTTCGTATTACCTACCTTTTCACCCCATGCAGTGCAGCGTTCGTATTCACAACTAGCAACTTGGTTTCCTGCCTCAAGATCAAGAGATTTGCAAAGGTTTTCAATGCCAGTGGATGATGTCTTCCAGTGCATGACATGTATAGCTGATTCTGCAAACCCTTTTGAAGTTCCAAAATGTTTTACTGTGTCCTTTTCTGGCAATGTTTCTGCATAAAGATATATAAGAAATGCATTTCTTGGCTAGTATAGTAGTAAGTAGGAATTCCACTTATTTTAACGTGTTTGACTGTAAAATTATTCATATATAATGTGGAAATTAAAGGAGATCATATAATAATAATTTCTTATTCATTTTGGAGTTTCTCAAATGATGATGAGTACCATTGGAGAAACTCTCTTTGTTTCCATTTTGAATGTAGTTATCTGAAGGAGAGAGGCCATAAATAACTTTTCTTCTGTGAAAACAATTGGTTCCCGCGTAGAGAACTCCTTGAAGTCCTGCAAATCCACCTCCTATGTACTGCATTATTGCACAAAACAAGAAAATCAAAGGAATTCTCTTCATGCATGAATGAGCATACTAATTAGCACGTGTAGTGTATATAAGAGTACTTCTTTTGCTAGCTTTCTCACAAGATTTTTTTTTTTCCAATGCTTGAAATTTGACTAACCAGAGACAGAGCCACAATCTGGCTTCCGAAAGGATCATTCTTCAACCCATCATAGAACTGCTGGGGACATTGAACAAATGCAACTTCCTTTTCTCCCTTTGAATCTAACAAAATGCACAATGCGTGCAGCACAATTTCAGGATTGTTCACATGCATGTCACAATCCACATTTAAGATAAAGGGAGCGTTTGTCATCAATCCGGAGACTCTTGTCTGTACATAGTACAAATTGTGATCGATATTTTTTGGATCAAAAGGGCAAAGTGTAATCAGTGAGATTTGACAGAATAGGAATGAATGAAATTAAGGATTAGAAAACTTACCAACACATTCATGGCACCAGCTTTGTAATGATGCGGATACTGTGGCCCTTTCTCTCGAGATATATAGATTAAGGTGGGGACTCCATCATGTATATCTTCTTTGTTCTCCCATATCACCTACCAATAAAAGCTAAACTACTTCATTTCATAATTAGGATTTTTTCCTTTTACTTCTATGTTTGTGTAAAGGTTATGTTGAAATTAAATTATCCATTTTTCTTCCTCCACATTTAAAATTGACTAGTTTAAAGTATTTGTTATCCAGTTAGGGACTAGAATAATAAGATAAGAACTCATTGTTAAAATAAAATAAAATATGAAAGGAGAAAATAAACTAACAACAAATAATAATATAATTTTATTAAAAATAATAATAACATCCTCTCTTAAAAATGAAGAAATCTACACCATGAATCTTAAATGAGTGTATCAAATTTACCTAAATTTACTATGATAAAATGAATCTTAAATGAGTGTATTAAATTAACCTAAATTTACAATTTACTTATCATGTAACTCTTTTCTACCCCAAGTATTGGTTATTGCCTCACAAACAAGAATATTAAGTACTTCCAAGACAATCTCAAAAGTTCTTTTCCCCATTCTTGTTAAGCCAACAATCTTTTTTTTTTTCATATTTTTTTTCTTATTAATGATAGCATTTGAAATATTTTTTACCTAAAGACTTTAATCCATTATAATTTTATTAAAAATTTAAATATAAATTGAAAGTCTCATATTGAATAAAAATAAAAAAATTAATAAATATTTAATCTTAAAGTTTTTTAAGTTGAAGGTGATGATTTGCTCATCACTTAATAACATTAAATCTGTAGAGCATATCTTACTACAAAAAACTCAATCATTATATCAAAGAACTGATTATTTATTTTGGTGACGGATCCAAATGGAGGCAGACTTATTCCATTATAATAAAATTCAACATTAGGATAAGAAAACATGTACTGTTAAAGTGGCAGATAAAGGTAAGTGTGTCATCGTAATAAAAAATAGTTTATACTTAAAAGAGATATAATTAAAAATGTAAATACCAATTGAAAATGATAAATAGGTTAAGTGAATTCAAACACAAAATTAAAAAAAAAATGATAGAGATATAGATGGATGACATCATAACACCTCAAGTCAATTGTTAAAATAAATACATTCTCCATCTTAATGCAAACTAGAAATAGCAACATCACTCACTCAAGCATATTATTGATGAGTTTTATGTACCTTAATTATGGGTTGATGATTTGTCGGTTGTGCTTTGGAGAATTCTGCAAATTCTCCAATAAGCTGAAAAGGAAGTTCTGTAGCTGCATTTTGAATTTCACGGGTGAGTTCTCTGTACTCGTCCTGGAAAAACGACGAAAAGATATTTGTAAAAGTCCGACATATTCATTTGTTGAGACGACCATCTTTATTGTTTTTTCCTCCACATCAATTATTAGACCAGGGCCAAAATGTACATTTAGTATGCAAATTATTGAGCTAGGTATATATATATATATATTTTAAAATACTTAAAATGAATAAATTATATTGGAAAGGACAGTTTTTAAAAGGGTTGTGTTTTGAAGTATAGGTTTGTTCTTTTTGTTTTTCCTTTTTTTAGACTCTGTCGGTTTTAATGGTGAAAAAATAAAAAAAAAAGATAAAAAAAGAAGAAAAAAGTATAAATAAATAGAAAATGATATTACGTAGATAATGTGAAAATTAAAAAAATTGATTATTTATTATTTATTATTGTAATTAATAAAATATAATATAATGATTAGGAAATAAAAATTGATCATAATCAATTATGTTTTCCACGTAACAGATTATATAGCATAAATGTTAATAAAACATTGACTTACATTTCACGCAATATATATAACCAAATTTTTTTAATTTTGTACAAAAAAATAGGATTCATCTTCCATTTGCTCACTTTTTCCTCGTTTTTTTTCTTCTCAAACAAACAAAGGTTTAATCTTAAAGAGCATGACATTACTATTATTTCAGACAACTACTATATAACCAAATTTATTATTATTTTATTTTTATTTTTATTTTTATTTATTATTATCATCTGAATATAAGAATTAATTATTAAAAAGAATTGTTAGATAACTATATGAAACAAAAAGGTAGTTGTCAATAAATTATTTTTGTTTTGAAATATAATTTTAATATTTTTAAATTAAAAGTCATATTTTTATTTGAAAAGTTCAATTTTTATATTTTTAAGGTCAAGTCACAATTATTTAAAAGGTTGTTCAAGGACAATTTTTTTTTTTTTTTGCTTTTCAAAATTCATGCTTTAGAAAAACTACGAATTTCGTTTCCTTCACTGAAAATGGATTCTGCAGCCCGTGTATAACTCAAAGCTGTTTGTTAGCCAAAGGATTAGCACTTAATTACCTTCTAAATGCTAAATAGAATAAAAACCATACCTTCATTCTTAACCATTCTTGTCTAAACTCAAGTGAATCATCTTCATTGGCCTCTTCAGTGAAGTATCTAAATGGTGCCCTAATCTGTACACTGTACTTCTTACAAAAGGGTACCCAAAGCCTAGCAAACTTTGAGGCTTCCATAAGAGCATAGAAGGTGAGAGGAGAGCATCCATCATCAGAAACATAACAAGCTAACTTGTTAGCAGGATATTCAAGAGCCAAAAGAGACAACACAGTGTTGACAGTGATGATTGGTGGCTCAAGCACTGGATCTGTGGTTGTCACAAACAGATCTACCAGTGGAAGATCAGCCACCCTGATGAAAAAAAATTGCATGCATATATGAACCAACAATGAATAACAAAAATGAAATATATAGTAATTAATTAATACATGCAAAATTTCCGCATGCAAGACCTATATATATTGGTAATAAATATGTATAAGACTTTCTGTGGAAGTGAGCATCATGTATATATAGTAAAACTTGACTTTATTTAAGTAACTCATAGCATTATCAATAGAATATTTAAGGCATAGAGAAAGTTATAGCATAGATACCGATTCAAGAGACGATCTGGGTAGGTTTTGGTGCGTGCCGGAGTCCATTTGGTGCTGATGGTGATGACCCAAGTGAAGGTGAAACATGACTCACATAGGAATGCAACAAAGCAAGGGAAAGAATAGAGGTTATGGGAGGAAACACGGTATCGAAGAAGGAGGAGAAGTAGGAGGAGAATCAAGGAATCTATTATTCTTGAAACTGTGTGTTTTACCCAAACTTTTTCATAAAAAGGAAGACTATTTTGGTTGGCCATTGAGCAATTAGAAGCTCAAAACTACAAAATGTAGAGTTATTTTTTCAGCAAACATAATAGATGTTTCTTGGCGGAGGCATGAGTGTTATTTGTTAAGTGCGTCCACCTCAACTTACGCCCACCACCATTATATTTTAAAATAATAAAATATTAAGGCTGCCAATTTGGTTTTAAAAGAATAATTTAAAGTGATTCAAGAAGTTTTATACTCCAAATAAGAAAAGAAAAAGAAGTAAAAACAGATTGTGTCCTCTTTGCCTACTAAAGTTTTTGTTTACTTTGAGTAGCTATTTGAGAACTCATCTATACTTTATTTTTTTGTGAAATTTTATCCTCTTGCTCCTTTCACCACTTACGTCAATATGGTATTTTTAGAATTTTGTTTCTTTCACTGTTTGAATACGCTCTATTTGTCTATTGAACATTTTTTACTATTTATTTGTGAGTAGAACTAAGATTACTTTTCAGAAGTCTGTACTCTTTGATATTTCAGTGGAGATTTTTTCTGGACTAGGTCATGTGATTTTTGTCCCTCTGGTTCGGGGTTTTCACGTTAAAAGTTTGGTGTGCTCTTCTTTCTTGCATATTATTTATTTTTAGACTCTATGAATTTTTTGATTGCCGTAAATTAAACTTCTCTTGGTTCTTTCAACTGAGAAATATTTTATTTCTCAAACATATTTTTGAATAAACATATTTTTGAATAATTATTTTGGTGTGTAACTGTTGTGCATAACTGTGTCTTTCCCATCAATTTATAGGCAATGACACAAATTGAGTAAGAGTTCTTCAAGATATGTACATTTTTTTTATTCAAAATAAATGGTTTGGTTTGAACTTGAAATAATAATGTCCTTAAACAAAATTTAATGTTTAAAATCACATTACCTCTTGAATAAGTCTGTTCTTCACTTTTAATTAAATAATTTTAGTCTAAATTTTATTAGATGTTAAAATTAGTTCGTGGTTTTAGTTCGATCGACATCTCAAGTTTAATTGAATTTACTAACACCAATAATCTTTTACTCAGATAAACAGATAACCAATGATAAACATAATTTAACTATATTTTATAAACCCACATTATTAAAATCTTAATTGTTCACATGCATGTCACAATCCGCATTTTAAACGTGGATTTGCCATTAATTGAGAGAGAAGTTCTTGTCCGTGTAGGTAGAGTATAAATGTCTGATTAAGTGAGATTTAAAACTCGTACATTTTGATTAAAAAATTATTAAAAATATGTGAAAAATATTAAAAATTCGTAAAAAAATAACACTTTTTACACTAATAAAAAAATTCCAATGATAACAACTTTTACATGTTCAAACGCTTATATTTATTTTTAAAATATAGATGTGAAGAAGAGTGTGGTATCACATTACCTTTTTATTTTGTATAGTTCTGAAAATCAAAAACAAAAACAAAAACTACTAAGTGATCTTTTTTCACTATCTTTTATTTTATTTTCGTACTTTTGTCTAATTAAGCGTTTTTGAACATGTTAGGCAAATGATTGATCTCCCTTATATAACTTAATATCACTCAATATTTCTTTATGTTTCAATTACTGTATCCTCACAATGGAATCATACAATGAGAAGAATATGAAGTAGCAAAATGCAAAAGCAACCAAATGAAGCACATAGCATAGCCACATTTTGTAAACAGGTTGGACATCCTTTTTATGCTTTTTATTCAACATACATTTTTTCATTTATAAAAGAAAGATATAATCATCCAATGATCTTTAATAAGCTTTGGAAAAGTAAACAAAAAGGAAAGCCAAGGCGATTGACTTGCATATAGTGGATAAGGGAATTCCATATTTTCCTTTGCCAAATAAACCTTTGAAAAATGGCCAGTAGCATACAACCAAATATGAACAACATAACACTTCTTCTATGTCAGATCCATGACCATTTTTAACATGTGGTTGCCATCCCAACAACTTGGTAACTAGTGCTATGAGTTGAATAAGCAAAATAGTTGTGCCAAGTACAAAAATTGGAGATTTGTTGAAAATGAATCTACCATCGTTTTCCTTAGCACCCTCGTTGGATGATGATTGGTCTTTTTTTGTTATTTCAAATGTAGTGTTTGATACTTTTAATAGCTTAAGCAAAATGTTCAAAAATCCGAAAAACCAAACATTCGTGGTTATCCTTGCCATTCTTTGATAGTTCCACCATGTTCGAAATGACAATCCTGTTTTCAAGGACTCTACAAGAGTAGTTATGTTGTAAATCACAAACAAAGTGGTCAGAATCCATTGTCCAAGTTCCTGCAGCACCATTGAAATAGTGTAAAAAATGTGTTCATTGAGTAAGTTATTGAATATAAAGTAATTTGAAATTTATGTAACCACCTTAAAACTCTTGCACTTTTTTATAGCCTTAAAAGAAACCACTAAGCAAACAGCAAAAAATAAATTGATGGAAGCAAAAGAGATTGTTTAAATATCAAGGTTCTAAATCATGGATTATATGCATGCATGTTAGTACAACTTTCCAAGCTATTAACCAAATATATGATTAAACATTGTAAGTTCTCTTCATTTATACATAAAAAATAACTTTGTAAAGCAACACCTTTAATAATTCTATTAAAAAAATAAATAGTGATATTATCCTGAGGATTATGCAAGTTAAACTTTTGAATATGATGACATTTATATCTTTATATGAAAATTGAAGTTTAATTATTCAATGAATAAAATTTACTTTATCTTGTGTGTATTTTGGAACCGCAAAGTTTGAAAAATGCATGTGATCTAAGTTCATACCTTAGGCAAGAATGTGGAGTTGTTGATGATGCAATAAGCAGGGAGAAGAGTGTAGCATATTTCAGGAACAGATCGTAAGGCCCAAGTGGTGGCCCAAAGATAGCCCAAACACTCTCTGAATTGGAGCTTACCAAATAGGGTTCCAAAAATTGGACAGTGTTTGCTTAGGAGAATATCAAGCCACCCTGAGGCACATCTCCTTTGTTGACCCATTACAGTTATGATATCTTGAGGTGAGCAACCCATAAAGGCTATAAGGTCTGGTGAGCACACTTCTGATCTCCAACCTTTTGTGTGGATTTTCAGCCCTGTAAGTGCATCTTCTGATGTTGTTCCATACATCCAACCCACCTAACATTATCAACACTCTTAGTACTCAAGATAAATACTAATGACAAAAAAAAGTAAACTTTTTCAAGAACAAATGAGCTTTTAGATTTTATTTTCACTTTTTGTTTGTTTTGGCGAATACTTGTTTTCTCTTTTGCTTACCTGTTTACCCCAAGCAGTGTTGTATTCATATTCACAACTGCCAACTTCTTTCACTGCATTAACATATTTGCCAATGTTATTATTGAAAGCCAATGTCTTCCCTTCCAAAGCATTAGTAGCTGATTCCACAAACCCCTTTGAACTTCCAAATATTCTTTTCTTTTCTGAGAATTTCCTTGCACACATAGCAACATGGTATATAAGATAAATATAATTTCAAAAATTGAATTTTCTTATCAGTTGTCAAAAAATATTTAGACATCTGACCTTTTGAAACCGAGAATAAGAATAACAAATTTAGACTCATAGAAGATAATAGTGAAATTACTATTTGTGATGTCACCATCCTTCTTTTCATTTTGAATGTGATGATCAGGAGAAAGGCCATAAATTACTTTTCTTTTGTGCAAGCAATTTGTTCCTATGTAAAATACCCCTTGGAGTCCTGCTAATCCACCACCTAGGTACTGCACTACACAAAAGGAGCCTTTATTAACACTTGTCATATAGTTCATAATAACGATTTTGCTAACTTTGACGCACCAAAGACATCCTGCATTTGCCGCTTGACTTCTTCACCATTACCACGTTGGCTATCCACGTGGTGTACTTGACAGGCCTAATGAAATCGGCCTTGAGTAATTGGTTGACTTCGTGAGCTACTGCTACTTTTTTTCTTTCTTAAGTTTCCTCTTCCTCTGTGCAATGGGCTTAGCTTGAGGGAGTATTGCGAGTTTGTGGCATATGAAGTCGAGATCAACTCCTAGCAAATAGATCGACATTAGCAAATATCACATTTTTCAACAACCTGTTCATAATTCTCCCAACCTTGATGCAATGATCGAGTTGTTGTCATACCTGGACTGAGGTTATCGGTTTGTCCAAGGTAGAACAACCCTCCTCAAATTCCGCTATGGGGTCGAGGTTAACTTCTGCCTCGACCTCCTCTTCAATTGCGACACCCTGCTTGACTTCAATATTGGAGCATTCAAAAACTCCTCACCAAGAGGATGGTGCATCTAGGTTGTTGCATTCTTCTTTGACGCACGTCTTAGGGATCTCTACTTGAGGGGGTGTTACCCTCACAATATAAGGGTTTGCCCTTAAGGTTCAGGCATAGCATTTCTGCGCCATTTTGGGCTCGGCCTTGACAATGATGATATCACCCTACTCTAAAAGAAACTTCATCGCCATGTTCAGACTGGAGACGATCTCTCCTAGAGCGTTTAGTGTTCTTCGGCCAATCAACATGTTGTAGTACGTGTCGACCTCTACTAATAAATACGTCATCGTGAGTGTTCGGTGAGTTCTTCCGGAACCAAAGGTTGTTAGTAAATCTACGAATCCCCCCTTTTCCCCTACAAATCCGACCAATGGGTTAGGATACGGCTTCACCATTTTTAATGGTATGTTGAGTTTTAGAAACGTAAACCAGTAAAAGACGTCGGCCGATCTCCCTTTGTTGGCGATGGTTGTCGAGATAACCACGAGATCATCCTGATCTATGTCATGTATACTAAAGTCTTCATCTGCGAAAGTAATAAGGGAAGTATTTGCGGTGGTAATATATTCACCAAGTTGATACTCCTCAAATGCCTTTTTTTGGGTAGATTTGAATTTGCCTCCTTCCACAAAGCCTCCAGCAATAGTATAAATGTGTCTGAGGTGGTCATTGCAATTGCTAGCCTCCTTGGGCTCCTACTCAGGTGGAGCTTGAGCTTGGGATTAAGGTTGGAGCGGCACGGCCTCGCCTTGTCCTCGGCCAAGACCTTGTCCCCACCAGGATGCTGCGCCTCATCTTCATCTTTCGCCCCTCTTTCGTTTCCTCGAGAGGGTTCTGCATAGGTTGTGACAGTCGAACTAGTTCCAAGTTGTAAACTTCTTGAATCACCATATCTTGACTGGCATTGAGTGGTGTATAAGAGTCGAACCTGCTGATTCTCTTTCTCTTTGAGGTAGAGGCCATGGGCTCTCTATCCTCCTTGCTGCTTCAGTGTTTTCCTCGATGGTGATATACTTTGCTGCACGAGCTCGGAGCTCGTCTATGTTGAGGGGAGGCTCTGCAAATAAGGTGTTGAGGAAGAGGTCGAGCTTTAGTCCCACTATTAATGCATGCATTGCCACAACAGGATGAAGATTGGGGATATTTAGGCAGGCTTTAGCAAAGTGACCCATGTACTGTCTAAGTGACTCATTCTTGCCCTGAGTCATGTGGTGGGGCGAGACTGAGGAAGTAGCCATCAACTTGCATCAAGAAATCGTGCTATAAACTTTGAGATAAAATGCAGAACGAGTCAACTGAATTTCGTGATAAGGAATAATACCACTCGAGGACTGTTCCCTTAAGTGTGGTAGGGAACAATCTGTAGTGCACCCTTAAGTCTCTAGAGAAGAGATTGGTCTGGGTCATGTAGGCTTTGACGTTTGCATCCGGGTCTGAGGTTCCGTCATACGAATCCACCTTTGACCATTTTCACTTCTCGGGAAGTTGAGCTTTCATGACCTTAGCAGTGAAAGGGTGGAAGCCTTCTATATATGCTTCCAACTCGGCGTTGAGGCGAGGAGTTGGAGTTTGGTGGAATGAGAATTCTTGGTTGACTTCCTAAGAAATCCTTACAGTTCTTGTCGGGTCTGCGCCGAGGATAACCTTAGGTTGTTCTCTAAAGTTGTACTCGGCACCGAACACCACTGTAGCCTGATGTCTCTGGTCAGCTTCAACGCTGACCACCACTTTAGGCTACTTCCTTTGGTCAGCATCGACACCGAGTATTAACTTGGGCTGACCTCCTCTATCTTCCGCCATGGATGAGATGCGAACAATTATTGATTGTCCTCCTTGATCAATTATTGCTTTCTTGGAAACGTGCCCACCTACTTGACTTTCGTCCACCTCTTCAAGGTGTAGTGGTGGTCTTGGTTGATAAGTAGCACTTCCCTTCTGAAGATCAACTAGTTGTTGTTGCAGGGTTGCCAACTCCTTACGATGTGCCTCCTTCTGGTCTATCAGTTCTTTCTTGAGGCTCGATAGTGCCTCTTGCATGTTGTTCTAGAGGATGGTCTCCATGTGAGCTTTGATTACTTCGAGTGTTGCTTGATCCATCTCAAGTGGAATGAAGGTATGATTGGTTTGATTTGAAGGGGGGTGACTATGAATATTTGGGTCAGAGAAAAGTTTTACTCAGTCCCACGATGGGCGCCAAATGTTTTTACCAAAGACCGAACTGGTGTCTTGATAAGGTAGGTTGAAGCCAACTTGATCCGAATCCGAGCACTTGAAAGATATTAGTTGTTGTAATTTTGAAGACCGAATGGAGGTCCACCTTTGTATTCTTAGCGTTGACCTTTATAAAATTTGAAATTTGGTGATGATAACCTTTTAGATAGTTAGGTGCCTTCCTTGGTCTGGTGGACCTCCTTACATCTTCAATTGCATTTTCATCTGCATGAATTTATCCTTCTAGTTGCATATTTTCATTTGTATATTCACAAATATTTTCATATGTTGGTTGCAGAAAATCATGTTCAAAAACACTATTTTGTTCTTCGAGATCTTCTGTCTGTATGAACATTTCTTCATGAAATACAACATCTCTTGAAATAAAAATCTCTCTTATTTTAACATCTAAACAATATAATCTTTAATCCCGATTTTAAATCCGAGGAAAATGCATTTTCTACTTCTAGAATCAAATTTACTTTCGTTATTGGTTAAAGTAGAAAAAAATACAAGCATCCAAATACTTTCAAAATTGATATGTCAAGTTTTTGCTTGTATAACAATTCATAAGGTACCTGAAATTTCATTGCAACATAAGACATACAGTTAACTAAGAAAATTGCATGACAAATAGCATAAGACCAATATTGTTTTGGCAAATAAGAATGAAACATAATGCTACGAGCAACATTTAATATGTGTTAGTGTTTTTTCTCAACCACAACATTCTGCTGAGGGGTTTCGATGCAAGACTTTGATGCATTATATCAAATTTATCATATAATTCTTTATAGTTGAATTCGGATCCATTATCAGTCCTTGTAATCTTGATGAACTACCAAATACAAGAAAAAACTATTTACACTACAAGAAAAAAGCTATTTAGAGATCAATTTTTAGCTACCTAATGAAATGATTGCTAATCGTGACCAAAATAGTCACCAAATTAGATTTTGATTGCTAAATAACTACAAAATAGAAGTAATGATTAAATTTAGTGACTAATTAAGTCAAGATAATTGGTATCTGACATTAGCTACCAAAGTTTTAGTCTATCCCATTAGATTATAAATTAGTCTCTAACTTAATTAGATACCAATTTAAAATCTAATGACATAAGTCACTAAAACTTTGGTAGCTAATGTTAGATATCAATTATCTTAACTTAATTGGTTACTAAATTCAATCATTACTTCTATTTTGTAATTATTAAATAACCAAAATTCAATTTGGTGCCTATTTTGGTTACAATTAGCAACCCTTTTATTTGGTAGCTAAAAATTGGTTTCTAACTGTTAGAAACCAATTTTTAGCTACCAAATAAAATGGTTGCTAATTGTGACTAAAATAGTCATCACTAAATTAGATTTTGGTTGCTAAATAACCACAAAATAAAAGTAATGATTGAATTTAGTGACCAATTAAGTTAAGATAATTGATATCTAATATTAGTTACCAAGATTTTAGTGACTTATATCATTAGATTCTAAAATATAGGTGTGAAGAAGAGTATGGTATCGCATTACCTTTTTATTTTGTATAGTTCTTGAAAACATAAACTAAAAACAAAAACTACTGAGTGATATTTTCTCACTATGTTTTATCTTATTTTCGCACTTTTGCCTAATTAAACGTTTTTGAACTAGTTAGGTGCATGATTGATCTCCCTTATATAACTTAATATCACTCAATATTATTATGTTTCAATTATTTTATTCTCACAATGGAACCATACAATCAGAAGAATATGAACTAGCAAAAAGTATATGATCATCAAATCATCCTTAATAAGCTTTGGAAAAGTAAACTAAAAGGAAAGCCAACGCCATTGACTTGCATATTGTAGATAAGGGAATTCCATATTTTCCCTTGCCAAATAAACCTTTGAAAAATGGCCAGTAGCATACAACCAAATATAAACAACATAACACTTCTCCTGTGCCGGATCCATGACCATTTCTAACATGTGGTTGCCATCCCAACAACTTGGTAACTAGTGCTATGAGTTGAATAAGCAAAATAGTTGTGCCAGGTACAAAAATTGGAGACTTGTTGAAAATGAATCTACCATCGTTTTCCTTAGTACCCTCATTGGGTGATGATTGGTCTTTTTTTGTTATTTCAAAGGTAGTGTCTGATATTCTTAATAGCTTAAGCAGGATGTTCAAAAATCCGAAAAACCAAGCATTCGTGGTGGTTATCCTTGCCATTCTTTGATAGTTCCACCATGTTCGAAATGATAACCCTGTTTTCAAGTACTCTACAAGAGTAGTTATGTTGTAAATCACAAACAAAGTGGTAGGAATCCATTGTCCAAGTTCCTACAGCACCATTGAAACAGTGTGAAAAATGCGTTCATCAGTATTTTTTGAATATGAAGTAATATTTTGAAATTTATGTAACTATCTTAAAACTCTATAGCCTTAAAAGAAATAACTAAACAAACAATAAAAAATAGGTTGATGGAAGAAAAAGAGATTGTTTAAATATCAAGGTTCTAAATCATGGATTATATGCATGCATGTTAGTACAACTTTCCAAGATATTAACCAAATATATGATTAAACATTTTAAGTTCCCTTCATTTATACATAAAAAATAACTTTGTAAAGCAACACCTTTAATAATTCTATTACAAAAAACAAACAGTGATATTATCTTAAGGATTATGCAAGTTAAACTTTTGAATATGAAGACATTAATATCTTTATGAAAATTGAAGCTTCATTATTCAATGAATAAATTTACTTTATCTGTGCGCATATTCTAGAACCACAAAGTTTGAAAATTGCATGTGATATAAGTTCATACCTTGGGCAAGAAAGTAGTGTTTTTAATGATGCAATAAGCAGGGAGAAGAGTGTAGCATATTTCAGGAACAGATCGTAAGGCCCAAGTGGTCACCCAAAGATAGCCTACGCACTCTCTGAATTGGAGCTTACCAAATAGGATTCCAAAAATTGGACAGTGTTTACTGAGGAGAATATCAAGCAACCCTGAGGCCCATCTTCTTTGTTGACACATTACAGTTATGATATCTTGGGGTGAGCAACCCATAAAAGCTATAAGGTCTGGTGAGCACACTTCTGATCTCCAACCTTTTGTGTGGATTTTCAGCCCTGTAAGGACATCTTCTGATGTTGTTCCATACATCCAACCCACCTAACATTCTCAACACTCTTAGTACTCAAAAGAATACCAATGACAAAAAAAAGGTAACTTTTTCAAGAACAAATTAGCATTTATTTTCACTTTTTGTTTGTTTTGGTGAATACTTGTTTTCTGTTTTGCTTACCTGTTTACCCCAAGCAGTGCCATATTCATATTCACAACTCCCAACTTCTTTTGCTGCCTCAACATATTTCCAAATATTATTATTGGAAACCAATGTCTTCCCTTCCAAAGCATTAGTAGCTGATTCCATAAACCCCTTTGAACTTCCAAATATTCTTTTATTTTCTGATAATTTCGCTGCACACATAGCAACATGGTATATCAGATGCGTATAATTTCACAAATTGAAGTTTCTCATCAGCTGACAGACATCTGACCCTTTGAAACTGAAAATAAGAATAACAAATTTAGACTCATGAAGATTAATAGTGAAATCAAAGTACCATTTGTGATGTCATGATCCTTCTTTCCATTTTGAATGTGATTATCAGGAGAAAGGCCATAAATTACTTTTCTTTTGTGCAAGCAATTTGTTCCTACGTAAAATATCCCTTGGAGTCCTGCTAATCCACCACCTATGTACTGCATTACACAAAAGGAGCCTTTATTAACACCTGTCATATAGTTCATAGTAAGGTTTTTGCTAACTTTCTTGAAACTTGACTTACCAAAAACACTGCCACAAGTTGATTCCCAAAAGGGTCATCCTTCAATCCATCGTAGAATTGTTGGATACATTGTGAAAATGCAACTTCTTTCTCTCCCTTTGAATCTAGTAAAATGCAAAGGGCATGTAGAACAATCTTTGGATTATGAACATACATGTCACAATCTACGTTCAGGATAAAGGGAGCATTTGTCATCACGCCAGAAACTCTTGTCTATTCATGATACAAATAATAATGATTTAAAATCATGTAAGAACTCTGAATACAAATAATGATACAAATTATTATTGTAGTAACACAATAATTTCTTCTTTAATTAAGAAGAAAACAAGCTCACCAACACATTCATGGCACCAGCTTTATAATGATGTGGATGTTGATGCTTCTTTTCTCTAGATACGTAGACTAAGTGTGGCAACTCGTCTGAAAGACCTTCTTTATTTTCGCAGATTACCTACCAACAAGTACTCAAATATTTGTATTGAAGCTATATGCATTCTCTTTGAAGAAATAAAAGAAACCTCTATAGATCAATATGTTAGTTTAGATTAAGTACACAACTCCATTCAAATCGTTTTCTTTTTTAGATAAAATATTCTTGTATAAACTATTATCTCTTTTAAATTATAGAATTTTATAATTCTTTTGTATATTTAAGTGTCATTTTTGTTTTTATGGGTTGATTTATATATGCCTGGAAATTATCTTTTTCACCAGGAACCTTTTATAAACAACTATTTTACACTCCACAACTCCATTTTAATAATAAAATATTATATTTAAGTTAGTTAAAAAATAAATAATAAAAAATTATTTAAAATTTAAATTAATTATGGTTTGGTTTAGATGAATTTTTTATGATTTTTTTGCTAATATATAATTATTAAAATTTTTAAAAAATTGTAAAACAACTTTTTGTAAAATAGTTATTAAATATTTTATAATACCTTTTTTTAATAAAACATATAGTTTGAACTTTACTTTATAATTTTTATTATAAACAATCTAAACTTTAACTTATATATATATATATATATATATATATATATATATATATATATATTATAAAATAAATTTTAGTATCATAGTTTTGATAAATATAAATGTATTGTAAATTAATTAATATTAATATACAAAATAGCAAACACATTTATGTATATTTGTTAGCAGTTAATTAATTTTAAAACTGTAACATTATATTTAAATACAATAAATAATTTAATTTGATTTAGATTCAAGTGAAACTATTTGGTTGAAGAAAAGGTAAACAAAACAAATTAAAAATAATAATAATTTTAATCAATTTTTAATTATTATTTTTCGATCGTATTGATTTTCTGCACTTCTAACGTTAATTATTGAGTGTAATCAAAAAACTCAGTTATATCATCACATACTTATTTTATTTATAAAAATGAACATTGTAAGATTTGCAATATTTCACACCACCAATCCATTAACATTATATTGTATCACTGCAACTTAGAAAGTTCTTTTAGACGTATAGCAGTATATTATTGTAATATTTTAAATAGTTTATCATAATAATTTTACTTTTCAGTAAATATAATATATTAAATGAAAAAATAAGGAAAGTTTGAAATAAAAAATAATAATTTATTGAAATATAATAATTTCAGTAAATTTAATTTTGTTTAAAAGATAAAACTGCATTATAAAGGAAGGAAACGAATTGGCAGAGTAGAAAAAGACCAGTACATATATTTATGCTCTTAACTGCAATAATATATGATGTACCTTAATTATGGTTGGATGATTTCTAAGTTGTGTATTTGAGAAGATAGCAAATTCTCCTGTAAGAGGAATCGAATTTTGTGTTGCATTCATAATTTTAAGGCTAAGGTCATCATACTCCTTCTGCAACCAAAAGACAGAGATAATAACCACTGTGTTAAATGAAGTTTTGAAATAATGATCAAGAATATAAATAATAATTGAAGATATAGTAATACTATATAATTATATATTTTTAAATTATAAAACAATTAATTAATATAAAACATAATTTTACATATGTATTAAGATTATGTTACAAGTAAACTATCCAATCTAGTCCACCAAAGTTGTTTTGATAGACAAATGGAAACGCTGTATGAAATATGTTTCATGGCGGACTATAGTGTTATGTACATGCATGTTGATAAGTTTTTGTTTAAATTACACAAATAAATATATTTAGTTAAATAACTTTTTTCTTGAATTATATAACACATATATTTTGTATGACATATATAAGCCTTAAACATTTTATAATACATATTATATTATAATAAATATTTATTTTATACTTGTAAAAATTATATGATCTAACAGATGAAACTTTTCTGGTATGGACAATTCATAATTTTTATTTTCTAATTAAAATTTTTTTCACAATAAAAATTTTTGTATCTCATTTACTATTTTTTTATTTCCCTATTTACTTTATTTTTGTTGATACGTTTTAAAATATTATTGTAAGTTGAAAAGAACTTTATTTCACTCATGACATTATTGAATTGTTACTCTTTTTTTTTTAAGAGTGGTAATACTTTCTAAAACCATATTACACCTATATATTATTATTTTATTATTATAAATTATTTTATTAAAAACAATAATTGTCAAAAATAGAAGTATCTCATGATAAGTGGTGTCAAACTATTAAAAATCCCCATCACGAAATTTGTCCCATCTCTTGGCTCAAAGGGTCGTGAGAGTTTTGCCATACGGATGGATACAAATTGCAACTGTACACTGGACGCAAGTCACGTGGATTTTGTCTTAGGATGGTTGGACTCAAGATACTTCATTAAAAAAAGATAAAACAAATGTGCAGAAAATCTACTCACAAAATCTAGAACAAGCTGCCAATTTTGACAATAACTTTTGAAAAATATAAATATAAAAAAAAAGTCTTAATTGCTTGTTAGAGTAGGAAAACTGTTTGTCAAAAATTGACTTTGAACTAAAAAGTTTTAAACAAATCATGGTATGTTTGTTGTTAACAAGTTTTTGAAACATTCTTAAATTTATCACACAACAATTTTAATCAGATGAAAAAGTGTGAGATTATAGACTTTTTTGCTGGTATCTTAACAAAATGAAGTTAAGAGTATCTGATAGGTTACCTTGAGTCTTAGCCAGTCTTGAATAAACTCTGGGGAACCTTCATTGTTGGGAGGGTTGGTGTTGTTAGAGAAGTATCTGAAGGGTGCTCTCAGTTGAATGTTGTACTTCTTGCAGAAAGGCACCCAAAGCTTAGCAAACTCGGAAGCTTCTAGAAGGGCATAGAAGTTAAGAGGGGAGCATCCATCATCAGAAACATAGCAAGCAAGCTTGTTGGGAGGATAATCAAGTGCCAACAGAGACAACACAGTGTTGATTGTGATGATAGGTGGCTCAAGCACAGGGTCTGCAGTTGTCACAAACAGGTCCACTGCTGGAAGCTCAGCCTCAGGTACCCTATTGCAAACACACATGTATTAGTCACTATAATGGAAAAACCAAGCATTTTGTGCATATGGGAATCATAGTATCATCATTGTTGTGACTGTTACTACCGAAGCAAGAGACGATCTATGTGGGTTTTGGTGTGTGCAGGAGACCATTTGGTGTTGATGACCAGAATCCAAAGGAAAGTGAACCATGACTCGCATATCACAGCAACCAAGCAAGGGAAGCTGTAGCTGTCATGGCAGAAAATACGGTAACCAAGAAGCAAGAGGAGGAGGAGCAAAGTCAAGGAATCCATTGTTCTTGAAAACTTATGCTTCACCCAGATTTTGTCATAAAGAGGGAGACTCTTTTCATTCGCCATATTCAACAGATCAATGGATAACTCGATGGTTCAAATGGGTGAATTCGCATGTGGCTTTATATTGTGACAGACCCTATCTTAGTCCTCTTGAACAAGCAGTTCGGTGAGGATAAGGTTGGCTCATGTGGATATTAAAAAAGGGTTAGCTAAATCCTGTGAATAAATTAAAATAGTTAAAGAAACTCTGTCGATTGCTGCAGATTTCATTGTAAAGAGAGAAACAGAGTGAATAGAAATAAAAAAAAAAGTTAAATATGTAACATAAATTAATGTATTTATATAAGTAAAAATAGAGGCAAAATAAAATTTGAAAAGGCACTCATGAATCATTTTTATTTCTCTCTCCAAAATTAACTTGTTTTAAACAAATTCATTTAATTATATTCTATTAATTGTATATTCTTTATTTCATTTCATTCGGTTTCTTGAACCAATAGGAATGTAAAAAACAAAAAATAAAAAATATTTAGAATACTTCAACCCTTTTTACAACCTAATACTATATAAATATAACTTAAAAAAAAAAAAAATAGTTCCTAGATCTGTCCATCTAAATCTCAACCCTATGGATAGATGAGTGACCTCTATCTAGACCCAACAATTGTTTCAACAAATCATTAAAACATACCAAATATGGTATTTCAATACTAATATTTCTAGAAGCGTTATATGATCACAACAAGAAACAGTTTTTCGTAATGTCCATGTTATGAGTAATTTAATTGACCCTACTGTAACACTTAAACGATACAACTGCATTCCGTTCTCAGTATTTTCGTATGTAATTTTGTGTCATCTTCATAAAAGATGTTTGTTCTTAGGGATTTTCTATATTATATACCTGAACACCTACAAAACATAGGTTGGTTGGCAATATATTACACCTATCGTAGAGCTTTAGAGTAACAGATATTGAAACCTATTACTAAAATTTCTAAATCTGATGCAAAATTTCAGTTCAGATAGGAGTTTGTATTAACAAAATCAAAAGCAGTGGAAAAATCAATTAATGATTTGTACAATAAAGAAAGAGAAACATACAAAAAGCTTTTTTTGTAGCATGTCTAGCCATATTCATATTCACCCTTATATACTTGAAATATAAATTTTTAGATTTATGCACCAATTAAAATATAAAAAGCTTGTCTTATTATATATATTTCTAATTTATGTCCAAGCTTTCAATTATGTAAAACTTTTTTACTCGATCTATTATTATATTCTTAAAAAATATATTATTTCTAAATATTATCATCAAAACAGGTTTTCGAAATAAAATTTCAGTTCAGATCAAGAATATTAAAAAAATGAAATATTCAAAGATGATGTTACGTTTAACTAAAGATAATTCAATTCATCTCTCAATATATATTTCTTCAGACTTTCCACCACTAAATAGATACATTTTTAGACTGTATCGGCTCATTTAATATTCTTCAGTCTCCATATTTGAATTTCAAAATATTTCTGCATTCACTTAAATTTTCCATTATGAATCTCCATGTTCATTTTTCAAGTAACGCCTATTAAATATTTGTAAATCCCTACTATGAGCCAATTAAAATATGCAGGGGTAACTTTTAAATCAGATTTTTTTTTTCTATTTTAATACAATTTTTTTACAAAACTTTTAAAATAAATAAAGAACAAATATTCCTATTATGAATATATCCTGTTAAGTTAACACGATTTTATTAAAAAATAATTAAATTTTATTATAACATAATTTTAATTAATATATTAAAATTACATTACTATAATACAATTTTATTTTAATTTAAATAAAATTATGTTATAATGATAGAATTCGTAACATGATTTATCTATAATAAAAGTTAAAATAAAAAATTGATAATTTCAAAAATTTTGTAAAAAAATTAAACATTAAAAAAAACCCTTTAAACTATGCTTTTAAAATGATTATAAAATTATTTTTATATTGATGTAAAATTGAAACTAAAATTAATTTCGTTGACATATAAATAACAATTAAAAATTAATAAAAGTGACCAATTATTTGAATTTTGAATCGGAAGTTCATGATTGAAATGTTTCGGTAGTAGTGAAGGGTTGTAAATGAGTTTGTCTCGTAATTAATGGTGTTACATCATAGATCTGGGACAAGTTCATGTGTTGTACCTATGTTTCTGTCTCATTTGTAATAGTTTGACACTCCTTTTTCTTTTATCTCCATTTGATACTTCGATGTGGCAGTGTCGTCCTACGTGGCAAAGAAAGAGAAACACAGATGGTTTTCTAATTACGTGGTTCATGTTTGTCTTTTTGCAAAGGGTTGCTTTTGTCATTTCCCATCTGAAAATGCAGGACAATTTGAGAGGGAAAAGCAAATCCCATTCTCTCATTGCACTCATTAACCCTGCATCCTCTGAAGGAGAGAGAACAGACGAAACAACAAGATTTCCGTTCCTTCTGCCCACAGATCCGCCTTCGTTTTTCTGGCCGCAAGACCACTGTCATTGTGGTGTTTCCTACCGTGCTGTGTACCCTAAACTGTGTATGTTCTCTCATCCGTTGTTGGTATGAAACATTGTTTGTGGTTTTTGTATGAGTGCTTCGTTCATGTTTAATAATCGTTTCGTAGTGTGCTTTTTATGGTTACTGGTGGTTCTCTCAATGTGTTGTCTTTTTTATGTTCAAGAAACCCAGAATATTGGTGTGGTTTTTGGTTGTTGGATTGGATCTGTGCGTCGTTGTAGATTACGTTTATGTGCATCCTTTATGCTTGGTGTGTTATGCATGTATGCAGAATATTGGTTTGTTGCTGTGTTTTGGGTTTCTGGTTTCCATGTTTTCTTCC
>Ga0099824_1003021_pt1 | contig 24598 bp, 10 predicted proteins | sample SiratrowhiteBW_FD_76837 | JGI IMG/M metagenome (GOLD analysis project Ga0099824, IMG submission 76837) | Root nodule microbial communities of legume samples collected from California, USA - Siratro white BW | ecosystem: Host-associated > Plants > Roots > Nodule | place: USA: California...
AAAAAAAAAAAAAAAAAAAAAAAAAAAAAAAAAAAAAAGACCAGAACATTATTCATCTAGACATAAAACAAATGTATAGGGTCTTTTTAAAACTGTTTTCATTCAATCCTGTTCAGTCATGAAATCCTATCATTATCTACTATAACTTAAGTACTATAACTTAAGTACTCAAATTGACGTCTGACTTGTATAAAGACATTTTTAAATGCAAGCTCATCTCTAACACGAAACATGTCTGTCACCTATTGATTTGAAAGTCTATAGTAGGCAAAGCTTGTCTACAAGTCTATCTTCAAGTGTTTCATCATTTTAGCCATAACAACTTTGCCCACCAAAACTCAATAATACATAACCCTACCACGTACAAGCTGGTGGCTATGGCCCTTTTGTGCAGCAATCACAGTGCTTCCAAGAAGCACGTTGTTCCTGTCCCAGGTTGCTGGGTATAAAGCAACATCTAAAGTAACGTTAACCATTATTACAAACTCCAATCTACCACCTCCTTAAAGGGAAAAGTCACTGACATTACCAAACACATTATTCTATCCAGTTACAAGTGACAATCCAAACAAGTTAACTATATGAAATCATGAAAAATTGACCAAATGCCAATCAATGAGAGTACTTACGGACCAAAGAGAAAACACAGAGGAATATACAGTGATAAAAATGGCATTTGCACCTTCTTTTCCAAATTTCACTAAAATAAAAATGTTAAAGCCTGGCTCCACACAGTTTAGCAAAAACTTGCTCCCAGCATACCTAGGGTCTTGCATCAAAAAAGACTCCAGTCAAGAACCCTGAAGCTTGTAACAGCCAGTTTAAAGACCTCATCCATGGGCATACATCCAACTTGAGCAGCTGGAACGGCTACACCAGCACCAACTGTGTCTGCGCTTTCGCTCAAAGGGCTGAAGACATAGAATATAATTAAAATATATGTCTAGAACATGATGAAGAGCTTTCACTAGTTCAGGTGATATTTCATTTGATTTTTTATTTGATCTCTAATATGCTTAGCATTTGAAGATTTAAACGACCGATCACATGTTAACATATTGACCAGTAAGGATTATTTTCAACCCAAAGGAAAGATAAATTGCACTCACGTAATATTGTGTATATATCAGAATAATACTTTGAATCTTTTTTATTGACAAAAACCTCCTGATTTCTTGTACGAATTAGAGAGGTCAAAGTAATGTCAAAAAGGGGACGAGTATTGGGTGCAACTTCATAGACTTTGCGTAATTAGTCCAAAAAACAGTTTGAACAAAACCTGAACATCCACCTAAATTCAATAAAACTCACCCAATCGGTCATAACTTGAATTGCAGGACAATTTTGGGAAGAGTTTATTGTCATGAAAAAGTTATTCTACAACTTACTTTATAACAATTGGCTCGTATGCAGTGACTAGAATATCGGTATCAACTTCTTTAAGACGCAAATTTGCCAAATAAACCTGAAAAAATTAAACAATTTCGGAATTAATCAAAGATCATCAATTGATGTAGGAACAGTGTCAAATTAGCATTAGCAAATGTTGAGGTAATGCAGAACCTACTTTCACAATATTTTGTGCTTCCCTTCCTTGCCGACCTTTAGAAATTGCCTGCCAAAAATTACATATGACAATAAGTGATTAAAAAACGTGCAGTGGCGCAAAACTCTTGAAAAAACTCACACGTAAATATTATATATAGAACAATCTTGCAAAATGGTCATATGAAAAATGCATCAATTTTCTCTTACAAGAAAATAAGAAGACAGCGGGTAATATGGGAATAGATAGTCAAGATCATACTTTTAACCTTTGAGTTAAACTGCGATTAACATCCAAAATGTAATCAGCCAGAGTATCATATTTAGTTGTAAATAATCCACTATTAAAACACCGATAATAGAAGTAACACATGTATTTTCAGCTTGTATAGCTTCAAAACGAATATCAGATAAAAAAAAACCTTCGTGAATCCAAAATTACACTTAGAAAGGAAATAATATGTAATTCCACAATTTCCCTGGCTTCAACAACAAAAGTTTTATCCTACTACGTGAAGTTAGCTAGTTTCCCCTGTCTTGAAGTTACTAAAATCCAAGAGTATTTCTGTTGTTTGCAATTCAAGACTGAGAAATAAGGATCATTTTTGCAAGTTGCAACAACTCGCAGGGTTCAGATGGATTAATGAAAAGTTGGCATGTTTGTAATATTGCAGTCTATAATCTACAATAAAAATAATGGGAAGCTTTAAAAAGGCTCATAGAATCATGGCACTAAATTAGCCTACAAATTATTTTTACTGAAATAATAATATAAACAAATGGTGCAGTTGAGCAAAACCAACATTTTTTCACACAACAAATTTCTAGGTCTTCAACTTTATTTAGCCTGTATGCAGATCAGATGTTTGGGCCAATTACAATATGCAGCTTTATAGCCATGGAGAGGCACGTGACGTGTCTGATTCAAGAGGGTTATTGAGTAAATTGAACATATCATAGATGGAACTCAATATCGCATTTGATAATGTCAGATTGAAAATAGACATATACATAGACATATAGATCAAACCAAATGTTTATCATTATTCCCAGTATAAATGCCTGAGTTCTTGACAATACAAGCAGAATCCATAAAATCAATAAATTACAGATAGATTGGAAATTTAAACAACAATATGCAGACAATAAGGAGATCAACACATATGCGAATATCTAAGAAAGTGGTAGAGCAGACTAAAAGCTATGCTTCATCTGTAAGCAAGTCCTCCTAGCATCACTACACTGGAAAAATTCATATGCAAACTTAGACCCACACTGATGAATAGGTAGCTAAATTTGCTCCAAATTAGTGCAAAATCTTAAGGGTGGACATCAATTTAATAGTATTGAGGTATAGGCGGCCACCAAGATGCAAAATCAAATTAACAAATACAATTAACACTGAGCAGTAAAAAAAAGAGGCTACAATACAAGTACACAAGTAATCCGTGTGATAAAGATATCATCAAAGAATATCAAGTTCAAGAGTAACAAATAATAGATAAGCAGGAAGTCACGTTGATTCAGTTTTGGACTCGTAACATTGTCTTTTCACGCCCTCAATTTCTGAATAATGAATACAGAAAATAACAAGGCGCGCAAGTGGATTGTGAAATCTAATTAACAATCCAGAGGAGTTATAAGAAATTATGTATGAACTTTAGTCCCAAGGTGACTCGTTTAGATGATCAGGAAATGATGTAGAAACATAAATCAAGTCAAAACAAACATAGAAACATTACCATCTGACCCACTGCAGTCCTTACAACAGCAGGAATATTGTAGTACGTCAAACCAGGTGCTTCCAGGACTCCTGACTGCTCAATAACCTGACCAATTTAAAGGGGAGAGATAATCATGAGACACAATAACTTAGATAATCATGAAACACAATAAAATTTTGCAACAAATAAGACATTAAATGGATAGCTTTAAAAGAAAGCTATCTTCTCTTCTCTTACAGAAGTTCCTTTTCCGGTTAATGTGTTCTGGGAGATAATACATGCTCTCTCACAGCAATTGAAGTAGTGCAATGCTTTGATAAATCAAATCACTTTGGAATTAAAAGGAAAAAATAACACAGGCAATGCTTATAGTGAGCTGAAAGGCAAAAGAGAGTCTTCCAATCATCAGTGATAAGTAAACTCCCCAAAATACACAGAAAACATTCAAAAAAGTTAAAGATCATAATAACCAACTACCGTATGCCAACAAACTAACTTTATAAGAAAACTTTGATAAAATTAAACACGATATAAATTATGACACCCTTTATGGAACTAAATCAACCAAGCCCCCAAAGCATATTTTGTTCACTGGATATAATACAGTACGGTAAAAGCAAAACAATAAAATATTCAGAAAACACACCTACTGTTGGTATCACTCATTCAATCCACAAATCTTCTTTGCCAACACATAGGATAGGATTAACTTAATAAAATTCAGTTTGCATATACCAATTACAGTGCAACACTTGAAGAATCTGATAATATGACTACACCATAACGAAATGACAACATACCAGAGTTCCTTCAGCATCCTGTTCACTAGCAAGGTCTTGAAGAAACCATGCAGCACTCTCATTATCAGCAATGTCAGGCTTGAATTCCAAAAGCTCAATGATCAAGCTTTCGTCTCGGTTCGGGTCTGCGAACACCTCCTACACAGCATCAATACCCAAAAATCAAGTCAGCAAAAGGGTTAAGAAAACATGGATACAATCAAAGCTATAAAAACATGACAAGACCTGATGATCAGGGACTTCTCGAATGTCGCTGACATCCTACAAGAAATAACCATAACCTTATTTCCTCAAAACTGAAGTCACACACACAGTGTCTTCCAATGGTTTATACAGAGAAAAAATAAGGAAAATGCAAAGCAAAAGAAAAATAAATGACCTGGAACCTGTTGGGGAACGTGCAAGATATTTTGCCATCAAACAAAGGGTGTTGGTAAGTAATATCTTGTGGCATTTTTGCACCAGTGAAAAGAACAGGGGACAGCACCTACACCACCCACCCCAGTTTACATCAAAAGCGCAAAATCACCACCGCATGTAAGCAATTCACGTGAACCAAGTCAAGGGAAACCAACAATCAATTCTTCTTACAATTATTGATTTAGGGAACGATCAGTCGATAATCAACCCCACATGAATGTGCAACACAGTAGTGACTATAAAAAAAACAAAAAAAAAAAAAAAAACAAAACTATAAAAAAAAAAATAATAAAGAAAAAAAAAAAAAAAAAAAAAAACACAAAAAAAAAAAAAAAAAAAAAGAAAAAAAAAAAAAAAAAAAAAAAAAAAAAAAACTCAGCAGAGAATCCAAATTCGGAGAAGGAATACCTGGGAAGAATCAAACTACGCGAGAAGAAGCACCAGCAGGAGTAGAAGCTCCAGTTTGTTCTTCTGCCACTGCTACTAGAGTAAGTTTAGGCAGTCCGGCCCATTTTGGCCCACCTTCTAAACGGGCCAACCCGGCCCACCTGAAATGGAGCTGTAAACATTGAGTCCGTTCCGGCCCACCACGGGTTGGTGGGTTAACCCTCTTAAACCCACTATAGATCAGAGAATCAACACATGAATGAGGATGTCATGGGGCGGAGGCCGAAGCTCGTAGTTGACGGCGTCGTCGACGCTCCTCGTGTTTTCGCCGGACTATGCGGCAGCGTAAGGAGTGTCCGGCGGCGTCCAGAGAGTTAGTGCTGTTGAGAGAATGTGAGAGTTAACACCAGCGTTTTGGAGTGAGGCCAGTGTGTGAGAGTGAGAGAGTGAGAGGGAGGATGGCTGGGCGTATATTGGGCTGGGTGGACCTAATGGTGATGACGGCTTCTTCCTGCAACACATGATCTCAGACTGCACCTCCATAAACTTTTAAATAACGTTAAGTTCTTTTGAAAATTACACAAATAGGTATGGGAAATTTTTAAATAAAAAATAGTACAGTATTTTTTAATTGTGTTGTTGAATATATTTGTGGTAGTCTGGGATGATGACAGAACAGCGACTTCGATATATATTTTTATTTATTTGTTGTGTACTAGATTCTGAAATTTGGTATATAAAATGTATATTGAAATTGAATTGTGGGGGGTACAATCGCTATATAATTTGTATACCTAAATGTCTCTAATCTGGTATATATTCTATATATCGAATTGTATCTAGTATAAAATGAATATCCAATCCTCAAGGTGTAGGAGGAGAAGGATGTAGGAATTTGAAAAGGTACAAGAAGAAGGAGGTAGGAAAGAAAACAGTAAATTGGATGGAGGTGAAGGGTAGATATGGGTTTAAACTTTTAGAGCTAACGATAATTTTGTCTTTTCAACTATCTTATAGATGTGCAGGCTGATATTATGGAGGTGCAGGAAGAAAGCGTCTGAGAACGGATTACTGCTTAAGTGAGAAGGAGTGTAAAAGGTATAATATATTAGATAGGGCTTTCAGTTCGTGCAACTTCATATCTTTCACCTGCACCCTCCATTTCTATTAAATGTTCATTTTGGCCTTTTATGTTTTATAATTCATTCAACTTCAAAAACTTGATGCACTTGTTAGCTTTTGCTGATATTTGATTTTTGACAAAGATTATTATGGAAACTGAAAGTTTTGTAGGAGTGGAAGTTAATTATTTTTTTTGATAATTTTTACATTCTTTTATCAAAATATTCAAACAACAATGAAGTGATAATGATTTTTGAGTTACTTCCAGTTGAGGAATTCAAAATAGTAATTTCAATTCAATGGTCCTTACATGATTCATAATTTGTATTATTTTAGATCATACGCTCCATAGTTATACACCGGATTGAAATATAGATTATATAATTTAGGTGAACACCTCACTAGAATAAATTTCTATGATATAATTCAAAAATGTAATTTTTACTTTTGAATTACATGTTTTGTAAAGTAATAAATTTATTATGCTAAAAATTATGCATATGATTTGAAAAGTAGTAATGTTGGTTATGTTTGACTAAAATTAATGATTAATTTTAGAGTAAAATGTTAGAAGGAACTAATATATCAACTATTATAAATTAAGTTATGATCATATTTGATTTAACAACGGAGTTAGTTAGAGGGAATGTAGTGAATCTTTCATTATAATGATGTAAGAAATTTTCTTATTTGAATTAAAAATGTAACAAGTGACATATACTAATATTTAATATATTTGTGTAGGTATTTGATGTATGGGATAACTTAGGATTTAAGTTTAAATTTATATTATTTAATATATTTGTGTAGGTATTTGATGTATGAGATAAATAGGATTTAAGCTTAAAATTATTATTATCATACTAAGGTTAGTTATAACAAATTACTAATAAAAGAAAAAAATATATATGTTATTAGACTGTGAAAAAGAAAACAAATACAAATATTACAGGAAAAAATTTATAACTAAATGTATTTGGAATAAGAAAATGTGGTTATCTTTAAGTTACATTGATACATCAATGAGTAACTTGAATATGGTTTGTGAAATTACTATGTGAATATCATAATCACGAGCTTGTAGATAATTTAGTAGGACATTCATATGCTAATAAATTAAAAATAAATTATTATCCACATTTATTATATAAGTAAGAGTTTAGTTAGATTAAAACATTTTTAATAGTTTATATTGAAACATGTAATTATATTTTATCTTCATTTTTACAATATTAAAGGAGTTAAGGAGTATGATTTTATTTTAAATGTTTTTCTTGTTACTTGTAATTTTTTTCCTTATACTCATATATGTTCTTATATGTATGCAATATATGTGTGCATTCTTAGTTTTCAGTTTTGCAATCATACTCAAATATTATTCATAATGTTTAAACTAATTTAGTGGGCTCCAATAATCATTGTACAATCCATTTATTATTAGCCTAAAGAGTTAATGGGTCTCGATCTCAATTTATTAGTCAATTGCTTCCTACACCTTAACATTTGCTTCTTGCACCCCATCAAAGAAAGGAAATGTTTGACCTACCCTTGGGGATTCATATGTAAAGGCAAGAGGATTTTTAGTGGCAGCCACTGCACAGTATTGATGGAGGTGTTGCAACGGTCATCGCCATTTGAGGTGTGTGCGTTGTGGGAAGCATCTTTGGTGTTTTTTTCGTTTGGCTGTTTTCTGGCAGTTTGAGACAAGTACTGTAGTGATTTGTGGAGGTTTTTCGAAGGTGGTTGTTGGAGTTGCAGAAGGTACGATTGCAGATTTTTTTTCCATTTCTGAAAAGGGGATTCCGAAAAAATTACGAAATTCCATTTTTGGAAGCTCTTTTTTCTCAATTTTGTAGTTGTATTCCAAAATGACTTTTCTGAAACATGTTTTCGGAAACTGCATTCCAAAACTCAAATTAAACTGTATTCCACAACTGATTTTTGCAAATTCTGAAATACTAATTTTGGAAGTCATTTTTACGCCTTCAAAATTCATTTCCGAAGTCATTTTTACACCTCCAAAATTCATTCTAGATGCCAAATTTTCACCCCTAGGACAGGACTGGTATTTTAAAAATATGATGGGTGTAGGAAGCAAATGATGGAGTGGAGGAAAAAATTGCCGTAGGCCTCGGTCCAATTTATTATCCTAAGAGTTAATGGGTCTCGACCTCAATATGTTATTAGCTTAAATATTAATGCTCCCATTTAACTATGTTAACCTATGTATTAATGAACATTTACACCGATTTGCTCACATTAATCTATGTGTTAGAGTTTATGAGGGTTCTTCATAAACCTATATGCTAAAGAGATGTGTCTTTTGAAAAGCTTATGTATCATGCAATCCATACAAAGAAAAGTGTATTTGGTTTTCTCAACATGTTTCAAAACATCATGTCAATCACACTTAGAAGCTTTAATTATGATATTATTGGACTATAATCAATACTCCATTGCTTTAACTAATCCTCATCTAATTAGATTTATTTAGGCCTTAATTGTTGTTTTTGTTAATCTTGTATTTCTAGTGTAGTAAACAATCTAACAATTATAAGTATTAGAGAATCTAACTATTGCATTTGTTGAAAGACAACTTAAAATTAACTTTTTTTTTTCTATATTATCATCTTTTAGTATTAAACGGTTATCACTGGATTAGATAATCTAAAGAAAATACAATTAAATTGTTTGTGAAAAACAATGATCATTAATTTTAAAAAATGTCGTAAATAGGGAGACCCTATGTGCACGATGATAATTTAGGATAAGAAATCTACTTTATTTCATTTATTTGATCTAAGACCCACACGATATTAACTATTTTTGCATATATAAATATATATTTATACCATCCCTGTAAACAAACAGATTGAATGCTTTTAACTTTAACTCTCTTAGTATTTTTGACTAAAACAAATACATTTTAAATTTTACAATCCAAAATACAATTATAGATCCGAAATATATTTTAAATTAATCTAAAAGTATATTTTAAAATTAGATAATTCAAAATATTAAACAAAACAATGGAGATAGAAGATGAGAAAAAGTTTTGACAACAATAGAAGGAGCCATGGGGGTTGTCACTAGCAAAGGTGACGTAGATATGTGCTTGAATTGTATGAGCATATGGCTGATGAAGCAATTTAAACCTCTTCCACTAAAATAAAAGTAGTTAAATATGTGTGTTTAGTGGATAGCTCGGCCCAGTTGCACAATTCAATCCATTATCAATTTTAAAGTGGTTCGGTTGATGCATAGTCCTCAACCTACTTCCATCGCTCTTGCATGTACTACTTCAAATATAAACTTTTTCCTTATATTTACAACGGTAGATTTATTATTATTATTATTACTATTATTAAATAAAGAAAAAGACTTGTGATTTTTGTAATTTTTAACACGTCTTTACGTAATTTTAATCCTCATTTTAATTTCTTAACCAAGGACCTGGTTAATCCTTATTAATATGATTATGGAATATAAAGTATGAGTATATATATATAAAGTGTAATTCTAACAATCTTAAAGATTTTTGCACAATTAAAAAGTTAAGAGAATCATAGGGAAAATAGTTAACATAAAATACAATGGTTTTTATTTACATGACATTTGTCAACTATAATATTTTTTTATTTTAATTGAATTTTATTTATAAACATTAAACATGTAAATATATGTATATATTATTATTATTATTATTATTATTATTATTATTATTATTCTTACGGAACAATAATATTTTTAAGGTGTCAACTGAGTCAGCTCTTCCGTCAACCTATAAATATTTGCAGAAAACACTCGGGCAGACAGAACAGAACAGACAGAACTTACCTTTTGTTTTGCTTACTGCTTACTGTTCACTATTTATACTGTCATTTGTTTTGTGATGATTGTTTATATACTCTATGTTAGAAGGAAGATGTATGATTTTCTGTATCAAGAATCATTACCTTTTCCCTCTTGTCAGTAGAAGATGTAGAGTTTCCTCAATCTTTCTTCTATCATATAGAGAAAGTGTAAGGTTTACTCAATCTCTTTTTTGTCAGGTGTAACATTATCTAGGGAGTTTTTCCTTTGTCATAGACTTGGTGTTAGTTCCAATGTCAATTAATGAACTATATGCTAATTTGCGAGAGAGTGATTGGCAACATGTTGGCCAGGGTGGTCTGTGTAGTGTGCGGCCTCTTGATATGGTTGATATGGCCGACAACATATTAGCTTTGACAACTCATAACTTGTCGCAGGTCGTGCTCTTATTGATCGTATAGTACAAATATATTAAAATACTGTAAAAAAAATACTATAATATAATAGATTAGTTATATTTATTTAACACGTGACTATGTACTTTTCCATTCTTATTATATTAATTTTTAAAAATCTATAATATGAACTTTTAGGCATGAACTAATTTTTTTAAATCATTTGGATAGTAGGTAATATTTAGATATATTAATTTTGACCTATCTAAGGTATGGTTATGAGTTCAAAGAAAAAAAGAATCATAGGATTAAAATAACAATAAAGGTTTCATGGCAACTCATCAGTCACTTTTCAAATAGAGAATTTATTTAAAATAAGAATAGAAAAACTACTTTAACAAAATTTTTACACACACAAAATTAATCAGAATCCAAACCCATATGAGTAAAGTCAGGTTAGACTTATAGCAAGTTAGATTAGAGTGACATCATCTTTAGCTAATCAATATAGGTTTTAGTGGAGTAAAATTAAGGTTAGATCTACATCGGGTCGAGTTAAGTTGGGTCTACGTCAAGTTAAGTCGAGTCGAACACATCTCAGATCAAATTGGATTAAACTTACCTCAGACTAAGTTGAGTAGGACCCACGTTATATTGAATATAATTAGGTCCATATAGTGGCGAGTTGAGTTTGGTCCACATCAAGTTAAGTCATATCAAACTCATTTTGTGTCGAATCATTTAAACCCATATCGAGATGAGTTGAATAGGATCCACCTTGAATCAAGTCGAGTCGTGCTCATCTCAAGCTAACTGAAATCAAGACTATCCAAAATTAAGTCGAGTTGTGTTCTAGAATTTCGTGTTATTGTTTAGGATATTTTTTTTATACTCTATAAAATTCTATCTTTATCTTGATTCATTTTAAAAAGAAATAATTTATAATGTAATTTAATCTTTTTTAAGATATCAATTTTCAAATAAAAAGATGATGAAGGTAAGTTTTATGAGGTGTAAAACGTATTAACATCCCTTAATTATTATTATTATTATTTTAATAATGAGTTTAGCCAATCACAAAGCCCGTATCGTCAAATATGAACCATAAACCCAAACAAGATTGGACTAACACCTACCCCATGTTGGGTAAAACTTCTTGCACCCCATTATTTTTTACTTGCACCTCATCACAAACACAAAATGATTAAAAACCTTTTCTGTTAGCTTCTAGAAAATGCTTTTCGAAAGATTTTCATAAAATATTTTTTGAAATATAAATTTTCGTTTTGAAAAATGTTTTTCAAGAATAGATTCTGAAAAACCTTTTTCATAATATAAATTATATATTCCAAAAATAAATTTCGGAAAACATATTTCAAAATATAAAATTTATATTCTAAAAAAAATTCAGAACCTATTTTCTAAAAGCATTTTTCAGATACATGGTATTTTTGAACTTTTTGAAAATGATGTTGTGTAGCTCACAAATGATGGGTGCAGAAAGTTTTTACCTCCCATGGCGCATGATACAAGCCCAAAAGTATTTACAATATGCGGTCCATAAGTTTTTGTGGCAAAAGAATAATACAATCCAACTAGTACCATAACATAAACCAAACTAAACTTTAGTTCCTAAAATTATAAAAAGTATATTTTTTAATCCTTAAAGTTATCAAATAACACCTCCTTATTTTCTAAAAATTATAAATAAAGTTATAATGACTAATTGTAATAACTCTCAAATTAATGACAAATTGTACTTTTAGACTTGTATTTTTAATTTCAATAATTAATATGGTTTATTAAATCTATTTCATTGGAACTGATAAGCCTTCAAAAAAAGTATTGTTCTTTTTTTTTTCTCTCATACATTTCCTACAACCCTCTATTAAAGAAAATGCTTTAGTATCTTTACTTTTCTTGATTTTTGAACCACCAAGTTGTTGTTGCATTAATTTAATTTATCACTTACTCAGTTATTATTATTATTTTCTTTTTGTGCAACCGGGAAAAATTATAATTTCTTGTTAAATAGTCTTTCTAATAGTAGTTTACTAGAAGTTTAATTTGCACATATTTTTGAATTTATCCAAGTTCATGTTATGTCCTCCAAAGCCAGAAAAATAAATAAAGTCAATTTCAATTTCTTTTTGATAAAAAAATTCATCAATTCCATAAAATCAAAAGTTGGGATAACTTTTTTTTTATATCTTAACTCCAAAAAATGATGTTACAGATTGTGTAGTTAATTATCTAATCATGTGCCCATTGAATTCCCTGTCTCCCTTTTATTTGCCTCAAAACTTCCATTTTAATTAAGTTAGTTTTTTGTAACAATCATAGTATACACCCTCCAAACTTATAATAAACTATACTACAATAATATCTCTCCAACCACTTTTCATGTCTGGCAGAAAGCTACCCTTCAATAATGAGAAACAACTCATGGGGGTAATATGGAGATACTATATCCATTATTAAAAGGAGAGACCTAAAAAAAATATTAACTTTGATATGTTCCACTCTGATCCTGTTCTAAAAAAGTTCTAACAATTATTATCTACCAGGTTTCCTTTCTCAGTCTTTCTCACAGATTTATCTACATGTTCAATTGAATCATTGGAACAATAAAAAAAATATTTTTTTCCTTTTCTCTCTCCTCCTCTTATACTTAAATATTTCCCTTCTCAACAAACTCCAATTATAATATCCTGAAATTCAATTACTACCACCTTTTGTCTTTGAATTTAGACTCCTTTTAATAGAGACCTGTGATAATGATTTCTTCAATAACCTATTCCTAAGTCCTTCTTATAAAAAGAGAAATTTGAAGGGTTGTTTTCTTATAATTTTGATATTTTTTTTTATAGAAATGCATGATTAAATGTAGTTTTATTTAGTTGTTCACAAAAATATATGATTTATTTTTTGTTACTAATTTTTTATCATATTATTTTTGTGATCAATTCAACTTCTACTTCCAAAGGTTATTGATAAAATCACAACAATGACTTATTGACAAGTTTGTTCTTAAAACAATAAATTCTCACATAAAATTGAATCAATTAAATGAAAATAATGTAAGTGAGACTGAAAATTAAGTTAATTATTTCAGTGGGTCTAATAATTCAAAAGTCCATCTAATAATAAAATATTGACAATGATGAAGAAATATTCTTTCCCTCATTTTGAATTGTCATGAGTATTAAATTTCAAACAATCTAGAAAACAAAACAAGAGATATTTTAGTTGAAAAAGGGTCTACAAAACTTAAATCTTAATTTTTCTTAATATAATAATTCTATTACTATTATTATTATTATTATTATTATTATTATTATTATTATTATTATTAATAATAGAAAGTTGATAAATATTGAGACTGGTAATAAAAAATATCGGTGATAATGTTCATAATTACAATTGAATCATCGTTGTTACAATAATTTTTTTTGTTTTTGTTTTGTAGATAATTAATAAGGTGACATAGGAATTAACAAGATAAAAATTTTACAACATCTTTTAAAATTTTATTTTATTTAATATTTTAAATTAAATTAATTATATTTTTTTTTGTTATGATATATGTTTACACTATTAAAATAAATTATAAAAAAATTTAAGAAAGTTAAGTTGGTCAACGGGTAGTAACAGAATTTGTAATGGTTTATATCTTTCTAAGCACCTATATAATGTTTTATAAGAAAAGCAAGAAGGATGTTACACTGGATTGTGAAGATTTTTTTTTTTCCATAAAGTTTCATAAATAACGCTGAGTTTATCATCCAAAAAATTAGGAGAAAATACTTAAACTACTTTGTAATGATAAAAATATGCAATCCCTCCTTAATAGAAAAAACTTATGATTTGAGAGACATATCTTACATAACCTTTACATCTTAACTAGGAATGACTATTTGACAAAAAATACTTGAATTGAACCAAGAAGAACTTGTGTTAAGAATACTTTAATAGCCTATTTGGTTGAATCAATTTGGGTAGATTTACTGTACAAGAGGATGGATTTGTGGAGATGAAGTTTGTTTGGTTGACCTAATTTGAGAGGATGCATGAAGAGCCATTTGGATGATGATATATTCAATGATGTGAATAGATTTGAAGGGATGTAACTTGAAATTACAAAATAACCTTCATTTATGAGGTGAAAATTACAAAATACTCTTAGAAGTGGGTCATAACTTTGGAAATTACAAAATATCTCTTTTAAGTGGGTTTAAGGTTTTCATTGTCCACAAGGGTCAATTAGTAATTTTATAAATATATCAATTAAAAAAATTAAAATAAATTTATAACATCTATCAAATCATTCTCAAACTTCCATAACTAATTCCTTCAAATCTCTTCAAATCTTACCATCTATCTATTAATCCAAACAACCCTACCATCCACACACAATCCACTCAAACCCTTAACTAGGAATGTTTATAATACTAAATAATGTTTGTGTGTTTTTTCTTCTTTTTTTTTTATCTCATTTACATTGCAAGTTATTATTATTCTAAGAAGAAGAATTATGTTAAAAACAAAGTTTCTAAGAAGGCTTTAAATAAATATATTAATTTATTAAGTGTTCAATTTTGGCGTATTGCACTTCATGATCTTAAAAATGTATTAATAGGTTGTTTGTTGTATGAAACTATGGTCTAAATGATTATTGTAAGACAATATTTACAAAAAAATTTAGACAATTTAATTATTATTATTAATTAATCAAATTTATTGTCAATAACTTTTTTTTAAAACTTTTGTTATAAAACTAGTCAGTATAAAATTGACCTTTATAAAGCTATATAATTCTACAATATTATCTCATTTTTCATATTCTCTTATAATACTTGCATTATCTATATAATGAATTTTGAAAACTTTGATTTAGAAACAATGTTGGATCAAATCATGTAAAAAGAACTTGAAGAAAACATTGATGAAGAAGTCATCATGTTAATACTTGAACACTAATAAGAAGTTAACAATATTAGTACCAAACAACAAAGAAAGGTGGATTTTAAAACTGGGAGCAAGGTCCTGATCGATGGTCTAATGAGTATTTTTTTTTTTTAAAAGTCCTATACCCACATAAACTTAATTTCGTCGAAGGTTTCATATCTAGAGAGATGCTTTCTAAGAATAGTAAATGCGTAATCATGATGACTTTAAATTGATGATTCATATGATAAATTTTAATATGTTGAATGAAATGATCCATGAAAACTTTTAGCAAGAAGTCAACATGTTAATACTTATGACTTTTGTAAAAGTGCACCACATTATTGGTACGTGGACTTATGACTCACTCACAGATAACATAGATGAATATATTAAAATTGGTAATAACATTGGATAAGAATACTTACAAAGATTTGTAATAGACATTCGTGTAATATTTAAATATGAGTAGATAAGAAAATCCAATAATGAAGACATCACTCAACTACTACGCAGCTCGTGTTTGTCGAGGTATATTAGGGTTAATTGAATAATTGGGTAGTTGCATGAAAATGCTAGTTTTGTCACGATGATCATACTAATCTAATAATCATTCTCAAGATATGCAGAAATATGTATTTGGAGTGCTCCAATTATTATTCACAATTATACGTGGTTTAATACATTTTTTTAAATGCTCATAATTTATACATTTTTCATATTACATAATATAACTGTGGGTGATGCATATCAAAATTAGGACATGATATACTGAGATATTTTTAGGTCATAATCTAAGCTTTAGATCTACATGTTTTCAAAGGAGAGAAACAATTCAAAATAGAAACATCTACTCCCAACTTTAGGCAGATTTAATCAAGCATATGCAACCAAAAATAACTAAAAAACCGTTTATTGTCAAGACTTTCTAATTTGCTTTGCTCTATCAGTCTTTTGCATAAATTCCTGGGCTAGCTGTTGCATATCAGCTAGCCAAGGGAGGTGGAACAAAGAAAAGCTTTGTTCATAAATAACCTCATCTCAACTCTGAATAGTAGATGTATCTGCTAAAATGCACACTTTGTACTCCAACTAAATTCATTATCCACAAGGAATTGAAGCTTCTTCCTCCCATAACTGCTATCATAACTTACAAGTTCTTAACCCTTCTTGTTGGAAGTAAAAGGTACCTTTTAAGTGCAAGGATAAGCACCCAAGTAGTAGCTGAGATCTTCTCCTTGATCATTAAGAGCAGGGCTGAGCTCAAAACAGTTTTTAAGATCTGAGCATGCAATCCTTTAAAATATCCAAGTATGCCCTCCCTTTTCCATATTCCATAGAGAACACTAGAGATTGTTTTCTGTGATTTTATCTTTGTTTTGGAGTTTGCTTCATCTGAGTCAGCAGCTTGAATGATAACTTTGCACCTATAAGCAGAAAGAGGTCTTAAAATTGCCCCCTATAAACTTAAATCCAGAAATCAAAACCAGTTGGAAGAAACAGTTAAATACCTGATGGCTGGATATGTAAGACATGTAGCAATGCTCTTTGAAACTGCACCTAGAAAAAAGGCCATAAATGCAGAAAGGGATTCAGGAGATGTTCCTTTTTCAGCTTTGCTTTGTTTATTCTTCAGTGCTCGCTGTTTCAGCTGATCAAACACTGTATACTGTAGCACAAAATAGTTTCAAATTAAAATCTTTTTGTCTCCTTATCAAGCATGCCAAACATAACTATATATATAAAGCACACAAACATGTATGACATACCTGAATTGCAGGGTTTGATGTCAGCAGCAAGGAAATACTGAGGCCATCAAATGCGTCACTCCAGGTTCCTTCGGTAAGGGTTCTCAGTAGCCCTTTAGACTTTCCAAATGCACTTGTCTGCATCCTTGAAGCGGCTGTGTCCAGGGGCTAGACAGTCATCAATGAGATATGCTTAGTAATAAAATTACGAAGTTTGATATGACACCTTGTCTATCATACTTTACATAACAAAAAGAACAAAATGTATATAGGTAGATAGTAACATAGAATAGACACCTATCAATTTTTTATGTATAATTTGATCAAACATGTTTTATTGAGAGATGCACTAGATTCTCTCCTTTTGGTTCCATGTTCAAACTAAGAATCATCAAAAATAGCCTCAAGCCACAAAACATAGCCATAAAAGACTTTAATCATAATTTTGTGCCATCTATGAAGGTAATGAAAATTTGGTACTCAAGTGTCCTGCTCCTAAAACCATAAAAGTGTTTTGATTTTTAAATACACAGTTAACTAGGAATAGCTAATGCTGCCTCACCTGAGTCACAATTGCAGTGCAAGCCCCAGCAGCAGCAGCAATAACTAAGTTTGCTTTGGTTCCAATGGATTTATAACCACTTTTATCTAGATACAGTCTTTTAAAATAACTGTATCCATAGAAGTAGACGAACTGCGAAATGAAGGATTGAAGATTCTTTGTTCCAAGGCCCTGGTAAAGTGAAAGCACCTGACCGTTAGATATTGCCTCCAATAATACATCAGTGAGATTCCTGCAAATGTAAAAACAATTAGAATGAAAGCAAGTATACATACCCAAGAGATACATTCTCTTGGCTAATTTTGACACACAATGGCCAAGAGCTAAGATCAATCCCCACTCAACATGCATACTGAACCCAAGAAATTCCGATGTTACAAAATGATACTTTGATGCAAATGCATTTTGGTAAACCACATGCAGAATAGTTTTATCATTTATAAAATATGATTGCATCACAGTTCCTTGTTTAATTTATATAAAGAAACATAAAATGTAAGAGCCGTGAAATGAAAAATTAAACTATTGAATTTGGTCACTCTTTTTCCAATATTCATAATTGAAAGCTCAAGGGTCTAATTAGTTCAATACACAGGGGACAAGTGCTGATCAAAAGAAAAAAACACAGGGGACAAGTTTTAGATATAAGAAATGTGTTCAAGGGAAAAGCTCTTACAGATGTACATAAAGGCAAACAAATTTAGAAAACAGAAAGCTCTTTACTGGAGCTAAAAGATGAAGGAGCAGAAGCTGGTTAAGTTCTGTTATTTTTGTTAGTTGTAGACAAGCTTTCTTTTAAGCTGTTTTAATTAATTATTCCTTTTAAGCTGTTTTAGTTAATTATTCCAGATATATAAGTTTGTTATTAGGTCCTTCCTGCTGCTATACAAAGACTTCCCTTATATTTCAAACTGAGTTCATTTTTCAACAACAAAAGGTGTTATTCGGTTTCTTTCCCTTTTCTCTTAATGGTATCAATAGTATTTTATGTTTTCTGTGCTTCTCTTTGCCATCAAATACAGCAGAGGCTGAGATCAGTCAATCAGCCACCTCCAACCAGTGCCTCCGTTCCGTTCATCCTTCTGAAGTTCCAACCAGCCCTATTACCTTCGTCAGATACTATTTTTGAAAACAGTAAGCAAAGATTCCCTAAGTGTTTTAACTTTTAAAATAATCCAACTTGGTGGTTTTATACGTTCTAGAATCTTTATAATTTTTGGGTGATCCAGTTACCCCGGAAAGTCCATCCCCTAGAATTAAGAAGTAAAACCAGACAGGGAAAGCTAGAATCACAATAACCCCAAGCTAAAAAGTATACATCTTTCAAGATCAACAATAATATATCCCAGACTCCAAAGCAAATAATTTAAAAGGGCAGGGCAATTACGCAAGTCGATGATCACCATCTCCTCAACATGATTATATTCACATTTAATAGAAACTTTTACTACGCAAAATCCCAAGGTCAAATTTTTATCCCAATTGAAGATCAGCATCAAAAGTTTTGTCTTCAAAACAAACCCCAAGCTAAAAAAATACATCTTTCATGTGTGATCGCCATCTTCCGAACACAACACTACAAGACAAAGTCCCGATCCAAAACACCCAATTGCGGGAGGAACACAGAGAAACCACTTGCGATCCCCCCACGAAGAAGGGGTGAGCAGGAACATGAAGAAATTGAAATTCAAAGCCGAATTATGGTAAGAAAGGAACAGAGAGAAAAAGGGCAGGGATGAAAACCTGTATCTTGTGCGACCATGGGAACGAGCTTCGGCTTGGTACTTGGTCTTGCATGTGTCAAGTGGGTAGAGAATAGTGGTGCTGATGAGTGATCCTACGGCCCCAGAAGTGGCCTCTGCTAATGACTCCAGATCCACGTTCATCTTCCTCGTGGGTGGGTTGTAGGAGAACAGAGGGTATGTATATATATTTATATTAGAAACAACAATATTATATATATAATATAGAAATAGAGTATAAGACAGGGAAGAAAAAATGGGTGCTACAGAGAGAAACTAAAGAGGAAAAGATGGTTTGGAGAAACTAAGGCACGAAGACAAAGAAGGGCAGCACCACCTAACGTTGTAAGAACATTTTATAAGGTTCCACGAACCCAATAGACGGAACAAAAACGTGAGTGGCGTGTTACGTTGTGTTGTTGTGTTGTGTTGTGTAATAGGCGATGACCTAAGTAAGTCCGTGTAGAAGTAGCGCGTTATTGTGTGCGTGCTTCTTTCTTGACTGGACGGTGTTTTCAAAAAATAAAAGACACAATAGATATGTCGAGACCCATGTGGATAAATATGGGATGAAAAAGACACTACCGTGACGCATGCAGATGCATGTGATGACAAACGGTGTATCAGGTATGAAATGTATGATAATTATAATACATTCTCTAATTATATTTTTACTAGCAAACAAATTCTATATCTTGTAAAAATAGGAATTGATTGTAATTTTAGTCTTGTAACTAGAATTGGAAGGAATATTCATTTTTCTTGTTGCTTTAATATTTTTTTATCTGTTTAGTAACCTTTCAGGTACTTTTATTTATATTTAAGTTAAAAATATTATTAGATTTTCTAATTCTACATTTGATCATTTTCATATTAGTCTATATTAATTTGTCTTAATTGACTTTAGTTCTTGGTAACACATTCATATCTTTTTCTATTTTTTTACTTTTTATTCGACTTCTTTTTTAAGTTTTTTCTTTCACATCTTACTTTCTGTTTTTAAAATGTGATCATATTTTACAATACTTGAGAAATTAAAGATAGTTTTTGTCTTATTATATCTTTAAAATAGAACAAGCTTTTATTTACTTTGAAGATTTTTATTTATTTTTTCATAATTTTGCCATCAATCTTTGTGGAGTCAATTAAGAAAAATAATCCTTTTAATTTGATTAAGAAAGCATGAGTTGTTTTTGGATATTAGTATCTAATTAAATTAGAAACTAATTTAAAATCTAATATTATAAGTAACTAAAATCTTGATAGCTAATGTTAGATATCAATTATTTTAATTTAATTGATCACTAAATTGAATCATTACTTTTAATTTTATAGTTATTTAGCAACCAAAACCTAGTTTGTTGATTATTTTAGTCACAGTTAGCAACCATTTTATTTGGTAGCTAAAAAGTTGTGTCTAAATAGTTTTTTATTGTAGTGGTAACAATCAGAAACCTACAGCAACTGGCATAGTGTTTATTATTAGTGGAGTTGAAGCTTCATAGTTTGATAATCTTGTTAAAAATGATTGTTTCATTTTTGGACAATAGTTACATGTATTGTTTAATTATAGGGAAACTCATTCTTTTGTGTCCTTTGATTGTGTTAAGAAACTCAAGTTGCCAGTTAGATGTTGAGCTAGTGGTATCTACACCAATTATAAGTGTTATAGTAACGTCTTATATTATGTGTGGTAGGTCTTTAATTATTTTAGTTGAGTCAAGATACAAGATTAATATGATTTGTATGCCTCTAAAAAATATTAAAATTATCTAAAGAATAAATTAGTTGTCTATTTATCAATTTGTCATAAATTATATTTAAAAAAATTTGATTTTTTTAAATTAGAGTGAATATAGAGCCTAACAGTTTGAAAGAGATATACATAGGGTGAAGAATGTTTCTATGTTTTTTTATCTTGTGTTATAGATGTTGATAAAACACATAGAAATATATTTTTACTTCAGAAGTTTGTAGATTTATTTTTTAATAAGATTTCAAAACTTCCATCTAAAAGGGAGATAGATAGAGTATGAAATAGAAATAATTTCTCCAACAAGTCCTATGTCATTTGTTCCACACCAAATTAAAGAAACAAATAGAAGAGAAAACAAATAAAAGATTTATTAAAAATAGTTCATATGAGTGTTTTTCCATGAAAAGCACGTGTTGTTCCGAATAAAATTTATATGCAGAGGTATTTTCTAAGGACTACAGATTTAAACTTACAAACGATAAAAATACTAATTAATTATAATTGAATTATAAATTGTTGGAATAACCACTTTCTTTTTGTGTAGTAGTAAATAAATATAAATTATGGACTTAAATATTTTTTTAATTAAGTGGTACCTCAAAATATGAGCAGAGACATGTATCATTATTTTGCTTTTACTTTAATTTTTTATCCTATTCTAGTTTTCCATAAAAAAAATTATTTTTTAATCTGTTATTTATTCATGCCTTTTAAGTATTGAGTTGTTTGTTAGGTAATTATGCTAACGATATTTTAGAATTGAGACATAATAAGTTTAAGAAATCTTGTTATATGTTTTGATACTAACTGATTTTGACTCCACCGACATAACAAAAATAAATAAATATAATATGACAATAACTATGATGTCATTAGTCGTTTGAAACATTTTGACCTCATAAACAAATGAATCACAACAAAGTATTGGGAAACACAATTATTAAAAGGAAAATCTATAATAAATAAATCACAATAAAAAACTGATTATAAAAAAATATAACAGTTAAGATTTTATTTTATTATATTCCTACAAAGAATTTGCACATCAAAATATTTCAAAAAAACATAAGAATACTTAAAAAAGCTTTTTTCATGAAAAAAAAAAAAAACTCATCTGTTAGGAATACTATACTATTAAACTAATATTTCATTATTATATAGGATAAGAGAGAGTTATTTTTTCTATAAATGAAATAATAAAAAATATAATAAAAAGATAATAAATAAGTAGAAATAATAAATTTGTGTTCTCCTAATTTAATTCTATATTATATATATATATATATATATATAACAACGAATTCTAAAACATTAATGGATTTGATATTTTCTTAACATTCCATATTAGACCATCAAAGTTAAAACAACATGAAGAATAGTTAACAAAAAAAATTAATCATGTATATATTTATCCTCCTTAGGTTTCTGTATTAAATATAAATTTTTTACAAAATTAAAATATGCAAAGAAAACGCCATCGTTTGCATCACAAAAATTAATTATTTTTCTTCTATTTTAAAAAATGTAAGTGTTAGTTATACTTAGTTGTTACTAACTTAAGGAAAAACACTCATCATATATTCAATAAAAATTTAAAGACCAAAATATAAATAAAAAAAATTCTCAAGGAACTAAAATTTAAAAAAGTATTCAGAATAAAAAAAATGAAAAAAAATGTATTAGGAATTAAAAGCAAGGTAAAATACTTTTGTTAGTCTTACCAAACTATTGATGTGCCATTTAATGAATAACTCATGAATTTATCATATACACCTAAATACTGATGTGTCATTTAATGCATAACCATCATTTTAAGATAGAATTTAAAATTGAAATAATTTTTTTTAAACGTACAAAGGAGAATAAATAAAATTATTTAGACTACATCATAATTTACTCAATTATGGGGAAAAATTATTTAAGCCTAAATTATCAAATGAATGACTAATTTATTTCTACAATATACGTTTCTCATAAAATATAATTACTAAACACCTCCATAAATTGCTATAAATATTTATATGAAAAATATACTAAAAATTATTTTAATAAATCTTTGTTAAAACTCTTACAAATCTTATTGTTATGTTAAAAACTATAAAAAATAATTTGAAAAATTCATACCGATATCAAGTGATAAAGGCTATATAACAACCGTTGAAATCTATTTATTATTCTTAAAGGAGAACGTAAATGTTTAAACAAACACAGAGCAGTATAAAAATGTATAGAAAAAAAAAAATACACGTATTTTATCATATTTGACCTTCTATTGTTTTTCTAAATATATTTTTGCTGAATTTTTTTAGTAAACATCCAAATTAATTCTTGAAAAAGAAATAAATTGATATGTCTCTAATTAAAATTTTCAAATGAATAGGTTATAACAAAAGCATTTACTTAGTATTTAAGTTATTTCTTAAGTTTATTACCAATTCGGGTATTTTTTTTTCTATTTTTTATTATTAAAACAGCAAAGCTTAGACATGATGAGACATTTGGGTCAGCATTTTTTTTTATCACGTGATAGTGATTTCATTAAAATACCATAAAAGTATACAGTTATGGCGGCTCTACCATCTTTTCAAGCTATTTCTTCTCATTTCATCACTTGGAAACATATATAATTTCTTATTTCTATTATTTTCTTTCCCCTCTTCTTCAATTTCTTCTGTATCAAACATATTGTCATTGTTTTCTACGAAGAAACAACTGTTAGGAGACATTGATAAATTAAAATATATATATATATATATATATATATATATATATATATAATAAAGACTTAATTAAATTTTAAATAATTTATAAATTTTAATATTTCTAATTAAGTCTTTATTTAAAAAATTATATAAGTATTTAAAATATTTTCTTTTATCTAAAGATTTTATTTTCTTGTTTTCAATTTAGCGATGAACTTAGTCTTTTGTTCCTAGTTTCTTTCAGCTCGTCGGTCTTTCTAGAAAAACAAAAATACGAGCTAAAAGACATTTAATAAAAAAAGTAAGTTACTTAAATAAGTTGAAGAGAAAAAGAATAAAATAACGATTATATCATTTTATCATAGCAAGGTAAAGTGTTTAAAAATAAAAAATATTTAAAACATTTAATAAAATAATTATTTTTATAAAAACTTAATTGAAAATATTTAAATTTATTAAATAATTAATCTTTAAACCTAAAATAAAATTAATATAAAATAAACAAGTGTTTTGTGCTCCTCTAACAAGGGCATCGTACTTTTAAAATTTGGCAGTTGCTTTCTACACTATATAAATTATGACTTGCATTATAAAATTTTTTAAAATGTCAGAAATGTCCTTGATATTTCTATTTTTAAATCAGCATGCAGTGCAGTGGATGAGAGCTCTTGTTTGAAGTTGGTTGGTGGAACGGCGGTTAGTGATCCGGCGAGGTTTGCAAAAGTTCGTGGTGGTGACAAGAAGAAAGTGGGGGTGGTGTCAAGTAACATTTTAATATTTCAGAAGCATTTTAAAATTTTGTGATGCGGAATTTCAAGAGTGAAAGATTAGTAAAAAAAAAAAAAAAAAAAAACATTTTATAAAGAAAAAAAAAGAAACCATCACACCCCAAAAAAAAAAAACTCATTTTTTTTTTTTTTTAAATAATGGAATTT
>Ga0099824_1003022_pt1 | contig 24587 bp, 21 predicted proteins | sample SiratrowhiteBW_FD_76837 | JGI IMG/M metagenome (GOLD analysis project Ga0099824, IMG submission 76837) | Root nodule microbial communities of legume samples collected from California, USA - Siratro white BW | ecosystem: Host-associated > Plants > Roots > Nodule | place: USA: California...
GGCCTCCACCGTGATCGGCAGGCCTTGCGCCTGCGCCTTCGCGATCAGCGCCGCGCAGCGCTCGACATCGGTCTTGCTGGATGAGTTGAAATGGCAGATGTGCATATGCGCGCCGGTGGCGCCGGCATAACCGATCAACCGGATATAGGCCTCGGCCGCGCTTTCCGGATCGATGCGGGACATGTAGGCGACGTGGGTGAAGGTCGGCACGGCATGCGCCGCCGCCAGTTGGCACACCGCGGTCAATTCCTGCACGCCGGCGCCTGGGGCATAGGCGTTGAGTATGCCGATCCCGATGCCACCCTCGTTCAAGCCGTTGCCGAGGCGCGCGAGGATGCCGGCCACCTCGCTCTCGCTCGCCACGTTCTCGATCCAGCGGCGGTCGCGCATCGCGCTGCCGAACGATTCCAGCGAGCTTTCCTCGTTGGAGCCGGTCATCGCACCGATGCGCGCGAACGCCCAGTTGGCGGCGGCGCCATAGTTCAGCACGCGCCCCTTCTCGGCCTGCCGGCGGTACCAGGACGCGACCGGCAGCACGCCCGCTTCGAGATCGAGCGTCGTCGTCACCCCGTCGAAGGCCTGCATGCGGTCGGCCGGAATGGTCTGGCCGTGCGCGTGCAGATCGATGAAGCCGGGGGCGACCACAAGCCCGGTCGCGTCGATCTGCCGCTCAGCGCCACCCAGCCCGGTGCCAACAGCGGCGATTCGGCCGTCCAGCACCGCCACGTCGCCGACAGCGTCCATCCCGCTGGCCGGATCCACCACCCGGCCGCCGCTGATCACCAAACCGCCCATAGTGCCACTCCCGCATTCCAAAGCTGAGGTCTCACGCTTACGACCGACTGCACGCAACGCCAAGACACAAAAAGGCATCGCATCCCTGACGCGACCGGCTGGTCTGAATCGGCGAGCCTGAAAGCGGGCCGGCGCTCGTCATCGGCGCGGCGTCATTTTGCGGTACCATTGTTCCTCCAGGCGAGATTGCTGCCCAGAATCTCACCACCTACCGTAACAACGGAGCCATGACGATGAGCTACATCACGACGAAGGACGGAACGAGGATCGCCTACAAAGACTGGGGAGCAGGACAGCCGATCGTGTTCTCCCATGGCTGGCCGCTCGCCGGCGATGCCTGGGACGCCCAGATGCTGTTCTTCGGCCAGAACGGATATCGCGTCATTGCTCACGACCGCCGCGGTCACGGCCAGTCGGACCAGCCGTGGAACGGCAACACGATGGACCAGTATGCCGACGACCTCGCGGAGCTGATCGAGAAGCTCGACTTGAACAATGTGGTTCTGGTCGGTCACTCCACCGGCGGCGGTGAGGTGGCGCATTATATCGGCCGGCACGGATCGAACCGCGTCGCCAAGGTCGTGCTGGTCGTCGCCGTACCGCCGCTGATGCTGAAGACTGACGCCAACCCGGAAGGCACGCCGCTCAGCGTGTTCGACGAGATCCGCAAGGGCACGGCGACCAACCGGTCGCAATTCTTCAAGGATCTCACCATGCCGTTCTACGGATTCAATCGGCCCGGCGCGAAGGTCAACGACGGCTTGCGCGAATCGTTCTGGCTGATGGGCATGCAGGGTGGCATCAATGGCGAGTACGACTGCATCCACGAATTCTCGGAAGTCGATTACACCGCAGACCTGAAGAAGATCGACAAGCCGACGCTCGTGATCCACGGCGACGACGACCAGATCGTTCCGATCGCAGCCGCGGGCGAAAAAACCGCAACGATCGTCGAGGGCGCGCAGCTCAAGATCTACAAGGGCGGCTGCCATGGCCTCGCCCAGGTCGATGTCGCGACGTTCAACGCCGACGTTCTCGCCTTCATCCGGGCGTGAGCCAAACAACCGGACCGGCTTCGGCCGGTCCGGTTGCTACGTCCCCGCGGCACGTCGCGAAGATAGACCTCTCAAATGCCCTCGAATTGCAGCCGCGCCAGCCGCGCATAGAGGCCGTTGGCAGCAACCAGCTCGGCGTGGGTGCCCTGCTCCACGATCTTGCCCTGGTCCATCACCAGAATGCGGTCGCAGGACAGGACGGTTGCGAGACGGTGCGCGATGACCAGCGTGGTGCGGTGGCGCATCAGTTCCTCCAGCGCGGTCTGCACCAGTGTCTCGCTTTCGGCATCGAGCGCCGAGGTCGCCTCGTCGAGCAACAGCAGCGGCGCGTCGCGCAGGATCGCGCGCGCGATCGCGATGCGCTGGCGCTGGCCGCCCGACAGCGTCACGCCGCGCTCGCCGAGCTGGGCCTCGAAGCCGCCGGGCAGGCGGCTCAGGAATTCGCTGGCATGCGCGAGATCGGCGGCGCGTTCGACCTCGGCATCGCTGGCATCGGGACGGCCGAAGCGGATATTTTCGCGCGCGCTGGCAGCGAACACGACGGAGTCCTGCGGCACCAGCGCGATGCGCGCCCGCACGTCGGCCGGATCCGCCTCGCGGATCGGCACGCCGTCGAGCGAGATCGTGCCCGACTCCGGATCGTAGAAGCGCAGCAGCAGATGGAACAATGTGCTTTTGCCGGCGCCGGACGGACCGACGATCGCAACCTTCTCGCCCGAGCGCACCGATAGCGACACGCCGTCGATGGCGAGCGCCTTGGGCCGGGTCGGATAGGCGAAGTTGACCTGATCGAAACCGACATCGCCGCGCGACGGTTGCGGCAGCGCCCGCGGCGTGGCGGGCGCGGCGATCGCCGGCTTGACGCGCAGAATCTCGAACAGCCGCTCGGCGGCGCCTGACGCGGCCGAGACCTCGCCCCAGACCTCGCTGAGCTGGCCGAGGCCGGTTGCGGCGAACGCGGCGTAGAGGATGAATTGACCGAGCCGGCCCGGGCTGATCGTGCCGACCAGCACGTCGTGCGAACCGACCCAGAGGATCACGACGACGCTGGTGAACACGATGAAGATGATGATCAGCGTCAGCACCGCGCGCGCCTTGGTCGAGCTGCGCGCCGCCTCATAGGCCTGCTCGACCTCGCGGCTGAAGCGGCTCTTGGCAAACCGTTCGCTGGTATAGGCCTGCACGGTGCGGATCGCGGTGACAAGCTCGGACGCATAGGCGCTGGCGTCGGCCAGCGTGTCCTGGGCATTGCGCGACAGCCGCCGCACCCAGCGCCCGAATGCGACCAGAGGAAGCACGATGATCGGGATCGCCAGCAGCACGAAACCGGAGAGCCGCGGGCTCGTGATCACCATCATCGCGGCGGCACCGATGAACAGCATCAGGTTGCGCAGCGCGATCGAGACCGAGGCGCCGACGGCGGACTTGATCTGCGTGGTGTCGGCGGTGAGCCGCGACACCAGCTCGCCGGAGCGCGCGGAATCGAAGAACGACGGCGACAGCGAAATCAGATGCGCGAACACGTCGCGCCTGAGATCGGCGACGATGCGCTCGCCGATCGTCATCACGAGGTAGTAGCGCGAGGCGCTGGCACCGGCCAGCACCGCGACGACCGCGATCATCACGCTGAAATAGCTGTTGATCATCGCAACGCCTTCGCGCGTGAAGCCCAGATCGATCATCCGCCTGACTGCGACCGGCACGATCAGGGTGGTGAGGGCCGCGACCGTCAGCGCGATGAAGGCAAGGATCGCGCGCCCCTTGTAGCGCGCCACGTAGGGCGCGAGCGCAAGCAAGGGCTTCAGCCGCGCGCGGCTCTTCGCCGGCTCCGTCAACTGGCTCTCGATGAAGGCTTCCTCCTCGCGCAGCGCATCGCGCGGGGACTGCGGGGCGCCACGAGGGGTCTCAAGCTGTTCGGCTACGCTCATAAATCCGGACCGGTTTCTTTGCCCCCAGATAGGCCCGCCGACCCCCGGCTGGCAAATCCGGTAAAGTCCCAATCCGGTGATGGGCTTAGCCCGTTTCTTGGCTTGTTTTAGGGGGTCCCTTGCGTTATAGAGCCGGCCAAATCCCGTATCCGTGACATCTTGAGACGGGCGCCGGCGCGCCGAAGGAACTGCCATGAAAGCCGATATTCATCCGAATTATCATACGATTAAGGTCGTCATGACCGACGGCACCGAGTACCTGACCCGCTAGACCTGGGGCAAGGACGGCGACACGCTGAACCTCGACATCGACCCCAAGTCGCACCCGGCCTGGACCGGCGGCACCCAGCAGATCATGGACCGCGGCGGTCGCGTGTCCCGGTTCCAGAAGAAGTTCTCGGGCTTCCTCAAGAAGGACTAAAGCTGTCCGGATCAACCGCCATCGCGGTCAGATGCAAACGCCCCCTTCGCGGGGGCGTTTTATGTTGGGGAGGTTAGCGATCCTGGAAGGCGAGCCGCGCCCCGAGCGCGACCAGGATGCTGCCGCCGATCCGCTGCATGATCCGCTGCGAACGGTGCGAGCGCCGCAGCTTCGACATCACGGCGCTGGCGAAGATCACGCAGACGATGTCAACCAGCGAGAACGTCAGGTTGACGATCGTGCCGAGCGCAAGGAGCTGAGCCCAGACCGGCAGGCTCGCCGAGGCGTCGACGAATTGCGGCAGGAACGCCAGGAAGAAGATCGCGGTCTTCGGATTCAGTACCTCGACGACGACGCTTTGCGCAAACGCGCGCGTCACGCCGAGCGGCGCGAGCTCGGGGCGCTTCGCGCCATCGCGGTCACGAAACAACGACAACCCCAGCCAGACCAGATAGGCCGCGCCGGCGAGCTTCATCGCCACGAACAGCGGCGGCACCGCGTGAAACAGGAAAGCAAGGCCAGCAGCCGCAGCGATCACATGGCCGTAGCCGCCGAGATGCAGGCCGAGCGAGGCCATCAGGCCCGCGCGCCTTCCGCCGGCGAGCGCGCGGGCCGCGGCGTAGAGCATGGCGGGTCCCGGGATCAGCGCAAAGGTTGCGGTCGTGATCGCGAACGCGAGGTACAATTCCATTGCAGGCATTCGTGCCTCAATCCATCGGGATCATCGCCGCGACCTCGCGGTCGACCGGATTGTCGCTGGCGCTGAGCCCGGCGACGACGCCCGCGCGATCCTCGAGCTTGCGGTTCTGGCTCATCTTCTTCTTGGCGTCGATCCGCGTGATCGGCATCCGGATGCCGACGATGCCGCGCAGTTGCGCCTTGATGAAATCGGCCGGCGCATCGCTGACCTGCCAGACTTCTGCGCGCGAACTCTCGTGCAAGTTTGTGAGGCGCGTCACGACGTCGAGCAGACGATCCGCGTCCTCGAAGAACTCGGCCGGCCCATAAGCGTGCACGGCGACGTAGTTCCAGGTCGGCACCACCTTGCCGTGCTCGGCCTTGGTCACGTACCAGGACGGCGTCACATAGGCGTCGGGTCCGGTGAAGATCGCCATCGCCTCGCCGACCGCCGGCGCCTTCCACTGCGGGTTAGGCCGTGCGACGTGACCGTACAGGGTACCGTAATCGCCCTCGCCTTCGTCGAGAATGAGCGGCAGTGGCGTGCCCATCAGCCCGTCCGCAGTTGCGGTGACTAGTGTCGCGAGCCGCGATGCCCGCATCGTGGCGTGGATCGCGCCAAGCTCGTCGATCGTGAAATGTGGCGGCACGTACATGGAAAACCTCATCGGCTATCAGCTCGCACAATAGCCCCATAGTGGTCTATGATAAGGACCATTTTCGACCATACTGACCGAACCACTATGCCACGCCCGCGCGCCATCATCAGCATTCCCTCGCTCGGCGCGGGCGATCGCGCCGGGGGGCAGGTCGGACGCCAGATCGCGCAGGCGCTGCGCGCGGCGATCACCAAGGGCGAATTGAAGCCGGGTGAATTGCTGCCCTCGACGCGCGCGCTTGCGGCCTCGCTGCGGGTCGCGCGCGGCACGGTGGTCGAGGCGTTCGAGCAGTTGCAGGCCGAGGGCTACCTGGAATCGCGCATCGGCGCAGGCACCCGCGTCGCCTCGACGCTGGCCGAGCCGTCTCGCCCGGTCCGCGCGCGGATCGAGCGCGATCCCAAAACTCAGCCGATTCAGTTGCCGCCGCGCGCGCGGCGACTGGCCGAGGTTGCCACAGCCTTCACGCCGATGCCGGAAACACCGTTTGCGATCGCCGTTCCCGGCGGCAGCGTGGCGCCCGATGCCAGTTGGCGACGGCTCGGCAACCGGGTGCGGGCGTCGCGCGCAGCGGCACCCGCGAGCTACGGCGATCCGCGCGGCGTGATGGAGTTGCGGCGCGCGATCGCCGACTACGTCCGGACTTCGCGCGCGGTGCATTGCGAGCCTGAGCAAGTCGTGATCACCGCCGGCACGCAGCAGGGCCTCTATCTCGCCGGCCGCGTGCTGCTGTCGCGCGGCGATCATGTCTGGGCCGAGGACCCGGCCTATCCCGGCATGACCGCCGTGCTCGACGATCTCGATCTCGTCACGACGCGCGTGCCGGTCGACGCGCAGGGCATCGATGTCGACGCCGGCCTTGCTGCGCGTCCCGATGCACACGCCGCCTTTGTGACGCCATCGCATCAATATCCGCTGGGCATGCCGATGAGCATGGCGCGTCGCAACGCGCTGCTGGCATGGGCGCAACGCCAAGGTGCCTGGATCGTCGAGGACGATTATGACAGCGAGTTGCGCTATGCCGGCCATCCCTTCCCGTCGTTGCAAGGTCTCGACCCGTCGCGCGTGATCTATTTGGGCACGCTGAGCAAGGTGCTGTTCCCATCGCTGCGGCTCGGCTACGTCGTCGCGCCTGCGCCGCTGGTCGATGCCTTTGCCGGCGCGCGGGCGCTGCTCGACAGGCATTCACCGACCAGCGACCAGCACGTGCTGGCAGCCTATATGCGGGAAGGCCTGTTCGAAGCGCACATCAGGCGCATCCGCGGGGTCTACGCCGCGCGGCGCGCCACGCTAATCGCGGCGCTCGACCGTCACATGCCCGATGACGTTACGCTGCAGCCGAGCGACCAGGGCATGCATCTGCTGCTGTGGCCGCCGCAAGGCACTGATGACGTGCAGCTCGCGAAGGCCGCGTTGGTCGACGGAATCGTCGTGCGGCCGATTTCGCCGATGTACCGGGCCGCACCGCAGCCCGGCCTCATGCTCGGCTTCGGCGGGTTCGCGCCGGATGAGCTGGAGGCCGCCGCGTTACGTCTGCGACGTGTGATGGATCAGCACGGCTCGCAGCGGCGCAGCCAACCACGCCGCGCGTCGTGACGACGCTTGGCGTCCTTACTGCTCGAACGCCGCCATGAGACGATTGAGCTGCGGCACCAGCGGGTTGCCGATCGCGGAAGGATCGAAGGCCGGGGCGTGGATAGTGGTGTCGAGCCGGCGGACGCGGGCCTGCAGGTCCATGGAGCGCGCGATCAGGCCCTGCAACTGCTCGGGCAGCTTCGCGATCATATCGGCCGGGCCAGGATCGGCGGCCGACAGCTTGACCTTGGTCTTCTCGCGATTGGCCTGGGTCAGCGTCATCTCGCCCTCCTTGACCGCGCGATGCAGCAGCAGCCACGAGGCGAGCTGCATCAGTCGGGTGGTGAGGCGCATGCTTTCGGTGGCATAGGTCAGGCTCACCGACCGTTCGAGTGCCTTGGCCTCGGCGCGGCCGTCGCCGTCCAGATAGGCGGCGGTCTGCTCGACCAGATCCATGCCTTCCCGGAACAGCACGCCAAATGCTGCCGAATTGGTCAGCCGTTCACTGAACAGCACAAGCCCGGCTTCGCTCTGTGAACGATCCGCCATGGTTAACGCCCTCACACCACCGTAACGCCCGCCGGCGTCTGTCGCGCCGGCTTATGATGAACAAATCATTGCGCGGGCGTGGCGAAGAGTCCAGCCGCAACCGGATTTATGGTTTCCAGCCGGTGGGACGCATAAAAAAGAGCCGCCGTTTCCGGCGGCTTTTGAAGTTGATAACAGGGAGGCGGCAAACAGAGTGGACAGGAGCCACTCGGTGTCCAAACGAGGACAATGCAGTCATAATCGAGAAAGCTTAATTGATCGTAAACGAATGGTTTTCTTCAGGCTTTGTTTGCCATGTCGGCCAGCGACCTAGTTTGAGACAGTCCCCTCACGAGTCGTCCCGGCGAAGGCCGGGACCCATAATCACCAATGCTCGAGTGGCGCGCGGCCGTGGACCAGCCGTACGCGGCAAGGAACAGCCGTGGTTATGGGTCCCGGATCGCGCTCGCCTTGCTCGCTTGTCCGGGACGACGTGATGTGATGTCGGCAGCGCTACGACTTGAAGAAGGCGTTGGCGGCATCCTTCGACGCGCGCTTCTTCGTCATCGCCTCTTTCAATCGATCCACTTCCGCGGTGAGCAGCGCGATCCGCTCGGTCAATTCCTCAACCGACAGCAGCGAGAGATCCTGTCCGATCTCATGCGTGATTTTCTTCCGTGGCCGGTCGTCGTCCTCAATCGGCATGTGTCCTCCCGGCGATGATGATCTGGCGCCTCACGCCCAGAGATGATAAATGATGATGCAGGGAGAATTTTGCAGTGACTTTCGCACGCGTGCAACAGCAGACGCGAATGCCCCGGCCCGACCGCAAGGAGTCTGACCGGACGGGATAGCGTGCGTCCACGCGCGAGGCATCAGCCGACCCCAAGCCCTTCCGATCATGCGGGAGGGCGTTTTTATTTTCCGATTTGAGTTCTCGGGGGTCGGCATCGTCAAACGCGAAAGACCGCACCCCATGAGCAAGATTCTCATCACCAGCGCCCTGCCTTATGTGAACGGCGTCAAGCATCTCGGCAACCTGATCGGCTCGCTGCTGCCCGCCGACGTCCATGCCCGCTTCAGACGGCAGATCGGCGACGACGTCCTCTTCATCTGCGCCACCGACGAGCACGGCACACCCGCCGAACTCGGCGCCGTCACGGCCGGCCAGGACATTCAGACCTTTTGCGACCAACAACATGCGATTCAGGCCGACATCTACCGCCGCTTCGGCCTCTCCTTCGATCATTTCGGGCGAACCAGCTCGGCGCACAATCACGCCTTGACGCAATACTTCTATCGCCGGCTCGACAAGGCCGGCCTGATCGAGGCGCGCGAGTTGCAGCAAATCTGGTCGCCGGTCGACCAGCGCTTCCTGCCCGACCGCTACGTCCTCGGCACCTGCCCGCATTGCGGCGACGCTTCGGAACGCGGCGATCAATGCGATCAGTGCGGCACGCTGCTCGATCCAACCGAGCTGATCGCGCCGCGATCCGCGCTGTCGGGCGACCACGCGCTGCAAATCCGCGCGAGCCGCCATCTGTTCCTGCGCCAATCCGAGCTCGTCGCACAGCTTGGCGCATGGATCGACGGCCGCACCGGATGGCCGCCTTTCGTGGTCTCGACCGCGAAGAGCTGGCTGACCTGCGAGCTCAGGGATCGCTGCATCACCCGCGACCTCGCTTGGGGCATTCCGGTGCCGCGCGAGGGCTTCGACGGCAAGGTGTTCTACGTCTGGTTTGATGCTCCGATCGGCTACATTGCCGCGACGCAGGAATGGGCTGCCGCAGCACTGGGCCGCGACTGGCGGCAATGGTGGTGGCAGGCTGAAGATGTCAGCTACATCCAGTTTCTTGGCAAGGACAATATCCCGTTCCATACCGTGAGCTTCCCGGCGACATTGCTCGGCTCGGGCGAGCCGTGGAAGACGGCCGACGTGATCAAGGGATTTCACTGGCTCAGCTATGAAGGCGGCAAGTTCTCGACCAGCCGCAATCGCGGCATCTTCACCGACCAGGCGCTGGAGGAATTGCCGGCAGATCTCTGGCGCTGGTGGTTGATCGCAAACGCACCGGAGAGCGCCGATACCGATTTCAACGTCGCGAAGTTCACAGCCGATGTGAACAAGGATCTCGCCGACATCTTCGGCAATCTCGCCAACCGCATCATCAGCTTCGCCCACCGCGCCTTCGACGGCCGCATTCCCGATGGCGGTACGCCTGGTGATGCCGAACGGCGGCTCGCTGAGGAATTGCAGCAGCGCATCGCAGCACTCCGCCGTCATCACACGGCGCTGGAATTTCGTGCTGCTGCCGCCGCGACCCGCGCGATCTGGGACGCAGCGAATGCCTACCTGCAGCAGACAGCACCATGGGCCGCCGTCAAATCCGATTCCGTTCGCGCGGCCGTCGTGACACGGACCGGACTGAACCTGGTCGCGATCTGCGCCGCCCTGGCGTGGAGCATCATCCCTCACCTCGCCGAACGCGTGCTGCGCGCGTTCGGCCGCGACGAAGCCGTTCCGCGCTGGCCCAATGGCCCACTCGCGCCGCTGCTCGACGGCGATGCGGGCGCGCCGGTCGCAAGGCTCGGCCCATTGGTTGAAAAAATTGCGCCCGAGAAGGCCGCCCATCTTGTGACACGGTTCGGGGCTTAACGGCGTTCCACTCCGCCTGAAAAGGCGATATGCCATCCATCCGCCGAGCCCCTTCATTGACCAAGGACGAACCATGCCCAAGCTGCCCGCGCAAATGACCGTCGTCGCCATCAGCAAGCCGGGTGGCCCGGAGGTGCTGCTGCCGGAGACCCGCGCGGTGCCGGTTCCGCACCCGGGTGAAATCCTGGTCAAGGTCGAGGCCGCCGGCGTCAACCGTCCCGACGTCGCGCAGCGCTCCGGCTCCTATCCGCCGCCGCCCGGCGCGAGCGATCTGCCTGGCCTCGAGATCGCCGGCGAAGTGGTCGCGCTCGGCGACGGCGCTGTCAGGCACAAGATCGGCGACAAGGTGATGTCGCTCGTCGCCGGCGGCGGCTATGCGCAATATTGCATCGCGCAGGACGGACAGGCGATGACGGTACCGCCTGCGCTGTCGATGCAGGAAGCTGGCGCGCTTCCGGAAACGGTGATGACGGTCTGGCACAATGTGTTCGAGCGCGGCGCGCTCAAGGCCGGCGAGACGCTTCTGATTCATGGCGGCTCGTCGGGCATCGGCACGATGGCAATCCAGCTTGCGAAAGCGTTCGACGCCAAGGTGATCGTCACCGTCGGCTCGCAGGACAAGGCGGATGCCTGCCGCCAGCTCGGCGCCGATCATGCCGTGAACTACAAGACCGAGGATTTCGTCGACGCGGTGAAGAAGATCACCGGCGGCACCGGCGCCAATGTCATTCTCGACATGGTGGGCGGCGACTACATCGAGCGAAACTACGAGGCCGCCGCCGTCGAAGGCCGCATCGTTCAGATCGCGTTCCTGTCGGGAACCCCCAAGGCCACCGCCAATTTTGCCAAGCTGATGGTGAAGCGGCTGCACCACACCGGCTCGACGTTGCGTCCCCGTAGTAATGCGGACAAGGCGGCGATGGTCGCGGCGATCGAGGCGAAAGTAATGCCGCTGCTGCGCGATGGCCGCATCAAGCCGCTGATGGACAGCACTTTCCCGCTGGAAAAGGCCGCCGACGCACACCGGCGGATGGAGACCAGCGAACATGTTGGCAAAATTGTGTTGGCCGTCTGACGATCGCACCGGGAGCGAAGGCGGAAACCCTTTGATTCCCTTCGCTTTCATGGCATCTATCGCGCCACCCCTGAGCCGATCGTCAGGCTGGGGCCGTTTGTCGATCGCGGAGTACTGACATTGCGTCTGATCAGGTGCCTTGCGCTCTTGGCGCTGGGTCTCATGATGTTTGCTGCTGCGCCCGACGCGTATGCACTCGACGCCGTCAGCGTCCGCAGCGACGCGCCCGCCATCGATCTCACCGGCGTCCTTGACCATCAGCGCAGCGAGACCGATCGCATCCAGGTATCCACGGCACCTGGAACCGATGGCATCGTACGCCGCATCGAGGTGCGCGCCCGCGAAGGTGGGACGAACTGGGTGGTGTTCGCGCTCGCCAACAACACCGACGACCAGCTCGACCGTCTGATCGTCGCGCCGCATTATCGTATCGTATCGTCCGGACTGCTGTGGCCCGATCTCGGTCTGTCGCGCATCGCCACGATCACGCCGTCGGTCGGTGATCGTCCCGAGCGGCAGGAGAGTCCCACTGCCGATGTGTTCCGCATCACGCTCGATCCGGGCGCGGTCGTCACCTATGTCGCGGAACTGCGCACCGACAAGCTGCCGCAGCTCTATCTGTGGGAGCCCGAAGCCTACAAGGACAAGGTCAATTCGTTCACGCTCTACCAGGGCATCGTGATCGGCATCTCCGGCCTGCTGGCGCTCGTGCTCACGATTTTGTTTGTGGTCAAAGGCAGCATCATGTTCCCCGCCGCCGCGGCGTTGGCCTGGGCGGTGCTGGTCTATATCGGCGTCGACTTCGGCTTCTGGGGCAAGGTGCTCGACATGTCGAACAACGCCGAGCGCGTCTGGCGCGCCGGCGGCGAGGCGATGCTGGCGGCGACCCTGCTCGTGTTCCTGTTCGCGTATCTCAACCTCAGTCGATGGCACGTGCGCTATTCGCACATCACGATCGGCTGGCTCGCCTTCCTCGGTTCGCTGGTGGCGCTGGCGCTGTTTGATCCGGCGGTCGCCTCCGGCATCGCGCGCATGTCGCTCGTCATGATCGCCTTCGCCGGCTTCGCCCTGATCGTCTATCTCTCGACCCATGGCTTCGACCGTGCGGTGCTGCTGATCCCGACCTGGTTCCTGCTGGTGGTCTGGGTCATCGCGGCCGGCATGACGGTGGCGGGCTCGGTCACCAACGACATCGTCGGTCCGGCCTTGCTCGGCGGTCTCGTGCTGATCGTCATGCTGATCGGATTCACGGTCATGCAGCACGCCTTCGCCGGCGGCGGCGCCACCACCGGTGTGGTCTCCGATGTCGAGCGCCGCGCGCTGGCGCTGACCGGCTCGGGCGACCTGATCTGGGACTGGGACGTCTCCGCCGACAAGGTGTTCACCAGCCCCGAGACCGGAGCCTTGCTCGGGCTGAAGCGCGGCACACTGGAAGGCCCGGCCGCCAAATGGCTCGAGGTGCTGCACCCCCTCGACCAGGACCGGTTCCGCGCCGCGCTCGACAGCGTGCTCGACCAGCGCCGCGGCCGCCTCGTACAGGATTTCCGGCTGCGCACGCCGGACGGCCACTTCATGTGGTTCGCGCTGAAGGCGCGGCCGGTGGTCGGCTCCGACGGCGAGGTCTCGCGCGTGGTTGGCACGCTCACCGACGTCACCGAGTTCAAGAACTCGGAAGAGCGGATGCTGCATGACTCCGTGCACGATAATCTGACCGGCCTGCCGAACCGCAAGCTGTTCATGGATCGGCTCGGCGCGGTGGCGAACCTCGCCAAGACGATGCCGAACCCGCGGCCGACGCTGATGGTGATCGACCTCGACCGCTTCAAGCAGGTCAACGATTCCGTCGGCATCGCGGTTGGCGATTCCATCCTGCTCACGCTGGCGCGGCGCCTCACCCGTATCCTCAAGCCGCAGGACACGCTGGCACGGCTCGCCGGTGACCAGTTCGGCCTGATCCTGTTGTCGGAGCAGGACGCGGCGCGGATCACCAATTTCGCCGAGACCATCCGCAAGACCATCCGCGCGCCGATCGCGTTCAACGACCGTGAGATTTTCCTGACCGCCTCGATCGGCCTTGCCTTGTCCGATCCGCAGGCGCCGCTCACCGACGAGATCATCAAGGACGCCGAGCTTGCGATGTATCACTCCAAGCGCATCGGCGGCGACCGCATCGACGTCTACAAGCCGGCGATGCGCGCGCGGAAGACCGACCGCCTGACGCTGGAGAGCGACCTGCGCCGTGCCATCGAGCGCCAGGAGATCACCATCCTGTACCAGCCGATCGTGCGGCTGGAAGACCGTTCGATCGCGGGCTTCGAAGCGCTGGCGCGCTGGGATCATCCCAAGCTCGGCCGGATGTCTCCGTCCGAGTTCATCAACGTTGCCGAGGAGATCGGCCTGATCGTCGATCTCGGCATGTTCGTGATGGACCAGACCGCCCGCCAGCTCGCGGTGTGGCAGCGCGCAATGCGCGCCCGCGAGCCGATCTTCGCCTCCGTCAACGTCTCCTCGCGGCAATTGCTGCGCCACGATCTGATCCATGACATCCGCACGGTGCTGTCGCGCTCCACAGTGACGCGCGGCACGCTGAAGATCGAATTGACGGAATCGCTGGTCATGGAGAATCCGGAGCACGCGGCCCAGATGCTGGCGCGGATCCGCGAGCTCGGCACCGGGCTCTCGCTGGACGCTTTCGGCACCGGCCACTCTTCGCTGTCCTATCTGCAGCGCTTCCCGTTCGACACCATCAAGATCGACCAGTCCTTCGTCCGCACCACCAGCCGCGGCACCCGCCCGGTGATCCTGAAATCGATCATCGCGCTGGCGCACGATCTCGGCATGGAAGTGGTGGCCGAAGGCGCCGAGACGGATTCGGATGCGGTCGAGCTCTACCAGCTCGGCTGCGAATACGCGCAGGGCTTTGCCTTCGGCGAGCCGATGGATGCCGACGCCGCGACCCGGCTGCTGACCGAAGAACGCCTGGCGGCCGCGAGCTAGGCTCGGCGGAGGCACTTCGCCGCCGCTTTCGCGGACGTCATACTCCGCGAACGCGGAGTATCCAGTACGCTGCGGCTTGCCCGTATTGCTTCGACGGTTCTGGAATGCTGGATCGCCCGCATGCGCGGGCGATGACGACCTAGGGAGTCGCCCCTCTCGCGCCCCGCGGCATCCGCTTGAACTTGACGCTCTTGCCGTCGGCCTGACGCGTGGCGATGTAGCCGCCGTCGAGACAGGCCTCGCGCTGCGGCATCTTCTCCTGCGGACTGCGCAAGCTGTCCCACCACGATGCGCGCTGCGCGGCCCGCGGCAGCAACGCATCGATGATCGCCTCGATCTCGTCGAAGGTCAGCACGAATTCGGGGAGATGCTGCTTTTTCAGGTAATCGCGCAGCGCGTCGTAGTCGTTCACAGAGGCCTCGATGGCAGGATTCGACGTTCCAGCGACCACCGGTTAACTCATTCGGCGGGCGTTGTCGCCATTTAAGGCGGCAACACGATTTCCGAGCGCAATCGGCATTAACCATTGTGGGTTATGGCGGTAGGCGGCCACCTGGTGTACGCTGATCGTGGTGGGCTCATTCATCAACGGCAGCGGGGCAACGCCATGCCATTGTTGGAATTGCCGCACTGGTTGGTCATTTCAGGAATACTTCTCGTGGTGATCGGACTCGTTGGCCTGGCTTTCAGGCCAAGGACGGACGCAGAACGCGAACCCGAGCTGCTTCCGGGGCACCTCGACGCCTGGAAGGCCGAGCAGCATCGATCCTCGGAAGGCCAGCACAAAAGCGCAGCTTGACCGCTGACGCGAACTGACGGAAGGCGCAATCCACCGCTCCACTGTGCGACGAGCAGCGGACCACGCTTACACCGATGTCGGCGGGCGAGAGCCGAAAGCCGATGTCGCGCGAGACCACTGCCGTCGTCCTGGCGAGCGCCGCGCCACCCGTCGCCACCGGGTCGAATTGGGGAAGAGGATTGTGGCCCGAGCGTCGCGCGACAACTGGCATTTGGGGTAATGGGTCCGGCCTGCGCCGGGACGACGCTGAGGATAGTTCTCACGCGATGTCTCAACACCGTCATTGGGCAACACCGAGTTGCGCCTCTTGAAAACCGAAATGCTTTTGCGTGAGGAGCTTGCCACGTCGGGCAACTCAGTGATTGGCGCGCGGGGGAGCCCTTCCGCTAGTGCTTACCTCACACGAGCGAAAGCGGCAGACTCTGGAATGTCAGCGACATCGCGGCCGCTGTCACCTCTCCAGATACTTCTTCATGTCCGCGCGCAGGCCGTCGCGCAGATCGTCGCGCTTGAGGCCGAAGGCGATGTTGGCGCGCAGGAAGCCGGCCTTCGAGCCGCAATCGTGACATTCGCCCTCGAACTCGACGCCGTAGAATTTCTGCGTCTTCGCCAGTCCGATCATGGCGTCGGTGAGCTGAATCTCGCCGCCGGCGCCGCGCTCCTGCTTCGCTAGGATATCGAAGATCTCCGGCTGCAAGATGTAGCGGCCGGTGATCGAGAGGTTTGAAGGCGCAGTGCCCTTCGGCGGCTTCTCCACCATGCCGTCGACCTCGAAGATCTTGCCGGTGCGCTTGCCGACACCGCAGATGCCGTACTGATGGGTGAGATGATCAGGCACCGCCTCGACCGCGAGCACATTCGCCCTGTCGCCGAGCTTGGCTGCGGCCTCGATCATCTGCTTGAGGCAGCCCGGGGTGTTCAGCACCAGCTCATCCGGCAACACCACGGCGAACGGCTCGTTGCCCACGATGTCGCGCGCGCACCACACGGCATGACCCAAACCCAACGGCGCCTGTTGCCGGGTGAAGCTCATCGCGCCGGCTTCGGGCTGGTTCTGCGCCAGGATCTCCTGTTCGGCCTTCTTGCCGCGCTGTGCGAGCGTGGTGTCGAGCTCGAACATCCGGTCGAAATGGTCTTCGATCACGCCCTTGTTGCGACCGGTCACGAACACGAAGTGCTCGATGCCGGCTTCCCTGGCCTCGTCGACCACGTACTGGATCAAGGGCTTGTCGACGATGGTCAACATCTCCTTCGGCATCGCCTTGGTGGCGGGCAGCACACGGGTACCGAGACCGGCGACGGGAAAGACGGCTTTGCGGATTTTCATGGGATTATCGGAAGCCTTCAAACAAGTGGGAGGGGCAATCGGCCCTTGGTAGCTCGTTTGCAGCCGCTAACAAAGGCAGATGAAAGGCAGATGTAATGGAGGGGCTTATTTCCGCCGTTCCAGTCGGCCAGATGACGCGCCATCAAAATCTCGCCTTTGTTAAGCCGTTGGAAACCGTGACAGGGCCTTCTGAAACGGCAGATTTTTGGGCAGGCGCACCATATGCGGTCGACGGGAACATCGAGAACCTACCGGATCAGCGCGATCATGATCGCGCTGTCGCTGCTGATCCCTGTGCTGACGCCCGGCAGCGCCCTTGCCCAATCGGCGAGCAACGGGCTGACCGACCTGATCGACAGCATCTTCTCAAAGGCGAACCAGCCGCCGCAAGCCGCCACCGGACCGGACGGTGCCGCGCCGCCCTGGAGCGGCGAGGACGGCGCCTCCGGCCATCCGTTGATGACTGCGAGCGCGATCCGTCAGGCGGCGGCGAATTTCCCGAACTGCATCGCGCAGATGTGGCCAGATGCCGCACGGCGGAACATCAGCCAGGAGAACTACGAGCGCTTCACCGCGAGCCTCCAGCCCGACCTGCGCATCATGGATCTCCTGGATTCGCAGCCGGAATTCACCAAGGCGATCTGGGACTATCTTGACATCCTTGTCAGCGACGCGCGGCTCGCCAAGGGCCGCGAGATCCTCGCGAAATACAAGCCGCAATTCGACGCCGCCGAGCGAGCCTACGGCGTCGACCGCTACATCGTCGCGGCGATCTGGGGCATCGAATCCAACTACTCGACCCAGATGGGCGACCGCAGCGTGGTGCAGTCGACCGCGACGCTGGCCTGCATCGGCCGCCGCCAGGCCTACTTCAAGGATGAATTCCTCTCCGCGCTCGAGATCCTCAACCGCGGCGATCTGCGTCCCGAACAGATGCGCGGCTCCTGGGCCGGCGCCTTCGGCCCGACCCAGTTCATGCCGACCGCCTTCAAGCGCTACGCCGTCGACGCCGACGGCGACGGCCGCCGCGACGTCGTCGACAATCCGGCCGACCTGATCGCCTCGACCGCCAACAACCTGAAGAAGGACGGCTGGCAGAACGGCGCGAGCTGGGGTTACGAGGTCGTGGTTCCCCAAGGCTTCAACTACATGCTGGCCGATCGCGCCAAGGCGATGCCGCTGGCACAATGGGCGCATCTCGGCCTGAAGCGAGCCAACAACCAGCCGTTCCCGCGGCCGTCCGAAAAAGCTTATCTGCTGGCGCCGGCCGGCACCGAGGGCCCCGCCTTCCTGATGCTGCAGAACTTCCGGGTAATCATGAAATACAACCCGGCGGAGGCTTATGCGCTCGCCATCGGCCATTTCGCCGACCGCCTGCGCGGCGGGCAGCCCTTCGTGCAACCCTGGCCACGTCAGGAACGGGTGCTGTCCCGCGCCGAACGGCTGGAACTGCAGCAACTCCTCGCTCAGCGTGGCTTCTACAAGGGTACCCCCGACGGCCAGATCGGCGGCCTGACCCGCGATGCGCTGCGCGGCTTCCAGGTCTCGATCGGGGCGCCCGCCGACGGATTCGCCACGTCCGAGGTGCTGGAACGGCTGCGGGGGCAGTAGCACAAAGGACTGCTGGCTCCGTTCACGTCCCCGCAAGCAAGCGGGAAAAAGGGGTACGCTCCCATCGTGGCGGCGTTCCCCGACGCCCAAAGTAACCCTGAGATCTGGTATTTTGCCCGCACCTTGACGGCGGCCGGACAAGCCCGATTTAAGGTGGAAAAGCTGCCCGGGTGCGGCCCGATTCCGCTAGAATGTTTGGGCACTTCCAGACTATTGCGACCGAAGTTCATGCGACAGCCGAAATCTTTTTTGCGCATCTTCACCGAAGCCGGCCCGCTGGTCGCGCTGACGGTCGCAATCGTGCTCGGCCTCGCCGCACCCGCCTCGGCGCAGTTCTTCAACTTCCCGGGCTTCGGCGGACCGCCGCAGCGACCGGCGCCACATCGTGGTGGCTGGTTCGGGTCTGACTTCTTCGCGCCATTCCAGCATCAGCCTCCGCAGCAGGCTCAGCCGCAGCGGCCGCGCGAGGATTTCTCACAGGCCCCGCCGCCGGCCAAGCGCGAGGCTACGGCCGAACGTAATGTACTGGTGCTCGGCGACGCCATGGCCGACTGGCTTGCTTACGGGCTTGAGGACGCCTATTCCGACCAGCCCGATATGGGCGTGATCCGCAAGCACAAGACGACGTCGGGCCTGATCCGCTATCAGCCGAAGGGCGATCCGGCGGACTGGGTGGCCGCAGCCAAGGGCATTCTCGCCACCGAGAATCCCGACGCGATCGTCGTGATGCTCGGCCTCAACGACCGCAGCGCGATCCGCGAACCGGCGGTCGAGAAGAAAGCCGACAAGAAGGACGAGAAAGACAAAAAGGACGCGCGCGCCAAGCCGGACGCGAAGCCCGGCGACGCCAAGCCGGATGCCGCGGCCAAGCCCGACGACAAGCCATCCGATTCCGAACCTTCGCCGGACGATGAAAGCGACTCGCCGCAGCCCGCGCCCGAGAAGGCCGCGCGCACGCCGAACGGACTCTACGAATTCCGCGACGAGCGCTGGGCCGAGCTCTACAGCAAGAAGATCGAGGAGATGATCAACGTGCTGAAGAGCAAGGGCGTGACGGTGCTGTGGGTCGGCCTGCCCGCGATCCGCGGCCAGAAGGGCACCTCGGACATGCTGTTCCTGGACGCGCTCTATCGCGACGGGGCTGGCAAGGCTGGCATCACCTATGTCGACGTCTGGGATGGATTCGTCGACGAGTCCGGCCGCTTCCTGCAGAAAGGCCCCGACTTCGAAGGCCAGATCCGCCAGCTCCGCACTTATGACGGCGTGTTCTTCACCAAGGCGGGCGCACGCAAGCTCGCCCATTATGTCGAGCGCGAGGTCAACCGCCTGCTCGCCGCGCGCTCAGGCCCGATCGCGCTGCCAAACGAACCTGCCACCCCCGACACTAACGCCGAGCCCGGCAAACCCGCGCCGCGTCCGTTGGCCGGACCGGTGCTGCCGTTGGTCGCCTCCTCGGTCGGCTCCGATCAATTGCTCGGCGGACCGGGCTCGCGGCCCGCCGCCGTCGATGCGCTGGCCGCGCGCACGCTGGTGAAGGGCGAACCGCTGGCGCCGCCGGCCGGCCGCGCCGACGATTTCGCCTGGCCGCGGCGCGAGATCGAACGCGAGCTGGCGAAGGGCGACGCGCCGGTTGCCGCGGCGCCGCCGCCACCGACCACGCCGGCGCCGGCCAATCCGCCGCCGACGACCACGGCGATCGCCCCCGACGGCTCGATCATCACGCGGCCGCAAAGGCCCAAGCGGGCGTTCCGTCCGGCCCAGGCACAACCGCCGCCGCAGCCGCAACCCTGGTACCGCGAGTTCTTCGGCTTTGGCGCGCCACAGCGCCCGTTGCTGGCGCCGCCACGGCCGCCGCGACCACCCGCCAATGTCGGCCGATCCGCGTCGGTGCCGCCACACAACCCCATGCAGTGAGTAGTGAGCGCTGCGTCGCGTCACGCGGGAACAGTTACGGGCGGATAGCCGAAGCCAATCCGCTGCTGCGCTCCGAGGTTTGAAGATGTCATCGGGTCGCCCGTTGCGCGGACCAGTTGGCTGATCCGACTGCGTCACAACTCTTATGGTAATAAGAAGCGCGGAACGCCCGTCTCTGGACAATGCTGCGCATCGTCAGGCCAGCCATGAGGCCTCATCTGTCGGCCTACGTCCTTCGAGACGGCGCGTTGCGGCCTCCTCAGGATGAGGAGGTACAACTTTCATGACGCAGCAAGACTAACCCCCACGCCTGCGCAACCTCACTCAGCCGAAATAGCGCCAACGCGGCGGCGGACGGCGCGGCTGGCGGGTCATCAGCAGTGCCAGCGCAAATCCGATGCCTCCGGCGATCAATAGCGCGCCGAGCGGATTCTCCTGCACCGACCTCGCCATCGCTTCTGTCCGCTGCGGATCGTCTCGCCGTGATGCTCATAGGCATCCTTCGCATAATTGGCTGCGGTGTCGGCGGCGTCGCGCGCGGCATCCTTGGCCTGGCCGTAGAGGTCCTGCATGGTGCCGGCAGCCTCGCGCATGCGGCCCGAGGCCTGCGTGCCGGCGTCACCGGTCGCATCACCGACCGCACCCTCGGCCTTGCCGGCGAACTCCTTGGCCGAACCGTAGATCCGATCCTTGTCCATCGCGTGCTCCCTTGATGTTTCAGGGCTAACCGGGCGCACGCGAACGAGTTCCTAGAGCATCATCACACTAGAGAATAAGCCCGCCGTCGACGACGATGGTCTGGCCGACGATGTAGGACGCCAGCGGCGAGGCGAGGAACAGCGCGGCGCCGGCCATGTCGGCGGGCGTGCCGAGACGCTTCAATGGAATACGCTCGAGCGCGCCTTCGAGACGCTTTGGATTTGCCGTCGTCACCTTGGTCATCTTGGTGTCGACGAGGCCGGGCGCGATGCCGTTGACGCGGATGCCGTCCTCGGCCCAGGCCTCGCCGAGCGTGCGGGTCAAGCCGACCGCGCCGGTCTTCGAGGCGTTGTAGGCCGGATTGCCCATCGTGGAATGATAGGCCGCGGTCGAGCTTACGATGATCAGCGAGCCCTTGCTCGCACCGAGCATGTCGTGGAATTTGGTCGCGCAGGCCATCAGGCTCATCAGGTTGACCTCCATCACCTTGCGGAAGCCGTCCATCGCGAATTCTCCGCGGCGGTAAATCACCGCGCCCTGCGCCAGCACCAGCACGTCGAGACGATCGAAGGCCGGCTTGAACGCCTCGATCGCCTGCGGACTGCTGACGTCGAGCTGCGCATAGGTGAGGCCTTCAAGATGTGAGCCGTCCTCGGCGGAGTAATCGCTCGCCTGCGCACGTGTGCCGCAGACGGCGACGTGCGCGCCCTTGGTGCGGAATGCCTGCGCGATACCGTTGCCGATCCCGCTGGAGCCGCCGACCACCAACACCTGCTTGCCTGAGAAATCGAGCTCGTTCATCGCGTTCCTCTCTCGCTTTGCTTTCCTTGATTGAGCATGATCCTTTTCGAAAAGCCACCATCGGACTTGCGTTAATGCGCTGCCGACGCGTGCCGATCGGATGATCGGTTTGACGCGCTTGCGGATCGGTGCCAGCCTTGTCGGCCCCACAACTGATCAAGCATCTTTCCGCGAGCACCATCATGTCCGAATTCAAGCAGCTCAGCCGCTCGGTGAGGGGCCTCACCGTCCTCGTCACCGGCGCAGCCAGCGGCATGGGCCGCGCCACCGCCCGCGTGTTCGCCGATGAGGGCGCCAACGTCGCGGTCACCGACCTCACGGTTGAGGGCACGCAGGCCGTGGCGAACGAGATCACCGCAGCCGGCGGCTCGGCAAGAGCCTGGGTGCTTGACGTCGCCGACCGCGACGCGATTACGAGCGTAGTCAACGACGTAGCCGCGCATTTCGGCGGGCTCGACATCATCGTCAACAACGCCGGCATCTCGGTGCGCGTGCCGATCGATGATCCCACTTACGAAGATGCCTGGGCTAGGGGCATCGCGGTGATGCTGACGGCGCATCCGCGCATCATCCGGGCCGCGCTGCCCTATCTGCGTAAGTCGGCTTCGCCGCGGATCGTCAACATCGCCTCGACCGAAGCACTCGGCGCGACCGCGCTGCACAGCCCCTACTCCGCGGCCAAGGGCGGCGTGACCAGCCTGACCCGCTCGCTCGCGGTCGAACTGGGACGCGAAGGCATCACAGTGAACTGCATCTGCCCGGGGCCGATCCGCACGGCCATCACTGATCGCATCTCCGAGGAGCACAAGACGATCTACGCCAAGCGCCGCACCGCGCTCGCCCGTTACGGCGATCCGGAAGAGGTCGCGCATATGACGCTGAGCCTGTGCCTGCCCGCCGCCTCCTTCCTGACCGGCGCGGTCATTCCGGTGGACGGCGGCCTGATGGCCAGGAACGCGTGAGACTGTTGCAATAGCTCGGCCTGCGAGCGCAGCCACTGCACTGGAGCGGCAACTCAGCGCAACCCCGCATGCGGTACGATGCGTTGACAGGCCGCGCGCCGGGAGTAGCCTTCCCGCAAACGAAAGCGGGTCAACCGCCCGCAACGCACGGGGAGATACGCTATGACGGTCCTGATCCGGCAGCTTCACAAGCATTTCGTCGGCGAGGTCTCCGGCGTCGATCTGCGCAAGCCGCTGACGAAGCAGGAAGCGATCGACATCGAAGCCGGCATGGACAAATACGCGGTGCTGGTGTTCCACGGCCAGGACATATCAGACGAGCAGCAGCTCGCCTTCGCGCTGAATTTCGGCGAGCGGGAAAAATCCCGCGGCGGCACGGTGACAAAGAAGGAGGACTATCGCCTCAACTCCGGACTGAACGACGTCGGCAACCTCGGCAAGGACGGCAAGCCGCTGCCGAAGGATCACCGCACCCATCTGTGCAATCTCGGCAACTGCCTGTGGCACTCCGACAGCTCGTTCCGCGTCATTCCCGCCAAGTTCTCGCTGCTGTCGGCGCGTGTCGTTAACCCGAAGGGCGGCAACACCGAATTCGCCGACATGCGCGCTGCCTATGACGCGCTCGACGACGAGACCAAGGCGGAGATCGATGATCTGATCTGCGAGCACTCGCTGATGTATTCGCGCGGCTCGCTCGGTTTCCTCGACTACTCCGACGAGGAGAAGGAGATGTTCAAGCCGGTGCTGCAGCGCCTGGTGCGCACCCACCCGGTGCATGGCCGCAAATCGCTGTATCTCTCATCGCACGCCGGCGCGATCAGGGGCATGAGCGTGCCGGAGGCGCGGCTCTTGCTGCGCGATCTCACCGAGCACGCCACCCAGCCGGAATTCGTCTATGTGCACAAATGGACGGTGCATGATCTCGTGATGTGGGACAACCGGCAGACCGTGCACCGCGTGCGCCGCTACGACCAGTCGCAACCCCGCGACATGCGCCGCGCCACGGTGGCGGGAACGGCACCGACAGTGGCGCAGGACGCGGCGGCGTAGCACGCAGTTTCTTGCGCGCTGCCGTCGCGGCATACTCCACCTCTCCCCTTGTGGGAGAGGTCGGATTGCATCGCAGATGCAGTCCGGGTGAGGGGTTTAGGTCTATCGGCGAGTAGAGGTCCCTCGAGAGACCGCGACCCCTCACCCGGACCGCATTTCGCTTCGCTGCATACGATCCGGCCTCTCCCACAAGGGGAGAGGCGCGTTCGAGCAAGCGGCGGCTGCGCGGACTATCACTTTCGCCGGGACGACATCAAGTATGCGGCATGTCCTGCGGCTGATTGGCAGCCACCCCTCAGGCGTGCCCGGCGTCGTTCGAGAGCATGCCGGGATCGATGCCGATCTTGCGCAGGGCGGGTGCGTATTTCTCGTCGACGTCGTCGCCGAAGATCAAATCGGGATCGGCGTCGCAATGCAGCCAGCCATTGTGCTGGATCTCGTTCTCGAGCTGGCCCGGCGCCCAACCGGCGTAACCCAGCGCGAGGATCGCGTGCCTCGGACCGGCACCCTTGGCAATCGCCTTGAGGATGTCGAGGGTCGCCGTCAGCGAGATGCCGTCGTCGATGTTCAGCGTCGCATCCTGGATGTAGAAATCGCTGGAATGCAGCACGAAGCCGCGGCCGGTGTCGACCGGGCCGCCCTTCATCACCTTCATCATCTCGGCATTCTCAGGCAGCTTGATCTGGTCCGCCTCCTTGATGATGTCGAGCTGAACCAGGAGTCCGGGGAAGTCGATGCTGCCCGCCGGGCGATTGACGATGATGCCCATGGCGCCCTCCGACGAGTGGGCGCACATGTAGATCACGGAGCGTTCGAAGCGAGGATCGCTCATCACCGGCATCGCGATCAGCAACTGCCCATCGAGGTAGCCATCGTCGGCTGCGTTGTGACCGATGCCGGCGCTTCTGCCCGCGACGGTCTTGCGTGTTTTGCCTTCAGGGCTCATCGGCAGAGGCCTTTCCTGCTGATCCGGCATCCTGATATTGGGTGGCGGTTCTGTCAATCAACCTCCGCCCCGGGCGCGGCAATGCATCACAAGCAATTCAATGGTTTGCAACAA
>Ga0099824_1003026_pt1 | contig 24565 bp, 20 predicted proteins | sample SiratrowhiteBW_FD_76837 | JGI IMG/M metagenome (GOLD analysis project Ga0099824, IMG submission 76837) | Root nodule microbial communities of legume samples collected from California, USA - Siratro white BW | ecosystem: Host-associated > Plants > Roots > Nodule | place: USA: California...
ATATAAATAAATATATATATATATATATATATATATATATATATGTATAATTAAATAAATAATACGATACTATCTAGTATATTACTTTAATCTACAATAATATAATAAAATATTCTAATTTAGTGTTATTTAGTTGAAATATTCTAATAAATAAAGTATATAATTCTTTTTTTTACAAAAAAAAGTTGTTTTATAATGAGAAAATCCAACCCATATCCGGCACAAATCCAGCTGTATCTCTAACATATCAAGACTTTATTTTGAAAATATTATAATTGATATTGTTAGGGATTTGTTAGGGTAGAATTGCTGTTAATTTGCATAAATATCTGCACTTACTATTATTAGGAGATTTGCAGCAGATTTTGTAATCAATCATAGTGTGTATATATTGATAAACCTAATATTCAAAGCGGCAAGGGTGCCTGCACAATTTTGGCATGGTATCAGAGCTAGGTTCTGATAGACATCGTGCATAGGCAAACCGGCATCGCTGAAATGACAGATGCTGTCGAGAAGACTCAAGGGGATGGTGCCAAAAAGGGTCTATCTCCTTATGATTTGAATGCAAATGACAATCCCGGAAATGTGATCACGCAAGTACAGTTATGGCGAAAATTATGAAGAATGGGCGCGAGCAGTGAAGGTGTCACTACGTGCCCGACGAAAGTGGGGATTCCTCGATGGTACCCACAAACAACCAGAAGATGACGCGCCAGAGATGGAGGATTGGTGGACGGTTCAATCGATGCTTGTTTCTTGGATATTGAACACTATCGAACCAAACTTGCGGTCCACCATCACGTATGTAGAGAATGTGAAGGATCTTTGGGAGGATATCAAGGAGCGATTTTCTGTGGTAAATGGGCCACGAATCCAACAACTAAAGGTTGAATTAGCAGAGTGCAAGCAGCAAGGGACAACCATGGTTACGTACTATGGAAAGTTGAAGACTCTTTGGGATGAATTGGCAAACTACGAACAAATTCCAAAGTGCACGTGTGGAGGGTGCAACTGCAACATTGGATCGCGCTTAGAGAAGAGAAGGGAAGAAGAAAGAGTCCATCAATTCCTGATGGGGCTGGATGATGTGGGGTATGGAACAGTGCGGTCCAATATTCTTGCTATGGATCCGTTGCCTTCACTCAACAGAGTATACTCGACCATGGTGCAAGAAGAAAGGATGAAGATGATCACTAGAACAAAGGAAGAAAGAGAAGCAGTATCAGTAATGGGACTCTCAGTGCAAATTGGATACAAGAAGAAGGGGCGAACAGAATCAAAACAGCTTCTGTGCTCACACTGTGGTAGACTTGGACATGATGTCAAGGGATGCTTTCAACTAGTTGGGTACCCAGAATGGTGGAATGATCGCCCACGCAATGAAGGAACCAACAACAAAAGCACCCAGAAACAAGGGGCACGTGGGAGAAGCGGAGTAATGCGTGCAAATACTGCACATGTTGAAACTGAACCATGTAGTGAGAAAAAGGGAGAGCCTAGCAGTGTGGTGACTGGACTTAGCAATGAGCAATGGCAAACATTGATTGAAATGCTTAATGCCAACAAAGCCAATGGAGTAGAAAAGATGAACGGTAAGGGAAGTTGTGTTTCGTGGATTATTGATAGTGGAGCTTCTAACCATATGACAGGGAACTCAAGGAATTTAAAGGAGCAACACAATGTAGAAGCTTGTGTAGTAGGATTGCCAAAGGGAGAGGAAGTTCACGCAAATAAAGAAGGAACAGTGATCCTTGAAGGCGGGCTCAAATTGAAGAATGTGTTATATGTGCCAAAACTGAGATGCAATCTAATCTCAGTGTCACAATTAACTGATGATGTGAATTGTTTAGTACTGTTTACTAATAAGCTTTGTGTGATGCAGGACTGCACCTCGAGGATGCTGATTGGAGCGGGTGAGCATAAAGATGGGCTTTACTTGTTTCGTGGCACTCACAAAATAAAAGCGTATCAGACTAGTGTGGAGAAACAAGTTGATCTTTGGCATAAGCGTCTAGGACATCCGTCTTAAAAAGTAGTTCAAATGTTGCCAGAAATAACCAGTAATTGTAACTCTGAAAATTTGACCAAGGTGTGTGAAGTGTGTGAAAGGTCAAAACAAACGAGAGACAAGTTTCCTTTAAGTAATTATCGTGCCACAACTGTTTTTGATTTGATACATTGTGATTTATGGGGACCCTATAGAACCCCTTCGTCTTGTGGAGCTTCATATTTTTTAACAATAATGGATGATTATTCTCGAGCAGTGTGGATATATTTGTTGTCTGAAAAAAAAAAAAAAGTCTCTAAAGTTCTTATTGATTTTTTTGCTCTCATAGAACGACAATATAATAAACGTATCAAAGGAGTGCGAAGTGACAATGGAACAGAATTTATGTGTTTGAACTCATATTTCTTGCAACATGGAATCATTCACCAAACTTCTTGTACTGGCACGCCACAACAAAATGGAAGGGCAGAGAGAAAACACAGGCACATACTTAATGTAGCTCGAACACTGCGATTTCAAGGGGGACTACCCATTAAGTTTTGGGGAGAATGCATCTTAACCGCTGGATATTTAATTAATTTGACGCCTTCATCTATTCTTCAGGGTAAAACCCCGTATGAAATGGTACATGAGAAGCCACTGAGGTATGACCATCTTAGGGTATTTGGCTCCCTCTGTTATGCACATAATCAACTCACCAAGGGAGACAAATTTGAAAGTAGAAGCCGAAAGTGTGTTTTTGTTGGGTATTCGTTTGGAAAAAAGGGATGGAAATTATATGATTTAGAAAAGAATGTTTTTTTTATATCCCGTGATGTCAAGTTCGTGGAGAGTGATTTTCCTTTTGTATCACTACCCAATTCGGATGCACCCACTACTCAAGTACAAAGTGTTTTATTTGATTCATGTGACAATATTCTACCTGGGCCCACTTTGCTTGATGACTCTGTTGTTCATAATAGGGAGGGTCCCTCTATGGCCCACAATGAGCAAACCCTGCATGAAGCTACAGTGCCCACTGAAGATCAAATTAGTGTAACCACTCCCATGCAAAATGAACAATGTAGTTCATACCAAGAGTCCCAAGAAATTGAGTCCTCCTCCATTAATGAAGACGCATTTGAAGCACCGCTTGGCAAAGGGCATCGAGTAAAACAACCATCTGTACGTCTTCGTGAGTATGTGACCAATACCATCGACATGGTAAGCCCTTAGCTAATTGTGTAAATTATGACAAATTTTCTGTCAAGCACCGTCTCTTTCTTGCAGCAATCGGGGATGAACAAGAACCCCGACACTTTAATGACGCTGTTAGTGATGCTCGCTGGCGAGCAGCCATGGTCGACGAGATCCAAGCCCTTCAAGACAATGGCACCTGGCAGATCACCACCTTGCCCCCTGGAAAGCAAGCACTTGGGTGTAAGTGGATTTATCGTATTAAGTACCACTCTGATGGGAGCATTGAACGCTTTAAAGCTCGTTTGGTTATTCTGGGCAATCATCAAGTTGAGGGGATGGATTTTAATGAGACTTTTGCCCCAGTGGCCAAAATGGTTACAATTCGGACTGTTCTAGCTGTAGCTGCTGTCAAGGATTGGGAACTTCACCAAATGGATGTTCATAATGCTTTTTTACATGGCGACCTTGAGGAAGACGTCTACATGAAATTACCACCTGGTTTCTCTATGCAATATCGCGGAATGGTATGTAAGCTTCGTAAATCTCTTTATGGATTACGCCAAGCCCCAAGATGTTGGTTTGCCAAACTCTCTGCTGCTCTACTCGAGTACGGTTTCCAGCAATCTTCCTCTGATCATTCCTTGTTCATCCTTCGTCGCCTACAAGTACAACTTGTAGTCCTTGTGTATGTGGATGACCTCCTTATAGCTGGTAATGATTCTCTAGCTACTCAACGGTTCAAGGACTATCTCCATACCTGTTTTCACATGAAAGATCTTGGGAAGCTTAAATATTTTTTAGGTGTGGAAGTTGCTCGATCTCCTATAGGAATTTTCTTAAGTAAACGCAAATATGCTTTGGATATTATTAGGGAAACTGGGTTGCTTGGATCACGACCATCTTCCACTCCTCTTGAAGAAAATCATCGTTTAGCTCTAGCAGAAGGACCAATGCTTTCTAATCCTAATCAATATCGTCGTCTTGTTGGGCGTCTTATTTACTTGTGTTTCACTCGCCCGGACCTTACTTACAGCGTTCATGTCTTGTCTCAGTTCATGCAACAACCACGGGAAAAACATTGGCAAGCTGCCCTACGTGTTGTTCGCTATCTCAAGGGGCAACCTGGCCAAGGCATTCTCTTGCATCGGGACAACGTCCTTACCTTGAATGGTTGGTGTGACTCTGATTGGGCGAGTTGCCCTCTCACTCGTCGGTCTATAACCGGTTGGTTCATTCTTCTTGGAAATTCACCAGTATCTTGGAAGACAAAGAAACAACACACGGTATCTCGATCCTCTGCCGAAGCAGAATATCGCTCCATGGCCATCACTACTTGTGAACTAAAATGGTTGAAGGCACTTCTTTCTGATATTGGAATATCCCATCCACAACCCATACCCCTTTCCTGTGATAGTCAAGCTGCTCTACACATTTCCAAGAATCCTGTCTTCACGAAAGAACTAAACACATTGAGGTCGATTGCCACCTCGTCCGTGATGCAGTCACTCAGAATGTAATTCTTCCATCTTATGTCCCCACTCATACTCAGTTGGCAGATATCTTCACTAAAGCGCTTGGATCGAAGAAATTCACTACTCTACTCAACAAGTTGGGCATTCAAAATTTGCATGCTCCACCTTGAGGGGGGATAATGAGAAAATCCAACCCATATCCGGCACAAATCCAGCTATATCTCTAACATATCAAGACTTTATTTTGAAAATATTATAATTGATATTGTTAGGGATTTGTTAGGGTAGAATTGCTGTTAATTTGCATAAATATCTGCACTTACTATTATTAAGAGATTTGCAGCAGATTTTGTAATCAATCATAGTGTGTATATATTGATAAACCTAATATTCAAAGCGGCAAGGGTGCCTGTACAATTTTGGCATTTTATTTTAAGATTGTTGTTATAAAATAATTATGCATTGTCCTCATATTTAGTGTGGTTAAAATAGTTTTGGCTCAAGGTCTAAAAATCTGTAAAATAAATCACCATATAAAATTGTAATTTGATTAAATTTGATTATTTTTTATTGGTACCTTAATTAGCTCTAGACCGGTTCAGTAGACAAACAGTACCTTTTAAAACAATAATTATATTTAACAAAATTAAAGTAATTATTTATAATTTATATAATTATTATACTTAAAATTTAAAGTTAAACTTAATAATATAACTTAAAATTTATATATATATATATATATATATATATATATATATATAGATATATATTAAAGAAAAAATAAACGAAACAAAAGGTTGAGAAAAAGCCAAAAGCTGAAGGTGCGAACAATCATTACTAAGCGAAGAAGTTCGTGTAGTTCTTTCTCTCAGACGTGTGTGTCTTCGCGTTGGCGCTGTAATAACTATCCATCGATTGGGGTCGCAAATCCAAACGGCGTCGTTAGCGGCGGCGGAAGATGTCTTCGCAGCAGCAGCAAATGCAGAACAGTGGCGGCGGCGGGGGCATCCCGGTGAGCGAGGTTTTCTGGACTCTCGTCGATAAAGCCGACAAAAAGTTCTCCAAAATCAGAGACCTTCCGTTTTACCAGCGCAGCAGGTTCCCATTCGTAAATCCACTCTTTCGTTTGCTATTTTAAGTTCACCTTGAGACTGGTGTGTTTTGATCTAGGACTCGCTGGTGTGAGTGTTTTTTCAGTCTTAGGTCGAATTGCTTTGTTTCTTGCTTTATTATTTATTTGTTTGTTTGTCACGAAGACGGTTTTAAATTTTGCGGTTCTGTCACGATTCTTGAAATTGCCGGAAATTACCGGCAAATGTTAAGCCTGAAATTGTGGTTGCGGCTGAAAATCTTTCACGGATAGAAACAAGAGAAGGAAAGAATTAGGTTAATTTAATGCGATGAGGAGTTATTTGATTATTTGCTAAGAGATGAGCCTTGAAGGTAAGGTATGTTGAGTAGGACTTGTTGCGCATGCTATCTTGGGAGTGGGGAGTAAGGCTTTCATTATGCTGTTGAGTTCGTTGGGAGTTGACCTTGAGATTGGTATTGTTTCAATTTAGGGCTGATTGTTTCGTTTTATTTTATTGTTTATTTGTTTGTGACGTGTAAGGTTTTATATTGTGATTGCGGTTTAGTTGTGATTTTTAACATGGCGGGGAATTGTCGACAAATGTTGCTGCTAAAGTTGTGGCTGTAAACTGTTTTTAAAACTGCGATTTCTTAAACTGGGAAATTGTGGGAAAATGTTGTCGATGTAGTTGCAGTTGTAGCCAAAATAACGGTTGCAGACTCTTTTTTAAAATCTCAATCTGATACAAGTCGGAGAATGGATGAAAGAACTGGGTTAAGTCAATGTGGTAACGATGTGTTATTTGATGATTTGTTAAAGAGGATGTTGGAAATTTCAGATTGACTAGAAATATGATAAAATTATAATATATAAGTAGGTGTAAACCTTTGCAAAGTTTTGTAGGATTAAGTTAAACCTTTGCAAAGTGTTGTAGATTAAGTTAAACTTAAATCCACTTTCTGAAAGAGGTGAATCTTGAAGCCATACTAGGATTTATTGCGCAAACTGTCTTGGGAAGTAAGGTTTTCATTATGATGATGAGTGCATTGTGGGTGGACCTTGTGATTAGTAGGTTTTAATTTACGACACACTTTTGTTGTCGTGTTTTCAATTTTATGGGTTAATTGTTTAATTTAATTATTTGGTTATTTGTCACAAGTAAGGCTTTAAATTCCGTTGTGGTTTCATTGTGATTCTTATCATTGTGGAAAATTGCCTGGTAAATGTTGCCAATGCAGTTGCAGTGAGTCCAAAAAACCTTGGTGCTAAGGCTAATATTGTGGTTGTAGACTGTTTTTAAAAGCCTCACACTGATGGGAAACAGGGGAAAGAGAGAGAAAGGAAAAATTGGGTTAATTTGCTTGGCTAAGGAAGAGTTATTTGATGATTTGTTTGTGAGATAAGCCTTGAAGCTAAGACAAGCTAAGACATTTTAGGATTTATCACGCATGCTATATTGGGGAGTAAGGATTTCGTTTGGATGATGAGTTCTTTTGGAGTTCACTTTATCACATTAATGGTGTGGTTTGCGAATGTAATTGAAAGTAATGTTGATTTTTGCTGCACTATGGGATGAAAACCAGAACTGGGTTGATGTTATGTACATAGATTGAGGAATAAATATGAGCAGAACTTAGATGTAGTTTCTTATGCGCTTTTGGTGTCGTTCTTTGTTAGTATAGAGAGACAGAACTGAGAAAAAGAAAACTATTTATGTAAAGAATACATAGTAGCTCTGTATATAGAGCAATGTATAAAGTGATGAGATCTGTTATAGATCTAACTGAATAACAGACAAGTAACTAACTGACTAACAGAATAACAGTTGGATTATTAGACAGTAACAGAATACAGTTCACTGACTAACAGAATGACTGCTGGATTACTGACTAGTAACAGCTGTCAAGACTATACTCTAACATTCTTCAATCAGAATTGGAGTTTCACAAGATTTATGTTTTAAGGTCAGTATAATTTACTGTGGGAAAATTCTACTTCTAATTGGAGAATAGAAGTGCTAGAGATGAGTTGATTATGTTAGAGATATGATTTGATTACATTAAATAGGAAGATATGATAAGATTTGATAGGGAAATATCTTACCAAATATTTTCCATTATTAGATATTGATTTTATTCATCATTATTGTATCTCTTCTTCATTATAAATAAGAATACTACATAGAACTCATTATATTCCTTTTCAGTTTCTTTCTTCTCAACATGGTACGGGAGTGGTACTATCCTCGGTAACCTGTTTTGTCACTAATCCTTTCAACAAGATGCAAAAATATTTAATGAGCTGTGTGGAAGTTCTATCCAATTATTATTCACGAGCCCATTTGGAATTGAGCTTTAAACTTATTATGTTTCCTGTACTGAAAGTTTGAAAGCAATATTCAAATGTTGGTTGACCTCCAAATGCTATATTATTTGCGTGATTTGGACTTACGTATGATTGGTGCTACATTTATTTTTGCCTGAATTATTGATTGATTGTCGATACTTGGTGCATGGGTTTATAAGAAGTTCAGACACACACTGATGGAAGACTTGGGTTGGTTTTCTGTTTTGTGTACTTAAGAGTTAGGCCTTATATTGGTGGTCAGAAATCAGAATTTCATGATTTTGGTTAATCAATTGGAAATTACCAATGCTATGGTTTACAATTAACTTTTGGCTAATTAGCAATTTTGGGTCCCTTTAATTTCTGCTCTGCCGATTTGGTTCACCTATTATTTTTTCCATGATTTTAGTTCTGATATTTAAAAACCTGCTATTTTGATCTAATCCTTAATTCTGAATACGTTTTATTTTGTTTATTTTTGATACAATTGAACTCTAGACCTAGCATATGCATTTAAGGTACCATCAAGAAACTATTTAATTAATTAAAATGTACTAAAAAATAAATAAACCTGTTTAAAATTTAAGACTGGATCAAAATTGCAGATTTCTAATAATATAAGGAGACCAAAATGACAAAAAAAATATGGGGACTAAAATCGTGGGTTAGGAAGTAAAGGAGGATCAAAAATTGCAATTTAGTCTTAATTTTTGTAGGTTTACAGTACACAAATATATTGAGAGGTTACCTATATGTTTTGGTTGATATCTGAAAACAAAATTTCTATTCACTTGGCTTTATTGTAGGCATGATACGTACTTTTACAAGGTGTTCAAGCTTTACACACAATTATGGAAGTTTCAGCAGGAGAATCGGCAGAAGCTAGTTGAAGCTGGGATTAGGAGATGGGAAATTGGTGAGATTGCATCTCGCATTGGGCAACTGTATTTTGGGCAGTACATGCAAACAAGTGATGCAAATTATCTTTCAGAGTCATACATATTCTATGAGGCCATATTGACTCGGGAGTATTTTAAGGAGGGAATGTTTCAGGATGTGAATATCGCAAACAAACAATTGAGGTTTCTTGCTAGATTCATAATGGTGTGTTTGGTTTTGAATCGAAGGGAAATGGTACATCAACTGGTTAATCAGATTAAAGTATTAGTTGATGAATGTAAGAGAGCATTCCAGGTTTGTCCATGTTAATTTTCTCTTCTATAGTTAATTGAAACATAATTTCATTTCCATTATATTTGAAAAATTGTATTTAGCCAATCTGTTTCTTTTGCAAATGATGTAAAGATGTTGCATGTTCTGAAATAGTGGGTTCCATGCTGCATGCTAATGGTTGTCTAGTGCCTACTACTATTTAACCAATATGTTCTTTGAAATATGGCCCTTCATATCTATTTGGATTTATGTCATGGAGGTAGATCATTTACTGCATATTTCTTACAGATTAGCTAATCTACGTTGTACTAGACTGCTAACTGGAGTGTTCGATGCAAAACATACGTTGTCCAGTACCCAGAATATGTTTTGATAGATTGACATTTGCAGATGTATTGGAAGTGACCTTCGAACAATTTGGTTACAGGAAAGTGACTTTAAAGAATGGAAGCTGGTGGTTCAAGAAATAGTTAGATTTTTAAAAGTTGACACTGCATTTATGAACCTCAGGCCCTTAAGATACAGTCTAGTTTTGGACCCTCAACCTGATACCTTGCCACATGTTGCTGCAGCCATTGCAAAGCGACATTTGAAACTACGAGATGCTGTATTAAGTAGCTTCCATCAAAATGAGGTAGGTATCCACAACTCTTTTGGTTCATTTATATAGAAGAACAATTTGTTAAAAATGATAAAATCATAAGGTAGTTTTCTACTGCTACTATAATATTCTGTAAAATTTTATGATCTTTCAATGTTGTTTTCAACTATCATTCCTGAACAGGTAAAGTATTCAGAGCTCACAATCGACACTTTTAGGATGCTTCAATGTCTGGAGTGGGAACCTAGTGGCTCATTTTACCAGTCTAGTGGTTCAAAACTTAGTCAGAATGGGGCTACTGGAACTAGTCGTATCAGCTACATCCATGACATTGCTGACCCTACTTTACCAGCAAATCCACGGAAAGCTGTGTTATACTGTCCTGCACTGACACATTTTATAGCTGTAAGTGTGAATCTAAGCCATCCTTGCCACTAGTTCAGGGATTTAATGTAAAACATAGAGGAGAGAATACTTCATCAATGTATAAAATGGGCTTCCATCATTTAAAATTGGGCCCAAGCCAAGCCAATGTGTCTAAAATCTAATGCAGGATGCAAGGTGCTAATTGGTTGCAGGCCATTTTCCCTTGTTGATATAAGGTCGTTGGCAACTCTCCATCTTATATGTTATACTTGTATAAATATTCCATCTCCAGTGAGAATTCCCAACTCTGCTTTGTCCTCACTTCAAGTTTAAAAGGCTGCTACACAAGTGGGAGGGGGTGGGTATTTTAGAGCCATGGAATCACTTTGTGTGCCTCTACCTTACGGTTCAAGCTTGTAAAGTGTTTGGTAGTAATATCAAATCTGCCTATTCTCTCTGCATATTAAAAGATCAATTCCCTTGAAACGGTTTTGCAAACTTAGGTCACAGACAAATCATATGATCTAACCGGACCATGATTCTTCATTCTAAATGATGGAAGTCCAAAAACGCTTGTAGTATTAGTAGCTTATTACTCATAAAACTGCTTTTCTGTTGGACCAATAATCTAATAGTTGTGAATTACACTTTCATTTGCGTTAGAAGTTATTCTCTGTCTTTGATTTGGGCTTCCCAAGCTTGTGAAATTGAATAATTTATGAAATCATCTCGTAGCTACCATATCATGGCGGCTAATTGTGGAACTTACTAGGGTGTCCGATCAGGGTGTCCGATCATCTGTTCTGGTTAAAAATGTGATAGATTTGGACCTTTGTGCTTCTTTGCAATTATCTACAACTAATTAAATAAAGGTTCACATTTAGCATTACAATAACCATTTCTTGCAATATTGTTTTTTTTTTTTTTCCTTGGATTTCCAGATATAACTTGGGTCTTCCTTTTAATGGTAGGTTCTTGCCACAATATGTGAGGAGCTTCCTTCTGATGGTATTCTCCTTGTGTATTTGTCAGCTTCAGGTTAGATATCCTGTCAACTATGAAAATAAGAATGTGTATTTATAGGGTTATCATACTTCTTATGTCAACTAAATTCCATTAGGTAAAGATGAACTATATCTTTTCAACATCAAATGCAGGATATTATAGTTCTGCTGAGAATGAATCTGGTTGCATACACTTTGGTCCTCCTAGAGATAGAGGTATATTTTGAAGACAATTTCTGCGCACTTCCATTCTTGTATTTCCTGATATGTATAATGTCAAGTAACAATAAAGAACCACCCTTGCACCTTTTTTTGTACTCAAATTTACCTCATGCAGTTGAAAGTGGCTTCGATTGTGGTGTACATAACATGTTCTAGCCAGGAATATGCTCATTCCCAAGACACTGGGAGTGGGATATCATAATAGTGAACAAAATTGAGTACATTCGTCAACGGATAACAAGTTAAAGGGGAAATGAAATGAAGTAAACATAGCGTAGAACATAAAGTGATAGAATTAGTAGGTTGTGCATTTATCTCTCTTAATAGTAGAATCAATCGAATCATTTCCCAAGGAGACAATAGGTGAGGAATTTAAAGAAAAAAATGGTTGATGTTAGAGATTCCACATGGACTAAAGTTATGGTCTAATTATAGTCTTAAACCTAATTCAACTTTACAAAACTAGTTTGTAAGGTGAAATTTACATTCCCTTATATATTATGAATTAGCCTTATGTGGAATCTCTATCCCATTCCCATCACACCGAGGCAAGTACATCTCGTGCATGAGACTAGATATTTATGAGTGGTTTGATAGCAATCCGATAGTAAGTGGCACAGGCCCATCAAATCTTACTAGGATAGACTCTGATATCATTTTTTTTCTAAATAAATACCAAATATATATTTATAGTTGAGACAATATTACAAATGTCTATCAGTAGACCTTTTTAGTAAATGTGTCATAATTGTAGTGATTCATAATCTTGATGTAGTAGGGCAACTATTACTCTTCAACAATTAGCACAGAAAGCCATAGCAAATGAATCTCTTCCGCCTTCCTCACTCACTGCTAAGTGCGCGTGTGCACACACACACACTTATATTATATATCTTATACATTATAAATTGACCTTATCTCTTGTCAATGTGAAATTTTTAACATATAGTATATATGTCAGTGCATACCTTGTATTTTTGTAAAGTTCAGTTAAACCTAAATACACTTTCTAAGAGTTGAGATTTCACATTTAGTAAAGATATCACCAATGTGGTCCTTAAAAGGCTTAAGCAGTCCTCACCAGTGTTCTTAAAATCACGAGTATACTCTCTTACTCGTACGATTCAACTAGTTTTGAAGGCAAAACGAGGTGAAGCGGAAGAAAATTTAACTATAGGGATCAAAGCGAGTAACCACGCCAGCTCACTGGATCGGAGGATCGGTCTTCGTCCCAAATCACTCGCTCATGTTGCTCGTGGTATTAATTTGAGTTTTGAGGGCATACCTTTTTTTTGAGGGCCCATTATAAGGCCCAAAAGAAACCCTTTCTACTAGGGTTATTAACAATGTTGTAAAACTCATAAGAGGATCGGAGAGGGAGATAAAAACTCATAACTCGAGGATCGTAACTCTATTCGTAAGAGTTACTAGTATATAAAAAGTTATATTCATAAACATGTGTATCCATGAAAAATAATAAAAATAACTCATACACAACTAAAAATAGTTTCATAATTCATTCATGAAATATTCATGCATAAAATAATAAATCCATAACTCATTTGAAGGAAAAAGTGGCATCAAATGGAAAAGGAAGCGGAAGGACTGTTCCTGCATGAAATCATTGTGTTTCTGTTGATGGGAAAATATCAAACGTAAATATTGCGAGAAGGTATTAATAGTAGGAATTTATAGATTGAAGCATCATCTAGCAGTGACTTCAAAGTATGTTGGAGCATGCATAGCAGTTCCTGAAGATATTAAAATAATAATGTTGGATATGGTTTGATTAAAAAATCAATAGCTAAAGAAGCTTTATGGGAGAGCAGTATGGGTGATTTAGACCATCCTAGAAAAAGATTAAGTTAGGGATCATCAAGAATATGGGACACTCAAAGTACTATTAATTTCATTTTCAAGAAAAGTGAAAGGAAGGATGCATGTCAAGAAATTGCTCTATTTTTCTACAATAATGCTATTCCATTTAATGTAGCAAAGAGTGAAGAGTTCATAAAGATGCTTTAGTTGGTTGCTAAACATGGTCCTAGATTAAGCCACCATCATACCATGAAAGTAGGGTGAAATATTTGAAGCAACAGGTTGAAAAGACAAGTTTAGTTTTGAAAGAACATAAACTATATTTGAAGAAGAATGGATGCGCAATAATGACAGACGGATGGACAAATAGGAAGAGAAGAACTATACTTAATTTTCTAGTAAATAGTCCAAAGGGAACTGTTTTTTGAAAGTCTATTGATACTTCTGACATATGTAAGACAATTGAAAAAATTTTCAGAATGATGTGGTTGAAGAGATTGGGGAAGAGAATGTCATCCAAATTGTAACTGATAATGGTGCAAATTACAAGGCAGTTAGAGAATTGTTAATGCAAAAGAGAAAAAAATTATATTGGACACCTTGTGCAACTCATTGTATTGATTTAATGTTGGAAGATTTTGAAAAGAAATACCACTCCATCATGACACAATAGCCAATGGTAAGAAAATCACGACTTACATCTATTCAAGAACTGTTCTTATTTCCTTGCTGCACAAATATAGTAAAAGGATAGATTTGATTAGACCAGCAAGTACTCGTTTTGCCATTTCTTATTTGACTTTAGAATGCTTGAATGATAACAAAGGATCACTTACTTATTAGGATGTTCACATCCAAGGAATGGCAATCTAGTCAAATTTTGAGAAGAAGCTAGTAAAGGTGGTGTTACTGCTGGATGATTTGGATGTTCTTCCAATTGTTGAAAATGATGAAGACCATGGAGATGACGTAAATGAAAATGAGGATCATATGGGAGTGGAAGATGATTATCTTGTATGAAGGATTTCTTTGGATAATTTGTTTGTATTGAACAATTATGAAACTATTTTTAGTTGTGTATGAGTTATTTTTATTATTTATATTATTTTTAATGGTTGCAAATGTTTATGAATATAACTTTTTATATACTAGTAACTCGATTCTTTACGATTCTTAAGTTATGAGTTTTTATTCTTCTCTCTGATCCTCTTATGAGTTACGAGTTTTACAAAATTGATAGAGAGGATAGCTACCTTTCCCTGCAAATGCTTTTCGAAGTTTCCAACAGCTGTAAGCGTGTCTTGAAGGCTTTGCAACAAATAATAGATAGCCCAGCTTGGTATTAGAGTTGTGCTATAGATTGGTGGAATCTTTTCATCGCTTTCTTTTCACAAACCTCTCTTATATTTGCTTGCTTCAATTTCTCCTTCCAGTCCTTCATAGTTATAAATTTGCGGCATTATCAGTTACAATTTAGATCACATCCTCTTCCCTAACCTCTTCAACAACATCATCCATCATCTTGAAACTTTTTTCAGTTGTTTTGCATGTATCAGAAGCATCAATAGACTTCCAAAAAACACTTCCCTTTGAACTATTTACTAGAAAATTAAGCATAATCATTCTCCTCCTCTCTGTCCATCCGTTTGTCATTATTGTGCACCCATTCTTCTTCCAATATAGTTTATGTTCTTCCAAAACTAAACTTGTCTTTTCAGCCTGTTGCTTCAAATATTTCACTCTAATTTCATGGTGTGATGGTGACTTAAATCCAAGACCATGTTTAGCAACCAACACTGAACTCTTCACTCTTTGCTATATTGAATGGAATAGCATTATTGTGGAAAAATACAGCAATTTCTTGGCATGTATCCTCCCTTTCACTTTTCTTGAAAATGGAATTAATAGTAATTTGAGTGTTCCTCTTCTTGAAAATACTTGATGATCCCTCACTCTCTTCTTGACTTAATCTTTTTCTAGGATTTCTGAATCACTCATATTGTTCTCCCATAAACCTTCTTTAGCCATTATTTTTTAAATCAAATTTTGCTGTAACACAAAGATCATATCCAACATTTTTTTTAACATCTTCAAGAACTACTATGTATGCACCAATATCCTTTGAAGTCCCAGGTAGATAATGCTTCAATCTATAAATTCTTCCTATTAATACCTTCTCACAATATTTACATTTGACATTTCTTGCTTTTCCATCAATAGAAACACAATGATTCCATGTGGGATCAGTCGCTCCACTGCCTTTTCCATTTGATGTCATTTTTTCCTTCAAATGTAAATATAATTATATATTAAATATGTCATAACAACAAGTCCCCCACAAAAGTTAGATATACAGTAAACTGAATACACCTGTGATGACAAGCAGTAGAGTAGCAAACGGCAACCAACGACGACGAGCGGCAGAGGCAAGGCAAGAAGTGGTGATGACTCTAGAGATGAACAGAGGAAAACGTGGGATGAATGTTCGGCTTTTGCGGTTCCTTTAATAATGAACAATCAGAGACAAAATGAGAGAAAGCGTGGGAATGAATCATGCGGTTACTTTAATAACCCTAGTAGAAAGGACTTTTTTGGGCCTTATGATGGGCCCTCAAAAAAAAGGTATGGCTTTTTTCGTAATGAAGGAAAACCGCTCTTCTTTACAAAGAAGACCACGACTGACAAGGAAAATGCGAGCAGTCAGTGACTAGGAAGACGGGAGCAAGTGACGACCGCGAGCAATGCGAGCGAGTGACTCGGAACGACGAGCGAGTTTTCTTCCGCATCACCTTGTTCTTTCCTCAAAACTCATTAAATCATGAGTTAGCAAGCATACTCACGATTTTAACAACACTGCTATGTAGATAACATTTTTATCAATTGGAAAAACTTTAGTCCCAAAATGCATTGTGTCAACCGCCCAACAACATTCTTGCCTTCCTTGGATTTCCAACAGCTATAAAGATATCCTGAGAGCTTTGCAACTTGATCATAGTGAAAGATAGCCCAGCTTGGTACCATAATGGTGCAATAGATTGGTACCCAGCTTAGTAGTTTTCTTGTTACAAACCTCTTTTTATATTTGTGCTTCAATTTCTCCTTTTGGTTTTTTCGGAGCTGTAGCTTTTGAATGTTTAAAGAGGTCAATAGTCCCTTCCAAGTATCCTAAATCCATCTTCTTCACCTTGATCTTGCATCACCCTTCCGTTTGTTTCACTCTATTTTGTCTTTTATTTCTATCAATTGCCCATAACTCATCTCTAACTTCTTTTGGACAGCTTAGGCAAGTTGCAGCATTTCCGTTCTTTCCCATTAACTCTTGTTTTCCACTTGTAATTCCTCCTATCACAATCTTCTTGCAGTAATTACAAAATATCTCGTTGTTTGTGTCATTTTCTTTGAAAAATGCAGTGTTTCCATCCTATTCCTCCTAGTATTAGTAACAGGAGGATGCATTGCTTTAGTTTTGGGTGCTTTACAATGTCCTGTAAGTGAAAAATAATTGGAACAATTGTAAGCAAACCAGACGAAACAATTAATTGGTTATGAAATTCTAAAAAGAGAAAACTGTAAAAAAACTATATCGCCAAATAGAAAAAGAATGTTCGTGAAAAGGAGAGATAGAACCACCAAATGAAGAACTGTAAAAGACATAGCATGAACTAGATGGAGAATGTTTGAAAAGAGGAAGGAAATATACAAAGTGGAAGGAACAAGAAGAATAAAACCTGGATTTTGTGGATCATCAAAAACAGTTACTAGAAATGGTATTGGAGCTAAGGTTGCCACCACATTTCTTTGAGGTTGTAGGCACGAGGGTTTTCTTAAGGTTTCAGTAGCTGGATTGACAAGAGGCCTTTGGGTTGTTTTGAAATTGGCCAAACCAACAATGCTAATCTTTTTTTTTCTCAGAAAAATGATATTTCCGCCACGGGTGCTGCTATCCTCCATATGATAGTGAGCACGACACTATTTAGCTGCAAATAGCAGATGGCGATCACTGCCACAACCATTATTTGACTAAACTGATTGGTACACAACATTACGTCTACAGCGTTGAAACCAGGTAGTTAGTGGTTGAATCCTTATCAACTGTACTTAATAACTAATAGGAATTATTACAATAGGTAAAGAAAGCATGAAATTGTCCATGTTTATACCCGCTAAATGATGGGATGTGTTATTCAGGACTATCAGTGGTCCTCTAGCTAACTGCATAAGCTTTTAGCATAGTTGGTTCTTGACGTGTTTTGTACAGATGCTTTCCGTGGGTCTACTTTTGAAACCATATGCATACAGTGGGAAATGTTTCAAGTATTCCTGAAAATCAGCTCCTTCCATAAATAGCCTTAAGTCATTATAATTTTTTTTCTGAAATAGGTCCAAGCAAACTGATGAGAAGACATTAATTGTGATCGTGGGTATACATTGAAAAAAATCCTGTAATATCTCAATGGCTCTGTAGCTCATAAATTTGCATGAAAATGGTCATTCCAGTGTTCATATCACACATTATTTTTGTTGGAATTGCAGAATACTTTAACCCAATCCCTTTTCAGGATCAAACTGCATATATCCTTCTGACTTTCTACCATTTACTAGAAGACCACTTCTTTTAGTCATTGATAATGACAACAGCAAAGCATTTAAGGCAAGCCTCAGATACTTTATATATTTATCGCATCAATCTTGTTTTAAGTAATTTTTTGTATCTAATATTGTGTCTAGTATTTATATGTGCTAACTTTACCTAATAATTAGGGGGTAGGTAAAGGTTGTGCATGCAATGGCAGCAAGGATTATGATTAGAATCTATAGGGTTAGAGTTACCCAGCTTTTGATACCCATGTTAAAGTTGATAGATAATTTAGAAAGAAGTTTTTGTAGTCTGGAAAAATGAATTCTCAGTTACAAACAATGAATGATCAGCTGTTTATAGTTGTACAGATGAAGCTCTTAAATACTAACCCCTGTTTATAGTTAGTTACAGATACAGCTGTCAAATAACTAACTGAAAACAACAGTTAACTACGGTATTACAAAAGTTATACATTAACTGACGGCAGAGTAATACAATAATATGGCGGGGAGTTTGGTTGGTATAAGGGATGAAAAAAAGTCCATATCCACGGATATTTGTGTATAAAATATGCAATGGATACCAAACGGGTATCTTAGTTACTCACTTTTTACTGGTGTGCATGGTATCTAATACGCAGATATTTGTTACTCATTGTTAGTGATTTTTATTTGGATATTGTTTTATAGTCAAGTGATCAAAGTAAAGTTATTGGTGAGGAAAATATTAATATTTAAATAATTGTTTATAATTTGATTTTATAGATTTATGTTTTTATTTAGACTTTTGGAATTAAAATTGTTTTTAAAGATATTAATTTTATTTAAATTTATATTTTGTGGTGCAAGTTACTTATTTGAATTGTTTTTAGAAAGACTAGTTTTATTTGTACTAATATTCTGCTATGCGATTTTATTTGGATTATATTTTAAAATCAATTTTTATTTAAGTTTATAAATAATTTTTAAATATCTTATTTAAAATTAAAAAATATATATATATATTCATGAGTATCTATGGATAGATAATCAGTGAGTACCCAGTAGGTAAGGAGACAATTTCTAGATGAAGCAATGCTCGCAAACACATGTCATCCCTAGTTGGTATTCGAAATTATCCTCCGGCTTGGTTTGGCCACTTCAGCACTTCTCAAACCTTCAGCATGGTCCATAGGAAAGTCAATGGTTCAGTTTTTTTTTGTCCTTGTGAACCTCCCGATCAACCCAAGTGATTTACACTTTGGCAATAGTATTCTGTTTGGATTCAAGTATGGGGTTTCTAATTAGGCTTTGGGTTTGTAATAAGGTATGGAATTCTAGTGTGGAGTTTCTAATAATAAGCCTTGGGGGTCTCCAACTACTATAGCTAGCTTTTATCGTGTGGTTCCCCCAGGGTTCTTGTAGCATACCATTTACACAAAGGAACAACTTGTTTTTACAAGAACAAATAGTTATTCATCTTGCATCCATAATATTTGGTATGATGGTCTACTTTCTATCTGCTATACCAGGTAACTAGCATTTTCAGTGTTGGCAATTTGTGCCGCAATCTGGTATTGGCAGTTTTCCTTTCTTGAATGTCAAGCATATGTAAAGCTATGTAATTATGGAATTGATACAATGGGGTATTTCAAGTAAGTTCTAGGAATTGTGTAATGTAAAAATGTTCGTTAGCATTGCTACTGTTTTCCTTCTTTGCATGCCGTGATCAGATTACTCTATGACATTTAAAAAGTAATTGATCAAAATATGCAGGTCATAGCAGACGCAGAAAAGGGTGAGCCAGTTGCAATGCTCCTTTCACCAAGCTGTTCTGCTGTGTCGGACTGCTCACATCATTCAAATGGGAGCCTATTCACCATGTTTCTTACAGCTCCGCTGCAAGCTTTCTGTCTTCTGATAGGACTTTCAGGCACTGATATTGATTTGGTCAGTAATTAGTGCCTCTTCCTTCATGCTTGCAAGTTCCATTTTTAAGAAAAAAGTATTTATTTTTTCATTTTCTGGAAGTGGAAAGTTTATATGCTCAACAACTTAAATTTGACTTCAGGACACATTCAACAAAGCTGAAACGTTACTCACATCTTCACTAAATAACTGGGGGCTAGCATTGGCAACATCAGACACACTTAATCCTGTTTGGGGGCAGATTTTAGGTGATCCCTTCATAAGGAGGCTTCTTTTGAGGTAAAACTTCTTTCCTGTTCTAATATGTTTTATTATTATTATCTGCCATATAGTTCTCTCGCTTCACTGTTCCAAGCTGTACTACTATGCCATCTGTGGCACATTGTGAATTTTATTTTCTGTCGTGTTTATGTTGGTATTTGTTAATTCATTTTTTGTTGATGATTTTTCGCAATTTTGAAGATAGTGGAGGCCATTGTTAAGAACACCACCGATTTAGTGTGTGATTATGCTCTATTTGAAGAAATTTAGTTTCTTCTCCTGCTGTGAGGGCTCAATACATTCAGTACATCATGTTAAAAACTTGACTCTGATTTAAATGTAGTCATGCTTCATTTGAAGAATGTCTTTGGTCCCTTCTATTGTTGTCAGAGCTCAATACACTACTCAACACTTCTTAAATCACTTGGTTTACCTTTTCAAATTCTCCAAACTCAATCTTGGACTGCCATATTTTTTGGTTGTAACAATGGATAACTCGTAGTCTCACTATGCTAGTGTACACAAATTCTGTTGTTTGCGCAGGAATTGAGACTTATAAATTCTCTCAACTAACTAAAATCTTTAAATCTTAACTGATACCTAAAGTTTCTGTTGCAAATCTCTGGAGCGTTGAGTTACTTATCATGAATAATTTTTATTCACATGAATTGTGTTTTTAAGTTTGCAACTCTTGTGTTCTTATGCCAAGTTTGTTTCCCACTTTGTTCAGATTCATATTTTGTCAGACAGTGTTGACCCTGTATGCACCAGTTTACAATCAAAACAAATTCCTTCCGACATGTGTCCCTTCTCTTCCGATGCCTGTCCTGCCTCCAAGTTACTCATATCAGAGTGTAATTCTGAATTTAGCCAGCATGTTTGGTGCAACTAAGTATTTCATCTTCTCAGAGGATGTTCTTCCTCAAAATTTACAAGCCAACATGAATCAGTTGACCCTATGAAGATGATTAAAAGCAGCACCTCAGAGGAGGCATAACAATGTATACAGATTGTTTGTATAGCAACTAAAAACATGAATTTTTTTTTGTATTTTTCTGGTGGGTTTCCTAGAATTTAAGTTGTTCAGCGTTTGGTGTGAACTAATTTTTTTGGATCTTAGGTTATGCCTTTGACAAGAAAATGTCTAACGTCGATTGAAGCTCAACATGTTCATTACATGGCAAGTTGCATGCTCCTGAAGTATAGGGATCGGTATTTTGCGAAGAAAGAAACCTTATATTTTTTTCATTTCACTATAACCAATGCCACGATGCTTTAATGTTTTATCTGCTTAAATGCTTCGTTATTGTTTTTTCAATAAATAGAGAATGTTTGCATTTGTAACACGGCTTTTCCTCTGCATCTTGATCCAACAGAAGAATACATTGATATGAAACAGCTATAGAGCCTAGAGAATGCGCCATAAAATTTTGTAGTTAAAATTGAATTCTGATTAGGATTTAATTCTTGGTTGTGTACTATATGATTAGTCTCTAATTATTGACTGAATAATGCTTTCAATGGAGATAGAAAAAAATATTCTAAAAGTATTATAATTATATAACGACTACATTAGAAGTTTGTTGGTTTAAGTTAGAATTTATGAGGCTTGTGTCTGGCATATTTCTTAAAATTAATTGTAGGCTTAAGAGATTAAGTTGATAGAATTAAGTTTTTAAATGACTTAAAGCTACTTCAATAAAATAGTTGACATTAGCATGTCTTGTCCTTTTGGTATAAAATGGAGTATCCCGGATCTTTGTTTTACCATTCATATTTGATATTTGATATCACATTTTCATACAAGTTTAACTTCTATTTTAAGTGTGTTTGATTTGTGTTGAAAAACTTCTAAATTGAAGTTTGTGAATTCCAAAACAGTGAGGGAAGACATAATCAAGTTGTGATATTGAAAGTAGGTTGAGGTTAGAAATATTGAAAATCAAACCAATTCAAAAGTATAATTGAAAACATATATAAAACGATAAGGCTCGCTTTGCCTTTATGTGTTTATGAAATAATTTTTGTTTCTTATGTTTTAGAACATGTATTGTTATTTGATATAAAAATCTATTTATGAAATAATTTTTGTTTCTTATGTTTTAGAACATGTATTGTTATTTGATATAAAAATCTATTTGACATGAAACGTGTATTGTTATTTGATACAAAAATTTTATTTGATTGAAAACAGGTATCGTTTTTATTTACAACTAATTTTACTTTTTTATGATTTAGGACATGTGCTATTATTATTCAAATTAAATCTCAATGCAAACAGTAATTATGCACGATTTCCTTTATAATAGAGATCTTTTCTATAATAAATATTTAATAAATTTACAATAAAAATCGTAAAAATAGACCTAAACCAAACTGTGAAATAAAAGTGAATCAAACCAATCTACATTTAACTTTCTACACTTTATTAAGTTGATTTTCTAAAACTAAGGCTGATTGTTTCCAATATGAGAGTATATTTTAGCAGTTAGAACAGATGATTAACAAATGGATGATTTTTATTTCTTTTATTTTATTTGGTCTCTTCACAATATTTGATGGTGATTTGAGCTAAAAGAGGAAACTTTACCCCTATCATGCATTAAAAGTTACATATTCGTTATTGTTGATAATGCATTGTGTAAAATAGAACAATACAAAACAAGTGCTAGCTACAATGGAGGGAGATATGAAATGGGTTGTGGGAGAGAAAAGTAAAGTAGAATAAGACAAACAGTGATGTCGTACAAAGGGATAGAACGACAAAGGTAAAACAAAAAAAATGAAATATAGAAAAGAGAAAAGAGCAAAAATATTGACCATTGATTTTTAGCTATCATATCTAACGGTGATAAAACATGGTATTAATAATTAAAAAAATTATTTTATTGTATAATCCACAAGTAAACAGATGAAATGCATTTTAGATTTAAGAATATATTCAGAATTATACAACTCAAATATATTTTAAAATATAAATAAAAAAATAGATTGTGTAATGTATAAATTGAATTATAAGTTTAAAATATATTTCCAACATATAATTTAAAATATAATTTTTAATTATAAAATTTATAAATATATTTTAAATTATATAATCCAAACTTAATCTAAAAATCCATAAATATATTTCAAATTATATAATGCCAACTACATTTCCAAATTATAAAATTTAGGCATGCATTCCATACTATATAATTTAAAAATATATTATAGATTATATACTCTAAAAGTGTATTTTTGGATTATATAATTTAGAATATATTTTCAAATCTATTAATAAAATCTAGATGGTGTAATTTAAAACATGTTTCCGAAATTTACAATTCTAAAATCTAAAGCATAGGGAGTTTAGACTTTCTTAACATCCATGGAGGTGCAGGAAGAAATCATGGCTGCAAAAAGTAATTGCCAATAAAACATTATCCCAAGATGGAGGACATGCTAGCCCAAGTTTCTGATACATTAATGTTATTCAAATAATTTTCTGAGGCATAATCATAGCAGCTCAGACTAAACACATATTTGAGCTCATCAATAGATATTCAAATAGTTATAAAAAATACATCACTCCAAAATATGCATGTTTCCAAATCAAGATAACAGGAAATGTATCTAGTCACACAAACAAAAACTTCTACACAAAAAAACTCAAACTCATTATTAAGCCTGAAAAATATCCCTCTCTGGAAAATTACAAAACAGATTCCTGTACTCAAATTTGCATGAAACAGAAGCGTAAGAAACCATGGTTTTATTTGATAGACCTTGATAGTGAATTGAGTTAGACAGGAGCAGCAGTTTCTTTGACAGGTTGATCCTTGGACAATGTCTCCCAGTTGATTTGCCTAAGCATATTGAATCTTTCATCCAATGTCACAAAGCCAGCTTCAGGAGCCACTACATCACTGGTTCCAGCTTTATAGAGCAATACAACACTTGCCCCCATGTCAGGTCCATGAAGTTTTCCAGTCAACAGAACTCTAAGAGGCATGAAAAGTGATTTTCCCTTCAACATGAAAAAGGGGAGATATTTAGTTTGATGAACAAATTCTTTAACATGAAAGTATACAACTGGCTTTAAACACATTTGAACAAACTTATGGGCCAAAAGAACACATTTTTCCAAAATACTTTATCAACAGAATGCAAGTGGTGTTTAAGACTGTCCACTTCAGCTCACCTTCCGCTTAAGCGATTTACTGAAGCCTTTCACCCACTTTTGCCAGCCGGCATGGCCTTCTTCGAGTGCCGCCACCACATCACCACTGTCGTAGGCCGCCACGAGGCTAGCAGCAAACCCAGAAAGATTATCTTGCAAGAGAGGTTCTGCTTCATCACTGCCAGCAACATGTAGAGAGTTGTAACTATTAATAATGTAACGACTGCCATACAAATCAACACTTACTGATCTACAAATATAATACATAATTATATAGCCAGTAACAAGTTGTGACCCTCAGACTTCCAAGGCTAAATCCACAAAAGCTTGCACTATGAAGCTCGGACACACCTTTTTAAATGGCTTGACTGTGTCCGACACGTATCGGACAC
>Ga0099824_1003029_pt1 | contig 24554 bp, 9 predicted proteins | sample SiratrowhiteBW_FD_76837 | JGI IMG/M metagenome (GOLD analysis project Ga0099824, IMG submission 76837) | Root nodule microbial communities of legume samples collected from California, USA - Siratro white BW | ecosystem: Host-associated > Plants > Roots > Nodule | place: USA: California...
AAAAAAAAAAAAAAAAAAAAAAATCCCAACCCACCCAACCCCAAAAAAAAATTCCCCAAACCCCCACCAAACAAAAAAAAAAAAAAAAAAAAAAAAGAAACAAACACAAAACTACCAAAATTTTGTCAAGAAAAGTTTCACAAAACTTTCTTCTCTTTCCTCTTTCTGTATCACACTTGAAAAGGGATCATCAAACATTAACAATATCAACAACAAAACAACAACAACATCAAAGAAAGACCCTTTTGGTGTTAGAGAGAGACAATGAAAATGATCCAAATAAGTGAAAGGTGAAAGCATGCTTTGTCGGCCATTAAAACTTCACCCCCAAAAAAAGGTTGATCCTTCACACTCATTCTTTCATTCCTTGTGCCAAACCCCACCCAACAGAGAAAAGCCACAAATAGTGCCACCCCAGGAGGATGGATATTCATTCACTGATTCATTGAACCTTGAGTCTTGCTTCTTCCTCGGTCCCTGAAAACAAAAAGGGCTTTGGATTTTTCTCCTCGAAATCTTGGCCTTTTCTCTTTCAGATCGAAGATCCCCACTTTTCATGTCCAAAGGCCACGTGGGTCTATTCTATTTTTGGCTAAAGTTTCGTTAACTTCTTCATGGTTCTTCGTAATTTTCCTTCACAACCAGTTTTGATCGCAAGTGCTGGACCTGCTGCTTTTGTTTACATCTCTTTTTTGATGAGTGATGGCCGTCTTTGAATGAAAGGTGTGTTTTTTTCTTTCTTTTGCTATTGTTTTAACCATTTTGAATGGTGGCTTTCTGTGTAATATACATGTGTGTCTTTGTCTTTTTCCTTTGAACCTGGCAATGGTGATTTGGTATTGTGGAATATGACTTTAAGTTAATTGGACCTACTCCAAGTTTGAATTTTGAGGTTTTGTTAATTATACGAGTTACCAAAAATTTTCTGGTCTGTACAAATGCTCCAATTGGAGCAAGAATCTTCCAAAACATTTGGACTATTTCATTTCTGAGCAAAATAGCCTTTTTCAAACAGTGCTCAATTGATTACACACTAATCAATACTTGAATTTTCTTTATCCGAGGTTATGACAGAAAAAAAAAAATTGTCTATGTTGTTAAAGTGATTGATTGATGGCTTACTTGTGCAGGTCTTGAATGGTAAGATGGCTGGCGATATTAAGGAGGGGAGAGCTTTGGCAATAGGGTATTCTTTTCTTTTACTGCTATTGACTTCACTTCTTTGTAGCACTGAGGGGTTGAACACTGAGGGGCAAATCTTGCTAGAGCTTAAGAATGGACTTCATGATAATTCTAATGTTTTGGAAAATTGGAAGCCTACTGATGAAACCCCATGTGGATGGAAAGGTGTAAATTGCATTCATGATAATAATAACAATCCAGTGGTTGCATCTCTTAATTTGACTTCAATGGATCTTTCTGGAACTGTAAATGCTTCTGGCATTGGGGGTTTGACCCATCTGATTTATCTCAATCTTGCCTACAATGGGTTGACTGGAAATATCCCCAAGGAGATTGGTGATTGCCTGAATCTGGAATATCTTTATTTGAACAATAATCAGTTTGAGGGCACAATTCCGGCTGAATTGGGTAAGCTGTCTGTTTTGAAAAGTTTGAATATTTACAACAACAAACTCTCTGGTTCGATTCCATATGAGTTTGGGAACTTGTCTTCACTGGTTGAGCTAGTAGCCTATAGCAACTTTCTTGTGGGACCCCTGCCTAGTTCCATTGGAAATCTTAAGAATCTTGTAAATTTCAGAGCTGGGGCAAATAACATTACTGGTAACTTGCCAAAGGAAATTGGTGGATGTAAGAGATTAATGCGTCTTGGTCTTGCACAGAATCAGATAGGAGGGGAGATTCCACGGGAGATTGGGATGCTTACCAGCTTGAAAGAATTGGTTTTATGGGGAAACCAGCTGTCAGGGCCTATTCCTAAAGAGATTGGGAATTGTAGCAGCCTTGAGAACATTGCTATATATGGGAATTATCTTATTGGACCTTTACCTAAGGAAATTGGGAACCTCAAATCCTTGAGGTGGCTTTATGTTTACAGAAACAAGTTGAATGGAACCATTCCAAGGGAAATTGGAAATCTTACTTCATGTTTAGACATTGATTTCTCAGAGAACTCTTTAGTAGGTAGTATCCCTTCAGAGTTTGGTAAAATAAATGGTCTAAGTTTGCTGTTTCTCTTTGAGAACCATCTAACTGGTGTTATACCAAATGAGTTTAGTAGCTTGAAAAACCTGTCAAAGCTAGATCTGTCAATAAATAATCTCACAGGTCCAATTCCATTTGGCTTCCAATATTTGACTAAAATGAACCAGTTGCAACTTTTTGATAACTCCTTGAGTGGTATTATTCCCACGGGACTTGGACTTCATAGTCCCCTTTGGGTTGTTGACTTTTCTGACAACAACTTGACTGGAAGAATACCTCCTCATCTGTGCCGAAATTCCCATTTGATGTTGTTGAATCTTGCAGATAATCGTCTTTATGGAAATATACCAGCAGGTATACTAAACTGTGAATCATTGGCACAGTTATTGATACTTGGAAACAGGCTTACTGGCAGCTTCCCTTTAGAATTGTGTAATCTGCAGAACTTGACTGCCATTGATTTGAGTGAAAACAGGTTCAGTGGTACACTCCCTGGTGATATAGGGAACTGCCACAGATTGCAAAGGCTTCACATTGCCAACAATTACTTCACATTGGAGTTGCCTAAGGAAATAGGTAACCTCTCTCAACTGGTGACCTTTAATGTTTCGTCAAATCTTTTCACTGGAACAATCCCACCTGAAATTTTTTCGTGTCAAAGGCTACAAAGGCTTGATCTCAGCCAGAATAACTTCTCTGGTTCCTTGCCTGATGAGATTGGAACACTTCAGCACTTGGAGATTCTCAAGCTTTCAAACAACAGGCTGTCTGGAAATATTCCTGCAGCATTAGGCAATCTGTCTCATTTGAACTGGTTGTTGATGGATGGCAACTTTTTTTTCGGCCAAATACCTCCTCAGTTGGGTTCTCTTTCAAGCTTGCAAATTGCAATGGATCTCAGTTACAATAACCTTTCTGGAAAAATCCCATTTCAGCTTGGCAATCTCAACATGCTTGAATATCTCTATCTCAATAACAACCATTTAGATGGTGAAATTCCCAGCACATTTGAAGAGCTGTCAAGCTTGTTGGGGTGCAATTTCTCATTCAATAACCTCTTTGGACCTATTCCTTCCACTAAAATTTTCCAAAGTATGGCTGTGAGCAGCTATATTGGTGGTGAGAATGGCCTCTGTGGTGCACCTCTCGGTGACTGCAGCACCAGTTCTTCTTCTCACTCTGATACTCCAGGGAAAAGTTTTGATTCTCGTCGCGCTAAAATAGTCATGATCATTGCAGCTTCTGTTGGAGGTGTTTCTCTCATTTTCATCTTAGTTATTTTATATTTTATGAGACGTCCTCGGGAGCAAGTTGATTCCTTTGGAGGCACTGAGGCTCCCTCCCCAGATTCAGATATCTATTTCCCTCCAAAGGAAGGTTTGACATTCCATGATCTGGTTGAAGCTACAAAAGGATTTCATGAAAGCTATGTTATTGGTAAGGGAGCATGTGGAACCGTTTATAAGGCAGTGATGAAGTCTGGTGAGACCATTGCTGTTAAGAAGTTAGCATCAAACAGGGAAGGGAACAACATTGAGAATAGCTTCAGAGCTGAAATATCAACTCTGGGAAGAATAAGGCATCGGAACATAGTGAAACTGTATGGCTTTTGCTACCACCAGGGTTCCAATCTACTGCTTTATGAGTACATGGAAAGAGGTAGCTTAGGTGAACTATTGCACGGTTCTGCATGTAGTTTGGAGTGGTCAACTCGATTCATGATTGCTCTTGGAGCTGCTGAGGGTCTTGCCTACTTGCATCATGACTGCAAGCCAAAGATTATTCACCGCGATATAAAATCTAACAACATTCTACTGGATGAAAATTTTGAGGCTCATGTTGGTGATTTTGGTTTGGCAAAAGTGATTGACATGCCCCAGTCAAAATCAATGTCTGCTGTTGCTGGATCTTATGGCTATATTGCACCTGGTAAGCTCCTATTCTGTTGTAGTCTGCTAATGTATTTTAAACTTCTTCATTTTGTATCTTGTTTTGACATAGACACTCTAGTTTATCAAGGTAGATCATATTATTGTGAGTAGTGTCTTGTAGCTTATTATGTGAAACTCCATGCTCATAAACAATGTTTACTTTTTAGTTTCCTTATTGAAAAAGCGAGTTTTGTGCATTAATCATTTGGCATATTACCACCACTTGAGCTTCTTAATGTCTCATTTTTTATTTTTGTTTTTCCATTTTTGGACTAAAATTGACTAGTTATCAAAATACTGTTTGGTGAACAATTTTGGTCCTGTGTGGCAGAATATGCATATACCATGAAGGTCACAGAAAAGTGTGACACCTACAGTTATGGTGTTGTGCTATTGGAATTGCTCACTGGAAGAACACCAGTTCAGCCACTAGATCAAGGAGGAGATCTTGTGTCATGGGTGAGGAACCATATCAGGGATCACAACAATTCCTTGACGCCAGATATACTTGACACTCGTGTAGATCTGGAAGACCAAACCACAGTGAATCACATGCTCACTGTGTTGAAGCTTGCTTTAGGATGCACAAGTGTGTCTCCTACAAAGAGGCCATCAATGAGGGAAGTTGTGAAGATGCTTATTGAGTCCAATGAGAGAGAAGGAAACTTGACACTCACTCAAACATACCATGATCTTCCTTCCAAAGATGGCTTGTGAAGAGAAAGTATGCAACAACCAACATCTCTTTGACATTTGTTAACAGAACTTGAAATTTTTTTCTGCTCATTTTTGCTTTCCACAGGAGAAAATAGGAGATGATTCTTGTACATTGTTTCACTCCATTGTGGCACTAGGCTTAACTGTTTTCCCTTATAGCATTCTTTATATTTAATTCCACGTCTCTGTGTATTTTCTTTTGAAATTCAGTATATATGCTATATCAGTAACTGTATTGTACAGTTGGGAATTGCCATGGAATGTGTATCATGGAGATTATATGGTGAAGGGAAGGATAGATAATAAATACTTTAGATGTTTGTTCATATAACATGCTGCAAGTTTCATGGAACTGATTGGTGAACAGTTAAATTAATTTACATTTTCAAATATTTTAGTTCATCTTCTTTGATTGAATTGGGACCACTTATAACATTTCTAGATATTTGTTGAAAGCTACTGTTTTGATATTTAATTATTCTGATGGATCTTTGCATTTGAATTTTAAAACTGTGTTTCTATCATCAAATTGATGTAATTTTATAATGAATACAAGCTGTTACTCACTATGACAGAAATTCTAATCTTCGAAACACATATTTTACTAAACATGTAGTTGGTAGAAGAGTATTGGATTTGGTTTCTTAAACGAAGTTTTGAATCTGAGTTTTGTGAACAGAAAAAAAAAATGTGATTGAGAAAAAATAGTTCTACTAATGTTATCTGGCAAGTATCATGGTTATATAAAAAAGAGCATATATTTTAATGTAATTAGTGGTTTATCCCCTCATAAGATATGCACACTGATGTATCTTAATTAATGTGTATTGAGCTTAGATTTAAACTATTATAATATCAAATCATAGATCTAACCAACCATATAGTTGGCGAAGGGAATAGTTGCGTAGTCTTACTTATCATTTATTTTGTCTTATAATTTTACTCCCTACCAACCAAATATTGAAATTTTTAATTATTTTATGATTGATGCTGATATTATTATATTTTGGTATAAATTTTAGTGTAAAATACGCTATGTAATTTCACACCTTTTTCAAAAGTATATTTGTTGTGTGACTTTAACTCTTTATCTTTTTTATGATTAAAATTTGTGAAAGTTTATATAGCATAATTAAGTTATACATTTGCTAGAAGTCAAAACGATCGCTAAGATTAAATAAGAAACCAAGAGTTTCACAACATTCATAATTTATACAAATTTCACAACATTCAATACGTAAATCTACAAAAAGATGAGATAATTTTTTTTTGTTAAATTTTCATACAAATGTGTGAAGAAAATTTTTAAAAATCATATTTTTTAATAAATTATGACATATTAATCAATTATTTGTGTTTTATAATTGATATAGAAAACATATTTAATCAATTATAAAATATCTTAATTGATTAATATCTTAAGATATGATTTTCTTTTAATTCATTTTAGTAATGGTTGTGTGTAGATTAAAATCCTTGTGTAAAAGATTCAACAAAAAAAGGAGATGGTTAGAGAAAATTCGACCACCTATATTTTGATTAAGTGATTTTAAATAACAAAGTATAAAGCATGAACATATTGTGCTTCTAAGATAAAAGAATTTTTTTTTTTAAATAGATCATGTGTGAGACACAAGTATTTCGTTTGACGGACGATATAACATGCTACGATCTTTTTTATGTTTGATAAGCAATGATTTTCTCAAACAATATACATATAAACTAAAGCTAACATTGTACTTCACAAAATATTTTTATGTTTATTCTTTATTGTAGAGAACGTTCACTTCCTTTGTCTACTAATATGATTCTACAAGTTTATGTCACATAAAAGATCTCTTGAAAAAGGATCTAAAGTTGTTATACTTCAACAACTCTCTGACACGTGCTTTGTAAACTCTAGAGAAGACTATTTATTCTATATGGTATCGCTTTACACATTTCATTTTACAGATGTTGTCCCAAGAAAAGAATAACATCTAGTGCATGAAGCACATTTAATGCATCCATGGAGTGAATTTAATGCGTCTCTATATTCAATATGCTCAAACACAAGGAAGACTATCATATCAACAACAATAAAATCATTTACAATGACTTTTTTCTTCAACACCTTTAATTTGCAAATTACTAAAATGATATTCAAATTTTTGTGACCTAAGAAGCATTGTCAGAATATTATTGTGACCATTAGAAAACTAGTGGAGTGTTTAAACCATGTATATGTAGAAAGACATTATCCTCTATAGTGAGCAACCGTAGTGATCTTTTAGAACACTCTTTAGACAAATCTTTGTCTTAGCAAGGAGTGATTGTGTGTAAAAGAATACTTAGTGGGATTAGTTAGAACTGACTACATTTCAAAAGAATACTCAAATTTTTAGTGAGGAGTGGCTAAGTGTTTCAAGAATATTCAGTGGATTAGCAAGGAATGACTATGTTCCAAAAAATACTCAATAGATTAGTTAAGAGTAATTATGATCCTAAAGAATATTCATGTTGTAACTTGTAGTGTTAGTGTAGATAGTGAAAGTCGATTAGTTTATCCAAAACTAGATGTAGATTGCATTTTCAGATGAACCGATATTAAATCATAAAGTAAATTCTTCTTTTTCTCATCTTGTTAAAATTGCATGTTACTACATTTGCACTAACTTAAGAAGGAAAATTTTTAAAACTAAAATTTTTAAAGTCTTTGATAGATCATTTGTCAAGTCAAAAACTATTGTCTAATATGTATCATCAAAAAATATTTGCGAAAACTTGTAAAAAATTTTAAAACATAATTTGACCCTCCTGTCTTATGGTTTAACCTATTTTTACATGTTTCTGGTGGAACAATTGTTGAAAGGAAGATTGTTACAGGTGACATCAATTATCTCGTAGCATAGACAAGGTGGACTAAATCACAATGAAAAAGTTTGATCCCTAACGAGACAAATACTAAGGAGAAAATTGTTGTACGGTGCATCAACTATCTCGCATCAAAGGTTAGATGTAATAAGTCACAATCTTTATGGTGTTTGGGTCTTAAGTAGGAAGAGGTGTAACTGATTATTAGTTATAACTTTTGGTCTAATGGAAATGGCTCCAACTAACACACCTATCTTGGCAAAAAATATTTTTATATTGATTCTTCTGATAACCTAAGTTATGTCCAATCCTTGATCAACATGTTCAAGCTACACTAAGCAAACTAACATTGCAAAGATACAAGAGAATATTATTTGGACTTAAATCACTCTTAGCTAAAATAACATGAGTATTGTTTGGACACGTAGTCACTCTTGACTGAAAATCAAAATATTATTTGGAATGTAATCACTCATAGCTAAAACCTATGATTATTATTTGAAATATAATCATTCCTGACTAAGACGGTGTATTGTTTGGACAACAACCTAATGGAATTCGTCCAACCACAAGAACCATTGTTAAGAAAAAGATGATAATTTTTTATTTAAAAACAGAAAAAAATGTGTAAAAGTGATGAATAATTTAATAAATAATTTTATAAATTGTTTTTGAAATTTTTTTAAAAACTATTTATTATAACGTATAATAAGAAGTGAGAAAATAAATTATATTAATTTTATAAAAACATAGAAAAATAGTTTGTGATAAATTGTGTAATAATTATGTTCAATTATTTATCATAATTAAAATGTTTGATTTATGTAAATAATTATTTAAAAAATGATACATTGAGTTGTTTAAAAATATCAAATAAAATTATGTAAATATTTATTTAATAAATTGGTAGTTTTATGTAAGAATTTATTTTTTAATGTTTTTTATTTATTTAAATTGTTTTGAATAAAGAAATAAATAAAATCAGTTAATAATAATAAATTAGTTGTAATACTAATATAATTAAATATATAAATATATATATGTTGTTCTTTTATTAAATATGATAATAATGATTTGGATTATTATATTATCTTATTTTAATGATTTAAATTTAGCATTTATATTCATTTTAATTTTATGTATTTATTTAAACAAAAACACATATATTATTATTGTTTATATATTATATAATCTATAATTTTAATTGATATTAGAGAATCTAAAAATTTATAGATAAATAAAAATTTTAATGAAAACTCATAAATAATCTTATACTTCATATATAGTTTAATACAATTAATTTTAACTCAACAAATGGTTATAATACATAGATAATTTTTACTTATATATTTTTATTAAAATATATTTTATAATATAAGATTGATTAGGAGAATAAAATGTTCTGAGTTGAGTACAATAATGTGTTTTCAAAGTGTATTTTTTTTTTTTACATAATCTACATGTGATTTTAGATTTATTTCATTTTGGAACCTATATTTTTTTAATATATAAAATAATAAAATATTTTTAATTTATGCAACCATAAACACATTCGAAAATATTTTTAAAATAAAAAATTATTATTTTATGTAAATTAAAAAAAGGTTAAAAAAAATAATTGAAGTCAGTATAAAAATAATATATAAAAATCATCACCGTCATGCATAATTTTCATATATTGTTTTTACAGTAAAAATATTTCACATTTATAAGTAATTAATAACAAATTAACGGAAATAAAAGTTGTTGCGTTATGATAAAATTGGTGCAAAATTACATCATTCCTATAAAATTTCTAAGTGAAAAAACTACTAAATTTTTATATATATTTACACATGTATGTACTTGGGTTGGCATATTATAGAATTGCGTTAAGTTTGCTGCATGTGAGTTTCCTTTATTCAATAATGCTTAATTTCCGGAGGCTTTATTGTTTATTGTTTTTGTTCTTGTTTTATGTGTTTTAGTCAATATACTATCGATTGAAGCCGAAGCAACTTATCTTAAAGAAAACTTTGTGACCACTTTCATTAGAATAATTCAAACCCAAGAAATTTTAAGCGTAAGTATATTAACCTCTTAACGAAATTATTGCTGATAAAAAAAAAAAAAAACTTTTAACGAAATAATCGTATAAATTGCTTAGTCTGTTTTGTCCTTCACCGACAAAATATTATTGGTACATAGATATCTTCTGTTCTTTGCTTTCTTGGCTGAATAAAATAATTTTTTGCTTTGACCTAAAATTATACATTTAACTATTTTTATTTTACTGATTTCATAATTTTTTTATTTTACTATCACAGTTTTAATTTCCATACAATATTAATTTGTTTACTGTCTAACATGCGTGCTGACTTGCCATGAAAAAGTAAAAACAAAATATAAAAATAACCAGATATGTGGTTGTTATTTTTACTTGTAACTAGGCAGTTGCATATTTAACGTATAAATGAAGTATGTAAAATTAAAAAATATTCGATAAAATGTTATAAAAAAATTAAATGATAAAATATGTAATTAAAAAAAAAAACTAGTCTTTCTAACTATACATATTCTTCTAAAATTAAAATACCTTATTCTTTATGTATTAAAATCAAGAACCATTATTGTTTAATAGGTTTATATTATCACTTATATGAAACCAGATTTAATTAATTTATGACACTACTTTACGTTTGAAAAAATAGGTTTGAATGACATTATCTAGATGCTATGTGTTTTATATTTTAATGTATAGATAGTGTGTGTGGGAGGCTAACAAGAAAATATTCTTATTTGAATTTTAAGCAATAATGAATGAGATTTTAAAATAATTAAACAAATAGAATATGTGTTTGCGAAGCTTCCACGTAAGGTGAATGATGCTTAAAACCGAACCTAGTATGAAAATTGGTGTGCTATCATAACTGGATCAAGAAAAAAAAAAAACTAAGAAATCCTTCAGAAATAAAAGCAGATGACTAATTTAAACTTTTTAAAAGATATGTTGTCTTTTTTAAAATTTTTATTTATTTATTTTTAAATAAGGTTGTCATCATATTGTCCCATATGTAGATTAAACGTCTGGATAAGAGATCAAAACTAGTTTGGTATTTTGGGAAAATTTTGGCATCTTAATGTACAAATTTATCTCTAGTTATTTATAAAGATTAGAAGAGAAAAATAAAGCAAAAAAAATAAACTTCTTCATAAACTAAAATAATACTTTATATACGACTTCTATATATTATTTTATTATAAATTCATTTTATTTTATTAAAAGAATAATTTTTGTTTTTCTCTAAAGTTATTATGAAAAATATTGGCTATATAAATTTAAAACCAAAGTGTTTTACAATATGTAATGATATAGTTCTCGAGGTAGGAAGGAGTGAACACACAAGACCATTTAACAATGAATTTAATAATAATTTCATTAGAGTAATGATATGTAATAAATGTTTATTTATTACTTTTATCTTAATTTCTTTTACAAGAATTTAAAATACTGACTCTCTTAACATGTTGGTTTTACCCATATGGTAATCCTGCCAGTATTAATATTATATATTAGTCATTTTTACATAAACTCGTCGAACACTCTGGACTAAATCATTACAGATATTAGAATTTAAGCCCAGTCTAAAATAAAATATATTAAATTTTTAACCACCAATGAGCAATATTTGATCAAGGAAAATATCTAAATTTAGGTGGTAGCTAAATATTTGAAACTTGTTAAACAATAATATTACTACGAATTTCAGGGTTTGTATAATCAACTAAAAGTGCTTGTTGGTGATCAACAAATATGAAAAAATATGGTAAAAAAATAAATTAAGACTAGAAAAAGAGTGAGAATTTCAAAAATATATCTAAGATTAAGAAAAAAATTTCACACTTTTAAAACATTTTAAATATTTTCACAAAGTTATCTGCATTCGATATTTAAGTGAAGTTTATAAGAAAATTTTACATAATCATATAATTTTTGTCATAAGTTTTAAAAAATAGGTTTTGAAATAACGTGAACATAAGAAAATGATTACACAATTTTTATATTTCGAATTATACAGTATAAAATATCATTTTTGTTTTATATTTTGAATTATATAATTTAAAATATAAAAATATGGAATATAATTTTTTTTTATATTTTGAATTATACAATTTAGGATATAAAAATTGTATTTTGAATTTTGATATTTTTTATTTTACTATTTAAATTATGAATTGTACAATCTAAAATATAAATATTTATTTTGAATTATACAAATCTAAAATACATATAATTATAAATTTAGAACAATATTTTAATATTTTAGAAAATATGGAATGAAGAAGGAAACCGACGTTAGGATCAATTTTTATGAAAAACATGGAGACAATTGCTTCTTACACCCCATCAATTATTTCATGCATTCAATTACTTTTTAAAATGACAATTATGCTCTTATTAGTTTTGAATACAAATACCTAATTTATAGTTTGGATTAAAAATATAAATAAGCTTAAATTGTTCTATTAAATTCAACTTAAAAGAAATACGAACACAGCTACAACGTGATTGTCTTAATAAATTAAGTTATCAAATCTATGAATTCAATAACAAAACTCATCAGTGAACTAAGTTAGAATGGATTATGTTTATTCCTATCTAAATAACAATATTTGAATCAAGATACTATTGTTAGTTTGAATTAACCTATTATCGGATTCATGAACACTTGTGTTGTATGTACAAACATTCAAAAACTCACTTATGTAAGAAACTATTACATCTAATATTATTGGATTCATGAACACTTGTGTTGTATGTACAAACATTCAAAAACTCACTTATGTAAGAAACTATTACATCTGACATTTGTTTGGTGGCAAACGCTCTATCTTCTCTATAGAGAAGGTAGAAGGAATATTATTAACGATTTAAATCAAAAGTAAAATAAATGTATATATAAAGGCTGTACCTCTAATATCCCAATCGATGGAGTGAAAAATATTGAAGTCCTAAATTTTAGTATCTGTTTGGTTAAACTGATTTGAGAACATGTTTGGTTGAATTGATTTAAGAATATTTATCTTTTCAAGAAGATAGATTTGAGAGGATAAAGGTTATTTGGTTGACCTAATTTGAGAAGAAGGATTTGCATGATGACATCTTCGATCATGTGAATAAAAAAAAATTCAAAATATTTCAATCAGTACACTAAATAAACAATTCTGAAACTTTTTGTGCAATTTTATTTCTAGTTAAATCCAATTCTCATCAATACACCCAAAAAAAAGCAAATTTGCCAACTTTATTTACAATTTTTGACAGAGTCAAATTATCTTCAATATGAGTCAAGGGTATATTGTTTCCATATAAACGATAGGATATGAAAGAATGAAACTTGAAATTACTATTATAAAAAAAAATCACTTTATTGCTATATTATTACTTATTTATAAAGGCATAATAAAAGAGACAAATGCTACAAAAAAAAAAAATAAACATTATTTCTCTTGATTTCATCTCCAGCTCCCTACTTTTTTTTGGTTAAAATTTGGATTCTGAAGTTTTACAGTAACTGAACAATTCTTTTACACCATTTTAAATTCTTTTATTACTTTTTGACCAAGACTACAATAAATCAAATCCATTTAAATGAAGACATTTTAGGTGGAACAACAGAACTTTCCTAACAAAAAAGGTTTCAGCTTAGTTAGGTCAGTCTATTCTTTTCTTTACAAGTATTATTTCCGACTAAGATCTAACAGCTATATTTTTTTATCTGTCATGCTCTCTCGCGTTTCCTTTAACTTTTATGTTTAAGGAATTATGTTAAATTCGTAAAACTATACGAACAAAGTCTGCATTCTCTTTGATTCTTTGGTACCTACGTGCTTGACTCCTGCTATAATGTAAAGTCTTGAAGACCTTTTGAAGGTTCAATCAAATATGGAATTACCATAATTTCAAGGCTTCACACATAATTAAGAGTGAAGCCAAGACAAGGAATCCTTTGACAGAGTACCATTCCTATTACAACATATCCAAAAGGAAGTCTGTTTCCTCCACTTCAAGGAATATCCAAATATATGTACAGAATGATATACGTTAAAGTAGAATGAATATATTGCTTATTTATCCTTCGTTTCCTCAGGTAAAGCAGAAGCTTTGCAGATAGGACATACTTTCTTCATAGACAACCACTTTTTAATGCAACTCACATGGTAATCATGTCCACAAGCTTTCAGTGTTCCAACGTCATCCACGTTCTTGTATTCTTCCTGCAATTTTCAACATGGATCAGTTAAACACTGGATTAAGGCCATCTAAATTTCGAAAGAGCTGATCAACTGAACTTATTTAGTATCACTATAATATTTTATTCTGAATGGTACAAGGAAACATACCAGGCAGATTGCACAAGATTCGTCTTCTTGACTCGGCTCGGATGAACAGTATATCGTTTCTGTCAAATACTTAGAAATCAAATCCTCAGACAATCCTGTGCTCACATGGCCTATTCTCTCTCCGAGTGCAAGTAGTTCCTGGTAGAGCCAAACGTCCAAATTATTAACATTTTTTTACAGTACATGATACTCATTATAAGAAGCGAAACAACAATAATTACCTCATAACTCATGTTGTCTATGTCCATCCTCATGTCTCTATGCTGATCAAGCAAATTCCTACCATACAGTGAAGTGCGATCAACAATCATGAAACCCTGTAAGAACAATAAAACCAAACTTGAGTCAGCACCCCCAATGAAAGAACAAATTTGAGTCTCCCAGTGGAACTAAAGCCCGAAACTACAGTCTTGCTAATGTTAATAACTAGTCCACTTCACGAAGGATTTATTGGAACCAACATGCGCATGAAGTTTGCTAGCTCACCATATATCTCAATCGAGGTTATATAGCAATAATGGAGCCAGGGTAAAAAACATTAACATGGCACGTGTGTTTCCAATCATTACTCACAAGAACAAAGCTCTTGAGAGAAGATACCCATAGATACCTCAAAGTTAAATTGATCATTGAGACCAACCTCATCAGCCAATGCTCGATATCTATCACTATGTATTCTTGACCTTCCATTTCTATCATTGCTGTGCCAGCCAATGGTGGTCAATGGCCTTGGATGTCTAGAAGAGTAACTTTCAGCCACCATATGTAATCCATCATCAGAAGGTGTCATGCGACCCAACCGCAAGCTGGAAGAACCCCTAAAAGTTGGAGTGGATCTTTGAGAATAGTTACTGCGAACTCCTCTAGCAGGTTGAGCCAGACTATTATTATGAAAACTTTGTGGAGCGGTAGGATTTCTGCTAGTTCCAAATTCATTATGAAAACCTCCAACATCTACAGGAGCATTACTAGAACCACTTCCAACAAGGAAATGACTTGCCTCGTGGTTAAAAGCATTTGCATCTGCATTTTAATTAAAAAGGTCACTTCAGATATAAAGTAGAGGCGATTAGAATGTCTGCGGCACTAAATTACAAACTAACCTGATGATGGCACCCTTCCATGAGCAGGACATACACTCATTTGGCTCCAATCCCTTGTCAAAGATCCAGAAGTTTGAGTTGAAAGATCTACCATGCTAGAGTGGTCCATCTGGGGACCCGTAGAGAATGAGTTGTGTGAATGAGTATTCGATAAATGGGTCCTAGCCAGGTTGGATTCCAAATCAAGTGCAGAACGACTCCTTACATTCCTTAAAGAACTATCACCCCGTATTGCAAGGCCTCTACCTCTAAATACGGGTGTCATATTCACATGATCAGGTGTCATATTAACATGATCCCAAGGCATGTATAGAGAATCCATATTGGGTTTCTCAGGCCGCAATTCTGAAGATGTAGGACGATCAGCTGCATTTGCACTTGCAGCATTAAAACATCTGCTTGTACTTCCTCTCTCACAGACTGAAGGAACTCCAGGGCTCTTCCGCTTGTGAGGCCCTCGCCCATTTCCCATTGTGAGATCAATAAAACCCCCATCAGCAACAGGAAATGATTGTCTGTCATAATTGGAACTAGAAGGCTGGTGTACATAATTTTCAGACACCGCATAGAACATTCCTCCACTTGATGAATGCAGAAAATGATCATGAGAAGTGCCTGATACATCTGTTTGATGAGGGGGTGCCTCAATGTTGAGACTTGTAGAGGCATATCCATTTGACCTTGGCGCAGTGTTCCAATGAGATGGAAAAGAGACGCTATCTATGGACATATTTTCCAAAGGATAAATAAAAGAACCATTGTCTGAAGTGGTACTTCTACCTGCATTAGAGATCCAATATAATTGGTATGACTATTGACACTGGCCTACCAATAGTTGCCACAAAAAACGGCCAATAAACCAAAATAAAAACAACAAATAAGCCATTTCAAGTAACACTACCAAGGTTCACATATTGTTGATCGGTATGCATGTGAGTCCAGTTCTGGTCAGGTTCACCCTCAAACATTTGAGATGAGCTATACAAATGTCTATGCCCCATGACTAGCTAGCAATCTCAGGAGTTAAAATAGACAATATGGCTAAGTTAGACCAGCAAATAAATCAGCCTGCAAGATAAAAGGGCATATGAATATAACAGTAACAAAATACAAAGTTCAAAACAATCATCCAACACCATTTCAAAGCTACAGGGTATGTAAAAGACAAAATTCATCCATAACAGCAACATGTGAAATTAACACAAAAAAAAAAATAATAATCAATTGTATTTATCAAATTTATTCCATTTCAAACACACTGACTTGAAACTGGAGAGCTTTATCATGCATACATATTATTTAACAAGATCCAGGTAAAACAATTGTTTGAAAGAAAATCAGTGTGTATTCTAAAGAGTTGTCTGGATATTAAATTCAATTTAAACACTTAAGGTGACAATCCCGCATTGCATGCAGAACTTCAACATATTGACAATATGTGGAGTAAAGACTCAAGAAGAATGAATCATTTACCGGGTAATTGGACATATTTACAAGGGACAACTGAGAAAGAAGATAACAAATATGTATATGCAAACTCAAGTGAAATGAACTAGAGTCAGAACTAGAAAGTCACAGGTCCATGGTGTAACCTTCTTTCTGAAAAAGGATAATTACTATCATAATCATAAATTGAAATTAGAACGGAGCTGATACCAGGGGATAATTCAGATAATCTTGCAAGGCAAGGGAGCATATAATCTATAAATCATAATTGAAAATTTACTATAAATACAGTCTTAGTAGTATTAGAAAAAAAGTAGTCCTACAATTAAAGCTAGCCTGACCTTCCTCTTCCACTTACAGCATATACAAGCACCACTGGCACTTCCACATGTCTAGTCAATAGAAAAATTCCTTAGATTATCGATATATTATTCATCAGTTTACATCATTTGTCATTCAATCCTTTACAGGGCAAAAGGATCTAGGCCTACAGAAGACCACCTAGCTTGAAACTTCATGTCCAGCTGCCAAGAATACCAAAGAAAATATCGAAGGGGTAAATAAGAAGAAACTAACTGATATAGGAGCTTAATGGATATCAAGATGATGTGTTTAATCAGCCAAGAGGACAATACTCACAGCATGAACTATACTATCTATGTTAGTGTTCCAATTAACCACCGAAATTGCATGATAGGTGAAGGCTACAGCCCTGTGAATTAGAACGCCATCGACAGGCATGCATAAAAAGAGAAGCATGACTACCAGCCACACAATTTGGCCAAGTGAGGGGAATCGCCACTGGCAATTATTTCTGGAGAGGAGGAAATATATGCTTCTGATCATCAAGGCTTGGGAATTCACCATAAACTGACAGAACTAGCCTGTAAAATACTAAACAGTTGCCACTCATATACCTTAACCGTAACAAATACCAAGAGTCCCAGTGAGTCCAATCACTTGAACCCAAACTAATGGGATGTCTCTCTTCATTGACACAAGAAAATATAAATGAGTGAAAAAGGACATATTTGACATTTATATTAGATGGATAATGGTTCCTCACTCCATCTTATTACCTGGCAAGGTTTACAAACGATCACTCAGCAAAAGTTAGCATTTCTATTATTTTCCTGCACTTGAAAAACGATAATCAACTATGTGCTCAACCAGGCACGAAAGGAAAAGACTCCTATATTTGCCTGATAATAAGTATCAGCAGGCAAGACAAGACCAACTAAACACAAATAATTTATGCAAATACAGTGTATAAGCTAACAAACAAAGTATTTGAACTACAACGGCAATTTGTCATTAAAGGGGGAAAACGGAATAACAAGAAGGAAAAAGGTTTAATAAAACAATGTATATATCTTGCAAAAATTAAGAGATGAATGCATAGTCAAAACAAAAACAATTTCACCCTGATTATCTTATAAAAAACACAAGATTCCAGGGGAAAAAATATTATCAAAACTAGACTACAGTTTCTAGTACAAGGAAATGGAGTATTTCTCATATGTCACAAATAGTTTAAGAACCAGAACCATCAACTTCCCAAACCACTATCTAGTAATCTCCAAATCACAAATACGAGAGCTGAAAGAACCCTTCCTGAATATAATGTACAAAATGGTTGCAACCAGGCAAGCACAATAGTCAAGAAAATAGAAGTTACATTATCCCAGACGTTACAATTTAAAGCCAATAAGAGGGATGAGGCAGGCATATTCTCAGCGAGTTAAATTTGGTTTGGTTCATTCATTTCATTTTAGAGGAAAGAAACAGATTAAAACCATTCAAGAATGTTAAAAACACTAATTAACTATATGGAATCAAATCAGCACAGTGCAAAGACCATGGGTCTAACCATCTACATTTTACATGTCTTCACATATTGGCATCGTCGGAAAAGTGTACACAGTTAAAAGATTACTACATGCATATCTTTTTCAAAAATGTTACAGAGCAATTATTTGACAAACTAGGTAAATAACATAATAAAGTACAAGTGTCAAAGCCCAAAACAATCCACTGGAAGCTTTTATTGAAACTGATAGAATCAAAACATAAACTTAAAAATATATTAAATAATTAGAACCGGTAATTATCAGGAAAAAATACAGATTTAACTTGGTTTTCAATTATCAGTAAACATTAAGCTCTGGGTTTAGTTCCACATTTCACCATAATCAATATACCAAATAATACCCTTACATAGATATAAATGGATATCAAGACAGACATATAGCTGAATAAAGCCATGATTATGCTTTCAAAACATAGGTCACCGGTGTTAATTAAATTTAACTGCAAATAATATTACCTTTTTTATCAAATATATTCCTGAATCTTTTCATATTTGAAGCTATATTCACGTAGCTTATTGGATTTGCATTAAATGGGAATAAGAAAATTAAAATAAAAAACTTTAAACTCAATGCAATGACTATTTCCATATAAAAAAGTTTTGATTTTTTCCAGAATACCAGCAATCAAAGCACATCCCAATATTCAATTGTAGTAACCTCTCTTCACAAACCAGAGGTACAAGGGAATTGTGTACAAAAAGTTAATGAGGCCTGCCTTAACAATGTCCATTGTACCCAATAAGGGATGACAATTCAAAATTAGGACGAATAATTTCAAACTAAGAATTTTTCCAGCCCTCAAACTAGCTAATACAAAAGGCAGACAGTCCTGCATTCTGGCTATGCTATCAACACTCTTGACACTAGTTTCCATCCATTCCTCAACATTTAGGAACATGAGTGAAGATAACCAACTTGTGGTGATCAAACAGCTTCTGTCAGTAAACCAAAGGTTCATATCCAAATCACCAATTCCAACAATGAGTAGGTGTGCTATTGGAGAGAAATCAACTTATGGCAGAATAACAAGGATAACCAGCATAAAAGGAAGTTCATATCAATTCAGGGCAATGAACAGTAGTCTCCATCAATCATATGTGCTATTGGTCAAACATTGAAGTCTATATAGTGCATACCAATTTGCAGTGAATTCTTTACTGTCACTGCTATGCTCATTATACATCCCCACAAGTAACACCACCACAACAGGAAGCGTAATGTCAAATTCAAAACTAAGAACAAGAAGAATTTGACAAAGGCATATAGAAGTCACTGGGTCAAAAAGAGTATCAAGGTTTGCAACATCTCATCTCAGCACCCCAGCCCACTAATAGAACTATAACAATAAAATATGGAAAGTGCCACATCACTCCCTAGGTTGCCCGTGGCACTACAAACCAACATCTTGCCCCACCAAACATTGGAATGTGACAGAGCTATGGCCACAACATCCTCAGCGACCATTTCATACCAGAAAAGCACCCAGTCCCAGAAGATGGACGAGCTTCATCTAAAGGCCACATTCTAGTTGAATAAAGACTACGCAATTCTTCCAATTAACACAGAGGATCTCTGGTGCAACATTCTTTCTGTTTCCTATATGAAAGTCGGCATATAACCATCCATAACGGCAGCATTATGCTGATAAATCGTGACATAAAGGTTCGTCATGCCAAAGTCATCATTTCTACAGTCACCCCTTTAACCCAAGACTCAAATCCCTGCTACATCATATGTGATTCAGACAACGTAATTGAGAAACCAAATGGAGAAATTCATTCACTTCCATAACCTGTATAGTACAAATGCCAAGGCAACAAAACCAGTTCTCACCAATAATAATAATAATAATAATAATAATAATAATAATAATAATAATAATATATCACTGTAATATGAACCCGAACGTAAATTGATAATATACCAAAAAACGGCTTGAAAAGATCCACGAAGGATAAATTGCTAAAGAAAAGTGGGGAACAGAGACAACGAAGGAGAATTTCCAATGCAAGCACATCTCACCAGCACATGCAGATGTATGCATGTATAATATACCAGCAGCACCAAGAAACCTGCATAGTAAAAAAACCATCTAAACCTAATAGATTCTAAGAATATCTAAACAAAACCAGGACCAACAATATATGCCAGAGCAGCCAATATTCAAAACCACAATGTGTGATAAACAATTAGTGTTCAAGACTTTAACTACAAAGCCATATATGCCAATAATATACATACAACGACAGGAGGGTGAGCCTAGGCACAACTATAAGGTTGCTGCCTTGTGACTTCGTAGGATCAAATCCTGGGGACAATCTTTTCACTTGTGCACGCGAAACAGTGTACGTATTACCGTCACCCCCAAACCCTTTCAGCATACATAAAGACACCAGAAGTTATAAAAAGTCATAACATAAACACTGCTCAGGAAAAGATTTATCCCTTCTTTTACAAAGTCAGGGAAGAGATCTGAATAAGCTGTTACGATAAAAAGTATATACTTAAAAACTCTGCATATTCTCAAATATAAACAATAAGAAGTTTGACTGTAGTTCATGATTTTACACTTCAGCAACAAGAAACACACCCTGCGATTTCAATCGACCAAGCATAAAAATAAATAAACGCGTGATATATTGAATAGACTTGTCATAATACTTCAAATAACTAAATGTACTTCCCAGGAAAATATGCAAAGATAACAACATCATGCTATCCATCACCACAGAACAGAAGGGCATGAAAATGACAAATAAAATTTCATTAAATCTACGACCTTATAAGGGATCCCAATCAACATGATTTCTAAAACCAAGGAGAATAGCGGAGTACTCCACACAGAAGGGGGATAAGGGTATGAAACACAACATCAATCAAAGCTTCATCAACCGATGTATAGATTTTCATTTCCGCTGTTTTAATAATTACATATTTTAAAAAATGCATGCGGTTGAGCCAACACAAACAGCGTGATTCGATGGCGACTTTGCCGCAACTACAGAACAATAGAACACACACGAACAAAATCGAATACCAATCTCATGAACAGTATAATTTCGGAGGGGAAACTGAAAATCCCGCACCAAACAACCAATCTGGAGGTGATGAAGAAACAAAAAGCATAAAGAACGGACAATATTCTCTTCTCCGAAGAGAAAGGGAAAAAATCAGAGACACGCCTCGGAGAGGGCGATGAGACGTTGGAAATAAGCATCAAGAAGATCGGAAACGAGGAGAGGCGAAGCGATCGAGCGAGGGATTGTGGGTTTGGGAAGTCAAAGAAATGAACGCATAAACAGTTGGATCATGGTGATCATGCATGTAAAAATTGCAAGCACGTGTGGTGAGAGAACATAAGGTGGAATCGGTAGGATAAACGTGCCTTGGAAATCGGTTACGGCGGTGCTGCAGCGGTGGAGGTCCGATCTTTGAGCGACGGAAAGAGGAAGATGGAAGAGAGAGAGAAGAGAGAAGGAGAAGAAGATGTGAAATTGTCGTGAGAAGGAGACAATGAAATAAAGCGGTTGTACGCAGAAATAAGAAACAAGAGGAGGAGAAATTCGCTGCACTGCCCAATCTTACCGGTTACCTATACCATCAGTATTTACTCCTTCCATTAATTATTACTAAACACATCAACAACCTTTTCTTTTTTTATTTAATTTTATTTTACTTTATTTTACTCTATGCTGTGCCTTCACCTTTTTTTTATTTGACATTTCTTTTCGACTTAATATTATTGAAAAAATTATATAATTCGTCAATTTTATTTATGTTTCAATCCATTCATTTAACATTATTTACATCTGATAACATGATTTTTAAATACTTTTCTCGGCTAAAATTTGTAAGTTTTAATGGAATGATACATTTATCATTTTATTATTTTAATATATTTTAATTAATAGTAAAATTGAAATGCGTTAGGAACGATACATTACAAAGTACATGCTAAACCACCCTCCTCCTCTCTATCATAAAAATTAACAGAGTTTTGAACTAGTTATTATACATAAAAAAATTATTTTATATATAACTAGTTATTAAGAGTTTCGAAAGAATTTTTTCCCACGTCAATTAAATAACATGAATATGTGTTTTTTTAATAAATAAAAAATTATCAATAATATTAACATAATTAGTTTTAGGTATATTTGAGTTAGTTTTACTGGTTAGTTTTTACACATGAAGAATTGAATTAGTTATTTCGTTGGTGTAACTAATTATTCGATCTAGATGTTATTCAACTAATTATTCTATCTAGATGTTATTCAACTGTTAGTAATTTAGTTTAAATAGTTAGTATATTAGAAAAAGTTTTTATTATTTTTTTCTAGTATTAGTTTATGTTTCAACTTAAATATATTAACTATACCAATCATTAATCTTAATTGAATTGATTCATGATATTCGGATTATTATTGAAAAAATCTATTTTATTGTTTAAATGTGAGATAAAACTCTATGTTTTTTATTTCACATTTGTTATTGTGTTACAATTATTATATTAATAACATTTTTTTAAAATTAAAAAAATAAAATGGATTAATTATTTGGTTTAATACGTAAGATTAAGATTATGTTAGAAATGTTTTATATAGAAGATAGAAGGAAATGGTTTTAAATCTTATAAAGTATTATAAAAATGTAAATTACTCACTTCATTCTTTTAAGGGTTGAAGTCCTAAAGATTTTTTATCTTTAGGTATTTATGATTTATAAATTAATATTACATTATTCACAATTTAGTGGTTATATTTTATATATATTTAATATTTAAATAATTTATCCATGTGTAGAATTTATTGAATTTATTTATTTGTGTAAAATAATGTAAAGGACATAGGAAGTGAGAGAGAGTATTTAATGTGCTATTTTTTTATGTTTTGTTTTGGGATGGGTGCATCTTTACCTCTTTAGTGCTTCATTTGTTACTGTTGAATCGAAATGCCATTTGTTACTGTCAGAACGTTTTGGGCTTTGCCGATGCGTGTTGACTAGAATCAGCAGGTTTTTTATTAACTCGGTTATACAAACACGTAACACGTGACTTCACCCAACATGTTTTTCGAATATAACTCTTAAATTCTTATCTTTTTCAAAAACAAAAATTATTTTACCCTTTTAAAGGGTGCAAAACTTAGATTTAACTTTATGAATTCAATAATAGGATATGCAACAACATCTTTTCAACCCATATTCTCGCTTCAAAGTTTGGCCTTCTCCCTCTACTTTATCTTCAAAATAAATTCATTTTAATATATTAAAAAAAATTAGTATATTATAGATTCATCAAAAAATTTAGTAAAAAATACAAATTTATTATAGTCAAAAAGCTTTTGATAGTTTTCTAAACTAATTCAAATAGAATTTTTCAGTCTCTTACTTATGTCCGTTTTATTTATTCTTTTTCTTATTTTAAAAAATAATTGTTTCTGATATAAAAATTGTATTCAAATTGTGTAATAACTTCCTAATATTTCATCTACTTTCTTGATACTTTTGTTCAAAGATTTTAATCAGCATCTGAGAGTCAGTTAAATAAAATATTTGATTCTCCTTTTGTTATCAGATCTTTAACATATTATTAATATCCCTTAAACCTAATACTAATGATTAATTTAAAAAAAAAAAGAATTATTAAGATATTGCACAACATGAATCAAACTCACCTAAAAATCAATACCACTTGAAACCTAAAGTTAAAATATCATTGTTTTAGAAATATAGCAATATGCATATGAATAATCGAAAAAACATGATTTTAAATTCTTCAAAAACAAACTCATGATGAAAAGTTATGTTGTATTTGTATTTGCTTGCTAATAAAGTAAAATACGTAGAAATCTTCACTGTAAAATGAAAATTTACCTTGAGCAACGGAAAAATAAGCCACGTTAAACTCGAGAATTTGAATGTGAAATGTGTATTTCTTCTGAATGTGTATCCTTTAGTTTGAAATAATTTGAAAAAAAAAAAAAAAAAAAAGAGTTATCTTTTGTTTATTTTAAAGTTTTAATAAATTTTTTTTTTTTATTTTAATTTATTTTTTTTTATAAAAAAAATATATTAAATTATTA
>Ga0099824_1003032_pt1 | contig 24549 bp, 9 predicted proteins | sample SiratrowhiteBW_FD_76837 | JGI IMG/M metagenome (GOLD analysis project Ga0099824, IMG submission 76837) | Root nodule microbial communities of legume samples collected from California, USA - Siratro white BW | ecosystem: Host-associated > Plants > Roots > Nodule | place: USA: California...
TATATATATATATATATATATATACACATATATACACATGATGGAAAAATATTTATATAAAACAACAGAATAAATACTAACGCCAGTTTGAGACTTGAATGTTTCTATAAATTTAAGCCTAGGTAGCCATAAAAAATAAGAGAGTAAAAAACAAAGAAATAAGGTATAAAATAAAATTCTAAACTATTGGTATCATTGTGAATATTGAAATTGAAAACGATAATAACTCAACCCTTAAGTAATAGCTTTAAAACTAAAAATCAGTAGTAAACTATTATTATACTATATCTAATTTTACTATCACTTTTCTTATTCTTCTTCATATTATTTATATTAGAAAGTCCAGTACAATAAAAGGAGAGATTCATATATATATACTCAAGGATAGAAGATTTTAAGATTAAAATGAAATATTTATGTATGACTCGGAAAGTTTTATTTTTGAAGGGACTAATAATTAATTAAACTAATAATAAAAAAATAATGATTAACGAGGAGTTTACTTACAGATAATAACTGTTATTTGACGAGTGTAGTAATATAACAGAGTTTATATTCCTTCTTAACAAATATTTTATGTTTTTTTATACTTATTATCAAATAAGCGATATTATATAATAGTGAATTATTCAACTCTTTCACGTAACATTGAAAAATCATCCATATCTCATAAAGAGAAAAGATTCTAGTCATCAATCATGTTCAATATCTAAATAACCAAATAATATATATAAGAATAATGTAATCTTAAAATCCTATTTTAATTTTATATACTATACAATTATTTTGATTTGAACATTCTTAAATTTTTACATCATATTTTAAATAATCATTACAATATGTCCAATAAATTTTATTAAATAAGTTTCAGTACTATGTTAAAAAATAATTCTAAACTCAACTTTATAAAGATAATTTCGAAGATAAAATGAGATTTACATTTTCACGTATTTATATATTATAATATAATAATATGATTGTATTTTTAGTTGTGTTGTGAGATTCGAATCACTTTTCAGAAATATACTTTAACTACTAAAAGGTATATTAATGAAATTTTTATCTAGTTAATATTGTAAACATTTCTAGACTTACACGAGATTATGAAAAAGAAAACATTAAATAATATAAGAAAGACGGGAAGAAAAAAAAAAAGAAAATATAAAATCCCTATATAATTTGGTATATAAGTATTTAAAAAATGAAATGACGATAGGAATAGTTGAGAAAGACAATAAAGCAAAGAAGAAGCGATATATTTAGTTTGTTGAAGCAAACACAGCCTTATTGGAGTTGTTAGCAAGAAACCGCAGCGTTGATTTTCTTCTATTTTTGGATCGTCTTAACGAGGTTTAGTTTTCTCAATCATATACAATCCAATTCGCAAACCTTCAACTTTTCAGTTTCCAAAATTATTTTCATCGGCCTAGAAATTTCCTTCGCTCATAGCAAGAAAATTGTCGGAACCGCTTTCTATCTCTTTCCCTGCTTTTTTAAATAAAGATTGTCTGCAATCAGAGGCTTTTCTCTTTTCCTAAATTCAAGTAAGAGTTGATGATCGGAAATTCCACAAAAATAGTTATCTGAAAGTTAGGGCTATTTTTAATTCCGTATCATATCGCGAAGATTATTGTTCGGATGCATACCCTTTTTGTTAAATAAGAATTTTAGGTGTAGGTCCATTCTCAATCTTCATCTTGTTTTTTTGTGATTATTGCTATTTGTTTTTTTTTTTCTCTAAACCATGCCCCCTTTTTTTTATTTATTCATTTATGTACCTTTCTTTTTTGATTTATTTATTTGAGCGATTAATGAATTATTTATCCTTTGTCTGAAGAATGGACGGTGTATCATCTTAGTTTTGATTAGCTTTTGTTTGATGGTAATTCCAGGAAGAATGGCGTCGAAGAGCTACTTCAAACAAGAGCATGATCTTGGTATATGATGTATTTTTTATTTTTATTGTTATTTTTTGGTAAATTATAATTGTGTGGAAGCTGAATAATAATATACAAATAAATGATTCGTTTTATGTGCAGAGAAGAGAAGAGCTGAGGCTGCTAGAATCAGGGAGAAATACCCAGACCGTATCCCTGTGAGAACTAGTTCCGATTTTCCCTCTGCAACTATCTCTTACTGATGCTGTCTACGTGAATCATATATTTGTGGCACAAGAAGCATCGTTCCTTTATCTGTTTAACTTTTGCCTTTCAGGATCAATGCTTTTCTTTGACTATTTTTCAACCCTATAAATGTGTTCCGATGTTTAAACTTTGCCTTTTATCTGTTGTGTCTTTTATGTCATAATTTGGCAGCTTAGATACCTGAGTAGCACTTTCATGTCATAATTTTGCAATTATCCTTGTTAATAGTGATAAATGCATGTTGTTGTGTTGCATAATTAGTTAATTACAGATTTGGTATTCAGGATTTAGCTTTGTGCTGTTGTTCGTTATGGTGGTGATATACTGTTTGGAAGACTAAAAATGTCGTAAAATCGAGATCCCAAAGTCACGGTTTGATCAGTTTAGTCTGTTATTTTGTGATTGAATTGGATAATTTTCAGATACGAGACATGGTAGGTTCATGATTTGACCACTTCTTCCGGACTGTCTGATCTAGTTTGGTTTTTAGAACGTTTTGGAAATTTATTGCATGCCAAATTATCCTGTGTTGCATTTTTTTACTAATTTTTTATTACCTCTATTCTGAAATCCTTTATTGGAGATTAAACAACAGATTACAGAGTCCACTGAATTGTAGAATGAATTCAAATAATTTTACTTCTGAAAGTGAATGTGTGGCCTTTAACCAAAGGTTATTTACAATAGTTATGTGCGTTTGGAGTATCTTATGCCCTCAAGCTATTTTATTTGCTGCTTTGAACTAGTTATTCTTCATTATATCTGTCAATGCAGGGAAATTCATGTTCACTTGTGCCTCTACTTGCTGCCTATTGTATGTGTGATTCTTGAATGTGTACATTAGTGATATATCTCTAGTTATCGTATTAAATTGACCCTTGATGTGTCTGAAGGTGATCGTGGAGAAAGCAGAAAGAAGTGATATTCCAAGTATTGACAAGAAGAAGTAAGATTTTGTCCATACTTTTCATATAATCTAGCAACATTACATTATTTGTTTCCATTCATGTTCTATCTTCTAAAGGAAAAGAAAATGATGTATCAAAGTTTGGTATCATATTTAAATTAGATCATAATCGACACCATACATATATTTTGAAAGCAGAGATCATTAGGCAAAGTGGAAGGAGAGAAATCATGGTTTTCCTCCTAACAAAAAAATCTATGGATCTTCAGATTTTTTTTTTTTCTATTTTTTATAAATGGCTGCATTCATTACAGGGTAATTTTGTAGGTTTAGAAGCTTGCTTCAATAAATATGTTCTAGTTGATGAACTCTTCAAAAGATCCTCATTGGATTGTGTGATAATAGAAATGCTCACAAAGTTCCTCACAAAATTTGAACTTTTACCCTTTAAAATTATCATTTAACATACTTCTCCAAGAAAAGATAATTAAAGCATTTGATAATACTCCTGTTTTTGTTTAATTTTTCTAAAATTTGATATGAAATTTTACATGCTAAGTATTGATCAATAGACAAATTGATCAAACTTACTTTTTTGTTAGTACTTATTGACGTACTAAATTGATTAAAACATTGTAGTGTCTTTGGTTCGTCAGTTGAGAAATTTGTTGATATTGGTAAGTTATGAGTTGTATGAATAACTATCAGATCATCATAATTTGGTTAGGTAAAGCCATAATTGTTCCTTCTATTGCATATGCATTCTCATTTTGTGATAATACCTGAACAATGAATCTGATAAACAGAATTTGAATTGGTTATCTAATTTTAAAAGAATTTGATTTATATGAGTGTTGATAACAAAGTGATGGATTTTGTATTTCCTGCCTGATGATAACAAAGTGATAGACGGGACTAGATGTCATTTGTTGTAATATTTCTTTTGTCAAATGCTTTCTAGTTGATATTGAAATTTGCTTAGGTGTATAACTGGTAGTAGCTGTCGTATGTCTTGTTTTTTAATTTTTTTAAATGAATGAATTAAATGTAGGTACCTTGTCCCGGCTGATCTGACAGTTGGACAGTTTGTCTATGTTATCCGCAAAAGGATTAAATTGAGTGCAGAAAAGGCAATATTCATCTTTGTGGACAACGTGCTTCCACCTACAGGTAAAATAATATTCTCCAATTTTGTTTTTTTTTTGAATTTTGCAATATGATTTTTTAGCCTTCTAATAGAGGGTAGTAGCAGTAGCCTATAACTTTCTGTGTTTCTCAATTCTTTTAGGAGCAATTATGTCTGCTATATATGAGGAGAAGAAGGAAGAGGATGGGTTTCTTTATGTTACTTACAGTGGGGAGAACACCTTTGGGGATCTGACTTCCCACTAGCATTTTAAAGATTGGCACTATAATAATCTGATAATGATTGCTTCGTCATTGACCAGTCTCATAAATTTGTATCGGTACTTGAGATATCAAACGACATTGCTCTCAATACTATGTACAGCTGTATATAGATTCTAAGAAAAGAACCTGTTAATGATAAGAAAAGGTTTCCTCTCTTTCAGTATTGCAACTCTTTTCTCAGTTGTTCATGCTTATCTGGGATGTTTGTGTGAATTGATAGTTTCTAGTAGTTTAGAGTTTCAATCAGGGAATATAGCGGTAAGACTCGTTTGGACGAAATTTTTTATACAGATTTCTAGGAGAAAAAAAATAAAATAATTTTTTAAAAAGCTAAAATTAGTTTATGTATGAGTAGAGTTTTGTTCGTATGAATTTTCTGAAGTTTTATTTGGAAGAGGTCCGCATGTTTGAGTCAGCAATCATTATTTGGCGAAGTTTGTGTCAATTTTATACTAATTTTATTGTAGATTGTGGGATTTATATTTTAGTAAAACAAGGAAATTGGAAAGGGCTTGAGGTAGAGAACCGGAGTTTTTGAGAAATCTTGGATCTCATTTGGAGACCTGTCACATTTTTCGTCTTGGGGCAACTGATTTTTAAATCTACGTACCAGTTCACAATGATACTGAACTTGATGGTCGGTAAATGTTTTAACAATATTGCTATTAAAAGCCACAATAATTGCCACCGAAAGTTACTTCTGGTTTAGTGGTGGATATTGTTTGTGTACTAGCGATGAACTTAAACAATAAACCGCACTTTATATTATTTAAATTGGTGAAAGAAAATCGATGGGTCTTATTATTATTATTTTTTCCTCATTCACAAAACAATCCCTATTCATTACATCATCGTAGTAAGGGTACGATGTATCCACTGTGATCACCAAGGTGAGGCAAGACATGAGATTATCCAAGATGCGGTGAGATATGAGACAAATTTGATATTAAGAAGGATATGGTTCCTCTTAAGCAAGGTGACGAGGAAAACACTCTCCGTGAGGGAAGGGTGTTACGGAGTCTTCCGACCTTTTGGATACCGGAAGGTGGTAGTAGTCACTCTTCAATAACGTGGGAGTATTAAGTTATCACATAAAATAAGAGGGTCATGTTGGATCACTCTAATTCAGCATCTCACTGTTAAAATTTTATTTGTTCTTTATTCCGTCTTACTTTTCTAAATTGTATCAATTTAATATGTTAGCTACTTGAAGTTTTCTTCAACTTTTTGGTGTTTATATGTGCAGGAAAAACTGGGTTCTTCTTTAATTATATTATGCATGGTATACGAAAATGGGAAGGCTGAGTGGAGGAAGTGAAAAAAATAAAAAATAAAATATTCTTTTAACTTAAATTAATTTATAAGATTTTTCAATTATGCATAAATTTAGTTCTAATGTTTATAGTGATATTTATTCATTCAAATTCTTTTTTTGCTGCGTGTTTTTGACGTTTATCATTTCATTCCTACTACATTTTAAAACTCCAGGGTCACCACCTCCTGTCCGCAGTTACACTGGTAAGAAATTCGTTTGGACATTAATCAGTGTGGCCTATACCGTCACATTTATCGTGATATGAAATTATTCAATCATAATCATAAAGCCAAACTTATCGTTTCTGATGATGTTGTTGACTTTCAACAAACATAAAACATGAACCCATGACGTTGGTTGCATTCAAATATCTGTAAAACATAATGATAATGCCTTAACTAAACCACAAAACTTAGCCGTAAAAAAAATAAATATCGTCCTGAAGGGGCAATATTTCAAATGATATTAAAACCAAAATGGAAGGCTGAAAATGGCAACTCTCCTTGAACAAAATTATCGTGGCCACTTTCTCCTCAACAAAATCAATTACTGCTACAGGGGACAATGAATGGGTTGATAAATTTGATCAATTGCGATGTTCGGATCCCTAGCTTCAGATCAACCTCACCACCACCCAACCAAAAGAAATCTGGAGTTAGCTTTACAATTGCCTCATCCAAGATCACCTGAAATGACCCAAAATAGCTAATAAACCAAGGAACAAGTTGAATGCATCAATACACCACAAGTCATCATGCCATCTAAACGGAAAAAGAGAAAGATATGAGATTTAAATATATTGTAACAGAAGAAGTTCTTTAATTAATTAGTGGACATTGAGCCCTCCAACATTGTCGATGGGATAAATGGTCTAGCAAGGTATGTCTCAGTACTTACTCTACGACAAAAAGTACAGTTCTATTAATTCCAATCTGGTTTTTATGTGTTGACCATACTAGTTTATTTTATATCAATGTTATTTACTAGAGTATGACGCATTTAATTGTGTTATTTTTGTATTAGTTGAACGTAGTAAGGTGTATAGAATATGAAGTTCAATGACGATATCAAGTGTATGACTATTGGATAAAATCATAGCATTGTTTTTAAATGCCCTAAGTCAAGTACAATTGTCAATTGGGATAACAATAATGAATAAAGACTGATATGTGATAGACATACAATCATATCACGTGTGTGTGGGTGAGTGAGTAATCTAAATGAGTGGTCCCTCCTATGTAATGGTGATGATGTCTTTGAACCTCTTGATCAAGACTGCAAAATATACAACCGTGTTTAGAAGAATCAATATGAAATACTGATATTATTTGTTTTAGTAAGTCAACTTAAACATTTTCTCATAGGCCTAGGAGAAACTATGCCTCTCAAAGGGAAATACGAAAGGGAGTTCAGTTAGAATTTGGGTGTGGGAGAGGCTAGGCCTCTAAAAATGCCTAGGTTATCATTTTTTTTTTCTGCATTTCCATTTCGCTTTTGCAATCAGCTACAGTACTGATTTCCATTTTCCTACCATAATACTACGTATCAACTTTCTTGTCTCTTGGTTATCTACCAGACAGAATTTATACCTTGTGTTCAAATGGGAAACGTAAGACCTAATGGACCAAATTACACTATAATGCCAGATAAGGACAAATTAGGCTGAATCACGAACGGTTGTGGTGTTCTGCCAGTTTCTGCGCTTTGAAGTACCAATATGGAATTTTAGTACCAATGTAACAAAATCTATACAGCCACGCACTTGGAATGGATCGAAATTATAGTTTAAACTTCCAAGAAGAATTTTAGGATAGGTGATAATAAAAGTCTGACTAGGACACAAAATCCTAGCCATAATTTAGAAACGAACACCTGAGACAATGTGAAGAATAACCTTCCCCCAATAGTTGGCACTATGGCAAGATAAGTAGAGCTGCATACATCAGTGCATTTGTGATTTGTTCTTGGAGACTGCTCTGTTGATGTGGAAACCATAAAGTTGTGCTAAGGGCATAGACAGTCAATACAGAGGGTCAACTACTACCAGATCCTAAAAATTACATACTTCCTCTTGTCATCGTGGACTTGGTTTTTAGAAAGACAGTGACACACACACGGAATTATTTAGAATTACAAACAAGTGAAACTGCTTGAAAAAGATGGACATTCTGCCAATATGTTAAGTAAAGCAAAAGAAGCTGCTCACTGTTGTCAACAACCTAAAAGCACGTTTATGTTCTAGTCCAAGACATTGGCAGAACATGCCCATCACATATCAGGAAAAATCTATGTCAACAGAACAAGCAAAAATCAATCCCATGACTATGAGAAGGAGATCATAAGCAAATAGAGCACACCAAAAAACAAATCCATTTCAACTTTTATGCGATTTTGCCAAGCGATCCTTGTCTGTATCAATCATCAATCATGTGCTGATATACATGACAAAAAATGTTCAATACTAGCCTTAACAGTGTGAATAAGTACTTATTTTGGGTTTGTTATCATGATGAAATATTTCAGTGTCTATATACCATAAGAATCCTATACAATTGCACATGTCCAGTCTTACCGGAATGTCTGTTTTCATGCCGATACAAGTTACTGCATTGTGCCCATATCCAGTTAATTCTATTGATGTCTCCTCAGGAGCTAGCCTCACTGCATTATCAATAACAAATTAACAACAATTATTTCCTACTAAGCAATAGCAAGTTATAGATATCATTAACATAAATTTTAAATACTTAAAAATTAAGGGAAAAATAAATAATAGGAAGATTGTCCATGAATATATAATGAAAGGAATAAAAGAGGAAAGATTAACCAATGGAGACTGCATAACCAGATGGACACAGACTATAAAATCAAAAAGAGAATTTCAAGTGGAGAAAATACATTTAAGGAAAGTGGTTAAAGATTATTGTCAATAAGTGTGGACTGCCCATTCTTTCACTTCGTCTTAGAACTTTCCTTCATATATCTACTAGTTAGAATTTCAATGTAACAACCACTAAATGCTCAAATGTTTCTGGCCCAGCTCCCATGCAATATCATCTACTGCAGTTTGCAGAAGTTTAATGTAGAAAATTGAGATGATGCAGTACATTAAAAACTAGTTCAATCACCGTGAATATTTATTTCATCTCTTGCTAGGGAACATTTATAATTGCCTGATGGTCCCAATATTAAGACTTTAAGTTTCATGCATTGAACTTGACAGCTCTCATTTACCATCAAAGACCCACACAAGACTAAGTTAAAGCCAATCAAATATTCTCATCCAAAGACAGGAATTTAAACCTTAGCAGTGTTCTTATCACGCCAACAACCTATCACACAAATCCAAGAATTTCTTCAACACATTCCTACCTATCACACAAATCTAAGAATCACGCCAACAACTCATTCAGACCGTCCAACACCTTAAGAACATACTTTAAATTTCGTTTCTACAAAAATCCAACCAATTCAGAAACACTACCTTCAATCACATTTATCATTTTAAAACTATACTCAGCTTTGCTCGCTGTCCTCAATTCTGAATTATTTTAAACTTTTAATAAGTTTTTTTTAAACAGCGAATAAACTTTTAATAAGTGGAAAAATGTACACTAAAAATTGTTGCAAACAAGTACTTGCCATCCCAATTCCCACCAACTCAACATTTCTCCTTCACGGCTTCAAAGAATCATACTTATATTTAGCGGGGAATCTTCTAAAATCAACTCTACCTGAAAATTCCTTCATTAAATTGTCAACTGCAACAGCTAAGATGTCCAAAAAGTTGTCAATTTCTCAAATACACCAACCAATTGTATAGTGTTTCATATGGAAAACACGAGAGTCTCCACATTGATGTTTCCAATACATTCAGTTTAGTCGCAACTCACAACCATTCGTCCACAAACAAATATAATTCTCAATGTCAAAATGTTCAACTGGAATTCATTCAACGCTATAGTAATTAAAGAAAAGTCAATCACTCGGGAACTTCTTACTGTTGAATTTCTTCTTCGCAATACTTCCATTGTTGAGCGAATAGAGAAAATTCTTGACAGCCTCGGCGTTGAAGCGAGCGGTGTACTGCGAAACAAACGAATAAGCAAGCAGTGAGAGAGTTAAGTGAAGGAGGTAGCGAGAGGAAGATAGTGCGAACCTGAACGACAACGACGTAATACTTGGAATTATTGCGGTTGGTGCAATCGACGACGTTAGCGGGGGCTTGCGTATTAACGAGAACGATGCTTTTGCATAGATGGTGGATTGAGGCGGCGGAGAGGGCGTCGCGACGGGCTTCGAGAGGCCAATCGTAGTAATCAGAAGGGACTCTCTTAAAGGAGAACTCGGGAACGCCGTTGCTGCGCAAAATGGAGGAGAGGCGAGCCACGGTGTCGGTGCCGGCGTCGTCAACGGCGTCGTTTTGAGAAGGCGAAGACGGAAGATGGGAATGCTCGAGTTTGGATATGCGTTGCAGGAGCTGGGTTTGGACTCGCTCCAGCTCCGCAAGGGCTTCCTCCATTTTCATTCAACCGCTCGGTTTTTGTCTAACTTTCTTTTGCTGCTTCAGCAATGGTGGCTCTTTTGTTAGTTCTTATTGCCCCCACCCACTTCTGCGTGGGTTTCCTATAGCAAAAATAAAACTAATATACATAGTAACACTTTTTGTAAATAATAATAATATACATAATAACACTTTTTGTAACTAATATACATAGTAAATATTTCATTGCCTCACTTTATAATAAATAAATAGTAACACTTTTTGTAAAAATAAAACTAATATATACATAGTAACAATTTTTGTAACTAGTAGCTCAATGTTATGTTAAAAGCTACAATCCCTTGCTAACTATACACCCATCAGTTCAGCCTTGAGAACACTATACAAATCCTCCTCACAAGTAAACCAGGATTTCCTCCATAGAAAAATTCGTTCCCATCCATTTTCTGACCAATACCTCATATTTTTCAACAAATCACCTTCTTTTGTTCAGAGTTCAGAAATAATTACGAGTAGACTAAAGTCAGGCACTCCTTCCCCTTTCACTTATCCCAGTAGAAGTTAATGTTACTCTCATCTCCTGCTTTACAATTAATTTTTTCCAGAACCAGTTAGAGTGAGTATCCTCTCACATACAATACTTTATTGAGATCTCATGCACACTTGTCTAAGTTCACATCATTCTCGAAACCTTTCAACTCTCCATATCTTACTTATAACTCTGAACATCACATAAAACTCCTTTTCAAACAAAATTCATGCCCATTTTGCTAGCAAATATTCATGAAGGGTTTTGAAATCTCTCACTCCCAAGCCTCCTTAGTTCTTGGGACAACGTATGTTCTTCCAACTCACACATGTTGTTTTCCACGCATCCCCTTACTTCCCTATGAAAACTAGTTTGTATAATTGTAACGAATTTTAAAGAAAGAACAAGGGTTAAGATGTTAGACGTGAAATTAAGGAGACAAATCATCCCACGTATGACAACTTCTTATATTGGATTTGACACATGGAGTAGTAAGAGCAATGATAAAAATTATCGAGAGACGAAGAATAAAGTTTTCATGATATTTGTAAGATATGAAATGTGATAGCATGTCTCTTATTGTGTACTTGTTGTTTTTTATACACGTTTCGTAACTTACATATATTATGAAAGCTTTTTTCTTTGTTTTTGGATAATTTTTATTATTGTTCTTCTTACTCTAAAATGTGCCAAATCCAATATGGTATCAGGTTGAGACTTGCTTTGCTTTCACTGTCCTTCTCCTCCTCCTCTTCCTTTCTTCTTCTTTCTGTTCCTTGATTTTTTGTATTTTGATCTTGAAGTTTTTCTTGAAAAACATCATTAACATGATAGATCCCAACAACATAAGCATTCCTTATAATCCTTTTAGTTCATATTATCTCCATCTTGGTGAAAATCCTAGATGACATTGATAAACATACAACTCAACGGGATGAATTACCATACATGGAGCAAGACAATAAGACAAACCCTATTATCGAAGAATAAGTTGAAGTTCGTCAACAAATATCTGAAAATTCCGCAACAAGGAATTGCTCTTTACGAAGCATGAGATAGGTGTAACGTCATGATTATTTCTTAAGCTCTCGTGTTATCAATGATCAAATCGCACAGAACAATGTATATATCGAGAACGCGACAAATTTTTGTAAATATTTGCAAGAAAGATTTTCTAAAAGAGATTATTTTAGGATCTCTGATCGTTTTACAATATATTCACTCTATGAAGCAAGGAGAAATGAGTGTTTCTGAATTCTATACAAACTTAAAAATTATATGGGAAGAGCTTGAGTCATTACAACCAACTCCTAAATGTACCTGTGAAGTTAGATGCAGATGTTCTTTTCATGAATACCTTTATTAAGTTCAAGGAATTAGAAAATGTTATTTATGTTTTAAAGGGTCTTAACGACATTTAGGACACTATAAAAATACAAATCTTGCTTATGGAATCTTTATAAAAACACAAATTTCTAGAGGTCTAAATATAATTTTTATAGCTTAAAATAAAAAAATATACTTAAAATTTGTTTAACTATGATAATTATTGATAATATTTAAACTTAATTAAATTTTAAGTGCTTCATAAATTTAAATTTTTTTAATTAAATCTCTATTAAATTTATTATTTTATTGAATATTTTTTTATTTTCATATAATAAAAATTAAACAGCAAAATAGTTAGAAAAAATTAAAAATACGTTAAATATTCAATAAATTAAAAGTTTTAAATAAAAACTGAATTCAAAATACCTGAATTTTAATTAATATCTACAAAATAGAACTAACGGCTTAAAGTATATGTACACTTCCTTTGTCCAATAAAGGACCAAGAGGTACAATCTGTAAATATATATATATTAATGTTAAAAACATTTTAATAAACAATAAAATTACTTGTTTTTTATTCACTAAATTAATTTAATTTAATGAAATTATGTTGACTTGAGATTCTGTGCAGGCTGAGGGAGCATTGGCTTATGTTTGTTGAAAATTATTGATGAAGATTTTCATAAATGCCTTTTACATATCTGAAATCCTGTTTTAATTGAAGTCGTGAAATGTAAGTGGTGAGGCAGCACATTGGGCATAATAACAATTGGTGAAGTTTCATTGAACTACGGTGACAAATAACCGAAGTCTTGAATTGAACGCGTGAACGTTCGAAGTTCAAATATCAACACGGTGTACCAACATCACAAGTCAGAAGACTTTCATGATCTCAAATGGAGTAAAAAAATTAATTCAAATAAAAGTGTTTTAGATGGTTGAAAAATCAATTTGTTTAATTAAAAAATGGAAAAAATTTGAACTCTTTCAACCATTGCACACAAAGGAGACGAAAGTATTTAATTAAAATTTTAAAACACGTACCCCGCGGTCTGAGTATGCAATGACACTTTCCTCTTTGAACTCCGTACTGTCCCTTTTAGTTTATCAGCATCTAGAAAGAAGGTGGAGCTGGTTATTGTCAACACTTTTTCTTCTCTTCCTTCTTATACCACAGTATTAGCCTCAACAATATTCCTCTTAGTCTTCACGCTCATATTATAAATTCCACCTTCTCTCTCACCTCTTCACTGCAACACCAAAAATCATCTTACTTCATCATCATGCACAAGAGCGCTTCAGGTTCCACATTGGGCCCGGGGGGCCTGGACCTAACCCAGGCCTTCTTCAAGCCCATCACCAACGCCGCCCCTCCCTCTACCACCAAGCAGCACACCAAGATATCCGTCATCGGCGTCGGTAACGTCGGAATGGCCATCGCTCAGACCATCCTCACTCAGGACCTCACCGACGAGCTCGTCCTCGTCGACACCAACGCCGACAAGCTCCGCGGCGAGATGCTCGACCTCCAGCACGCCGCCGCCTTCCTTCCCCGCACCAAGATCCACGCCTCCACCGACTCTTCCATCACCGCCGGCTCCGATCTCTGCATCGTCACCGCCGGCGCCCGCCAGATCGCCGGCGAGTCCCGCCTCAACCTGCTCCAGCGAAACCTCTCCCTCTTCCGCGCCATCATACCCCCCCTCGTTCGTCACTCCCCCAGCACCACTCTCCTCATCGTTTCCAACCCCGTCGACGTCCTCACCTACGTCGCCTGGAAGCTTTCCGGTTTCCCCTCCAACCGGGTCATCGGGTCGGGCACCAATTTGGATTCCTCTCGCTTCCGTTTCCTCATCGCCGATCACCTCGACGTCAACGCCCAGGACGTACAGGTCAACCATTCTCACTTTCCCTTTCTTTTTCTTTTATTTTTAACTGTAAAATGTTAGAAATTATATGCATTATAGCCTTAACTAATCTCTATATGAACTAATTTTCATGATATACGAACTGAACTAAATATGTATTTTTTTTTTCAAAATTAAGACAGGAGGGAATGTGATAGATGTGGTGGTCTAACTATTTAATAATCTGTCGTTAAAATAGGGACTACTACTCTATTAGATTAGTATTAGTATTCAAATTATGAAATTAGTATTAGCATCGGGCAACTTTGAATGAAAGTGTTTATACCTTTATGATGAGTGAATATATATTTCGTTTTGCAAACCAAGTTTGTAGAAACATAGTTTTTTACTGCTTTCAATTGAAAACTAGTTTTAGGCCATGTGACAAACTTTTATCAGAAATCAAACATAACGTTGTTGTTAGTTGGACTAACGTAGATTTAAATAGTCCAAACTAAAACCAAACATAGTCTTAGTTAGTATGAATTATTTCAACTTATGAAATTATGAATAGAGTAGGAAAACTGAAAGAAAGTTGTGATTGCAGGCGTATATAGTAGGGGAGCATGGAGATAGTTCGGTGGCATTGTGGTCTAGCATTAGCGTTGGGGGTGTTCCAGTCCTGAGTTTTTTGGAGAACCAGCAGATTGCTTATGAGAAAGAGACACTGGAGAATATACACAAGTCAGTGGTAGAGAGTGCGTATGAAGTGATCAGGCTGAAAGGGTACACATCCTGGGCAATTGGGTACTCAGTGGCTAACTTGGCCCGCTCCATTCTGAGGGACCAAAGAAAGATCCACCCTGTGTCTGTTCTTGCTAAGGGGTTTTATGGGATCGATGGGGAAGTGTTCCTGAGTTTGCCAGCACAGCTTGGTAGAGGAGGGATACTGGGTGTCACCAATGTGCACTTGAACCAAGAGGAGACCCAGAGGCTTGTAGATTCGGCCAAGACCATCCTCCAAGTGCAGACTGAATTGGGTATTTAAATGGATGGTTCTATGGTTACTGCATTTTGTACTTCTATTTTCTTTAGTTCTTCCCACAATCATGATGTGGTTTGGCCTATATTATTACTTGCCACTGTTAGGGTTAATCCCTGCTCCCTTCTTGCAGAGCAAGTGTTTTTGTTGCGTTAAGGTGCTGGCCGGATCTTGTGAGATGTTTTTCACTGTTTTCTTTCTCTCATGCTTTTAATCATTATCAGCCTAGTGAAATTTCCTTTTACAAACTTGATGTATCCTTTCATATTTTGGACGTCTGCAGTGAGCCCACGATGAACATTCTATATGACCAAAGAAAACATTCTATATTGGCTTCCACAGAATTTTGCAACTACTAATATGTTTTTTCAGGTTACTTGAAAAAAATCATGAACATGGATATTATAGTACTTAATCCTACCGTTTTAATTAATACTTATTATTATTATTATTACTTTTATTTCATACTCTTTTATTCCAGTGTTCATAATATAAAGTGATGTTTCTTTTATTAGTTTTTCAAACAAATATTGGAAAATCATGTACTAACATGCAATCAATAAATCGGGATGGAAGTGTATAGATGACAAGCAAGCAAGGGTAGAAGTATTGAGATTTTTACAATGTCAATATGGCAATAAGTATTTCAGTACACTATACAAGTTCTATGATACGAGAAAAAGAAAGTTTAATGCAATGGATTCAAAACTATTATCTACTTTTTTATAGTAAAATTATTTTAAGATGTTTTTGATTGAAAAAAAACTGAACAGTTGACTAGGAAAAGATAATATGTGAGGGGAGCACAGATAGAGCACGATGATGAAATTTTCCAACACAAAGTATTTTATTTTTTTTCCAGTAAAGTTGAGTTTATTATTCTTTTCCTCCTTAGAAATATTTATTTTTTAAAAATATTTCCTTAGGAGGAAAAGTACGTTACTGTGAATACAGGCTTGGGTTGAACGTATGAGCCACGTTTAAAATAATTTCAAGGCTTTTACCTCTTGCACCTCCTTTTTTTTAACCTGGATCCTATAATTTTCAAAATAACTATTTTAATCTTTTCTTTAAATGATTTTTAGGTTACCGTTTTAGAAATTTTTTCAGAATACACTTTCCGGAATTTATAGAATACATTTCAAAATACGTTCTCCGAAACAGGATAAGAATTCAAGAAGACGTTTAGAGCATATAAAATACATTATAGAACAAGCTTTTTAAAACAAAATATTCAAAAAAAAACCTTTCTAGAACTACTATTTTTTGAAATGCATTTCCAAAATAAGTTTTTTAGAACAAGTTTTATGAAATACATAAAATGTGTTCTGTTCCAGAATAAGATTTTTAAGTCTAGTATAAAATGGAGGTACAGGAAGAATTCGTCAGAGAAAAAATAAGATCCAACCCATCTGAAAAGCCCAATTGATGAAACATTAAAGGGTAAAAGTGTAAAAATGAATATCCACAAAACGATGTCGTATAATGAGGGAGTGACAGTAACATTAGGTTGTGGAGGGAGAAGAAGAAAGAAGAAGAATCAGGAAAAAATCAACCATGGCAGGGAGATTGACGAACGCAGCATCAAGGATCTTGGGCGGAAACGGCGTCGTTTACCGATCTGTTGCTTCCTCTCTTCGCCTCCGCTCCGGCATGGGCCTCCCAGTCGGCAAGCACTATGTTCCTGACAAACCCGTATATTTCGCTAAAGCTTATCTTATTTCACTTTTTTTTTTTTTTTTAAAAACCTAAAAATCAACATCCCTTTTGAATTTGGGCTTTCAGCTTCCCATGAATGAGGAACTTCTGTGGGACAACGGTACACCATTTCCCGAACCGTGTATAGATCGTATTGCTGACACTGTTGGAAAGGTATCTGATTTTTTTTTTTCTTTATTTCTTATTTTTGTAAGGAAATTTTGCGTTAATATTGATGCATATGATTGCTTTTTCTTATTTTTTATTTATTTATTTTGAAACAAGTATGAAGCATTGGCCTGGCTGTGTGGGGGATTGAGCTTTTTTGCGTCTCTGGGATTGTTGGCTGTGTGGAATGACAAAGCCTCGAAGATACCGTTTGTGAGTCTTCTACTTTAACTTTATCCTTCACAAATTCCGCTGAACCTATGCTCGGTGTAGACTTCGATTTGATTGCTTTGCTATTTATTTTGCGTTTAGGATGATGCTGATTACAATTCTGTTATAGCATTTCTTAATAAAATATTTCAAGGGAAGCTGATCATGGTCGACATTGATCAGTGTTACTGTTGGAAGTGTTTTAAATTTTGGTTGAATTGGATGCTATTGTTCTCTTTTGCCGCTTAGGCGATGTACTTTTAGTTATTGTGTGTTTCTTTAACTTATATCTTTGAGCCTACTGCCAGCACAAAAAAATATCCGGCAGCGGCAGAGCAATCCTTAGTTGGGTGCGTGTTGTACTGAACCTTGTAAACACGAGACAAATAATTTATACAACAAATCTAAATGCTAAAACGTCTGGAATTGTGAAAGAAATTCATAATTAATAATCAAAAGTCATACCCGAAATGGAAATATGTCCAAATTTTTGACATATCTATTATATATTGAGATAAGCATTTTCTTCTTTACTTATTCTGAAAATAATCTCATCAACAAGGACTCTCACGCACGGACAAATGCATATGACATCCACACCCTAGTTGCTCCTAGCTCTTATAGTGTAGAGTGTTGTGAAGGAATAAAAGACACAGAAGAGAGGGTTGAATATGTGTATATAAAACTATTTGAAAACCTCTTTTGCAAGATATATAAATTTGAAATGGTTATAAAAGCTTTTTCATAAGGGTAGGGAAGCAAGGGGGAAGAAAAACAAACAGCCAATCCCTTTTACAGCAAACGTATTTACTAATTTCACAAGTATTCTCTATGTCACTTCAGACTACGGCAACAACAATCTCAATCTTAGATTGTCATTGCAAGTATATTTGTGTACTAAGTCCCTCTAAGCTTTCTACAGTGTAGTAATATGTTCTACACAGGACAACTCACAGTGCAATTTAACTTTGCACACCAAATAAGAAGGTTTATGAAACAATGCGTATTGTAGCTTCCAGTCAAGATTTTGAGTGTAAGAAAATTTTCGACAACACTACTGCAGATATTAGAAACTTGAGTATTTTACTTTAGGAAAATGTTCATTGAAAGAGAAAATATATTTTTTGTAATGAACATTCAATAAACGTGTATAGCTTCCTTGCTTCTTGTGCCTGATTCAGTTTAATAAGACAGAAAAAATGTGTTTAGAGAATATAAAAATTAGCATGCCTTTGCTTGATAAATTGACGAAAGGAACCTATCCCTGTACTTATCCAAGAATAAAATTTGTTCATAATAAATGCAGAGGTATTTGATCATTGAAACATATCAGAAGGGATTTTATTTATGGTTTTGAAAAACTATGTTGGTGTGAAGTTTGAATCCACATAATCTAGAAAGGTTACATCAACACGAATACGAACTTGGTCCATTTTAATATTTGAAGAGGAACTACACTGGATGAGCTTTGTTCAATAATACATTGAACACTATTCGAAAAAGATAATGCCTTGGTCCCCGTTTTTTTATTGGACTCTGATAAACTTATTGGTTTGATGAAAAACTTTGGACTCTTATTTTTGTGAAACATATTTGCGCATAAGGGTTAGAATACCTTTATCAATGAACTAGGGGGGATCTGAAATGTAACACGTTAAGCTTCAACCTTTAATGATTTTTTTTATCATCAAAATTCTTGTAGAATCTAGATCAATTAATTGTCTTTGGTTGGTTCAACATTTGCTGCTGTAAAAGCAAACCTTGAGCTATGGAGATTGCATCATGTTGGTGTCTTGTGCCATGGAGATTCCCCATTCTCGAGCCTTGCTTTTAAATAGTATAACAGCAACTACTTCTAGAATCATTATATTAGGAGTACGGCATTCATAATTCATATGTAATTAAGATGTAGCAGAAGTAGGGACTTCCAAAAATTTGCATTCTAGCTGCTAATGGAAATCAAATTCGCCGCGTAGATTGTCAACTGACCAATGTTCTCATTATCCAAAATTTGTCATGCATGATTCTATTATTAGAGTTCTGGATTAACACCTAGTTCGTCATGGTTGTTCTTTAATTTGAACTTACTTTTCTGTTTGGTTGAAAGAAAAGTACAGTTTGTTCTGCTAGAGTTGAGCATGGTCATGGTTTACAGACAAATGGAGTTTTCTGTCTTGCATCTGTCATTGTTATAGTCCATGTATCCCAATTGCAATATTGCTTGCACTACCTTTTCTTTGATATTTTCCACTTTTGATGTTTCATATTCAATGCTATTTTGTGCAGCTATTTAATACTTATGTTGATTTATTTCTCTGTTAATATTCTTTGTATCAGACACCCAAAGTATATCCATATGACAATCTGCGAGTGGAGCTTGGTGGTGAACCGTAGGTAAATGATCGGATGCGAAGTTACTATTTGATGTAATTGTTCTTTTACGTTTATCTGTGTAGTTCAAAATAAGGGATCGTGGAGAAGACTGGCTAAATCCAACTAATGGAAAGGGCCCAGTCTGGTTCTTTTTTTTTTATCGTTCGTGCTTAATTGCTTATGGTGACTATTGTGAGGAGTGGGCCAGTATTATGCACAGCTTGTGTTTGAATGTGTACTAATGAAATGGATTTTGAAACGTGATTTTAAAATAATTTTAAGTGAACGTGATTTTAAAGTATCGTGATTTCGTTTGGTATCATGTATTTGAAAATTGATTTTTCGCAAAGAATGTTGTTTGGAAATTGCAAGCAAAATTGATTGATTGTGTAATTTCTAAAACGAGTTTTAATGTTCATATATAATATTTTATGTAACTGTCTTATGCAATGTCATTAATTATAATTTGTGAGCAATCTGTGTTAATTTAACATAAAATTAGGATTCAATTAGAATAAAACATTTTTATACATTCAAACACTGATTTGGCAGCGGCGGTTTTACCCTAAAAAACCGATATTGAAAGTTAGTATATAAATTTAGTTGTTGCATGTAAAACGGTTCATTGTAATAGAGTGTGAGCTTGGCGTAATTAGCGATTTGCAGGGGGAAAGCAAATCACTGTCTCTAGATCTGAATTGAACATTGACAATTTCTTCATGTATCACTTTCAGTATCATTTTTCTTCTGAAAAACTTTTCCTACAACTGCTGCTATCTTCGGAAATTGGACTACTGTTATGCAATTTGTGGCTTCACTAATCATCAAATGGGAAATCAAAAGAGTGTGAGTGAGGGTCTGGTTCTTGAGATGGCTGGGCTACATGGGTTTGGTTTAAGAGGATAGGGCAAAAACAAGAAGGAAAAAATATTTACAAGAGAAAATGGACTTCAGATTGAAGCAGAAGGTACATCTATTAGTTTCAAATGGAACTTTTCAATTCCCTTTTTGACTAGCATTTAAAATCTACAGATGCTGGAACCGCATTTGTGATGGTTAATACTCACGTTTGACAGTTCTAAACGCGGACAAAACACAATTTATGCACTGTGTCTGGAGTTAATGAGTAATCTTAGAGGCTTAAAAAGTAATACTTCTCCTTTCCCGTAACCACATTTGGACCCCTTCTTACACCTCCATGCTTTTCTTCTGCACCTCCATACTTCTTCAAAATACTAAAAATACCGTTTTAAAATTTATATTTCAAATTGTATTATATTTTGGATTGTACCATTCATAATACAATATCTTTATATTGAAATCTATAATCTGAAATGTAAAAATAGATGTATTCTATATTATATAATCTGAAATATAACTTGTATTTTAGATTGTAAATATAATTTATTTTTCATATTTTAGAATATAAATTGTAATTTTTTTGTATTTTAAATTATATAATCTAGAATAATTTTCTGTATTTTAAATTGTGAAATTTGAAATATAAAAAGATAAAGGACGTCAAAATAATAAAATGAAATTTTTATTTAGTTTAGGAGGAAAGTATGGAGGTGTAGGAAGATGTGGCCCACATTAGTTGTGAAGACTTTTAAAACCCAAACCATCTTTGATTTAACCTTGCTGTATTGGATAGAAAACGATGGCTTCTTTCTGCACCTCCACAATTTTTTAAATGACACAAATGTTCTTGTTAAAATTATAAACATGGACATGAAGAAATTTGAAAGAAAAGACATAGGAGTATTTTGGTGTAGTTGATTTGGTGTAGTTTAGAGTTGTTGAAGGTTTAGTGGTGATCGTGAGTCACCGAAGGTGGTTCTTGTGGTGGTTGGATTGTTTGGTGATGATGGATGGGTGGTTGAAGGGTGTTGTTGGTAGTTGTCGTGAGTGGTAGCGGCACAAGCTACAAAGGAGGTAATTTTTTTATATTTTTGAATTGAATACTGGATTGTAGAATTCGTTAGATCATCATATTAATTCGATATATATTTTGATTAAAAATATGTACATTGAATTTTAGGATCCAGTATATAAAATATAAATCGAATTAAGAAAAGAGGGTTCAATCTAATATATATTTTTTATAATAGATTATGCAATCTAATATGTTTTTATATACCAGATTGTATTTTAAATTCTAAAATTTGATATACAATTTATATACCAGATAGGGTTCAATCTGGTATACAAATTATATACTAAATTTTAGAATTTAGAATGTAATATATTATATAGAACAAAATCCGATATACAATTTATATACCAAAGAACCTTTACCATTACAATATGATATACAAGGAACCATGGCATGTGCAGTGATTTATTTGCATTGTCTTGTCTTCTTCACTGCTTTATTGGAATATTGTAATAAAGAAGATTGATAGGCAACTATTTTGCAAGAAGGGCATGGAGAACTGGTGCAGGGCATTGCACAAATATTAATGAAATGTGCTAGGAAGCAATCGTGCGTAGTATTTTTGCCAAAAATTATGAGTTCTGGAGAAACATTTTCAATTGCAGTTGCAGAGTAAAAAACACATTTTGGTTCCATGATTTTCATCCTTGAATTTTTATTTGATGAATCAATGAAATCTTCAATAAGATTCACATATAATGATACAACATTATCAAGGACCTCTTCTACACTCAACTGGACTATACATTCCAGTATGTATTAAATTAATATAAGAGTATAATTGTAATATAAGATTATATCTTAAGGGTATTTTTGTCATTTTGTATATAGTATGGAGGTCCCGGCTGAGGTTATGGAGGTGTAGGAAGAAGCCGTCGTAGAAAACACCTCAAACGAGCCAGGCCAACTGATTTCTTTTTCTTTTTTATAATTTCTGCACCCTGTGTTGGGCTGGCTTGGTACTGGTTTTCGTTTTTTAGCCTTGGGCTCATCTGAGGTTATGGAGATAAAAAATATACCACTTTAAAGAACTGGTTTAAGATATTTCTTTATCCCATTTTGGTGTCCATTTGGTAAATGGAAATCTTCCATAACCATTTTTTCAAACCTTTACACTTAACACGCATTCAATCACCTTTAATAGTCCATAAAAACTTAAAACACATAAACACTACAAGGGTTTTCTAGTAATTTATTCTCCAACAATCTGGTAAATGTTGAGATGGAGAAGATGAGGAAAAGTTTGATGAGAATCTTAGTGATCCCATACTAATGGAAACTGAAATGAACATTTATTCCTTTTCATTTTAGATAAGATTATGGAGGATGAGAAATTGCTCCATAAATGCCAAAAGCCCAATCAGTATAGGTAAAAGTTACTTCTGGAATCAAAGACTACTTCTTATCTTCACTATTCATGTTTTAAAATGTAATAGTCAATATTAACTATTCATTAAAATATACAAACTTTAAAAAATAACATAAATATGAAATAAATTATTTTAAAATTACTCTTAGGTAGTGGAATGCCTTGCAAAGAGGCAATGGAGTAAAGTGTGATATGATTATGGTTATGACTATGAAAATAGGCTGCTTCCATCAATCAATTACTCTACACGCAAATTATTGTCTATATATGGATAATATAATCATATAGTAATATAAATATAAACCATATTGTTGCATCTATTTGATTACAATCAAACAACTGGCAAAACATTAATAATTAGGATTTTTTTCATGAACCTTTGCAAATAAAAAATTAACTCCCCACAACACATACCGTTAATTTATTTACTTTTGAAGAAATTTTGAAAACTTTTGCATACGCCTTATAGTTTCTTGTCTGTTATCTAAATAGAACTTCACAACTAATTTGAAAGATTTTATTTTACAGATGCTAATTGAAACTCTAAGATCAAATTTCTCACATCTTTTAAGTTCCTTTTAGAAAATCTTATTTAATCATACAAGAATCATGATGGCATTTAGACATTTTAATGAGCATTTGTGAACTTTTATTTAATCTTTCATTTAATGTCTTTTAAAATTTTACTTTATTTTCTTTACAGAATATCAAATTATTAATCAAAATTTCATAATTAAGTACTCTTAATATTTCTCTATCAATATATTATATGCAAATTCTTTCAAAACATTATTTAACATAGTATACAATATTTGAATAGTTTTGCTTTTTATAAAAAATACTTTCAGTAATAACAATAACTACAAATATTATTAATAGTGTTTTAGAAACAATACAGGCATTTAAAAAATATAATATTTTTATGTAAGTTAATTTGTAATTTTTTTCTTATAGTTCTTATATATCTTTGCTTTTTTCAAATACATTGGATATTGAATATTATATAGCACTCCTTATACATTAAAATGTTTTCAAATTTATCCTCATCCGCAATAAGTTTTTGTTTTCTATTCATCCTCATGCAATTTTTTTAATTTCAATTAACACAGTCTTAAAAGATTGCATATAGTCTTACTGGTAAAAATAGTAAAAGGTATTATACAATAAAATTGATCAACCAATCATTTAAATTAATATATCTTTCTAAAACATTTTGTAAGTAGTTAGATAATTTGAGGCCTAAGACAACTGTTTCATTGATCTGGCAGTTATTATGACCTGACAAAATAGGGTGAAAACAAATTTTAATTATTTTATAAAGACACTTGAGACACTTGTAATTTGTTTTTGTGTCGAGAAAATCAGTGCCAAACCAATGAGAAAAATCTATATTTTTTATTATATAGGGTTCTTGATCAACCACTTGATCTTAATTCATTATCTCCGATTCCACAGCTCATATTCATGTCTTCTACTGGTTGAAGACCTTACTTTATCAAAAAATTAGGTGGAACTAGAAAAAGGACAAGAGAAGAGTTAAATCTGATCTTATTTGTTTAAATCTTTCGGAAGCAAAGACCATGTTTGAGGTTTATAATAAGTAGTGATTCTTATTAACTAGACAGAATGTATCTTGAAGTGGTAACAGTTTTTAAGAGCAGAAGCATATTTGAACAGTTTTGTTCAATAGGGTTATATACGATGGTAAATATATATATATATATATATATATATATATATATATATATATATATATATATATATA
>Ga0099824_1003034_pt1 | contig 24538 bp, 16 predicted proteins | sample SiratrowhiteBW_FD_76837 | JGI IMG/M metagenome (GOLD analysis project Ga0099824, IMG submission 76837) | Root nodule microbial communities of legume samples collected from California, USA - Siratro white BW | ecosystem: Host-associated > Plants > Roots > Nodule | place: USA: California...
ACGTTTGCCTACAACATAATCGTACCCGATACGGATACTTCTGCTTTATTGATACCTCCAATGCTGATTCAGCCCTTTGTCGAAAACGCTATTATTCATGGAATAGGAAATCTTTCTGATAAAGGATTGATAACACTGGAAATCGTCGTGGAAGAAAATCAGATCGTGGTGAAAATTACAGATAACGGAAAAGGTTATCAGGATAAATCGAATGTTGATTCCGATCATCAGTCTTTATCGGGGACTATAGCCCGAGAACGTTTGGAGATTTTGGCTAGAGAAAATAAAATCAAAACCAATATAGAAATTATTTCCAATGACAATGGAACTATGGTTTTACTGACACTTCCTCTTAAAAACTAAAGACGCCCGTACGGATTTATTAAAAATCTTTACGAATATTTAATTACAGCAGACGGATTTATATCAGTTCAAATCCGTATGCTTATATTTTTCAAATTTGTCTTAAAAAAGATAAAACAATAAGAATTTGAAAGCTAAAAGCAATTTAATCGGCGCGGTGCTCTGTTTACTTTTATTGACCGCATGTTCTAAAAAAATACTAACTGATAATCCCGAACCCGAGGCAATGCTTTATGAAATTAACCATAAAGACGATGTGAGTTTGGTATTCTTCGACCACAATCAGGGAAGTGGTTTAGAAAAGCATTTAAATATCTACCAAAGATTTGCTGAAGCTTTTGACACCATTCAGGATGTGCATGTGTTTCATGTCAAGGAAGATTGCGTAATCGAGTTTAGGAATTATGGCTACTATTATTTCAATAACCAAGATTACAAGCTAAAATCGGGAATGATATTGTCCAATGGTGTCGATAAGCCGATTCTTGTAGCCAATCCGGATAAGTATATTGAAACCTACGAATCGTATTTTAAAGTTCCCTTTAATGACAAAGTGTATTATAGCAAATTGCGAAAAGCAGAAATCGCGGAAAGGCAGAAAGAATCAGAAAAAGAATTAAAATCAAAATTTAAAGTGGATCAAAACTATGCTCATAATTTGATACAAAATTCAAATGTTTCTTATTATCCCAAACCAAATGCTTTTTTTAAATGTTCTAAGGGAAAGGTAACAGCAAAAGCATTTAGAGACAGTACCAAAACTGCAAAGAGTTTTATGCAGATAGAAACGCTGTATGACAAAAACGGATTGATTAAACAATATTCTACTATTATTAATGGCGTGCTGTATTCTGACGATTTGTATTATAGAAATTCATATCATTTGATTGACAGTATAGTGCGAAGAAATGAAAAGGGAGAAAAATCTAAGGACGTTTTTAAATATGGCAAAAAACAGTTCAGCATCATTTGTGTTGATGAAAAAAATGTGATGATTGCCAAAGTGTTTCATCTGAATGACAAATTTCAGTGTGCAAAGAGTGAAACAGTAAATGGGAGCGGAGATGTGGTTGCGATCAGTTTCTTTGAATATGACGATTTGGGGAGAATTGTAAAAGAGGCTAATGCAACGCAGAAACTGGTTTATGAATATAAAAATCAGCAGGAAGATTTTTATTCTAAAATGAAAATTTACAATATAAAGGACAATGCATTACTTTCTGAGAATATACGATATTCCGAGGGTAACAAGGATATTTTTATATCGAAAGAAAAAGATAAGATTTTATCGAAAACAGTTTCGTTAAATGATTCTAATGGCTGTGCTAAAATGATATACAATTACAATTCTGATAATAATTTAAGCGAAGTGTATGAATATTCATATGAGAATTAATTCTTTAATTTGAATAGTAAATTATATTCAAGTAAATATTTCAAAAAAAAAGTATGCGTGTTATATTAATCTTTTTTATGTTTTTATCGTCTGCGGTTAGATGTATTTCACAGGAATCACAGTTTTATTCCCCATCAAAAAAAGAAAAGCTTTCAACAGAAGCGTATGAAGTTTTTAGAACCAATAAGTTTTTGAATTTTAAAGATAAAGACAGTCTAATCGAAAATATTGAAGGTTCTGTTTATAAGAAAACCAATTTGAATACATTTTTCCAGCATAAAAAAGATTGGGAAAAAATTCAGAAAGAAGATACGGCTTCTTATGCTAAAAAAGAAAATGCAAAATATGCGTATAAAAACAATACGATGATTGAAACTTATTTGGAATTTGGAAGTTACAATGTTCGAAAAGAAATAAAAACGGTTTACAATCCGAAAAATTTTGTTTTGCTCCATGAGAAAAAATATTTTGTGGGAGAAACCTACAACCGTACTGAAAGTATTGTTAATGAATACGATGATCAAAACAGGGTAATTAAAATTATAAAACGAACTGAGTACAGCAAAAAAGAAAATAATGAAGAATCGATAATTACGGCTAAATACGAAAATAATACCGTGATTATTTCAAGTAAAAATGGAACTGTTGTCTGTGAATTAATCAGTAATAAAAATCTTTTGGAGCAAGAATCTTTATTAGCGTTGCCATTTGATTATTATAAATATATGGAAGAATGTTATTTGGAAGAAAATGCAAAATGCAATGAAAAGTATCCGCGAGTAAAAGAAAACGAATTAAAATCAATAACGAATATCATTCATTCAAAAATCAATAAAAACAATCCTAATGTTGTTTATAAAATAGATAATGGAGGATTGCCATTTCAGACTTATCTTGTAAATATTCGAGATGAAAAAGAGGATTATTTCTTAGATCATTTGATTCTAAATGTAAAAGGTAAAGAACTGATTTCGAAACAGCTTATTGCGATTGAAGCAGACGGTGAAGTTCCAGAAGATGCCAATTACACTGCCAAATCGTTTGTAATCAATAAAGATTTAACAATCGGTATTTTTGAAATGCGGTTTTCAAAAATTTATAAAAAGCTGAATGAGGGTTATAAAATTACCCCTGAAGGGAAAATCATAAGTTCTAAAACCAGATCTGAAAATAGGAGAGAAGCTAATTCTTGGTCAGGGAAATACACTTTTAAAAAAACAAATAAAGATGAACTGGTAACCAGTTTTTCAATAGACATAAAAAGTCTAGACGATATTGCCATTGTTTATATTGGTGATGGAGAAAAACCAGAATTGTATAAAAATCTTAAGGCAGAAAATATAGCTGAGGATAAAATTAAAATAGTATTCAATAAAAAGTATAATGAACTTGGAATTATATACATTCAAAAAAATGATAAGCAGTATATAATCTCTGGAGAGTCAATAGCAAACATTAATCCAGGGAATGATGAGTATCCGCTTAAGAAAGTGGATTAAGAAACTTGTCTAAATTGGCATCAAGAACGAGGTTTAGACAAATTTCTATCATACATGACTATGGTTCCTGCCACGGCAACATTCAAACTTTTTTCCGATTTAAATTTTACTAAATGATGGCATTTTTCCATTACTTTTTTGGATAAGCCATGATCTTCTGCGCCCAATATATAAACACAGCGTCTAGGATGTTCGAATGTTTCCAGATCAGCAGCTTTTTCAGATAATTCAACGCCAACTAATCTTGCTCCTTTAGGTAAGTTTTCAAAAAAAGCTTCAAACGTATCGTAATGAAAATAAGGAATTGCTTTTACCGCATCGTGCGTATCGCAGGCTTGTTTGGCATATCGATTTCCAATGGTAAATATAAAAGTAGCACCTAAGTTTTGAGCAGAGCGCCATAAAACACCTAAGTTTTCTGGCGTTTTACCATTTTGTATTCCTATGCCGAAGTATTCATTTGTAAAATTATCATTCATACGGGCAAAAGTACAAACTGTAGGTTGATAAATCAATTTTTGTTTAGAAGAAAAGAAGCCTTTTAATTCTAAAATAGTTGTAATTTGATGGCTCTATTGTTGCCTTTTATCAGAAGAGTTGGTTTTACTTTTAGATATTAATCTCCATCTGTTTGATCGGCAGTAATAGCCGATTGATTAAGCCAATCAAGCTTGCCTTTAACAGCTTTAACTTTGCTATGATTTGCAGCAAGTTTTTGATCAGCTTTTGTTTTTACTTTTTCATCTTCCTTACCAATTATATGCTGATGAGTAATTTCTCGATCGGCCTGTATTTTTTTTATATTTTCTTCTGTTTTTTGAATTTCCGAAGGTAAAACTTCAAGACGGTCAAGTGGTGCTTTAGCATGTAGTAATTTAAGATTCAGGTCAGTTGCAGATTTTTCAGCCTTTTGAAATTCAGCTTTAGCTAGCTCCAATTGTACTTTAATCTCTTTACCATTTGCTTTATCATATGCTTGTTTATAAGCATATTTTGAACTCAGGTCTTTAAGTGCACGTTCGTTGAAACTTTGACCAGGCTCCCAGCCTGTTTGTGTCAACGTATCTCCACGAAAAGTTACTGGTATTCCTGGTTTAGGTTTTCTGGTTTTTGTTCCTACTACGACAATATCATTCAGGATTTTTTGTTTAGTACTTTCTAAATTTTCTATGGCATTTTGAACTTCTTGCTCCATATCCTTTAAAAGTTTTTCTGTGCGAATGCTTTCCTGTTTAGCTGATTCATATTCCTGTTCTGCTCGTGTAAGTTCCTTTTTGAAACTTTCTTCTTTTACATAAGGGGTTAATTTTTGCATTTCCTGGCGTAATGAGTCAAGGTGGCTATTTGCAGCCTGCATTTCTGCATCAAATTGTTTTATTTTTTTTCTACTGGCTCTAAGGTCTTTTTGAATAGTATTAAGCTTATTACGTTGTTTGGCATAGGCAGATAATTCAACTACATCTTCTGCTTCAGAGTCAGAATCATAGTTTAGTGAAGAAGGAGATTCTTTATCGATAGAATTTACTTTAGGTATGTTTCCATCAATAACTTCTTCACCCGTGAGTTCTTGAAATCGTGCTTTGTTTTTAGCTACAATTGTACTGGCTCGATACCCTACAAACAAGCCTCCATGTGTACCTCCAGAATAAAAACTCCAATCTTTAAGTTGCTTGCGAATTTCTTCATTCATAATTTTATGAGATGCATTGCAAGCAAAGCAATCAGCAAGAGTACCACCTATATACACATCTTTTTCATTATACTTGCCATTTTTACGACGTTCCAGAATTGCTCCAGTGACTTTAAGTTCACCATGCATATTTTGAGTTTTATCAGATGGATTTGTAGAGGTTGGAACTACATAGATACCAGCAGTGCCACTATTGTATTTGGCTCCATTAATTACACCTGCATTGATAGCTATCATCAATCGTTTTAACTGTGATGAAACTTCCTCGTTAGTTTCTACTCCAGTCTCTTCATTTGTATATGCCCCTTCCAGTAAATTTTTAGTCTTGGCTATGTCTTTGGTGCGTCTATGTCCCGTGATTCTTTTGTCTGAAGAGCCAGCTAATGGATCTTCGTCATGAATTATATTCTTGAGTTTTGCAGCTACTGCTGCTAACTTTTTCTCCTCTTCTAAACTTTCCTGATTGACACTCAAGACGAGTGTATTATCATCCAAAGCTACAGCAACGTGAACATTGGTTTTGGTTGCAAGAATTCTTCCTATTCGGTCTATCATTCGCTCAAAGCGTGTCAAATTTTTACGTGGAACTGCATGATGATGCCCTTTAGTGGTAGACGCTGGATCTGCAGGTGATTTATAGCTTTGAGATCTACCGTGAGTAGAAGGTGGAACCAAACCATGTTCTTCGTCTTCATTGAGCTGTGCAACGGTTGTCTTAGTTGGTTGATTTTGAGAGAGTAAAAAAGGTTTGGTTATTTGCTTTGTCTGCAAAGCCTTAGCCCCCATAACATCAGCCTCCTTTTCCAAACCTTTGTCATCATTTACATTCACTTTACCTTTCATCTGTAAAGTAGGCTTTACTCGCCCTTGTTTTTGCTGTACCACATGCCAGGCTTCATGAGGCAAATGTTTTTCTTGTCCGGAAGCTAGATGAATATTTTTTCCCTGCGCATAGGCATGAGCATTAAGTTGGGCAGGTTTGTCTGAGTTATAATGTACTTTAACATCATCCATAGAATGACCAGAGAGGTTTTCTATGCCTGATTTTAAATTGTCTGGCAAGCCAGTATTATTGACTTTTTTTTGTAAAACAGAAACGGGACGATTGTCTTGAAGTTCTCTTGCCTTATTTTGAATAACTTTTTCGTCAGAACTATTTGCGGCAGATTGCGTTTTCGTTTTATCAGTTGAATATTCCATAAAAACCAATTTTAATTGCTATTAGTTATTGCTAGATTTAGGTTTTATCTTCTTTTCTTACTTGGTCTGCGCATATAATTTTTTGCAATTTTTTTTCTATGCAGTGCATGATATTTCTTGAAACCTGTTACTCCTATATTTGCTCTGTTTCCTCTTGATGTATTGCATGTTCCGCAAAAAATTCTGCCATTTCTCATGTTATTTTTACCGCCTTTTGATGCAGGTTGTATGTGATCAACGTGAAATTGTCCATCGCCCATTCTCCTTCCTTTAAAGGTAGCATAGTGTATTTTTTTGTGTTGGAATCCACAATTAGTGCAGGTATGAAAGCCTCCATTACTCTTTTTATTTGCCGCTAATTTTTTTTCGCGTTGCTCTTTGGTGAAATTTATCCGTCCCAATTGCACAACATTAGAGTTAAAATTGGCAATCGCCTGATTAGATTTTAACTGTCTAACGGAAATATTGGTATTAGTTAAAGTTGAAGACGAAACACGATTGTCGGCCAACTGAAAAGTGTTGCCAATAGTATTTCTATTAGGAGTAAGACTGTTTGCCGCACCTTGATGATCATTTTCTTTTGGAACTTCACTATAGCGATTCATAATGCTTTCTTTTTATTAAAATTGCGATGAGGAATATAGTCGAATATATAGTTTCTAAGCTATTATGCCAGAACCGCCTGATCCTGAATCAGGATCATAACGAAAATCTTTATAAAAACCTTTATTTTCAGGTTCATCATCTGGTGTGTGGTATCCGTCTTCTTCATCTTCACTTTCGTAACTCACTTTTTTCTTTTTCTCATATTTGTGGCTTTCATTGCATTTTTTGCACAAGGCTCTTAGACGATCAGGATCATTATGATCTTCTCTTATTTCTGAATCAGTTGCACCTTTTGATTTCAAGTCGCGCTCACGTGGCGCCCATGGCGGATAATGGTCTAATGTTAAAGCCCGTAGTTCGTGAGGATTGCCACTTTGGCTTGTGTAGGCAAATCGGGTTAGTTCTAGTTTTTTGCTTCCTTTCTTTTTATAAGCAAGCGGTCTTCTGCAGCCAGGACAAGTATAAATTGCATCAAAATTGCTATTTACATTAGTACGTTCATGGGCAGTATGTTCGATAACGTGATCCCTTGTATCATTAGGAATATGATATCTTTTTTGTTTTTTGGCTTGTGGCGGAACATAATCACCGCTGCCATCGTCGTCACTTTCTGAGTCTTGCCTTTTTCTTTTCTTCTGATTCTTTTTTCCATCACCGCCTTTTAACTGTGTAACCGTGTTAGTGTTATCTGTTAATGTGTTCTCATGCAGTTTTTTCTGTACGATAGAATATTCCCGATTGTCTTTTAATTGAGCAGTGTTATTACTGTGAGTAGCATTCGCAGCAGCAATAGAGGATATATTTTCGGATATTTTTTTGTGTTGTTGCGTCATTTTCTTCTTTTTTGAATTGGATAAACTGCTTATTCTTCCGAGTTTATTTGATCTCTAAACGATGTGACTTTTACAGGACCAATACCACCTAAATAATGGATTGCTGAACAAAAAGGATGATTGTGAATCATAGTTTTTAAGCTCTCAAGGTTTTGATCAAAATAGGGGAGTTTTACTTTTCTTCCTGTAATGAGCTTTATGAGATGATCATTTTCTAAAGGATAAATTTTAAAAAGAGGTTTTCGTGCAGCATAAAAAAGACTTTCGTCATCAGCAATAAAAGAGTTTTCTCCACGGTTTTCTTTTAGTTTTTGAGGATTGGTTTTTAATAAATGAATAATCTTAGCCTCAATTTTACTCACCATTTCATCTACACTTTTTTCGGTAGTTTGTGCAACCAAATAAAGATTTTGGGTCGTAATAAGATATCCGTTTATGAAAAAAAAGATTTTGTCGTCGAAATCATTCAAAGCCATTGCAATGACGGTGTTGACATAATTGGAATCGAAATATTTTTTCCAGTTTCCAATTTTAAGCGTCACTTTATGACGGTGTAATTGTGGCGCAGCAACTGCAACTTTTTTTATGTTTTCATCTTTTTTCATAATGCGTCAATTCATTTGAGTAACCATAAGGGTTTTGTTCTCCTTTTTAAATTCACGTCTAATGCCTTCCAATAAATCCTGCTGACTCACTATAGTTTCATTCTTCTGAATGGCAGCCAAAGCGCAAAATCTCAAAATATTGATAATTGCGGCGCCAGCCAATTCATAGTTTTCTGCAATATTTTCGATATCAATAGCAGGATCAAGTTGACATTTTCCTGAAAAGGCTTTTTCCCATAACAGAATTCTTTCTTCAGCAGTTGGCATCGTAAAATGAATCATCGATTGAAACCTTCTAGAGAAAGCCTCATCCATATTTTCTTTTAAGTTGGATGCCAGAATAACAACTCCAGGGAAATCTTCAATTCGTTGCAGTAAGTATCCCGTTTGCTGATTGGCGTGCCGATCGTTTGAAGAGGAAGCATTGGTTCTTTTTCCGAAAAGCGCATCGGCTTCATCAAAAAATAAAATCCAATCCTTATGTTGTGCGACATCAAATATTTTAGACAGATTCTTTTCGGTTTCACCAATATATTTTGAGACAATCATAGAAAGATCAACTCTATAAACTTCTCTATTTGTACTTTTTCCGAGTAAAGTTGCTGTAAGCGTTTTTCCTGTTCCAGGAGGTCCATAAAAAAGTGTTCGATAGCCAGGTTTTATTTTGTTTTCAAGACCCCATTCTTTCATCAAAGTTTCACCATGATTAAGCCAGGCATTAATTTCCATGACCTGATTCATAACATGTTCTTCGAGAACCAAATCGTCCCAGTTTAAATTGGTCGAAATTTGTTGAGCTGGAAACGAAACACTATGTTCCAATTTAGGCAGAGTGCCCGTTATGAAAAAGTTTAGCCAGCGTTCATTAATCGAAAGAACCTGATTCAGAATAGGAATATTAGATTCTGTACTTTCCAAAACCAAAACCTGTTCTTTGGCAAGAATATTTGATGTGTTTAAAATGTTGAGCAATTCAATTCGTAATTCTGGATTAACAGCCGTAATCAAAAAGGAAAGCGTTTGGCCCGTAGGCAGAAAACCGCTGTGGTTTTTATTAACAACACCACCAAATTCAGTAAAACCTCGATCGTACATAGCATTTTTGCTAAAGAAAATATCTAGAACTTCAGGTTTAATCTGAGGCGCTAGAATCAAAGCAAGACAAAGCCGTTCGTAGAGATTCAAGTTCCATTCGGCTAATTTTTTATAATAAACACTTTTTTCGGTATCTTCATTGGCTTCAGGCAATGGAATATCTTGCCATCGGTTTTCGTGGCCTTCTTGAAGCAGATAACTGCAAATAACCTGATCGATTACCTTTTGCAGCCAATCCATTTCATTATACAAAACCAAAATATTGGAATTAGTTTCCATACGCTCCGAATAGTTTTTCTACATCGTCCAAATTAGCATCAGCCCATTTAAAGTATAACAAAGCCGTATTAGGATTTAACTCATTGCATTGCAGCATATCCAAATAAAAACCTTGTGCATTTTGCATAATCATCTGAGTGTTGTAATCAGTGTCATTATGAAAATTAGAATCAAAAAAAGAATCTGTCCATGCGCTTACATTGTTTTCTCTGGCAATAAAATCACTAATGAAATACGATAGTTTTTCGTCCTGAACGACTAATTTTTTAGCCTTAAAATAAGCGGGTTTTCTTTTGGTTTCTCTATGATAATATTCAATATCTTTTGACTGGATTGTTTTGGTTTTAGAATGTCCAAAAATATCTGTCAGACCAAAGTTTTCTGCTTCACAAGCCAGTTCCAATTCTGCATTTGCTTCCCCAGCTGTAGCGAGAGTAGTGTTTTTGGCTGTTGCACTTTCTGTCACTACGTACAATTCTCTGAAAGAATATAAGGTCTGCGTCAGTTTTATAATTAACTGCTGCTGGATTTCGTTCCAATTGTTAATTTTTACAGATTCTGGTTCTTCGGCTTTAAAAATGAAACTTCCTTTATGGGCGAAAGCCAGTATTTGTTTGCTGAATTCAAAATCGCCTTCAATAGAACCATGCACAAGAGATCGTCCAGAATAAGGTTTTGAAATGCCATCGCTAAAATTCCAATTGGCGTCATTTAATGCAATTACGCCAGTAATATCAGCATCGTGATGCGATATAATGCCATTGCGATAAATATTTCCCAAAAGAATGATTTCGCCATTTTTAATTTGGAAATAATCACCAGGAAAAAGACTTTTATTCAACGGTTTTGTAGGCAGAAATCCTCCTGTCTTTAAATAGAACTGTCTGTAGAAATTCTTGTTGGTATGATTCATAACCTTAAAAAATTAGAATTAAAGTCCACTGAATGCAGGATTGAAACAGTGGACGTTTTAATTTATTTTAAGAAGCATAAGCCGCAGCAGTTGCCGCAGCTAAACTAGATTGAAGCGACTGAAGCTTGATTTGCGCTTTGCTTAAATTGCTTGTTGCAATAACCAATTGTCTTCCAGTTTCGTCATTTGCAGTATTTGCCTTTTCGTAAGCAATCTGAGCATTTTTATACGCATTGTATATTAATCCTCTAATAGAAGAATCAGAAGGGGATGGTGCAGGCAAAGTTGCTTCTAAAGATTTGCTATTTGTTAAAGTAAAATACAATTTAGCAGCCTGTTTAGTCTCCAGAGTGATTGCTTCCTCAGATTCAAGAACAGAAGCTTCTGCTGCCAACGTAGATTTTAAAGCAACAAGCGTAAGAGCAACGGCATTGTTTGCATCTGTGCCTGCGGTGTTGATTCTGGTGATTAAATCATCAGAAATTAACGGATTAAGCGCTTTTTTGCGAATTACAAGATTAGACAGTTTATTAATTATTTCTACAGAATAAATTAATTTGCTAATCAAATCGCTAATCCAAATGCTTACTCTTTTTGAATCCTGAGTTGCAGTTGCCGTTTTTGAAAAGGCATTTTCTGAATTAAGTGCCAAATCGTATGCATTTTGAACAACTTGATCTATTAAGTTTTTATTGCTTAAAGCATGAGAACGATTGCTTTCTGAAACCAATAAATAACCTTGATATCTCGTTGCTTTTTCATTCAGCGAGTTTACAATGGTTTGCTGCTGCTGTACAATTGCAGTTGCATCCACCACTTGATTTTTAATCAAGTCTAGTTCAGCTTTTTTCTTTTCTGTAATTCCGTATCTCTGCAAATTAGGACTTGGTGATAATATAGTTTCCATATAGTTGAGGTGTTAAGTGGTTGATGATTTTGAAATTTCTTTTGTAGAATAAGGTATTGGCGTTGTGTTTTGCCAATCAGAAAGACTGTTGGTGTATTTGGTTTTAGCGTTTTCACTGCCTTTGTAGTAAGACAATACAACCGGAATATAACTTTTGTCCTCAATTAGCGGATTTCCAAAATTATCTGTAGTTGTAGTATCAATATGTACACTAAATTCTTGGCCAGAAGCCGCTTTGTGGTGTTTAGCACTCGTAAAGTTTCCAGCAGGAATGTTTTCTGCTAAATTTAAATTGAAGTAAAAAGCATTGCTGTTTTTAACTGGTTTAGGAGATTTCTCTTTAACCTCTTTCAGTTTAGCATTCAAATCTGTCAATTGGCTTTTTGCAATGCGTAATTTCTCTTTAGCATCGGCCAAAGCACTTTTCAGACTAAGGCTCTTTTGCTTATCCTGATCCGTTTCTTTATCTTTTTTAGCTCCGTCGGCATTAGCTTGACTAGCAGAATTGTTTAAAATTTCTATTTCTTCATTAAGAGATTTAATTTCTGCGTCTACAGCTTTAATTTCTTCTTCTAACTCCATTGTTTCAATTTTGTACTCTAGAGTTTCCAAATCTTCGTTTGTAGCAATATCATCAGGATAAGGCAAGAAGAAACATCTGTAATCAATTTCATTTGCTTTTAAAACGTCTTCTTTATCTACACTAAAAGTGATTTTAGACAAATCTTCAGATGCTTGCTCTCTAGAATTTGCTATATTCTTGGCCGTTTTTAAGGTATAAGTCAATGCAAACGTCTCAGAAGGAGCAGACAAATATTCATCAAACGTATTGATTTCTTTTTTGTAGTTTTCTGTAAAGATGATTAAAAGAAAGGCTACATAATTTTCGCCAAGCACAAGAGGATCATTGTCAGAATCTCTAAGTTCTTTGTAGACTATAGATGATTTATATTTTCCTTTGGCATCTGGATTCTGAGAAGCAGGAATACTTTTGCATTGAGCTGGATTGCCCACTAATAATTCTGCATTCGAAGCACTAAAAAATGATTTCTTGCTGTCTTTTACCATAATGATGTTATAGCTTAAAACAGGATTTGCCAATCCTTTGTTTTGTGTTTCTGAATCTCTGTCTTCTGGCGAAAAAGGACTTCTGTAAGCATCAAAATATACGCTAAAAGTGCCCGCTGCAGGATCAAACTGCTTTGGTACTTCTACAACCAAACTTTGGTTAAATAATGCATTGTTATAGTTATATGCTTTTTTAGAAGCATCATATTCTACTTCACTACACTTTATAGCACCTTCTGCAGCTCTTGTGGCAATACTTGCTTTAGCTTTTGTATCGTTATCTGCTGTTAGTACAGCAGTAGTTGCTGTTAAATCAGCAGTGGTTACCTGCAATAAATTATTGACAGAGGTATTCGTTAACTTAGCGCCGTCAGCAACTGTTGAGGTTGAAACTTCAGAAATCGAAGCTGTGGCTTCCATCGCAAATTGCGAAGTCTGTTCGGCAATATAAGCCGTTTTGTTAATCAGATTGTAAGCCTCAAGAGCCTGCTGGTAAATTTGAGTTCCATAATCTGCAGCATTGATAATGCTATAAATGCTTCCGATATCACTTGCCAGACGCACAATAGAATTTGACGCAATTTGAATGTTAGAGGCACAAACCGCCATATTGCTAACGGCTTGTGTGACATACGTTTTTTGCTGATTTGCAGATAATAATAAGTTGTCTGCCATGTTCTTATTCTTAACAACTACATTATTTATATGTTGCTGTTCTTTGTACATTTTGGTTGTTGCATCGAGTTTTTCCTGCGCAACAATTTCAGCTCCCTCGGCATAATAAAGAGTAAACATTGAAGTGCTCAATTGTGAACTCAATTGTTTTTTGGTCATCTCCTGACTTTCTAATGATGACAATACACTAGAATGCAGATTTTCATTGTAACTGTTCATAATAGTTTTTTTAGTTGATTAATTTATATTTCAAGATCGTATTCAATGGTTTTTGTTATTCAATAGATTACCTTTCGACTTCGTTCGGGATGACCTATTGTTTAATAAGGCCAAATGACATGTAAAGGCTTATCCATCCAATGGTATTTCATAATAGAAAAAGCAAAAGGAGATCTGTTGATCAAAATATCATAAGCCCTTTTCTCTACAGTAAGTTCCCATCTGTCTTCCAATTCTACCAGAATTCCGTCGCGTACAAGCCAGTTTCCTCTAAAGCCATCTATGGAAGAATCTCCAATATCTGGCCAATGCGAAATAGCTGCTTGTATTAACCCGTTTATTAATTGCTTTTCCTGATCTGATATTTCTAAAAAATCGGGTACTGTGTCTGTCAATGGTAAACAGCACAAAACTTTGTTCAACGGCAGATAAACCTCTTCAGTTTCCTGCATTCCCGTAATAACGTACTGTAAATACTGCACAGCTCTAACCTGATGTTCGTTGCTTATAAATTTATTCTCTGATGTAAGATTCAATCGAGCAAATAGCATTGCGATATAATCGTTCAAGAGCACAATTCCTGCGTTTCTAACCGCAACACCTTGTTTGAGGTTAGTTTTTGGTTTTTCTTTAATTTTATTTGATTCCATTTTTGATAGTATTTCGGTTTGTTTTAAGATTGGCGAAGTTTGTTTTTCTGTTCGAAGAATTTCTTTAAAACCAAGCTGTAAAGCAGGTGGAAATTGATAGATATATTTTTCCATGTCTGCCAAAAAGTTTTTCTTAGAAATTCCTTTTTTAGTCACCACTTCCCAGATTAGTTCATTCCATATTCTATCAATCGCGATAAGCCTCCAATTGTCATTGACAACAGCTTTTAAAAGTTTTCGAAGCAAAAGATGCTGCATTTCTTTAGAAGCCAAACCTTTCATTGCTACAGATCCCAAAACCTGATTGAACTTTTCTAGAATTCTCAAATACGATTCTCTGTTTTTATCCAATTGGCTTACGGCATTGCACAAATTATGAAAGCTGATATTGCGGCAAAGCCAATCCATCTGGGTTTCGGGAATAATTTCTTTTTTCATTATTCTAAAGAAAATCTGAGGTTCTTTTACCATAATGACATTCAGAATATCTTTGATTTCTATTGTTTTAGAAATGCTGAAATCAGTAGAAATCTGACGTTCGATAATAATGGAAGAAATCCATTTGTATTTTTCTTTTTCTGATAATACTTGAATCTCAAAAAATAGGTCTGAGCTGATAGATTCTGAAATTCCACTAGAAAAAGTATAACTTGAAATCATTTCGCTTTCAAAAAAATGTTCTAATTCTGTTACGGAGTTTGCAGATTCAATAGATTTTGTTTCGTTTTGAAACTGTATTTTTTCCTTTGCAACAGTTCTTTTCAAATATAATTTCAGCTCTTTCTGAAGCAGTTTTTCAAATAAGATTTCATTGCCTTTATAAGCTGAATATTTTAAAATCGTGTTCCAGAAAAGTTCGTTTAATTCCCAAGTAATTTTAGTTTTTGAAGCCGATTTTACGCTATTAATAATGACAGCAGATGTCTTCTGAATCCAGTTCTTTTTCAGCGCAACACCATTTGTCAAGAAATAATGCAATAGATTTTCGCTTTCCTTTCTGTCTTGTTTTCGCAGTTCTATAAAACCCGAATCATTAAAATTGGAAGTCAGTAATTGCGCTAATTCTTGCTGATCTTGTTGCGATGTATTCTGAATGAGCAATGCAAGCGCAACGGTATCGATTGAACTTGTATTTCTTAATTGGTTCAAAAATGTCTTTTTGATGGCAATTCCAAAAGATTTAATTCGTTTGGACTGAATCAGTTTTGTGATAAACTGAAAATAATCGTTGCGTCTTGTGTCGGTTACTTTTTTGGATAATTGCACGATAATAGTTTCCAGAAACAAAGAGAAATTATGTTCGGGATGAAACAGTATTTCCTGCATTCCGAGAAGTAATAAATTATCCGTCATCAATTCTTCTGGAAAATCATATTTATCCTTTTCGTTCAGAATTTCATAAACAACCTGAATGGTCTGTACGAGTTTTGTCTTTTTATAATTGGCAGTTTTTACCAATAATTGCAGCATTTCACGATTAAGGACCAACGGAAGTATTTTCTTTAAAACTTCTTTATTTCCGTATGAAAGCATTACCTCAAAAGCCATTTTAGGATGCAATAAAATGGTTCTCGTAAGTGATCTTTGCAAATCAATAAAAAAGACACTTTTGGTGCTGTTTTTCTGTAATTCCAGTTCTAATTTGGCAACAAGATTCTTAAAATGAACAGCTGGATAATTAGAATTATTACGGTTTATTTCCTTGCAGTAAATCGCATTAAGATTGGTATAAATGGTTGCCGAATTATTGTTTTTTACCGCCGCAGGAATTTTAGCATTGGTAAACATCGCCAATAAATGTTCGTGGCTCAGATTATTTTTTCTACCTAATTCCTTAATGCAGAAAAGCAGAAACGCACTATTGTCAGCATTTTTATTTTTAATTAAAAAAAGCATTCCAATTTCCCATAAAGCCTTACTGTTTGTTTTGAGTTTAAAGGTTTGGCTCAGTTTATTCAAATACGTTATCGATTCCATTTGAAGTTGCGATGGAGTAGTGTCTAATCTTGAAAAAAGTACTTTTATAGAAGTTTCGTTTAAATCATGAAGCAATGAAGTAAGCAGATTTTCTTCTTTAAAAATGGGCTGAATAAGGGCATTAAATTTGGTTTTGTTTTCAGTGCTTAATGCCACAATCAATTCGTTCAAATTGTCTTTGTCTATCTTAAATTTTCGGCTGTTTTTATTTTGAAGTAATTGTTTAAGTAAACTCCAATAATTAATATTATAATCAGGTAAATGATTTTCTATTTTTTGTGTTTCATATTCCTGAGTCAGTATTTTTAGGCAAGCAATAAAATTGTTATTCTGAGAAGTTTTATCAGAGAGTTTTACAATCGTATTTTCGATCAAAACAATAAGTTCTGCATAAGCAATATTGTAATGATTTGCCATTTGCAGAATACTGCTTTTCATGAAAGCGAGTTTATTAAACAGTGTCCCGCGTTCCAGCAGTAAAAAGTTAAGAATAAAGAACCAAAGATTCTTTTTAAAACTGATTGTACTTGTCTGGATAATAGTTTCCTTAACCTGAATGTTCACCATAATGGAGCTAAACTCAATTATCGAACTACTATTATTAGGTTCAAGCGCCGCAATTATTTTGGTTATATTTTTTTCGTCAAACTGCCATGCAATTCGTTTTCTAACTTCCTCATGCGTCATTCCCGTTTCTTTAATAATGGCAATAACCTCAGCAAGATTATTCTGAAGCAATTCTGCCATAATTTGGTTTACAGAACCTTCTTTGTTCTGATAATTCCATGGGAGATAACCTTCTAACAAAAAGACCATCAGATTTTCCAGAATCGATTTTTCTTTATTATAAACTGCGATTCCGTTTTGCTTCTGACTATTTTGATACAGAATTAATTCGGCTATTTTTTCTCTTAATAAATTGCGTATTTTTCGACTTAAGTCAAATTCGAGATCGCCATAATCGCAAGAGCCAAGATCAAGTTCCAACGATTCAATTCGCCAGCTTTGTTCCTGCGGACATAATTCATTAAAAATAGCAGCGACTTCTCTAGGAAGCGAGATTTTGCTCCAGGCACTCAAACGTTCTTGAAGTCTGTAGCTTTCTTTTTTCTGGTCAAAAGTTGTCTACCACTTTAGACTCGATACAATATGGCTATTTATTTCTTCCATTTTTCCTTCCTAAAATTGAGGTTAAACTATTGATCAAATTCACTGAAGAAATCTCTGGATTTGCTATTTCTAAATTATTTTCCTGTTTATTGAATAAATCCTGAGTGTTTTTAAAACGCAAGCTGTCATGCCAATTGCTGTAATTTGGTATTAGAGTTTCCAATTCTTGAAGACTTACAAACAGACATTCCCATTTTATGTTTGTTGGAAGGCATATTGAAAGAAACAGTTTTAAACGTTTTTTGAACGCAGTAGTCTGTAATTCTGGAATAAAATCTGGAAATATTAAAATTGCATTTTTCTTAAAAAGTTCATCATTGATTGTGATTCCGTTTCCAGAAGAAACGGTAATACGAAATGCATAATCAGATGATTTACTTTTTGTATAATCAGGAGTTATTACAGATTGAGAATCGCTAGAAACCAAAAGATATTTCTCCGAAGCAAATTCCAAATAACCGTTTTGAAATTGAGTATCCAAAACAGTTTGGTTCAGACTATTTAGAATATAATTTAAATTATTTACTGATTGAAAATCAATATTCTGAATTATGTAATTTAAACTATCACTTTGCTTTACGATTTGTATGTTATATTTTAATTGATTTAAAAGAATAGAGGTTTCAATAAAGATGCTGCCTTTTCTTTTTTCTTTAAACCAATATACTTTTTGTATAGTTTTATTAGCGTTCAATTGGTCTTCTATAGAATGTTGTGAAGCTTCAAATTGAGCCGTAATAAAATTGTTATATATATTTTTTAATCCGAAAAGGAGATTCAGTTTTAATTCAAATCCCGAAAAATTGCTGAAATCGGTTTTGCTTAATTTTTCTTTTTTATTGAGATGTTCTGATTTAAAAATAAAATCAGACGTGTTTTCATTGATGTAATCGTAATGATCGTTTTTAATATTGAGATTATGAGTCGGAGTTATTTTTGAAGCCGTCAGAAAATTGCAGGCTTTTATTCTGTTGTACGTTAATAAATCAAGGTTTTGAAGATATAGACTCTTCAAAATGATTTGATCTTTTTTCTTATTTCCCGTATAAATTGTACCAGCAATTATGGCATCAATAACTTTAGGCGATTCGCCATGTCTGGCAAGCAAATGATCTAAAATTGTATTTCTTCTTTCAAAATTGACATCTTCTTCCTCCATGATTTTCATCATTCCAAAGATGTAAGCATTGTAAGGATCTTGCTGATATTCTAACCAGCTTTTTTCTTTTAGTTCCTTTTTAGTTTCGTCGCCATAAGTGTATTCAAACACATTATTGTTTTTTAATAAAGGCTTGATATGAGGAACGTTGTACAGTGACTGATAAAAATAGCTTGGAGAAAACATTTTGTATGGAACAGGATATTCTAAATGTTTTTTCTCATACTTGTCTTTTAGCGCATAAAAAGCATTTTTGTCTGAAGGCGAACCGCATACAGAATTGGTAAAAGAAAATAGTTTTGAAACATTGGCCAGTTGCGAAAACTGATTGGCCAGAACCTGATCAAATAAGGTTAAATAGCCTTTTAGCTGACGTGATTGCGCGACTTGTATGGGAGCAGAATCGTCTTCAATTTTATCGTCGCCAATGCCATATTGCTGCGGAAATGTATTTTGGATAGAATAATAGCTGTTAATGTCTCTGAAACTGCTTTTTGGTAATTTTATCGCAGGTTTGTTATTTAAACTTATCGCTGTTTCTTGATATTTACTGAGATTAATTTGCAACGGACTTAAAGCATCAGTCTGAACTTCTTTTCCGTTGCTGATTAATAATAGTTTTCTCTCTCTATAAGAAGCCAGAATATCTATCACTATTATTTGACTGACAGTTGATTGTAATGCTTGAACATGATTATTGTTCTGATAAAGCTGAACTCCTGAGACTGAAATAATACCGGCTACAGACTCAATTACTGGAATTAGATCGATAGTTTTGAGAGTATCTTTTTTATCTACTATTGATTCACTTAAAATCCAGCCATTTTTAAGATAAGGACCATCATATATTTCGGCAGCATTATATCCATCTTCTTTTAGAGCATCATAATTTACCTGAGTTATTTTCGGAAAAATATAAGTGCGAATTTTGTCTTGCAGTTCTAATAAAATGGCTTGTTCGTCTGCGTCTTTTTCAATTTCAATTTTTCCGCCAATCAAGCAGTTTTGTGGCTGCAGATCAATTGGCATATTAAAAAGTTCGCCAATATTTCGGCTTTGGTTAAGGTAATAAAATGACGATTTACAAATAGTATCTCGCTGAATGCTATCGGTAATATCGGGATTTATATAAAGATATACTTGATATACTCTGCTAAATGGTGGAAGATTGTCATTGTAAGTTACTATTTCGGTATTATAAACTTCTTCGATCCCGTCAATGATGTATTTTTTGTAATCATCAATTGTATAGGGCGAAGTGGTTAAGATTTTATAAGGAAGATAGAACTGATTTTCTATTTCCATTTTCCCTGTAGAATCGGTCAAAATATCAGGAATAGAAAAATCGGTGCAATAACCTAGTTCTGTAAGCGCATAACAAACCTGATCCAAAATGGTCATTCCAGGATCGCTCGGATTAAAGTTGGTCCATTCTGTACCAATATGATTTTGGATATAATCAATAGCTTCGTCTTTCAGAAAATTGAAATCCTGATGCGGCGGAAGTTGTGTTTTTGTTATTTGATTATTAGTATCCATTATATCAGATTTGAAATATTATGATTGGGAGCAGAAACTAAAAGCGTTGCTTGTCCGTATGGCATTAAAGTTTTTTTTTCACTTTTTAATGCGGTTTGCACTCCTGTAACGGGATTGATGTAATAGCTTGAAAAGGATACATCTTCGACAGAAAGGACTCCTTCAATATTTTGAACGAATGTGCTCACTTTGGCATCAACAAGCGGTTTGTCGATTTCGATTTCAGAGGGGCAATTGGAAATCCATGGCGATAAGTACTTCTTTAAAGCTAGATTAACATTTTTGTTTACCAACGTTTTTTGATAGTTTGGATCGACTATAATGGAGATATTGATGCAAATATATTCCAAGTTAAAATTGGAAACGTTCAGATTTATGAACGGCGACGAATTAGCGTTTAAATATTGTTTTACCTGAATCTCAAGTGCATTTGTTACCAAAGGAATAAAAGCGTTTGAATCGTTATCTGACGCTATTTTTTTGACTAAATAAACATTAGTGCTGTTGTCGCTTTTTTTAGTAACTACTTTTGAATAATATACGGCATCAAATTTTTCGGCAATCAGCGTATAATAATCGGTTAGCGTGCTGGCTCTGTTTTTGGTTTTAATGCTATTGCTTACTCTTTTGTTTCTATGGTTTTGTCTTCGGCAGCTTTTCCTCCAAAAGAAGCAAATGGCTGTATGACGGTGCCTATTTCTGGAATCTTATTTTCTGGTTTTGTGATTGCATTAGCCTCTATCTGCGGACTTTGTGTATCGGTCAGAAATGAAGTTCCTGTTCGTTGTGCACTAAAACCGTTGGTTTGCATAAAAGTAGTTTTAGAAAACGAAGAAAGATTGCCAGTAGCCGCAATAGAAATCCAGTTTTTGGTTCCAGGCATTATCGTGCTGTTATTATTGCAATCTGCGGGAATAGGAATTTCTATAATTCCAGAACATCTAAATTGGCTGGTTTGATCAGATAAAGGCTGAATGTTTTTCCATCCTGAATCGCTTAAATAGTAATACATTATGTCATTCTGATTGGTAAGCGCGGTAGAATTTCTGGCCAACTCAAAATAGAGGTTCAAAGTGCTGTCGCAAATCAGATTATCTAGTTCGATAAATAAAGCGCCGTCATAATTAAAAGAAGGATAAAGCGGAAAACCTTTTGCGGCATCGTTTTCAGAACTTCCAATGATTTGGGTATTAAATGTATTGGTTTTGGTTTGGTCAGCTGTTTCACTATCAAATACGGTATAGTTTGAAAAAGGAGCATAGATAAAATACTGCAACGGATAATCGCCAGCTGTGCCATCAAGTTTGTAGGTTACGCTAGCATTATAAATGGCAGAAAAGGTTTGTATTTTGGGTGCAAAAGGTACATTGGCGGCGGTAATAAAATCTGTCACTTCTTTGTCTTTAGCCATGGCAAGTTTATTGCCATTTTGTAAAGCAATACTAGCCACAACATTTGCATACAATTCTGAGCCAAAGCCGTATTCGGGACTTGATAAAGTCATTTTTATAAATCCCGAAGAACTTTCTTCAGTAAACTTTAAAGTTTCTTTTTGAATGTTTGGATCGGGCTGCAAAAGCTTGACGCCATTTTGCGCAGCATTAGATTTTGGATCGGGTTTAGAATATACATAATAACTGCTGGAGGTGTTTAGAGTATTATTGATAGCATTTATTGGCTCAGGATCAAATAAATAAACAGATTTAGGGATTTCGTCAATAGGAATAAAAAAATTGTCAATATCACTGCTTTCAATTTTGGTCATTTTCAGGCCTTGCCATGATTTGTTTTGAATAATATTAAAATCAACAGTAAAACTGGTGTTTGTGAATTCGCTTGGAAAAACAACATCCTCCTCTGGTTTAGATAATATATTTCTAATTGTTCTTCTAAGTCCTGCTTTTGGAGTTGTTTTAGTTGGATGCAGATATTCATTATATTGCTGATAATATACTTCAAAATCAGCTGGCCTTTTATCCCAATCTATTTCTACAATAAAACTGTCCAAAGGTTTGCTCAAGATTTCATTATTTCCAATAATAAAATTGGCATTTACCAGCGGAATTGGTCCAAAAGGAGTGTAGGGATTTTTTGTGCTTAATTCACCAAAATCATTATACAATTGAAAGGTTTTTACACCCGTTACTTTTAAAGCAATAGTTATCGAAGTAATTTTAGGAGGCTCTTGCGGATTTGGAACATTCTGAAACAAAATCTTCATCATTGGCCAATCGCTTTTCAATCCGTCAGGATTAACCAAAAAAGGTTCGATTGAAGCTACTGTCTCGTCAAGAACTATCTTTATCGTAAAAACAGTATTTTGTTTTGTAGCGTCTGCTGTAAAATCTGCAGGAGCCAAATTCAGTTTTAGCCATTCTTTTTGTGTGCTCAAAAAATAACTGGCCTCTTGCAGTATTTTTATATCTATTGGAGAATCAAATTCTAATGTCAGATTTACTGTTCTTTCTCCTTCACGTAATAATAACATTGGTGAAGCAAACCCAATTCCGATTAAAGAAGGACTTAGAGAAAGATCATCTGAACCGAAAGTTTCCCAACTGATTGCTTTATTTTCTGCGTCTAATTGAATTTCTGTTGGCTTATCAACAGTTTGTAAATTATAAGAGGCATTGTTTTTATCTTGATAAGAAAGCTTATGCACGCTTGCAATTGCAGCAGGATTTAGGTTTACATTTTTTTGAGAAGCAAACAGAATAGGATTCTTTTGCGCATCGACTCCAGCATTAAACAAAGTTCCGGCTGGCAAAGTAAATACAGATGTTGGCTTTGTGAGTGTGGCGCACAAAAACGTGTGATCGGCAACTGCAGGGAGTTTAGTCTGTTTTAGAATATCTCTATAATAAAAATCAAGATGTTTTTCAGAAAGACCATTCATGCGATCTTGCTGTACTTTTAAAATATTTACAAAAGAGCGCAAAAGAACGGTGTCTGGAAAATGTCCTTTTTTAAGATTTAATTTCTTGAATTCTTTTCCCGCATGATGAATTATGGTTTCTAAAAACTGAAATAGTTTATCTCCAATTTTTATTAGAATATCCAGACTAAATGCCGTTATTGAACTTGTTTCTTGCAAAACGGAATGTTCTGTTTCAAATCCGAAAACTTGCCAAAAAGGAGTCTTGTCTTTATTGATATACCAAATGCTTTTGTCAAAAGAGTTAAAATCTTGCAGAGGCGCCGAGGCAATAGACAAACCATCAATAGCTAATTTGTTTAAATATTCTCTAAAAGACTGAATTGCCCAGAAATCAATGCTTAATCTTGTTTTAACTTCTTGTAGAATATAAGTTTTAAGATCATAGATGTCACTATTTCTTAGCATATAATGCGTCCAGCGTTCTATAATTTTATAAATGGCTGTAATACGGTCAAAAAGATTGTTTAAAGCATTTGAATGCGGAATTCCGCCGTTTTCGTTTTGTACTAATCTTTGAATTTCGGTACAGCTATTTTTATAATCTGAATGCAGTTTTTTGTAATTTGTTTTTGAAATCGAAGCCATCAGAAAAACAGGATCTTTTAGTAAAAACGGACTCCAATTGCCATGAATGGTATTGCTGTCATTATAGAAATTGATCAATTTGCTGAATTCTGTCAAAAAGTACAGCCAGTCTTGCTCGGTTCTTCCGTCTATTAAATGCGGACTTGGAACGAGTGCTTCGTTGAGAGAATTTATAGCGCTATTTTGATCAATTAAAATCATTTTTTCTTGTCTAAGTTTGTTCCTTCTTTTACATAAAATGGGAACACATAGTTGTGTCTTGTATTGGTTTTTGAATAGATGTAGCTAATCAGTATTTCTATTTTTCCGTTTGCAACATCAGTCGATGCAACTTTTACATCTTGTACTAATATTCTTGGCTCGTAACGCAGTAGGGAAAACTTGATAGCTTCAATAATTTCACCTTTAAGCGTGCTGTCAATTTTTCTAAACATAAACTGCTGTATTCCAGAACCAAATTCAGACTCAAGAGTGCGTTCGCCTTTTCGGGTGTTTAGAATAACATGAATAGATTCGTTAATGTTGGTTTCATTAGCAGACAAATTCAGCTGATAGTTATCTGCAGAGAAAGACACGGGAAATGCCCATCCCGAACCTAAAAAGGCAGTTTCATTATGTTCCAAATTATCCACCGATCATCACATTAAATGCTCCTAGCATAATTGAGCCTCCGTGGGCTGTTGTATCTCCCATTCTTGCGGCTGGCATACCGCAAATCATAACTGTCGCAGATCCTTTTATAATAGAATCTGGTGGTCCTACACAAACCAGTGTATCGCCAACTTTGGCTGCTGGTAATCCGCCGATTAAAACAGTTGGAGCACATGGTCCTACTATTGGTCCGCCTACATGCGGAACTGGTGGCACTCCCGGAGTAACCATAGGACATTGATGAAAGTCTGTAAGTCTTGCTGCTGGTGGCATAAGTTTGTTGTTTATGGTTTATGGTTTATGGTTTGTTGTTTATTGTTTATGGTTTGTTGTTTCTGGTTTTTGTTCATAGCTTTTTAGTCATAATTGGGCATTAACTATAAACTATAAACCATCAACCACAAACTGATTAATTAATCATTACCATCGCGCCTTTCAAGGTCAATTGCATTCCTCCAGAGACTTGTGCCATTTGTCCGCCTTGAGCGCTGTATTGCATATCTGCGTTTTCTTTGATGTTG
>Ga0099824_1003038_pt1 | contig 24524 bp, 20 predicted proteins | sample SiratrowhiteBW_FD_76837 | JGI IMG/M metagenome (GOLD analysis project Ga0099824, IMG submission 76837) | Root nodule microbial communities of legume samples collected from California, USA - Siratro white BW | ecosystem: Host-associated > Plants > Roots > Nodule | place: USA: California...
AATATTATTACTATTATTATCAATATCATTAATAATAATATTCTTCTTCTTATAATTATTATTGTTAATAATATTATTTTTTGATATTATATTTATTATTATAATTAATATTAGTATTAATATTATGATTAAGATTATTAATATTATGATGAATGTGATTATTATTATTAATATTAATAATAATATTATTATTATTTAATATTAGTATTATTATACTTACTAATATTTATAATAATAATAATAATAATAATAATAATAATAATAATAAGTCATAAAAAGAATAATAATAATAATAATGAGTATATGATTCAAAGTTGATGTTGGTGCTGTGTTATTATGAGTTGTGTATGTATATCTGAAGGGTCTGAGCTCGAATCCTTCTCACAACACTTTATTAATAATAATGAATATTTTGTCCATTACATACAAATTTTCTTCATTTAGTTGTTAGGTGTTCGTAATCCTATTACTTAGGATCAACCACGAATGACTTGAGTATATGTTCTTTTGATAGTGGCAATTAGCTTGGAATGGTAACTCTTTGTCTTTATATTCCTCATTGCAAAATATATTGAAATTGGATAATCTTTGTAACTAGATTCTCACCAAGTTACCTGACACACCTAAATGGTCTTTGGATGACTTTATTTCTCAATTCTCATAATTCTTCTAAGTGGTCATGGTTGATTTGGGTGAATTTCATACCTCTTACTAAAACTCTTGTTCTCTGAAAGCTTTTACATAATAAAATTTCTTCGTAAAAACATATTCGATCTAGAGGTATTTTGATGCGCTTTATGTGTTCTTTATGTAGGCAGTAGAAGGAGAGTTCTTTACATATTTGTTTTGAATGCAACCCTGCTCTTAAAATTTGGATGACTTCAACAATCTTTTCTATGTTTGACTTTCTCTTCTCCTAATGTATTTTGTAGTTTCTCAAAACTCTAAGTAGTTAGTCCTCCTGTGAAGGATATTTGTCTTATTGTTGTTATTTATATTCTTTGAATGTTTCAAGAATGAGAAATCATACTAAGTTTGATAGAACATTAATGTGGATATGGCAATACACATTTTTCAATGGTACATCAAATTATTAGGTAATTATTCTAAAAAAATATGAATAATAATATTGTTGACTTTTCTACTTATAAGTTTTCTGATATTCAAACAAGGCCTCATAAAAAAGTAGGTCTTTTCAAATAATTTGGAAGATGACTGATATGGGATGGGTTAAAATTGACACCGTTGGGGCTGGTTGAGATTGTCCAGTAATACTACTTGTGGTGAACTTTTTAGAGGAAGTCGTAGTGAATAAACTAGTAATTTTTCTTCTTATCTTTGTGTTAAAAAAAAATTCTATATGAAGCTTATGAGCATTATTTTTGCTATTGAGATCTAATGGGCTTATGGTTATAGGCGTGTTGGTTAGAATGTGATTCCTCGTTGGTTTGTCAAGCTTTTTCTTTTTCTCAATCTCTCCTTTAAACTTTTAAAGATGGATGGAGAAACTGTATTAAAAGTTGTGATAATATAAAGTTTAAGATACCTCATACTCATATTTATTGTGAAAACAATCACCCTGTTAACAAACTTTCTAATTATGAGATTGATAATAGACTAGATTTTAACTAACAACCTTTCTAATTATAAGATTGATAATAGACTAGATTTTAACTAGTTTAATATTCTTAGTTTAGAAATTTTTAAATAGGCATCAACTCACTAATTAGTGTTTTGTTTATTTATTTTCTAAGGATGAGCAGGAGTTTGATATTCTACCTTCTCACATTAGTTTAGAGTTTCTTTTTTTTTTTTCACAATAAATTTCAACTCTCTAATTATTGTTTTGTTTAATTCTGATTTGTAAAGTGTTTTTTTTTATGATTCTAAGCATGCGTTTTAAGTTCTACCTTCTCTTAATAGTTTAAAGTTTTTCGTGTTAGGTATTAATATATTTGTGGGTAAGGGTTGATGACTGGTTGCGATAAAATGAGAAAACAAATCACGCATCTCTACACGAACCCACCAAATGCTTGTTCTTTTTTTTAGGTGTGTTTTGTAGGTTGAGTATAAATTTAATTTGATCCCCACAATTTTATATTATTTGTGTTTCTTTTCTATATGTAATTTATAGTAATATATGAAAAAGAATTCAATTAATAACATTACTTTTTATAATTTGCTCCATTGATACCCAAAATTTTAAAGACTAATTTGGGGAACATATTATTGAGAAAATAAATAATGCTATTAAAAAAAAAAGGAATTGGTTACCTTTTAGAGGTTATTTTTCCCTTTATTGCTTTAGTTTTATTGTCTCGTACATATGATTAAAAATGATTACAATGAAGACGATGTATTGAGATATAACTTAAAACCAAACTCGTTTTCCTTTCTTTCTTTTTATGCCAAAGTATAGTATTCGATGAGCAGCTCTGGCAACTTCTTCTTTGTTGTCGAAAAATGGATAATCTTGATGATGATTCATCCTTAAAAGGCATTGAGATTGACATGGATTGAGACAATGTGGCATGAAGAAGGCAACTTCTAAACAAAGCCCAACATTTTTTTTCTACCAATTTATGTTGTCCACATCGCCTTTCTCCCAAATATAAAAACCCTCTTTCTGTATGCGTGCTTACCGCACCTCCCAAAACTCAAAAGTTATATACTTAGGTATAAATGAATTTTGGACTTTGAAATTTCTATTAATAATATATTATAATTATTATTATTGTTATTTAGAAGGGGGCGTGGCAAAGTATATTATATATGCCCATACATACCCTATTTTTTAGCACCCTTTCTCTCTCCCATTCCTATTGCGACTCTCTTCTCTCTCCTCTCTCTTCGCCTTTCTCTTTCTCTCTCTTTCAGATTTCTGTCTCTCTCATCTTTCTCTCTCCGGAAGGGCAAACCCTAAAGACCGTTTGCACCCACCAAGTAAGTTTTCTCTCTCCTATCTCCTCTTTCTCTCTCTTTCTCTCTTTCTTTCCGCTTTCTCTCTCTCCCTCTCTTTCCTTAAAAATTTGAATATGGGTCCTCCTTCTACCGTTCAGCTTCTGCCTCAATATAAATAATTTGTTGTGTGAATTTGTTTTTCTTCGCCATTATTACAACCCAGATCTATTCCTAAATTTTGGAACCCTAAAATGGGAATTGGGGATCTGCACGATGCGCTCCTCTTTTGTGTGTGTTCTCTGTGGTTTATGGAGAAATGTAGAAATAGTAATGGCGTTCGGATCTGGGGTTTTCGTTCTGCGGCGATTAGATCGAGCAAGTTCCGATTTTTTTAACAGGGAACCGGTAAATCTGGATTTGTTTGGGCTGATTTGAGTTTGGGGTTGGTAATCTCGGACGCTTTTATTCTTTTGCTGAATTTGGGATTTTGGGTTGCTGGTATTCTATTTTTGTCTTTTGAATGAAATTGCATGCGTTTGGAGTGGTTGATTATGCTTTTAGTTCACGGTATGTTGACTTGTTTTGAGATTTTAATGATGGGCATTGAGAGAAGAAGCAAGAGGCATGTTTTGAAACTTTATGATCCTGTGTTTCCTGTTGTGTGTAGTTGTCATGGATGATGATGTGTTGAACATGCCCAATTGGGGTTACTATGAGCCCTTCAGAGGGGGTCATCTTGGCCTGCAGCTCATGCCTGGTATGAACGATCGAGACACAAAGCCATATTTGCCTGCTCGTGATCCAGCTGTGTTGATGGGTGCTAATGGAACTTTTCACCCTCGAGATTGCGTTGTTTCCGAAGCACCAATGCAGTTGAACTATGTCAGAGATAACTGGACAAGCCAAAGGGATAGGTATTTCAACATGCAGCAGCCCACAAATCCTAATTATGCTGTTCTTCCAGAAACATCAGTAGCTCCCAACTTGCAAATTATACAACCACCCGATACATCGAGAGATGAGAAAGTGGATAGAATTGAAGAGTTAGTTGTGAAAAAGGAAGGTGGTCAGTCGAAGAAAAGGCAGACTAAGGGTGCTCTGTCGACTCCAAAAGCTAAGAAACCTAGGAAGCCGAAGGATAATGGCAATGTTCCAGTACAACGTGTGAAGCCCCCTAAGAAGACTATGGAGCTTGTAATTAATGGAATTGATATGGACATTTCTGGTCTCCCCATTCCAGTTTGTTCGTGCACCGGGAGTCCTCAGCAGTGTTATCGTTGGGGTTGTGGAGGTTGGCAATCGGCTTGTTGCACCACAAATGTGTCGATATATCCTTTGCCAATGAGCATGAAAAGGCGTGGTGCTAGGATAGCTGGGAGGAAAATGAGCCAAGGTGCTTTTAAAAAGGTTTTAGAGAAACTTGCGGCTGAAGGTTATAATTTTGCTAACCCTATTGATCTGAAGACTCATTGGGCTAGACATGGCACCAACAAGTTTGTTACTATCAGGTAGATAGGTGCTGCCGAGGGCCTGAGACACATGACAGTTGGTCTGTTTCACCTGTATATACACCTGTGTGGTGTTTCACACAGATGTTGAGTTATTTGTTATCCAAGAATTTTCTGTTGTGGTACTTCTACCTAAAATTTGGATATTCCAGTTCTTTTGTTCTTTTTCCCTCTTCAGCTTTTATGTGATAAGGGACAACCATCTTATATGGCATCAACATTTATGTAGATGAGTTATAACTAGATAGACTAGTTTTGGATAATTCTCATTCACCTTTTAATTTAAATTTGTCAAGATTTTACAATGCTTTGAATTGACTTTTCTCATTATTGCTTTGGTTTATTGGTTTGTCCATTGCACATTGCCCCTGTTTCTTTGATTTAGCGCTTCAGTTTGTATAGTTGTGTATGGTTCATTAACTATCCTATTTGTGGATGCTACATGAAATGTGCTGCATTAGGTGTGCATAATCCTTCAATTTAGTTCTAGTAGACCATGGTTTAACCTGACAATCCCTCTTAAGAGTCCTTCAGGGTTTTAGAGGTTGCACAATTGGGGTCATGAGCCTACTTCTCTCCTATAATCAGACCCTATATGATATCAGTGAGGCCTGGGACAAATAGGATAGAGACATGAGTGGTATTGTCTATTGAATTAGACAAGAGTCACGTACTCAATATTCTAGAGGCATAGTGGGACTTAATTGAATGAAAAGGATGTTCCCCTAAATCATTGACCAATTTTTTTTTTTTTTTTACAGAATCTGAAATTGTTCATCAGTTCTTTTAACCCCCTCTAAGTCATTTAACACATTTGGAAGGAAATAATCATGTCTGAGAGATATCTTGGGATTCTGAAGTCCAGCACTTTTTTCCCTATGCCCTCAAATGGTAGAGTACTGTATCAATGAATTGGAATAAATGAAGACAAGAGTCATGATTAGATACTAGAGATGATCTTTACTTTGAATAGAAGGTCATTCGCCTCTTACTTTAGTTTTAGCTCGTGAGACAGACAGTAGTGACATTTAGACAGTAATTACCGAATCAAAATTATGAAGTTGGTCTACATAGGTTGCCATGCTTCTTGTTATGAATAGGTTACTTTAATGTAGAAATAGTGACCTGATACCAATAGTTAGCGATGTTAACCAAAAGTACAGATTCATTCTGTAAATAGGTAAATATATTTAACCTGTTTTGGCTCAAATCCATCTATGTTGGCAAAAGAATATTTTTTTGAGGCTTCAACAGGAGGAAAAACTACTTGACCCGAAGAAGTAAAATTATAATTATGATACTCTAATTGTAGGATAATTTCTGTTTTTGAGAGGGAGAGGCAGTTTTAGTGAGCTGGTGTAAATTGAAATTGAGAGTCAGTAGTCTAGTGGTTAATAGAAAGCAATAGTTCTTCAAAGCCACGGATGCAATAGTAGTAGGATGATAGTCATTTTAATAAGGCATTTATTAAATTTTAATTCGGCAAACAATTATTTGAACATTGTAAATTATTTGAAACATTGTAAATAATAGGGAAGTAAGTTGTAAAGGAGATTAGAAAATTATTTACAAGTACTTCTATATTCCTTGCAAGTTTATTTTTCGAAATTTCTATTGCAAGTCTTTTTTACCAAATTCGGATCAACCATCTTCAACCCTGTTTGATTTCAATGATCTTTTATATTTTCACCCCTACCTTCCCTCACTTTTTAGTATCTTAAAACATTTTTAATCATTCAAGCAATTGTATTAAGATAGTGTTTTCATTGTTAGACTTGCTTTTATCCCTTTAAAGCCTCTTTACACGTGTTGTTCGTTTGAGAGATCGTCCGTTTTCACGAAAAGAAATTTGAGATTCGACCCGCGAATTTAAAATAAACAAACCTCTGTGGTTGTGTTTTATTGATAGATTCTTTTATGATTTTGCATGCGGTGCCCCCAGTTTTTTGTCCTATATATTACATCAATCATAAAAAGGTTTCTTTAAAAGGATAAACATGTAATATAGGATTACTTATTCTTAAAGGTCCATTTGTAAGAGAAGTCACATGAAAAATAGGATAAATACGAATGCCAGTGAAAATTATTATGCTAGAAGGGGCCTTCTTTGGAAATAAAAAGAAGATGCATACCATTTGTCTCATTAGAAAAAAAAAAGTGAACCTATTTAAACTACATGATTATGATTGAAAAAAAAAAGAAGAAATCAAGTATATATCCCATTGACTTTTTATGCAAAACTACATAACTAACTTTGAAACTCGCATATAATTCTTAAGCATGTTTTATTTTTTTGTTTAGTTCTTCCGCTCACCAACATGATGAGAACTAGTTTATATCCCTTAAATATATTATTTTGGGTCTAATGTAAACATATTTATATAAGAAAGCTATGAAGAAATTTTCTTATTTAAGAGTACATTTGAGATTTGGAATTTGAAAAAACGAGGGAAATCAAAATTAAGTAAATATTTACACAAATTTCATATATTAATCTTTTGTTATTTTTTATAATTATAAATATTTTAATATAGAAATAAAATATTCGTCATCCTTTTTCTTTCTCTCTTAAATCAAATTCTTATATTGTTAAAAAACTTAATAATATGCTTCGGCGATAATTAAAACACACTAATATTATGGGCTAAAAAAATTGTAAAAGATTAATCTCTCACTTATTTTTTGAAAATATAATATGAGAAATGAAAGAAAAGGTACTTTCATCTATTTTTATTAAACAATTTATCCTGTTGCGTTGTCGAGTAAAGAAATAGGAAAAAAAAATCTTATTTATGATGAGATATGTTAATATTTATCAAATTTTAGTTAAGCAACTCTAGTAGAGTTATAACATTAGAGTTGAATTTGATAAACAAAACAAAGAATCAACTTATATAATCTAAATTTGTGATTCATTAAGGAAATACTATGACGTAATCCGAAAGCTTTAGTTCATGAATTAAAATCTTTCTAAAAGCATTTTACAAGTATATGTCTTTTTCAATTATTGCTTTTCAAAAATTCAAAACCACACTTTTTCAGTGGTTGTTATTATTATTATTGTATAGTAGTTGGTACTGAATTCCTGGGAAAATACTTAGTTATTCCCAATTTTAAATATTGTAAATAAGATGATAAAATTATTACACTATGATGGTATTTGTTTCATGTAATAATAACAAAACAATAATAAAATATTATCATTTGAAATATTTTTTTTTTATTTTTTCGTTGTACTGTAAAATATATAATATTATTCAATAATATATATTAACCTGTATTATTTATTTTATTATAATTTACATAAAAATTATAGCATAATATTATAATACTGTGATATATATCAAATACGAGAATTGACAAATACACAATCAAAATTAAAAGAAATTTATATACAGACACCTCTATATTACAAAGTATCAATTTCTGTTAATTTTTCTTCATTCATATAATCGATATATATATATATATATATATATATATACGAAGGAGAGAGAGAGGAGATTGAAGAGCGGGGGCTGAATAAAAACGTGACGTCTGTGTCAGCTCCGGCAACTTCAGGAGCGGTGGCTCCGCCAAGCGTGCTTGAACCGTGGTTCATGCTGTCACTCCACACCAACCGCTGTTCTTCTGCGTAAACTCACCATCGTTCTCATCGTCGCAGCCACCATCCCAAACCGCAAGAACTGCACAGTCCAGTTCTTGCCGCCTGGCTATTCCGAACATGCTCGTCTTCAAGAACTTGGTTACAAAAAGAACTCAAGAGTCACCTATCGGTATTTTCGGAATTTTGCGTTTTCGTTTTTTCTGTTGTTTTGAATGACGTCTTTCTATTCTGTAACTGCACTTATCTTGGCAGAACCCAAGAATAACTGCACTTATCGTTGTTTCTTTGATTTCTGGTGCTTATTTCGTTGGAAATGTCTTTTTTCTTGCAAATGAATACCGACAGAAATTAGCATACGATGGATACTAATTCATACAATACTAGATTCAAAATCAAATGCTTGCAAGAGACAATGTTGGCTTTTTGGAAGTGACGCATTGCCTGAAGGAATTATTGGCAGAAGATTTAACTTAGAAATGCGGCCTTTATAAGACTTTGGTAGAGATCATAGAATTTTAAAGCGCTTCTTGAACATGTTGCCTGTGGCATTATGCTTAAGCAGAAAGAAGTTGTCAGCAAAATTGTTGAAAAGTTCTTGTCAAGTGATTTTGTTGTGATGCTCTTTTACTATGATGGTTCTGTGGTTGGAGGGAAGAGTTTGGCTTGGAATAACCATGTCATACATGTATCTGCTATCAATCAAACAAAATGGTGGTTTGCATAACGATTTTTGCATCCACACTTATATAATTGCAGAATACAACTACATATTTCTTTGGGATGAGGAGCTTCTTGTTGATAATTTTGATCCCAAAAAAGGTATTTATCTATGAGTTTGATCCGAATACATTTACTCTACAACCATATATATTATTATTTGATTGTTATCAGTTGTTAAATAGTGGTATTGGATGAAGGGTGGTATCAAAAAGATAATTTTCCACATTCTTATCTATTTTCCACCTTCAATTGCAACAAATCTTTATGTATTTTAATTGTTTCGTTGTTCTGTGACATAGTAGTTAGTAATTTTGTTTTTTTCTTATTCTTTGATTTGTTTGAATATTCAATTTTAGTTGTCTTTGGACAATTGCTTCCTGCACCCCAACATTTGCTTTCTTCATCTTATCAATTTTTTTAATTTCACAAATGCTCCGGCTAGAATATTAAAAGGGGGAAATTATGAAGTGTGATTTTGTGAAAGTGCAAAAGATTGGTGTTAGGTGACAGCGGAGGAGCGGTGAAAGAGCAATGGAGAAACACGTTACAACACAAATATTGAGAGGATAACCTTAGTTTCTTATTAAAAAATTTTGTGAACCATTCGTGAGACATTTGGAGAGAGATTTGTTTGATTTGTTTGGGTGGTTTTCATTTGGTATTGGTTTGATTTTGTGAAGCATTGGAAATTTATCGGAAGTTGGTGTGAGGTGCGACGGGTGATTTTTTTTTTTTCAATTGAAGATATTGTTTTCTGCAATGTATTTTATTTTTTCAAAAATTTCCTTCATTATGAAAAACACGTTATTTTAATAAGAGAAGTATCTTATAGAAAACGTTTGTAAGTAATAGGAGAAGTGTCTTATGAAAAACGTTTTCGTAAGAGGATTTTCTTGTTATGGAAAACGTTTTCCACAAGACACTTCTCCTATTACTAAAAAAGGTTTTCCATAAGACACTTGTCCTACTACGGAAAAAGTTTTCCATAAGCCTTACGAATAAGTTTTTCCGTAAGGAAACAATTTTCCATAATGAAGGAAATTTTTGAAAAAAAATTACATTGCAGAAAATGTTTTCCAAAAATCTTTCGGAAAATGATTTCCGGAGTTGAAAAAAAATCTCACCCCTCCTGTCGCAGCTCACACCAATCTCATAAATTTCCAATGCTTCACGAAATCAAACCAATACCAAATGAAAACCACCTAACCAAATCAAACAAATCCCTCTTCAAATGCTTCACGAATGGTTCACAAAAATTTCTAATAAAAAAATGAAGGCTTACCTCTCAAGATATGTGCTGCAATACGTTTCACGTTGCTCCTCCATGCTCCTCCATTGTCGCACCGGTCGTCTGCCTTCACCCTTCGTAGCCTTCGCTGTTGGTAGCTCCTCCGTTGTCACCCAACACAATCTTCTGCACTTTCACAAAACCACACAAACTAATTTCCCCCTTTCAATATTTTAGCTAGGGCATTTATGGAACTAAGGAAGATTGATGGGGTGTAGAAAGCAAATATGGGGGTGCAGGAAGCAATTGTGTTATGAGAAATGTGTTGCAAAATATAGCTGACAACGTAAACACATTTGGTTTCCTTAGTTGTAGAAAGGGCACAGGAATATAAGGCTCAATTGCTTTTATAGTGGTTTGTCTGATTTTACAGACTATGTCCAATTCTTGACCTATCAGTCAAGTTTCAATAAGCAGTCAATTGCTACAAAGTATAGATGAGTACTCTTTGATCACGCCACTTCTAGCTCAACACTGAGTATTCTTGACACTAGTCACTACTAACTCAACGTACACACACAAAGTGTGACTGATCAACAGATCTCTAGTTTTGCTCACTAGTGAAGGTAGCGTCTTTGGACGTATATAAGGTTTAAGATCTATCTACTAGTAAGTATGAATGAACACCAACAATGTTCTTACAAACCTTTAGAGCACAAAAAAAAATCAGCGAAGTTTTAGAATTTGCGAAATATCACTCAATTTCTTATCTTTTTCTCTTTGAAGTATGTCTTCTTATAGACTTTTGGAAAGTAGTTGTTGCATTTTATTTTTTAGCCACTGAGTAGCTTTGAACTCTCTTCATTGTCTTCTTTCTTGTTTTACTATCGTTTGGTGAACTCTTCCATTGAGAAGCATTAAATGCATGGTATGGAGTATTAAATTCTTTTTTCTTCTCTACGTAAACTCTCTGCACTACTTATCTTCCTTAATAGCAAATCCTTTTTATATTAAACAATAGTTAAAAGTACACATCGTACTAGATAGACAATTGAGCTAGAGTTGAAAGTAGCCATGTTAGAGAAGTTGTGGTCATTTTGGCTTTAACTCATATTCCAAGTTAATTTTGAATGTTATTGCTTGGCATAGATATTCCTTGGACATACATAAAACACATTCTCTATTTCTTTCAGACTTAAGTTTTAGAATATTCTTCATGTATGTCAGCTTGAAGTCTTGGTCTACACTTATCATTTGAATGATATTCAATTAACTTATAAAACGAAGCGAATTTTGGCTCTATCGTCTATTAGATGAAACATGCATTCGTGACCTTATCAGTTCTCAAACAAAACATACACATTTGTGATTTGATCAACATTTATCAAACACATCTGCTTTATTTCTTCAAGTTATCAATTTATTGTATTTAAACACATACTCAAAATATTTAGAGTGTGGTATTTTTGTTCTACTGATAGAAAAAAAAAATTCAAGTATTTACTAGTTCAATCACATAAAAGTATATTATTCTTTCTATTATCTAGCTTCATTTATTGGAAACTGTACCTACCCTGGTGATCGGCCCAGGTTCACCCGAACTGACGACGACCCAACCCTCTATTGATCACCCGTGTAACGCTTTAACCTGCTTAACGTCAGGAGATGACAACACGGTGATTCGTGATTCTTGATGTTTCATATCTTTATGGGGATTTATACCGTCTTAAATGGCATATGAATGACATATCCTGATAAATATCACCTTAGCTGAGAGGGAGTATCATCCATCTCATTACGCACTTACTCATATATTCAAAACACCCTTCTTTACACTCTTACTGACTTGAGCATCGGAGAGTCTTCTGCAGGTGAACCCCCATTTGGTTCTGGATTGGTGGGAAGCGACAACCGACTTCATCTTGTGAAGACGACTATGACTCGTGTCGGGTAAGAACATTTGGTGCCCACTATGGAGCCCGGTAAAACTTATCCCAGGGCCACCCGTTTCTCTTTCTCTGCTACAATGACAGAAATGGACCCAACCATGATCGAAACCCTCCAAGGAGTTGTCCAACAAAGTGTCGATGCTATGAAGGCGGTACTGCGGGAGAGTGAGGTCATGGTCCAGAATGCTCTGCAAACCGCCCTCCAGGAGAGTGAGGCCAATGTCCAGAACACCCTCCAGGCAGCGCACGATACAATCGACGCTCGGTTTCGCAACCAACAAAGGCACTATGATGAGGACATGCGGGCCCTCTATGATCAGATAGCCTCTTTCCAGCGGGGCGAGCACAATCATTCCAGGTGGCACCCTCTTCCTAGTGGGAGGGGGAGACCCCCGAAGGGAGTTCGGAGAAGACGTCTTGGAGCCAGGCTCCGACTTCAAGACAGACAAGTAATGACGATTGAACCACTCGGTCCGAACAAACACAAAGATTGCGAAGGCACTAAGAGGAGCCAGGGCGAGACGGTCACCGACGATCGGGCAATCCTACAAGACACTAACAATTCATTATATATTGGTTGACGTTGACACATCGTATAACGTGCTGATTGGAAGGTGAACCCTCATCCAACTAGGGGTGGTGGTATCTACTCCTCACATGGCCATGAAGTTTCCTATGACCGATGGAACCATTTTCACGGTCAAGGTCGACCCGAAGGAGGCTTGGCAATGTTATATGCAAAGCCTAAGGATCATCACCTACTCCGTAAAGTCTACAGGAGAACATGGGACCCAGACCGAACAGCTCTAGGCCCCTTTGGCTGAATGCAACAATGTGGAAATGCCCGAGGTGATGGGGGTTCCCGGGTTCGACGATGGACAGGTAGACATTGACCTAGACCCCCGGGCAGAGTTCGAGGAAAGTTGCCCAACCTTCGACGAACCAATAATGACCGTCGAACTCGGCCCTGGTTCCCGAAGGGTTACCCGAGTGGGCTGTGACAACTACCAGGTTGTGCGCAGCAGAATAAAGAAGGTGCTAACAACCAACTCAGACCTTTTTTCCTGGAGCCTAGCAGACATGCCCGGGATTGACCCAGATTTTATGTGTCACAAGCTAGCGTTGTTACCCCAAGCACGACCAATGACCTAGAGGAAAAGGAAGCTCGGTGAGGAATGACGAGGGCAGTCGAAGTAGAAGTAGGGCAGCTCACAAAAATAGGATTCATCAAAGAAGTTGTTTACACATAGCCTGAAATTTAGCCCTTCAGTTCAACGAGGTAAGCATTATGCACGTACCTCGCACAAAGAATTATTGTGCAGATGTCCTGTCCAAACTTGCGAGCAGTAAGAAAGTAAGTCAACACAGAACACTAATCCAGGAGGTGTTGCACACTCCTAGTTGGGACCACAAAGATGTGTTTGCAATCCAGACAGGGGGAGATAGCTAGATGACACCCATTATGAACTTCTTAGTCAATGATGTGTTACCCGATAATAAAGAGGAAGCAAAAAAGGTTAGGAGACACATGGCTTCTTATACTGTTGTAAATGAGAAACTTTTCCGGAGGGTGTTCTCTACCCCCTTGCTGAAATGTTTAGAGCGCATACAAGCCGATTACGTCTTGGCCGAAAATGGTTGACCAAGAAAATTAGGCTAGGCAAAGCCCTTAAGCCTTAAACAAGCAGGTTAACCTTCGAGTGACCTGCTCAAAGCCAGATAAAACCCGAATGTACATCCACAATTGCTCACATATACAACATAAGCACAAAGTGGTCATATGCATCCCAACAAAATAAAAGACATGCAGTTTTCATAAAGTTTGTCCAGTCATCCAGCCAACATAAATACAATTTTCAGAAAGGTAAATGTGGTCAGGGGGTAAGAGTCGAGTCAACAATAGGTTCAGTGGCTGGTGCATCTTCTTTGTCATGTCAAATAGTGTCGGATTGATATCAGGTGCCAAGATAGTAGCCTGCTTCATAGCCTTAAGGAAGCCATCCTCGTAGACCTCGACACAGGCTTTTTCAAGTTGGAGCTTTTCGGCAGCTCAGTCAGCTTTCCTTTTTAGCATCTCAGCCTGCAGCTCCGCCACTCGTCCCTCTGCTGCCTTCACCGTCTGCTTCATCTGGATCAATTCGGTCTCTTGTCGCTCGCACAACTCTGAGGAGTGAAGCAATTAGGCTTCCTTGGTCGCGAGAACCGATTCTTTGTCGGCATTGACCTTTCTCAGGTCGAGCACAGCTTGTTCCAAAATCTCTTTAGTCTTCATCAGACTTTCCACTTGCTGTTCCAAGCCGGTTAGCCTACCATGGAGACTAATCTCCTCCTCAACCACCCGGCGGTGATACTGCATGATGGTCAAACATCTAGCCATCATGATACTGTCGGCCTCAAAGCATCCAACTCCGCCGACTTTGGCCATCAACTCGACGTCATAAGGGTATACCTGGCTCAGATCTTTGGCTTGCCGGTTGACATGCCAGTTGGATTGCACGCCAGGAGTGGTCACGCTCAGGTGGTTCGGCCTGACGGGTCCCGAGGAGGTCGGCGGAGCTCTGGTAATCATGTTGGTCTGCGGGTTGCCAACATCTTGACCGGGTGGTGAGCCTACACCACCCTCGGAGGATCCCTCAAGGTTGATCACCTTGGGGGCTATTTTCGCTGCAAAGGTACCTGATATGACGGCGGCAGTAGCAGAGGCAGGATCGAGAGGTTCGTGTGTCACTAGGGGCGGAGAGGCGTGCCCACCAGCAGCGGGATTGGAGTGGCCGCGATCGCTAGATTCCTTTTGAACAGAGGACATGTCGCCCGACTCCGACGTCTCGCTCCTCTTCCTTTTACCGGCCTAAAGCTCGGCGACGAGTTCGCTGTGTCCGCCAACCCGAGCTTGGAGTTTCCTCATATCGATAGAATTACCCATGATCTCTACAAGATAGAAAATGAAGTTAGTGTTACGAGATAAGACAGATTCATAGGTACAGGGTCAATTATACCTAGGAATAGAGCATCGGGATCCTCGACGAGGGGATGATAGAGAAGTGCTCTGGTTTGAAAAGGCTGGGAGAGTTGTCGAATGACATTGATGGCTGCCTTCTCCTCGACAAAAAACTGGTAGTCGGGACGTGGCTGAAACCAAATGGGTCTCTACCAATACAAGGGGTGCCGATGAGTATGGTCGGGGTGAAAGAGAATCCGCTTATCAGCATCTTCAGGGCGACAGTGAAGCTTAAAGAATTGGGGTTTGAAGTGTTTGTAGGAAGATTTATAGAGGGTGAAAAGAGGACTACTATGGCTGGCACTCAGAGATACCCAACCTACGCATTTACCAAACTTTATTTGGTAGAAATGGGTGAAAACACTTATTGAGGGTTCAAGACCAAGTTGATTACAAAGTAGCTCAAAAAACTTAACGAAGCCCAGCTGTTGGGATGCAATTGACTAGGGGTTACGTTCATCAACCTTAGCATGCCCGTTTTAAAGTCGGTAAGGGGAAAACAGATGTCATACTCCTTGAACAAATAATTGTAGACATATGTGAAGTCATAACTATGGGTATCTAGTCTCATATAAACACGCTCATGAGTCCTACAAGGTTTGACTACAACATACTCACTAAAGGAATCCTCACACACGGGGTACACTGCAACAAACTGACCCACTCTATCTCTAGTGTTATAGATGGAAGAATGCTTGTCTACGTCGCTATGAACCTAAGAATATTTAGGGTTCACTATGGGAGGGTGCAGGGGAATTTTCCTAACCCTCTCTGGGGCACCAGAGGGCCCTGGGTTCTTTGCACTAGGCATGTGGTTTGTCCTTTTCCTAGGTCGATGGAGGGGTAAGGAAGAATCCACTGGTACAACAGCAGGATGCGATGATGGTGAAGGGGTACATTCTAAGGATTTCACCCTACCTACCACAGATGCAGTACGCTCGGAGGAGCTCCCCTCACTCAAGGGAGTAACTTCCCTAGCTAACAGAGTTCTACGAGCACTAGGGGAAGCAAAAAAAGAGGAGGCCATGAACATACCTCGATGGAGAATCGTTCAGAGGAGAGGATGATAACAGATGCGCGTGCCAGAGGGATTTAGACGGAACAGATTTGAAGGCAACTGATGTGGTACGAAGTAGATGAAGAGGCAAAGTCGACTTCATTTAAGGCGACTTATGGAGGTCAACATACGTGATGGAGCCACGTTGCCCAGTGAACACGTGGTGCCATCAAGGGAAAGGGGCGAAAACGTCACCTCAAGGCCATGTCACGTCATTTCCCGTGCATCTCAGTAATGAAGACTCGACAGTCGACCTTTGGAATTGTGCAGGAACTCTACGCGGTTTCATTTGAATCCGACACAAACCTTGATGTGATGTTCTCGGCCTAGCCCGTTTTGGGCAAGTTGGACCGAAACCTGTTCAGCCATGATCACAGTCCACTTGTTAGAATCACAAACCTGGGGGGCTTGTGTACCTACCCTGGTGGTCGGCCCAGGTTCACCCAAACTGATGACGGCCCAACTCTCTATTGATCACCCGTGTAACGCTTTAACCTGCTTAACGTCAAGAGATGAGGGCACGGTGATTTGTGATTCTTAATGTTTCATATCTTTATGGAGATTTATACCGCCTTAAATGACATATGAATGACATATCCTCATAAATATCTCCTTAGCAGAGAGGGAGTATTATCTATCTCATTATGCACTTACTCATATATTCAAAACACCATTCTTTACACTCTTACTGACTTGAGCGTCGGAGAGTCTTCTGCAAGTGAACCCCCATTTGATTATGGATTGGTGAGAAGCGACGACCGACTTCATCTTGTGAAAACGACTCTGACTCGGGTCGGGTAAGAACAGAAACCAAAAAAACAAAAGCTTATAAGTACACACTATAGCAAAGGTAATACAAGTTAAATTCCTTTCACTCGTTATTAAAGTTCATACAGACTTGGGTATCAAAGGTTTTTCTAATCAATATCACTAAGAATATATTTTGGTATATATCAACCAATTAATTTTTTTAACTATTTAGTGATTTTATTTTGTTAGTGCATGCAATGTTGAAGTATTAATTGTTATATTTTATATTTTTTTATTTAATGATAATTAAAATTCTCTAATAATAAAATAAAATTTAATAAATTTGAATTGACTTATTTAAAATAATTAAATTAAAATCAAAAGAATTCAACCTTAATTTATTGGAATTCCAATGAGTTGTAAGACTATCTGTATAAACACAAGTTATGTTTTAATAAATATTAAATTAAAGATATGTTAAAAACATCCATAGCACGTAGTATATTAACGATATGCATGTGAACAACATCATACATACACGAAACTTGTCGGCACGCTTGTGTAGATTATTTTCAATATTTTATTTGGCCTGCTTAAACATATAGTTTAAAATTCCTAGCTTTGCCCTCACACAAACTTAGACAAAGTCAAGTAAACTAAGAAAATTACCAACATTCATCTTGAACATTCAGTTAGCTGTGTCCTCTGCTGATGGAACCGAATTCTCTTACAGTTCCCTTTGTCCAAGAAATTGCAAAGGAGGCGTTGACGAGTGTTCCAGAGCGTTACGTTCGTCCACTTCATGAACGTCCAATACTATCTACCACCACACCTTCACCCCAAGTTCCCGTCATTGACCTAAGCAAATTGTTCTCACAAGATCTCAAGCAAACTGAGCTGGAAAACCTACACTATGCCTGCAAAGAATGGGGTTTCTTTCAGGTTTGTCATCCTCCTTATCTAACAAAGAATCATCCAGATTAGAGTGTTTTTATTCATTATTTGTGCATAGTCCTAGCTTGTTTTCATATAGGAGAATCGATTATGCATGTCCTGATTGTTCCACATATATGCATGTTAATTATGAAATGGTCAATCACTATTCACGTACAGTTGATTAATCACGGAGTGAGCACTTCGTTAGTGGAGAAAGTGAAGAGAGGTGCTCATGAATTCTTCAATCTTCCAATTGAAGAGAAAAAAAAGTTCGGGCAAAGAGAAGGAGAAGGTGTGGAGGGATATGGTCAGGCGTTTGTTGTTTCTGAGGAGCAGAAATTAGAATGGGCAGATATGTTTTTCATGCTCACTTTGCCACCACAATTAAGGAAACCCTACTTATTCCCCAACATCCCCTTACCATTCAGGTTCCTCTCTCTCTGTGTTCATTATTATGCTTATATGCTTTTCGTTTTCTCCATTATAATTGTTTTCCTTCATTTTATATCTTTGAAAATATGTTTTAAAATTTGTAACTTAGTGAAAGGGATCATCAAGTTTTAATTGATCTAGATAAATCAATTTCTATTTGTTCGGATTAATTGCATATAACCAATCAGATCATCAATTTGATCTGATTATGATAGACCAGTCAAACCTGTCTCCATGTATGATCCAATTATTTAATATTTTTTAATCGAATACAGCAAAAGTGTACAACTACATTGAAGAAGTGACGACAAATAACAAACACTAAATGCAAGTGACAAAGTCAACACTTCTACACAATAATAGCAAACTGACATAGGACAAACAAAAAGCCAGAAGCCAATTTGACTTAAAAGATAACTTATGTAGTATAGTTTGAATAATGGCGTCGTAATTTACTACCTTGAACACATTTTTTTGTGTGGGTGTTATATAATGATATTATTGCAGATATGATTTAGACACCTATTGTACCGAATTGAAAAACCTTGCAATCAAAATCATTGAGCTAATGGGAAATGCCCTGAAAATGGAGACAAAGGAAATTAGAGAGTTATTTGGTGATGGGGTTCAGTCAATGAGGATGAATTACTATCCACCATGTCCCCAACCAGAGCTAGTAATGGGACTCAACCCCCATTCTGATGGTGGGGGCCTAACTATCCTTCTCCAAGCCAATGAAATGGAAGGTCTTCAAATTAAGAAAGATGGAATGTGGATCCCTATAAAACCTCTCCCCAATGCTTTCATCATCAATCTCGGAGACATGCTTGAGGTAAGTCATTAATTAAACACCAAAACAATCTATTTATTTACTTCTTACCAACTACTCCATTTATATACAAATTCATCCTGCAGATTATAAAACAAAAAATGATCAAATTCATCTCTTTTAATGACTCATTAATTATTTCACAAAATTCAGTAAATCCTATTAATCAAAACTAATTCAATTAGTCTTTTAATGATTTATATTTTTGCAAACATGAGTTTGATCATTAACTTAACCAATTGGGTGTAGATAATGACAAATGGAATTTATCGGAGCATCGAGCACCGAGCAACAGTGAACCTAGAAAAGGAGAGGCTTTCCATAGCTACATTTTACAACCCTGGCATGGAAGTAAATTTGGGTCCAGCAGAAAGCCTTGTTACTCCAGAAGCACCAGCAGTGTTCAGGACAATTAAAGTAACCGAATACTACAGGGGATACCTCTCCGGAGAACTCCGAGGGAGATCATACCTTGATAGCATGAGGATCCAAAACAACGATGAGAAAAGCTCTTGACATTGCTGTGATTCGAAACAGAAACATTCTACAACTATATCAAAAGTACAGAAGCTTCTGCTTCATTCGTATATGTTGAGCTTGTGCTTTCCAATACTTTTTCTATTTGGTGTATGTTTCGCACATAATAACTTAGGCTAATTGAGAACTATTTAGCTTTCATACCATCGCAATTTCAAGACATTATATTATTGTTCAGGGTGAAAATTTATCTGTTTTTGTGGAAAATAGTTAGTGAATTTAATTTATCTAAAACAAATATGATTTGTGAGTTTCTTCTATTTAGATTAGTAATTCTAAGATTTGTTTTGATGATAATACAAACTAATAAATTTTAAACAAAATAATTAATTACAGTAAATAATCGCTATTGAAATGATTCAATTTTACTTTTTACAAGTATTAAAATATTATTTTGAGAAATAAGAATGCATTGTAATGCTACTGGTATGTAAACAATATTTTCTACATTTTGCATTAGGTCAATAAAAGTGATGTAACATACAACATGATTGCGGTTTGATAATTAAATTGACGCATACTATATCAGTTATTTACACAATTGATTTAGTATCTTGAACCCTAAATTTCCATTCCATACAAACGATTTAATAAGAACATAGATTGATTTTACATATTCTACATATAATTTATGTATTATGTGTTTAGGGTTTAAATGCATATTATATTAATTACATATAGAATCCATGTGTTTAGTAGAACGTATATTTATTTTTTTAGGTCATTCTTCTTTCATTATTAGAAAATGAATTTTTTATATTGGTTGTTTTGAATATTGTACATTAATTTTAAAATTAAAGTTGATATTATGTTAATTATGTATCCAATTTATTCTAGATATGATATCTTTTCTTCAGATGATAACTGATTCTCCTTCAACTTTTTATTTTCAATATACAAAACATTAAATTTTTGTTTCAATTTTAAAAGTTGTTCTAATATTACGTAATCTTCATAAGAGTGGTCTTCTTCTTCCTCTTTATCATATCATGAAAATGACGAGTTTTTTTTTTTTTTCTAAAGAATGATTAAATTTGGAAATTACCTCATATTTTATATTTACCATAAAATATAAAGATTCATGCTCAACATCTAACCCCGAGTCTAATCTTGAGTCTTAATTTTCCTACATAGTCACTTATAAATGATAAGATATGTAGTCTTAATGTTCTTTCACTGACCTCTAAGAGGATTTCTTAAAATATGTCAATGTCAAAAGTATAAAATATCTTGAAGAGTGTTTCAAAATTGACAATCATCAACGATTCCTTTGAACAACCTAATTGTCGCCTTTACGTAAACCATTTTCCATTTACAAGTTTCGGCTTTACTCAAAGTTGGATAAAAAGCTATTTCACTGAGGTTTGATAAGTCATATATAACAAAGATTTCTTCAAGAAGATTTTTTTGTTAAATGTTGGATAAAGAGCACTTATTCAACTCCTATGAGAAAAGATACTTCTTAAAGAACGGAAATTAATTCAAGATTACACAATAACTAGAAAAGGTTTACAGCGACTACTTTCTCAAATTCTTTATAAATAGAAGACATCCTATTAAAGAAAGGTTGGTGTAGTATAAGAATCTTTAAGTGAAAACAATCTTATGCTCTACCTTGTGTAATTCGTTTGATAGAACATTTTAGTGTGCTCTCTAGCAAACTGAGAAGTGAAATTATTCTTGTATTTGTCTAAGAACGTAAACCCTCTTTTAGTTAACATCTTAGTGATATTTTGATCTTTCTTTGTAAACATGTCCTAACTACCAATTGTTGCTTTTCCAACAACACTCAATGTTTAGCTATTAGTGATTGTTATTCTAAACAACACTAAGTGTTTAACTAGGAGTGTCTGAGGTTTAAATAATATTTAATTTGTATCTTGTAATGTGAGTTTGCATAATGAAACATGATCAAAAACTGAACGTAGTCTCATCTATAGATGAACTAATATAAAAATTCAAAGCTTAAATCTTGCTTATCCTTTAACTAATTCAAATTACATATTATCAACTTGTTGTCTAATGTGTTAAAGTAAGAGATTTCTTTCATAAGGTTTGCCAAATTTTATCTGATAGTAAAGACTATTAAAGAAAGCTAAGTCTAATCAATCATTAATCATAACACCTCTTCTTTTTATCTTTTTAGATGTTGTTCTTCCTAAATATTGTGAAATTATATTAATACATAATTCAATTCTTTCTTCATATGTACTTGACAATTTAACCTATTTTTACAACTATGAATTGTTATAATTATATTTTATATAAGAGCATACTAGAAAACTTAACTATGAATTTCTCTCTCTTTAAGTTAAAATACTTATCAAATGCAACATATTTTATTTAGACACACTCGTATCATTAAACAAAATCATGTGCTCCTATCCTTTTTATAAGACATCGTTAAAAAGAAATAGACAAGTTAGTTAATTTTATAATTTTTTAAAAAGTTTAATATGACTTTTGGTCCCATATAATTTGAAAAAAATCAAATTGGTTTCAATTTTTATTTTGTTAAATTTGGTTCCAAATTTGTTTAAAATAACTCAATTTGATCCATTCTTTTAGATTGGCTTTGATGTCGTTAAGTGACTGATGATATGGTAGATAGATTTGGACACACATATAATTACATTTGAAACAACTATATAGTTGCAAAATCAGTGGGTTGCGATTTGCCTCTTGATGAAGGAGTACTTAAGAAACCATATGATGAGTCAATCACAAGAAGGAGGGTCAAAAGGCCTAAAAGAGGAAGAAAGTTTACATAAGAATTTTCTGTTGTGGAAAGTGGATTATTAAAATTTTCATCCCTTGTATAAATTGTAAAAAATAGAATAAGAATTTTTGGGCCTTGTATTTTGGTTTAATGTAGTATAGAAATTTAAATTTTGGGTCTTGTATTTGGGCCATACACTAACCCAAAAAGAGAGAGAGATTTAGCACCTAGGGTATGAGCTAGGGGCTTAGGTGGCACCTGCATATGATTCTGATGCTCTTTGCTACATGTCACCTTGTCAATGGAGAGGATCCTCTGCACTCATGGCATAACACGTGTGATTTTCTAATTGGAGAGTTTTTAAGAAGTTTGTCATACAAGCTAGGGTTAGGGTTAGTGTTAATCTTAATTTTTTTTTCTATAATTAGAGGTAATCTCTCCTTGTAAAATAACTTTGATTAATATATTGAATTGTTGCCAAAATATTTTTTTCACCAGTTTTACTCTTGTCAAGGTTCTCTCTAGACGAGTCTTACAAAAAACCTTTTCTAGACTTCCTCCTAGCTGTTGGCCTAACCTCATTTTGAAAATTTACTACCAAATTCTTCATCTCTTCATTATTCCACTGCACTTTATCAACTTCACTCCATTCAATGTAAAATTGAGAAAAAGCACTAAAAGCAAGAGTGTGAATCTAGGAACTGCATCATTTGACATTGGAGCTTAGGTTTTTCATGAGATAAGTGCTTCTTCAATTTGTTTTCTTCGTGTTGTTCATCATTTCTTTCACGTCTTGAATTGTTGTTTACTATTTTTTACGTTTCTTTTACGAATTAAATCCTTCAAAATCTTTGTCCCTACTTGAACCGTCAAAAAACTTCAAAATTAGGATTGTTCATGCATTGTGTTGTTTCATTTACTGTTATTGTATTTTTTGAGTTTTTTGTTAATTTTTTTAGTCAATTCACTTCGTTTTTAGTTATTTTACAGTTTCTGATCATTTTTTGTTATGTTCTAAGTCATGTAATTCAAATTATATCATAAATTCAAAGTCTATAAATTTGTTCATAAGGTGTTTGCTGAAATGCTTATGTTATGTCTACCATGTGTTTATTAAAATGCCTTGAGTAAATTGCACATGTGTAAACCTGCGAGCTTTTCCTTGTGTTTTCAAGTTCTTTAACTTGCTAATAGATCACTAATGAGTTTCATAGAGTTAGGTTTCCACTATTCTAGTTGTTTTGTTCTAATTTGTTGGCCTCCTTAAAAACCATTCTTACAGCTAATTTTCATTGTAGTAGCACTAGTTTGAAAAAATTGTATAAAAAAATATACGACATATTTTGATGTGAGACTTTTAATGAGAGCACTTTAAGATGTTAAAAAAATTATGTTAAAAAGGCACATTCAAATTCAAAGTAGTTAAAATGATAAATTACAAAAGCCTGAATGCTCATTGTTGAAAAACAGAGTGCTCTACTAACTTTTACTCTCGGGTTTTGGTGTTTCTAATTTTTTCCAGTGTTGTTTTCAAGTGGAATTTGTTACGAATATGTTCAATATTGTGTTGTTGATATTAGATAAAAATTTCAAGTTCAAAAACAAAATAAAAAAAATTACATAAATCAAATAGTCATAGTGGTCAGAATACTCTAATTGTTGTTTTTGTTTCGTAATCCATTGTAGAGCTATTCCTAGATTTTCTTTTGTGTATTTGACTTTGTTGCTAGCATTAATTGCTTGATTTGAGTCTTTTAAAAGTATTCTTCCAGTTTTGTCACTTTTATAATCCTTTGAGTTTAGCATTTCAAATTTTTAGCATTTTCTTGTTTTTAATTTTTGGCCTCTTGAGATGAAATCACCTCTTGGCTTGTGAATTTTTTGAAGGTTGTGAATTACTTAGGTAGCCTCTTTGGAGAAGAATAAGGCTTGCAAAGGAGGACTCATCTCTAGAGAATCAACAAGAACAATAGTGCAAAAAGGAAAGTGTTAAACACTTAAGTGAAACAAGCTGAAATTTTTCCAAGACTTACATTTCTTGTTAATGAGGAAAACTGTATTGAAGATTTCATTGAGAGATATTGCCAGAGTTAAGAAAAGACTTGGTACTTAACTTGTCCAAGTGACGTAGCTCTCTTTCCTAGGAGTCTACTTAGAAGTCTTTCATTTCTATTTTTTTGTTTGAAACTTCAACTATGTATATATGTATGTATATATGTATATGTATATACAAATATACATATATATGTATATATACATATATATATATATATATATATATATATATATATATATATATATATATATATATATATATATATATATATATATATATATATATATATATATATAT
>Ga0099824_1003039_pt1 | contig 24521 bp, 17 predicted proteins | sample SiratrowhiteBW_FD_76837 | JGI IMG/M metagenome (GOLD analysis project Ga0099824, IMG submission 76837) | Root nodule microbial communities of legume samples collected from California, USA - Siratro white BW | ecosystem: Host-associated > Plants > Roots > Nodule | place: USA: California...
ACATCCACCTCAACATTTAATATACTGAATATTTATTTTAATTATTATATTATTTTTAATGTTTGTTAGGTTAATTTTTAATTATATAATTCAAATTTAAAACGAAGATTTAACATTATAAATGTAAATAGTTAATCTTTTATTTCATAATGCTATGTGAAACTTATATATGATCAAAATTATAAAACAAAAACTCAAAACACTATTGGCTTAAACTGATTTAAAAATAACAATTTACGTAGTGTAATTTATAGATTTAAAAATAAATAGAAATAAAAGAAAAATATTTTACCGTAAAAAACTTTAATAAAAATAATATTAAAATTTGGGAGAGTTTATTTTTGATTTCTATGAAAGATGGAAGTAAATAAAAAAGTAAGTAAGAGAAAAATATTACTTTCATTAAATTTATATGAAAATGAAGTTGTGATTATTAGTTAGTTTAAAATTAAAATGAAAAAAATAATGTAAAAATGGTTAAATTAAAATTTTGAAAGAAATAGTAAAAATACAAATATAATATAAAGAAATATTTTATAACTATTTTGAAGTAATTAATTATAATGAGAAAATAAATTTCTAATTGTTATATTTTTGTATTTTAATAATAAATATAAATTGAGCAGAATAAATTATAATAATTTTGTAATTATATTTTTATAATAAAACTAAAATTGTAAGAAAAAATTATAATAAATTTTAATGTTGATATTTGAATTAAATATTGTATTTTTAGTTTGTTAAAAACATAACTGAAATAGTAAAAATGAAATAAAATTGTTGGATTATTTTTATAAATAAATATTAATTAAATGATTGAAAAATTGAAAATAAAAGTTAATTTAGTTTTTATTAATATGTTTGTAATGATAAAAGAAATTAAGTGAATAAATATATTATTTGGTTTAATGAAAAATAAGTGTATAAATTATAATTTTAAAATGTGAGAATAGATGAAAATATTTTCAAAATATGGTTAGAAATTTGTTGTAGGTAAAAAAATATTTTCAAAAATATAATAAAAAATTGGGAGAGTAAATGAGAGTAAAATATTTAAGGTCGAATATAATTTTGTTGTATAGGGAAATAAAATAATTTTAAATTTGAAAATAGAAAAAATAATTATCGTGCTGAAAAAAATTAGGAATATATATATTGAAGAAAGAAATAACACTTTACAAAAACAAATATAAAATAAATAATTAAAAATGTTTAGTTTAAAATGTAATTTATTTGTCACAATGAAGAAAATAAAAAAATAAATATTATTAATTTTACTACTGAAAAATAAAAAAATATTAATATTATTATTGCATCATATAATTTTAAAATAGAAAAGTTAATAAATGAAGTTATATTAAATCTGAAAGTAAAATGTGAAATTTTATGTTAATGTTGTTAGTAAAATTAAAGTGATTTTTTAAAATTTGAAATTTCATTTTCAATAAGTATTAGACACATGGATAGTGTTGGAAAGAGTAGTTGAACTTCTTTATTAACAAGTTGAATTTTTGTTAACAACATCTTTAGTAATACGAGAATATGTTAGTCTTTATAATGGTATCCGGTTCTATAGTAACGACGATGTCTATTAATTTATTTTTAGTTATTATTACTTATTTCAAGTTTTTAAGAGACAATAAATTATTGTACTATTTTTACTATTTATTGAATTATTTTTTAATTTTTTTAGTAATTCAAATTAAAAAAATATTTAATATTATGAATTAAAGTAATTAATTTTTTATGATATGATGTTATACGAAAATTATAAAAAACATATTAATTATAAAAATAAATTAAATTGTGAAATAAGAAAATAAGTTTTAAAAAAATAAATTTAATTAATACTCATTATATAAATTCATTTAAATAAAGCAAATTGTCCAAATCAAAATAACCTATAGAGCTTTTAAAAAATAAATACATGTATTAAAAAATTTAATTATTCAAAAAATATAAATTTATAATTTTATAATAATATTTTTTTCTAAAAACACAAATTTTATTTATATAATAAAATTTATGTAATTTATAGTTATGTAGTTTATATCTTTTATAGTTATTTTAAATCTACCAACTAGTTTATTAACTACTTTATTAAGTACTTCTATTCTAATGAACTAACCTACCAATTAAAAACTTATAAATTTAAAACTTGTTAGGTAGCAGTTAAATCATTAGTTAAAAGCTAACTTACTAGTTTGAAGTTAACTTATACTATTTTTTTTTCCAACAAAACTTTAATATAAGACCACATTAAATAAAAAAGTTAAAGCAAATTTAGAATGAGGACTAAGTTGGACTAACAAAAATTTATGAAGTGGTTGTTTGACTTTCAATTAACACCTCTATAGGCAACTCATTACAATATCATAATGTCTTACTTTCACTATTTTATATTATAAGTATTATGATCAAAATTTATGTTGATATTATTATAACATAAATGCTGACCTTTTGTTCCTACTGTTTAATATTTCTACAAATTAGTTGCTCAAAAGTTTCTTAACATGCCAAATTAATTAAAGTTAATTAATTACTTACATTTATAACACATCATAAATTATTTGTTTATTTCTTCCAATGGAGTATTTTTTTAATAATAAAAGGGATGTTTATTTTATAAATAAAATTTTGTAGACAATCCTCATTCATAATGGGAGGAATAATTCAGTAAAAGTGGATATATGAACATCCCAAAAGGACAGGGAAGGATGTGAACAGAAACCTAACTGATGTAGTGCTTTTGAGCCTAAAATAGCATTACTAAAATCTCTTTGGTTATTAAAAAGTAACTAGGCTATTTTGACGAAGAGGTAATGGTAGGCATTTTAAACTTTTGAATTATTTTTACAACTAAACATAAAGAAAATAATTGAATTTCTTTGATTATTGTGTAAAAGCCTTAAAAGAAACTTAAAATGGTAAATATAAAATATGTACAAGTGAATAATACAACTAAAAAAAAATTAAAAGTTAAGCATTAAACATGAGGTAGTAGCATGTAATCCTAGGACTTTGGATCGAGACATATTTGTTAGGGTTTTCATTTGTTCAACTTAAAATAAATGTGTCAAGCAACATATAGTAAATGCTATGAGAGTGGTGTTTTGTGTGTCCCTATCTTCTTCTAGGCTTGTCTTTTGTATTATTTTATTGATAAATATCCAAAAATTTAAATTCAGTTTACAAACGCCTCTAGTAAAAAGGTTTAATACAAGAGACTAATATATTAATTTTAATATGAAATTGTTGTTTAGTAAAAATAACTTTAGCTTAGATTTAACTTACTTAATTGAGTCACGTAATCTTAAAATATCAATAAATAATACCAATTTTTTTTTTAAAAAACACTAAATTAGTGTTATATGACCTTTTTAAGACAAATTTACGAAAGTGGCATACTTTTTTTTTATAATTTATTAAATAAATAAATTTTAAAAAAATATTTATATGAATAAAGTTATGATTGAAAACATGATTTTATAATAAACAAAGTCGTACTTTAATATATATATATATATATATATATATATATATATATATATATAGTTTTAATTCTTTTAGTAAGGTAAAGTCTTTCCTTTTAGTATGATTTTTATTTTATTTTCTAAACTGTGTTTTGAAAGTATGGTTAAAAAAAATCACACTCAAACTAAAATAGAATAAATCATGTAAAAACATGATTTTAGTAAAAAAAGAGAAAAAAGTTAGAATCGTATTTGCAAAGATGAGTTATAGTAGAAAAGAGTTAGTTATTTATTTATGTGAAATTATAATTTTAAATATAACTTGCATAGATTTTTTTTTAATTTATTCATTTCAAAATATTTAAAAAAATTTACACCACTTTCCCCGGCCTAACTACAACATAGTAAGAAATCTCTGATTTGGTTTTAGAGCATGCACTGAGGGAAAAATACGTTGGTTTGCAAATTAAGAATGAATCCTGAAATGAAAATTAGAGAAAATAGCTTAATATAGTTGAATACTCTCTGACATGATGGAGACACCTCACCTTCATTTGTATGTTCTCCTCTTTATCTATCAAGTGTACCAAAGTTCACATGCAATGAAATAAATGGGGTGGGTTTTTCCTTCTTTTTCCCACCAAGGATGAAGAAGGCTTTTGGTCCAGTCTACGACTCTACATAAATAGGGACATATTAAACCTATGAGTCATCACAAACTTGAGGTGAAATTTGGTAGAAAAGGGAGAGTGAGAGAGAAGATGAAAAAGACTAATGATTGTAACAAAATGTGATGAAAAAGAAACAAATTAGAAAAGAGAAGAGAAAAAGAAAATAACAACTTATTTGGTAGAGATAAGATAGGTGAGAAATTGAGAGGAGAAAGTAGAAACAGAAGAGGAATTAAAAGGCTGAGTTGTTTGATTAAATTAAATTAATATGAAAAGAAATTTCAAAAGTGGTGAGTCTCTCCCATGCTAAACTAAGGCTTTTTCAATTTAAAGATATATAAGAATTTGAACTCTATATGGCATATGCAATATAGGTTTTGTATTATGCTAAAACTCATAGACTAAGAATCACAATATGATAAATGAAAGAAAACTTAGGTTAAGTAAATTAAGGAAACATGTCTAAGTAAAATAAAATAAAAATAATACATTTTCCAGAAGGATAATGGTGCCTCATTTTCTGTGTGTATAGGGTGAAGTTTTCATGGTTTGTCTGGTCAATTTTGCTTAGTCGGTGAAGCTTTTCTCTCTTGGTCCCTTCCATTGTGATCCCAATGTGGCAAGCTATAATGGTCCTACCCATAATGCATCTCATTTTAATTTCATGGCCACGAAAATGACTTTCCATTACTTTTGCAACATCATACCAATTGCAAAGGCCTAATTGGATAGGATAAATACAATTAGGTTTTAAGATTTTGGATGAAATAGTTAGTCATATTTCTATAAGAAAGTTGTTTATGCAATAGATACTTTAATTTATAGACATTGGTTAGTACAAGGGTTAGTTGTTTGTAATTCTTAATTAACCTAATTATTTAGTGATGTTAATTTTAAAAAAACTTACATGGCCCAAATGGTTTTAGGAGTTATTTCTAACTATGAATTACTTATATAAATAGTATAAGATAGCTAACATAAAAAGATATAATATTGTTCTCATTGAATTCACAAATATTCACAAAATGATGAAACTAGATCTTTAGTGAAAATATTTTATCTCTTAATAGACAAAGATAAAACCTAAAAACTCACTATTTAATTTTGAAGAATGAAGTAACAAGACATTTTGCCACCATCAAGACAAGCCCTGTAGCACAATGCTATAGGGCCCTTGTGCTTCATTTGTTTCCCACTATGAGTACCTAACATGGGGATTTTTTTTCAGTGCCGTGTGGAAAGGAACACTCAAATGTTTTCCTCATTTACAGCTAGCCTGTACTACATGTCCATGCCACAACAACTAGAAAAAAAAATTGAAAAAACACGTATCAAAAAAGAATTACAAGAACCTCATTCCCAAGTCCTCAAAGCATGCAAAGCACTCACTTTTTTTAACTTTCATGTATCTAAAGCACATTTTCAAGAAATCAATCAACAAAGCTATCTTTGACTCTACCTTTTTCTTCTTCTTAGTAGTGGTATTATACTACATATGTTGTTAAAAACTTCACATCCACACTTAGTAATAGTAAGTAGTAACCACAAAAGGGAGAGAAAAAAAGCAAGTGTTGTTGGTACATGTCACTTTCTTTTTACCCCTTTATTCCACGGTCTTCCTCTTTGTCAATGATCTCATCCAACCCTTTCTAACCTTCACTCCTTCAACCTTGTTACCAACATGGCCCACACCACCCTTATTGGACCTCTTCCATTGGATGAAATGGACCAAACGGCCCATACGCTTTCTCCATCCAAACGCGTTATTTGACTTTCCATGCTCTATCACACTCTTGTTCTCTTTCTCCTCCTTCTCTAGGAACTTGCCCTCTACACATACCTTATTAGTCATGTTAGAGAGGGTGCTCTTTTCCCATGAAGCCACTCCATTTTCTTCAAACTTTATTGAGATGAATGACTCTGAAAAGTTCAACCAATTCCGCAACGTCATTATAACTAGAAGATACCATCCAACACACCCACATAAAAAATAGTTATTCTTGACTAGAATTTCTAAAGAAGAAATTTAATAGAGGAGGCTAATTAAATATGCTTAGTTCAGGTTTACATTTTAAATTATGTAGTTCTATTACACATAAGACAAATTAACATGTTTTAAAGCTATATGTACATAAGAAAATAACAAACAAAACCAGTCAATGGAATAGAGACATAGATTTGCTTTAAATTAATATAATACACATACACTCACCACCAACTTATGCATCTATATGATGAATTTTTGCCAAGTTAGAAGGGGGTTCTAATCGAATTTTTAGTTGGCACAATTTTTTGTTTTGCAACTCATAATCACAAACAAAACATATTTTCGGTGTTATAGGTCTCTTGTCGTTTGCGTATGACTCCCACACGCCACGAAGAAGAAATGAAGAAGGATCAATAAAGAACAAACATTTGAAAACCTTCACCTTATGTTGTATAGGCACTCTTAGCAGCTACGTTTCTTACCTTAATTTCATCGTCATCATAATCTAATCTTGCACATGAAGATCCACACACATGCACATGCTATGCTATGCTAACTCTTCATCGATTAATAGCAATGTTTCACCCACCATGTATGCACATTGAACAAGGTAAATGAAAATGAGATTAAAGAAGATGAAAACCACCAACACTGATATAGCACTTACAAATCATAAATTTTTAATTTTTTTTTATAAAAATTATAATTAGGCATAGAGGGAGATTAAAAAGACAAAAGGGTAATAAAATTTGACAATAAAGCAATGTGTAAAATAAGGTCTTTCCTTCTGGGCTGGGAGAGGCATCATCTTGATCATAGTAGTGAGATTTGAATTGGTGGCGAGTGAAGAGAGAACCAAAAGCAAAGATCTTGTGAATGGAGGCTGAATGCTTCCTCTGAGTGGAACTTTGAAGCCTGTGATGGTGATGATGATGGTGAAGGTCTTGTTTTGCAGCCAGTATGAGGAGCCTCTCATTCAAGCACAAGGGGCACACACCTACAACTACTTGTTTAGGGTGGAAATAGCAGCATGTTTTTTCCTCCTTGTGAGGATTTCTATTCATGTTTTGGCTCAATTCACAATAAGATCAAGAAGAAGAAGAATGATGGAGGAAGAAAATGAAAAGCCAATCCCAATGTGATGTGAACTACTAATTAATTAAAAGAAGAAATGGAATGTGAGGTATTCTTGAGAATATATATAGGTGGGAAACCAAATGAAAAATCATGAGCATGGACCCAGCGATGTAAGACCCTAGACAATATTGTTTGAAAAATTGTAAATGTACATTTAGTTTATACTTTCACAAAAAAGATAAATAAGAAAAGTAAAAAAGAAATGTGGATGATTGGATTGATTTAATTATAATAAAAATAAGGAATGGTTTATTGTAAAACATTTTGCAGTAAAATATTGCTTGTACAATCTTGTAGGGTACATGTTTTCAGTAGATAATGTTCAATAGTATGGAATATGAATATATTCTGCAGCTGAAGAGAATATAACTGAGATAGATACGATAAAATTGCCCCACAACCTTATTCACAGGCTTTTTGCCTTAGAAGTTGTATTGCTTTTAGACTATTTTTTTATCATAATTTTCTGATGGATAACTGAAATTATTTTTTCACTCTTTCAAAATTTTTCTACACTTTTTCAGTGTTGATCCGGTCTGAGATGATTAACTTTGACTTTAATTGAATATTAAGCTGCTTTGATAGTTCTCCCTTCAACCACAATTAGAGATAAAACAAAGGGTAAATGCTGACCCGGTCATTGAAGACTCTTAGTTTAGTTCTTGAAAAAAAATATTTTTGTTTATAAATATGTAAAATGTCGAACAATTATACTCTCTTTATTAAGTTTAAGAATCAATTTAACTCGGGACTTATTTTGTAATTAAGCTATAATATTCAGGAACTAAATTTATATTTTTACTCTTTCAAATACTAGATTGACTCCAGCCCCCACATTTAATAATTAATTAGTAGTTTAGTATAAAACAAAATAAATTTATGAATGGAGCAGACGAAATATATAATTCACAACTAAACAGTAGTGGTTTGATATAAGTCAACCAAATTATATAACTATTTAGATAAACGGAATTATAGTTTAAATAACCAATATTTCCTAATTGTTTTTCAACTGTTTATATAAATTGTGTAAATTATTACTATTATTAAATATCTTATTTTAAAAATATTCAAAAATAAAATTATCATTCTCATGATTTTCAAATCAGTTTAAAGAATTCTATTAAAAAGTTATTTACTTTTTAAAAAATAAACTAAAACAACCGTTTAGCTTTTTCAAAACAAATAATTTTTTTTTTTTTTGTGAAATCCAATTCAAAACCTCATGGGTTTAATTATTCTTAATCTTCTCATATATATAACATTTGGATGGTTTAATATAACTAATTAAATATAAAATTGTTCCAATTCATAAAAGTTTGATTTGTGAGCGATGAAGAAGATTCTGGTTCTACTAAGTAATTGGAAGTTCATGGAAAACAAAAGTATTTGAAGCCTTGTTTGCTAAAAGCTAACAAGTTGAGCAAAGTGGCTACTTGGTGCATATGATTGCCCCATTTCTTGTTTTTGCACATTTGTCAATAAAGATGGTGCTTTTATTCTATTTTTCTACCAGATCTTATCACACGTTCAAATATGATTCTCACTTATTCTTTCTTTTTCTTTTATGAAAATTTATCCAATTACAATATTTACAAGATCATCCTTGAAGAGGTCAACTATAACATATGATAAAGTACATAACAAATGATAAAAGACCTCTAATTTAAAAAATAACAATTAAGACAACATTTAATTTTGATTCTAAATCTTTCCAAGTGCTCATCAAACTCTTCTTCTTGAATGTGACTTATCTTTCAGCTTAGGACATTGAGTCTTGATGTGATCAATTATTTTACACTTATAGCAAATGACCTTGGAGTTGTCTTCATTCTTCTTTCTGATGAGACTTTCCTTTCTTTTGTTGGACAACCTCACTCTCAATAAGTGGAATTTAAGTCTAACTCAATCTTACAAAACCGGCTTGTAAGGTGAGGTTTGCACCCATTTATAAACTATTCAAAAGCCTTATCTCTAGTTGATGTGGGATCTTCAACACACCCCCTCACGTCAAGACTGCTCAACTCGTGCGTGGGACTATATTGTTTAAGGATAGTCCGATAGCGGCCCGATAACGGGTGGCCCGATAGGCTCAACAACCGTCCTAGGATAGGCTCTCACATCATCGTTGCCTTGGCCTTTTTGTTTAAGCATTTGCTTAAACTTTCTTGATATAAGAGATATTTCTTTGTCAATTGAGTTTTCCAACTTAACCTTGAAAGTATTATGTTCCTCCTTTAAAGCTTTCAAAGCTCTAGCTTTCTTTCATATGATCTAGGTTTTCTTTGATGTAAACCTTACATGAAGACCTTTTTAGACAATGAAGATGCCTCCTTGTACTTGTGATCTTGGAGATGCATCTCGTGGACTCTCAAGATTTCTAGAAGCTAATCCCATATGAGCTTTTCAGATCTCTTATCTCCTAGATGGAGGTGGCCTTTGGTTCTCAAACCTTAGACATGTTATCTAGCAACTTCAAGTTGATCTAAGCTTTATAGAAAATTTGCCATGAAGCAGCTTCCAGAACATTTTTAAGAACCTATATTCTTCTGGGTATAGTCTCACCTCATGGTGAAGAACTCATACTTAAGTGTGAGAGTGATAACTTTTTTAGATTGGGTATCCTCATTTTCTTCATAGTCTATCCTTAATGAGTCCCAAATCTCCTTGGCAGTATTTAACCTGCAAACCTTTTCATATTCATTTTTTGACAAAGCACAAATTAGAGTGTACCTTGCTTTGTTGTTTAGTTTCATCTTGTCAAAGTCATCCTGTATCCAATCCCCTTTTAGATCATTGATAATGATGTCTCCTCTAGTTATGATAATCCATAACTCAGAGTGTAGACTTGATGTATATTTCCATCTTGTCCTTCCAATAGGGATAGTTCTCCCCTAGAATATTGGTGGTCTTGTGAAGGATACTCCTTGGCAACCAGATGTCCTTCCATGCCAGCAATGTGAATCTTCCTTTCAATTGTAGTAAGACGTTAAATCCTTTGGAGACTGAATTGTGTACTTACATCTTTTTTAAGTTTTTTGTAAAGCTTCATCTTGATAAACATGAACATACAAAGTTAAATGTTGTTTATCATTAGAGGTGCATTTTACAAAGCTCATTAGACGCAACTTCAATAGGATAAACACATTGTTAAAAAAAAAATTCACAAAATATATTTTCACAAAAGTTTCCTTCTTAAGTTAGTTTCAGATAAATATGATGTAATAAAAGAGATAAGAGATAGAGAGAATTACACATGTTATATTTTATACTATGTTTGAATTACACAGACTACATCCAATTTTTTATTAATTTGATGAAGTTTTTTATTAATGTAGACTACCACTGCAAGATATAATTATTATTTAGACTCAACCATTTCTATCTAAATTAAAAGTATTATTTGGACACAATTAATCTTTTCTAACTTATTATTTGTATCTAGCCACTTTGGCTAAGCATGTGTATTGTTTGGACCCAACCCACTTTTTACTAAAATACTTTGATAACAAAAGGTTTGATTTAAAAGATCACATAGTTTTGCTTACTAAAAGATATCAACACCCTAATATGAATAAAAGTTTGAAAACACTATTCTAGCAAGCTATGAATACAAACAATGCTCTTCCTCACACATAGAAGGGTTAAAATTTTTTGAAAGAATTTAGAACAAATTTTGTAAGGATCGTCAACCTTTCTTCTTCTTCACATATATGTAGAGCTGAGAAGAAAATAATATTTGCAAATCCTTTTAGAGCCGATGTAAGGTTTACAAGTCTTTCATCTTCTTCGCTTATCGTCTAGACATTTTATGCACATAGACACATTAAATTCTCTTCATACAACATGAAGTACATGTGATTTCTTTACACAAATTCTATGATACATGACATGACTTATCAGGCATATACATATAGTTTTTTACCTTTTCAACAAAAAGAATGGAACCTAATACAGTTGAATGACTTTGCAACACTAACATTCTTCCATTTTCAAATAACAATTTATATGTATCAAGTTTAAGCATATTCTTCAAGAATCTAGATATAGACATTTCAAAGTCTAATCTTCTTAAAAGATATGAACATTTCATGCACATAAAGAATAAACCTTTATAGGTCTTTTATGTGTACTATGAAAGGCTTAAGGCTTATTATTTGTAAGAAGGAGTATACTTATCATTTAGTCAAGCTAAAATCTTATCAGATGAAGAATACTAAACAAGACACTTTCATTTATTTGATGAAACACATAATGAATAATGTTTGTCTCTAACAAGACCTTATGTATATACAATTATGTATTATACTTTGTTGTTTAAGAAAAAAATCAAATACAAATTAAAGGATTTATTGAAAATTGATCTAACAAAAATGATCAATTATTTATATGGGTTCCTTGAACCTCAAGCCATAAAAATTTGGAAATAAAAACACAATTTTATGTTCATATTCAATGTTGGATTCATGTACTTAAGTGATTATTTACCTCATGAGTACAACTCACACACTATATATGTTACATTATCAATATATGTTACATTATCAATATATGTTACATTATCAATACATGATCACTAATTATTATGTCTAATTCAAGTCTCATTAGCAATTAATGATATTTGTCTAAGAGATTATTCTTGTGTGGTTTTATTTACAATGAAAGTTGACCTAAACATAAAATATTTAATACAAACGTATGATTTTCTTAAAAAATAATCAAAGATTTTCATTTGAAACATTGTAAATTAATAATCATTTTCTTTGAACTACTGTTATGAATATAAAAAATGTATTAAATGATAACATAACTTTCATTAAATTTATCTTTAAGTTATTTAATTCTTAATTAAATCACAATAACTTTAATTAATTTTAAAAGAATTAACTTAGTTAAAATGGATATATTAGTCTATAACAAAAACCAATAAAGCTTGGACACATGGAGATGGACCAAACCTTACATGGGTATTAATGATTCTTAGTATAAGATAATAACAAACTTTAACTGTTTTAGTGAACTTATTTCTAGTTTCAAATTTTCTAAAATATAGAAAACCAATATTTATTATTTTTTGTTTGAAAAAAAAAAGTATTGACCCAGTCAACAATTGAAGAAATTTATTGCAAGTGGTTACAATATTTTTTACGTAATAAAAATTATTAGTTGTTCTGTACTGAATTTAGGATTTATTTGTGGTTAAACTTTTAGCACTAATTTAATGACATGATTATATATATATATATTGGTATCTTGTCGAGCTTAATATGCTATTTGGAGGAGAAAACACCTAACATAGAAAAAAATTAAAAGAACATCACATTCTACCTTAATTTTTGTTAATAGATATAAAATGTGTTATTTTACATTAGTTGTGATTTTCTAATAAATGTGAATGTGGCATATTATTAGTTACTTCGCACAACCAATATAAAATATCACTTTTTATATTTTGTCAACTTATAAATATCACATTTTTTAGTTCAATTTCATAAGTGCTGTAGAATGTCTAAAAAATGTATAAAAAACATATGTTGTAACACTGATTTACTTTTTGTCGTGATATCACAAAATTTATAGTAGACGAAGATAAAGTACACAATGGTATACTCTTTTTAAAAGAAGTTAAAACTTATTATCATTAAAAGTCACTTTAAGGGTGAAGATAATAACACTTACAACTTTTTTTTATTAAAAGTTATATGCAAATGACTTGAAAGAGTTTTGTTAGTCATTAAGTCATAAGGTACGTAATATAATATATTTTAAACAATTAAGGAAATTTAATGTAGGGACTTAAATAAGAGGTAGACATCGAAAAAATTTTAGAGGAAATCGATATAATATTAACTAATGGTTATAACATTAATCATTGGTTTCATAAAGGATTGTCAAATTGCTTTCACTTTACATAACAATACTTTAATTTTGTCTTCTTTTTCTAAAATAATGAGATGTATTGATTTAGAGTTTCGGTTAAGAAAATTAGTTAAGTAAGATAACCTATTGACTAAGGTATGAAATATAGACTTATGATGAAAACAGAGAGGTATCATATCTAGTAATTGAAAGACCAATATTATAATTTGATATAAGCTATGTGGCTGTATGCTTCTAGTTGTAAGTTTTCTACGAAGCTTCCATAAGATGGTATTTACTCTAGTTTGTTCACTTCATTCTCTAAAGATTGTTTAACATAAGCAAACTAATCGAAAATAATGCATTTCATTCACGGTTTTATGTTAAATAATAACATATATAAAAGTTTGACTCATAATTAACCTCGTTAAGATAAGTATATTCCCTAACATTTGTTTATTCTTTAATTAGCCATTCGAGAAGGATTTACTATTTAAAACCACTTATATATTCATCAAATCAATTGAAAAATAAGATTTATGGGAATACTTATTATTTACCCGTTGCTCATATTATTTATAGATACTCGCATGGCATTTATGAAATTTTTTATATTCGTAGATATTTATGGATATTCATGTATATTCAATTTTTATTCTTTTGTAAACTTTGAAACAAGTTAAAAATATTTTTTAAAATATAGACTCAAATAAAAATTTTATCTTAAAATATGATTTAAATAAAAATACATAATAAAATATTTGAAGAAATAAAATTAACCTTTCAAAAGAACAACTTCAAATAAATTGTATAACAAAGAATAAATTTAAATAAAATTAATCTCTTAAAAAACAAATTTAATTGCATAAAACTAAATGAAAATAATAAATAAAGATATAAAATCAACTTTTAAATAATTATTCAATAGTTAATCACTGGTGCGAAATAATAAATCAATAACTCTATTGATGATTCTTTCAAAATTATTGTCGATGTTTGATTAGTGACGTTCTTTTTGAAAATTTAATCAATTATACTATAATTATATTCTCTTTCTTCTGCAAAGCACACGTATAGACCACTTGCACCTGCACCTCGTGCCTCTATCTTTTTCCTTTTTTTTCTATCTGTGAAGTTTCTATCCATATATCTCATTTATATCTTATTTATTTCAAAATTCGAATACACCCTGCAGTAGTTAAGAAGCTAAGGATCATTTTTATCCGATAAGAATTTCAAATCAAGTAAGTTCTTATTTATTCTATAGATCTTTTGTTCTCTATTTTTTCTTAGGTTTCGACCATTAATCTTTGAGGGGTCAGTTGAGATTAGTGTCATTATCTGATTTGGAGGAATTATTTTGGAGATCGTCATCTTAGGTAAGGGAAGTTAGTTTTAACTTTTTCAATAGTACCTTAGGTTAACAGACCTGATTGTGAATGAAATTCATCTGCAATTTTAACTTCCATTACAGGGGTGTTTCATAGTGAAACAGGTTAATTATGTATTTAATATAAACTTCGAAATTGAAATGATGTGTATGCTGACTGAATTATATGTTCATATGTAACCATTTTGATTGAAATGAAACCAAAGTACTGGAGGTTGAAAGGAAATGAAGGTACCATGGATACATATGTATCTATATGCTTCAGTGTGGTTGAATTGATATGATATGTGTGATGACTAAATTATATGTTCATATGTAACCATTTTGGTTGAAATGAAACCAGAATACTGATAGTTGAAAGGAAATAAAGGTATCATGAATATATATGCATCTATATGCTTGAGTATGACTAGATTGGTATGATATGTGTAATGACTAAATTATATTTTCTTGTGTAACCATTTTGGTTAAAATAAAACCATAGTACTGGGGGTTGAAAGAAAATCAAGGTGTCATGGTTACATATGCATCTTTATGCTTCAGTATGGTTAAATTGATATGATATGTGTGATGACTGAATTATATGTTCATATATAACCATTTTGGTTGAAATGAAACCAGAGTACTGAGGGTTGAAAGGAAATCAAGGTATCATGGTTACACATGCATCTATATGCTTCAATATGGTTGAATTGATATGATATGTGTTATGACTAAATGATGAGTTCATATATAATCATTTTGATTGAAACGAAATCAGAGTACTGGGGATTGAAAGGAAATCAAGATAAGATGATTGTCAATGAGTTTACGTGAAGTCAATGTGCTTGGAATTGAGTATAAAGGATTGTGATTAGATGATAGACCTATTTGTATTTTGTTTGAGAGTTGATATTTGAAATCTTAAATTTATAAGAGAACATGAATTGCAAATCTATTTATTCCATTTCATTTTACTTTCACAAGTTGTTAATTCACTAGCTTACCCTAACTTTTTTTATTATGTTATGAACTCCGATGAATGTACTATGTACACGAACAAATGCATGTACAGGTTCAGAAGCATCTTATAGAGTATAGGCTCTTAGTTTGGTTTCTCTTTTTGTGATGTATCTAGTTATACATAGGTTTAATGTATATGGAAACCTTTTTGAATCACTTTAAACCTTGGAGTATATGTCAATACTTGGACATAGATAAAAGTTGGTTTTTGACAACGTATTTGGCTGAGTTCAAGAGGGGGTGAATTGAACTTTGAAATATTTTTGCGATTTAACTCTTTGAAAACAATTTTTGCAATTAGAAAATCTTTAGTGAATCTCAATGATTAAGAATATAAGGTTCAGCAGAAAATAAATTGGCTTAAAGTTCGAATGAATTGATTTATATTAGATGTTGAGTAAAGACAAACAAAATGAATTACAATCACAATTTAACGCAATCAAGATTTCTAAAACAGCAGAAACAAAATATATGCAGTTTTTTATCAAAACAAACAGAATTAACTATGATAGAAATTCAGTCAAGGTATTATAATAGAATCCTACAATCCAACAACAAATCTGAATTATCAGATTATGCAAAAAATTGATATTAAATCAGATTTGATTAAAGACAATTTCAATTAAAGGACCTTTGCAAAACAGATTGTACAAGAAACTTTCAGTAAATGAATTAATCACATATACACCAATACACAAGAATCAATTACAAGACTTCAAAACAAGGTTTAAAGATGCACACAGTGAACAAAATGCAATCTTGTAGTATGAATATCAAGAACCACACTACAATAATAAAACTTCAAGTACGCAGAAACACAAATATCAACCATTATAGAACAACTTCTAGATAAGATTATTTTAGAATTAAAACCAGATATGAAATATTGCAGATTATCAAAATTTTCAGCAACTTAACCAGAACCAAATCAATTTCTAATTAATAGCAATAGGCAACGCAAGAACAAAACAAGATTGTGAGAGAAAGGTTAAGAAGAAGAGACACAATTAATTTTATACTGATTAACCCTTCCTCAAGGGCTACGTCCAATCTTCTTTGCACCACACATAAAGAAAGTTCCACTAAATCAATTAATTGTTCACATACAATCAATCAACCAATTCCTACTCCCTGTAAGAATTAAGAAACCTGCTAAATTGATCCACTACTCCCCGCAGCTCCCAATCAAATCAACAAAATCACAAGGCTAACTCCTATAGCCCAAAATCAATACAATTGTTCAAGAATTTCACAGAATTACAATGAACACAACACAAATCTTGAATCAAACAGGTTCAAGAAAGGTTGAGGATAGGTAGTTTCTTTCCTCTTCAGAAAAAAGAAAATGATAAAAAAAAGTTGGTTGACTCACAACACTAACATCCCTCATTTTCCAAAAACTTTTATTTGTGTAGAGCAACTTTTTTGCATGTTTTTTTAAGAGATATTGATGTTGATAAAATGTTGTTAGGTTATCGTGAGAGAATGATGAAGCGACCATTCCCTACAAGCATAAAATGAGTATTTATAAGTTTGACTTGTAACATTAAATGCTCAAAGCTTGCATTTGTCAAATGAAGTATACTTGTTTATGTTTGTCCAAGTAAAAAATTATCAAACATAAAAGCATAAACAAAGCACTTGTATCTATTGGATGAAGCACACAATAAATAGTGTTTTCAATTGTTCAGCCTACAACATGATTTGACTTTATATAAAAATATGTTTTATAGTTTGTTGTTGAAGCACAAAATCAAAACCAAACAAAGAGTTTGTTGAATTTGGATCTAACAAATTGTTTTATTTCAAGAAGTTCATATTTTAGGTGTTATGTCATCAAAATTTACGAAAGACAAAATACATAAACTTTAAATTGTGAGTCTTTAAATAGTTTTGTAATTTTGTAAACTCTTATTAGTTTGCTTGGTTGAAATAAAGATTGTGTGTAATATAATTGCTTGTACATTGATTTGTTGAATCGATAAATTTAGTTTGTTTTATTTCATGTTGAAATTACATCGTTGCATTGAGGGAACCTAAGTTTCACATTAGAAATTTAATATAAAAGTTATGTACTACCTCTAATTTGAAAATTCCTTTGATTTCTTTCACATAAAAACATGAGGAAGGAGTACAAATAATATTGTGTTCAATCTTGAATTGTTTGGTTGGACAACTTGGGAAGATTAATAACGTTTTAATAGTCCATTAGTACATATATTTTAATTTACATTTCGTATATGTAGTGAAATTTGGTTGATTGCATTTTATGTTAATCTTCAGGTGCATAGTTAATTGTGATTAAATATCGCTTTCATTTCATGTAACTTGAAGAGCAATACAAAATGTTGCCAAAATTTTATGAAATATAAGAAATGTTAATTAAAATTTATGTACTAATCAACTATAAAAGGTGAATCTTCTTAAATTGGATTGTTTATAAATAATATTAGAATATTTCTTAGTCTTCATTTTCAATTTTACTTTTCACTTATAGTTTTTTTATATTTTATAATTATTGACATTTGCGATACTTATTAAAATTTATTTTTATATGCTTCATTTTATCATATTATTTTTATTGAGTTATGTATGTCTTTATTTAGATTTAACAAAAAAATTATATTTTCATATGATATTGTTGATTCTAGTCAACTATGCAACAAATTTTATTTATGCAAGTTTATTAATTGAGATAAACAATAGGAAATAAAAAAAAACTAAAAATAAGTGATACAACAATGATTGTAGCCATAATCGTCGTTGTATGCCTACCTACAACTAGGAATGCCAAATGAAGTTGTCCCTACTGATATTCTCTGAACCTATCTCGATTTTGATAGGACATCCTCGACTTGATTGGGTATGGGTATGGTTGTAGGTAATATCTAATTTTCTTAAACTGGTTATGTGACGAGGATGGTTGTGTACATATCAACCTCATCTCCGTCTACATACCCATCCTAATACTCATCCATGCCCGTATACTCATCATTTCAAATTACTAAAACACTTACAAAACTTATATTAACTTTTATTTGGTCCTTAATTTTGTAACTTATTTATACGTCATACATTTAATCATTTTTATACTTTCTTATAATTATTTGACCTTTATCCAATTGTTGTTATTTGATACTCTCATTTGATATTTATATAATATAATTTCTTTCTTGATATTTGACATTGGAGGAAAGGAAATGTGTATCCTTCCTATTAAATACTTGATAATATTATGTTTCTATGATTTTTACTTTTGATAAAAAAATATTTAATTAATATTTTAAACTGTAAAAGAGTGGGTACTGTTGTAATTAGCGGTATTGCAAAATTATTAAAACCCCATAAACCAAATTAAAACCATTAAACCTATTGAAATTTGTGATAATGGTTTTGAATGTTTGCACCTGGACGGATGCATGACTAGATTCTTATGTAACCATTAGGAGATGTTCACTTATAAATAGAGATCCCTCACTTCTCCAAAACACACCAATCAAAATATTTCTCTTCTCTCTTTTTTAATATCTTCTTTTCCACTGTTCTAGGTATTTTTGCTCATAAAAGAAATACTTGCTAGTTTTTAAATCTTTGAAACCACTCGAGAAGTTCCTGTTGAGAAATTGATCATATTCGTATTTTTAGCCATGGACCAACACCTACCCACCCTGTTGTCATCCCTACCTACAACAATGATTTTAAACAAAATTATTGTCAAATTAACGTTATAATTAAGGCTTTTTAAAAATTTATATAAAATATGGCCATATAGTATAAAAATGAATTTTTGCTCATAAAAGAAAATGCTTACTAGTTTTGAAATCCTTGAAACCACTAGAGAAGTTCCTATTGATCATGTTTGTATTTTTAGTTGTGGACCAACACCCACCCACCCCGATGTCATCCCTGCCTACAACAATAATTTTGAACAAAATTGTTGTCAAATTAACCTTATAATTAAGGCTTTTTAAAAATTTATATAAAATATAGTCATATAGTATAAAAATTAATTTTATAAGTAATATATATAATGAGAGCTTAACTTAAAAAAGTCTTAGTTTTTAATAATAACTTAATCAACAACGATTGTTGAATCCTTGTCAAAATGTGATTTAAATCTATATCTTCGTCAAAGATCTTTTTTTCAGTGATGAATGCTTTTTTTTTTATCAGTAACATCAATTTATCCACTTAATTCTTACAAATTATCCAAATAAAAATCGAGAACAATTGATGATAAATCTTAGCATGTTGAATATTATAATACCTATATCCGTCTCATTGACAAATAAGTAATTAAAAAACTCATTTATTATTCATATATATATATATATATATATCCAAAATTTTACCCACACTTTGGAATTGTTTTATCATATTAATGACTAGTAAGATAGAAGAGAATCTGGATGAAATATCTTTATTTTCACTTCAGAAAATTAATATGTTAACAAAAGTTGCAATGGAGCAATCTAGTATAGCAAATTATTATTAGTTTCAAAAGATAATTTTTCTTTTCAAAAGTGAGTTCGTGTGCAACCTAATAACTGATTGATGTTGTTAAAGTTTAATTTGATAACATTTTTTAGTCCTCTAAATATATATAAAAATTAATCTTAATCTTGCTAAATATGTAACATTTCGGCGTTTTAAGTTCTACTAAATATGTTAAAAAGTCAATATTTATTCTTTTAAATATGTAAAAGTTTAATTTTAATCTCTCTCAGACACTATTAGGGCATGAGGAAGAAAAATGACACACGTGGCATGTGGTGAGACGTAAATTCATTAGCCATGTGGTCATTTAACCAATCGAAAATAAGTATATGGTTAAAATGAAAAAAAGTTTGAGTTAAATATGGAGGACTAAAAGTGAGCGTTTCCATATTTTGATAAACAAAAAATATATTTAAACGTAAGAAAATTGCATGCATGTGGAAATTGCAACATTGGTACTGAAGAAATGTTAAAAGTATAAATTACCTTTAGAACTAGAAGTATTAAGAAATTTAAAAGAACAAATTAACAATTGAATAATTATTAAGCTATATCAAAACATTAAATTATATTCAATAATGCATTGATCAACATCTTTTGCCTTCTTTTATTAATATCACGGTAGTTGAAAATTCTTACGATGGTATAGAGGGTTAGAAAAGGTTAGACAAGGATATAATAACTATGAAAAAAAATAACATGGAAGAAGGTTTTTCTTGAATGTTTTTTTTTTTGTTTACAATAGCTCACTTAATATAAAATTCTAGAGAACTAAATATATAAATGATTCTAAATAAATACATTTGATATTCTCTGATATTCTATTGAAATTATCTAATACTCCCTTGATTATTTCTCATATTTTTACTGATATTTTTTGATATTTCCTTGATAGTCTCTGATATTCTACTGATTGTTTCTCTGATAATAATATTCTAACACTCCCCCTCAAGGTGAGTAGTGGGATCACCAATGCTTAGCTTGTTGAGGACACGGGTAAATGCTCTGCCTATAACAACTTTGGTGAGAATGTCTGTCAACTGGTCTTCTGACCTTACAAAAGGAAGTTGAATACTGCTATCCTCAATCTTCCCCTTAATGAAGTGTCTGTCCACTTCAACATGCTTGGTTCTGTCATGTTGTATAGGATTCTCTAATATATTAATTGTTGCTTTGTTATCACACTTTAACTGACTTGGTAGTTGTGCTGGAAAACCAATCTCGGTTATCAACGTTTTGATCCATAAGACTTCAGTTATACCCTTGGCAATTCCCCGAAATTCAACCTCAGCACTTGAAAGAGCAACCAATTTCTGCTTCTTACTCCTCCATGTCACCAAGTTACCTCCAACAAGAGTAAAATAGCCGATGTAGATCTCTTGTCATTTGGATTACCAACCCAATCAACATTAGTATAAGCTTCAATGTTTAAGTGTCTATGCTTTTGGAACATGATCCCACTTCCTAGTGTCCCCTTCAAGTATCGGACAATCCTCATGGCAGCTTCCATATGATCCTCTTGAGGTTGATGCATAAACTGACTTATTATCCCTACTGTGTATGCTATATTTGGTCGAGTGTGTGACAGATAAATCAATTTCCCAACTAACCGTTTTTACCTCTCCTTGTCTGCTAGATTAGCTCCTTCCTCAAACTTTAAACCATGGTTAACTTGCATAGGAGTATCTACTGGTTTACAATCGACCATTCATGTTTCTGCAAGCAAATCCATGATGTACTTTTTTTCGGAAATAAAGATCCCTTTGTTAGAGCGAAGAACCTCTATTCCCAAGAAGTACTTTAGTCCACCTAAGTCCTTCATTTCAAATTCTCTAAACAAGTTATTCCTTAGTTGTGCAATTTCTTCTATATCACTTTCGGTTATGATCATGTCATCTACATATATTATTAGGCATGTGATCAAATCTCCTTTTCTTTTCAAGAATAAAGTATGGTTAGAGTTGCTCTGTTTGTACCCGTACCTTTTCATAGCCACTATAAACCTCCCGAACCAGGCACGTAGAGACTACTTAAGCCCATAGAGTGCCTTTTTCAATTTGTAGACTTCAATTATTTGGAAGTCTTCAGAGAACCCTGGAGGAGCTTCCATGTACACTTCTTCCTTCAAATCCCCATGCAGAAAAGCATTCTCGACATCAAACTGATGGAATGGCCAATTTTTGTTTGCTAATATTGAAAATAGTATTCTGATGGTGTCAATTTTGGCAATTGGTGAAAAAGTCTCTAAGTAGTCAATGCCATAAGTCTGTGTATAGCCTTTTGTCTCCAATCTTGCCTTATATCGCTCAATGGTGTCATCTGCTTTGTGTTTAATGGTGAAAACCCATTGACACCCTACTGGTTTCTGGTAAGATGCACTTCTCCCAAAGTTTTTCTTGAATGTTCTTTTTTTTTTTTTACAATAGCTCACTTAATATAAAATTCTAGGAAACTAAATATAGAAATTATTCTAAATAAATACATTTGATATTCTCTGATATTCTACTGATATTATCTGATATTCCCTTGATTATCTCTGATATTTGTACTGACTGATATTTCCTTGATTAACTCTGATATTCATATTCTACTGATTTATTTCTCTGATAATAATATTCTAACAAAAATAAGTAATTTCAAAATTAAAATTACCCAAGTTTTATCTAAAAGTAACATTGTTAATTACAAGTAAATTGAACGAATTAATAATCGAGAGTGAAATGTTATAACTATTTAGTTTATAAAATGTTGAAAAATGATTTTATAGGTAAAAATTTAAGAATTTGATATAGTGTTTGATAATTAACACAACATTATAAAAAGAGTAGAAACGTAATTATGAAAAATAATCATTTACCAACTAAACTGATGTCTTCCATATCATAAATATAAGCGGTTTATTAATTCCTAACGAATTTAACCGTTTATTACACGGTGGTTTGATTGGTGTCCGAAATGGGTTTGGGTGTAAGTTGTGATTAATGGATGGCTAAGATTACGTTCTATTTCCTTTTGTATTATGGACAAGGTGGTTTAGTAGAAGAGGTTTCTAGACCGTTTTTCCTTTTTTTAAATTTGATTATGATGGTTAAAGATTAAGATTAAAATGGTTAAATATGAAGATTGCACTGTGATTTACACAATTTCAAAAGTAGTCTTTATATTTATGAAGTTCATTAATTTGATTTAAATTAAGTTGGGTCACTTAATTAATGTCTCGTGTTTAAACGTGGATGAAAAAATTGGTTAAAAATAATCGTTCACATCATAATATTTATCTTACATTTAAGTGCTTATATAGATGAATATTTGTAAAATTAATTGATTAAAAATAATTTTAAACAATGTAATAATGTTTTTATAATTCTAAAAGTAAAAACAACATTGCAGTAAATACATTTTAAGGAGAGTTGAAGTTAATTCGGAAGCTGTTTGGAAGTAATTCTTTTTTATTAGTTTGGAGTTGTATATTTAATAACTAATTCTTGGAGTTAAATTTCATTAAGTGGATTGTGTTGTTTTTGTTGAATTTTAAGTATTGAAAATAATACTTCTAAGATTTGATAAAATGGTTGTTTCGATTTAAAAGCAGGCTGTAATTAAGATATAAAATAAAAGTTATTAGAAGGAATAAAACTTTTCTAGGATGGGAACTGGAATCTGATTTTTTTCAAATGTGCTAGTATATATTGTTTGAAAATTGAGTCAATTGCTCAATTAATAGCATTTTTTTAGAGGTAAAGTTGCATTGTTTATGTATTTATGTGGTTGTTCATGTCTTGCAAATTATAATTAGAAGTTTGATTAAGTGGGATTATAAAATAATTATGTCTTTTATGGAATTATTAATGTTCAAGTGATATGTGGTTATTTAAGGGATAAGTGGTTCTGAAATTTTGTGATTTGATATACTAAACCATATTTATTAACCATATTTATTAAGTAATGATGTAGAGTTTGAGCAAGGAAGAGTTAATGATGATTCTCTCTGTAGTTAACATTTGGACATTTAAATGTTGGTTGACTAGAATCAATTATCTCTCCTTTATTCACTAAGGAGATGGTTTTGATGCTCAAGTTATATGAGTTGTTACTCAAGTGACTTACTATCGTTGGTTGATTTATATTGAATATTAATCACCTCATCGCTCATATTTATGATGTAATATGTAACCATAAAATGTCATTGATAAATAATGTATTACAAAAATTATATATTGAATGAAACAAATTCTAATGTTGGTATGTAAAAATTAGAGTGATATTATTAGGATAAATACATATGTTATGTAGGTAGTAATCAAGGAGATATAATTAAATTGTTGGTGTATTGTGTGATTATTAAGTAAAGGGATTTGGTAAGACTCCTAAAATATTGACTTATATAGAAAAATGGTGAGAGTTGGTGGAGACTTTTAATATCAATTTGGGATGAAGAGTCATTCAAGAAATTACTATATCAAGGAGTTTATTAGATGATATATATATATATATATATATATATA
>Ga0099824_1003043_pt1 | contig 24507 bp, 10 predicted proteins | sample SiratrowhiteBW_FD_76837 | JGI IMG/M metagenome (GOLD analysis project Ga0099824, IMG submission 76837) | Root nodule microbial communities of legume samples collected from California, USA - Siratro white BW | ecosystem: Host-associated > Plants > Roots > Nodule | place: USA: California...
GCTTATTAACATAATAAAAAATATATGAAAAACTTTGAATTTAAAATTTTTATATATCTTTATCTTAAACAAAATATTTTTACTAAATTTAAGGATGAGATTAATATTTTAACAATTTTTACCAAACAAGCATGTAAAAAAATATAATTCACATTTTCTTTGTAAATATTATTAATAATTGGATGAGTATTTAAAAGTAAGTGTGAACATTTCCTTAATGTGACATGTGAATGTATGAGTATGGTTGAAATGTTAAGTTGATGTATATGACGTTGAGGTGGCTTAGGTGATGAGTGGAGAAGGAGCAAAACATGTGAGTTTGTGCCCTTGATGGGTATGCAACCAAGAGACAAGAAAAAGCAAATGTGCATGCATTCGCATTCATCATTCATCATTCATCATTCACCATCCCAATTCTTCCAATGTCACCTTTTGTACGCATTCAGGCGTTTGGATTTCATGAAACAATGCATGACCCACTGTCGCTGACCCCCACCCAAAACCCGGACACATACATACATCCATCGATCATAATCTACCACTTGGACCATCACCTGAACTATATATTATCTCAACTATGCACATTGTAAGAAAAATTATTATTCTTTTTATTATTATAAAAAATATTATTACTATAAAGAAATTTTGATATAAGGGAAGAGAACAAGTTTTGTACTGTACCTGATTGCAAAACATAAAAAAGTTATATCAGTATATTATCTGCATCAGGTGTTAAGTGAGTTACCGTGCATGCTCTAACATCACACACATATGTAAAATCACTATCTTAAAGTAAAAAAGAAATCAGTAATATTTATATATTTTATTTTAACTTTGTTCCATGCAATGTGGAAAAAAAAACAAAAAAAAAAAAATTTGCTGAATACATTTTTATACTAGGCTTGAACATGGGTCGAGTGGGGTTGCGTCAGATTCGTATTCAATTTTATATTTGATTAAAATTTATAAAAAATATAAATGCAGGGCATATCCGAAAATAATTCACATTTCATTTTTATCATTCATAAATTAGTGTCCGAAAATAACTAAATATGAGTAATAAAAATATACGTAGAAAAAATTTACAAGGGTTAAAGTTGAAATCTGAAGATATACGTGGCTCAGACATGAAAATATTACTGTATGATATATATTTTTTATTTATTTCTTTTCGAAGTGATTCTTGCATGTATCACTTGCATATATTTTTGCTTAATTAATGATTGTTGCATGAAAATCACTTACATATATTTTTAATTGATTAATGTAGTTATTCCTAATGTCCTTTCTCCATAATATGATCTTTCTTAATTAGGTAAACGTTTAGTTTATGCATGGGAAATAAAGGGACAATGCAACCCCACATTTAGATTGATGTGATGATCTTTTTATCAGACAACAGTGTTCAATAGCTGATCTAAAAATGATTGGAGCAACGTCAATATGAGTCACATCTATTTTCTTTTTTAATCATTAATGCATCTTTTCCTTTCATGTTTAAGTGCATTAGAAGGAGGCCTAATTAATTAAGAGGAGTGATAAGACCATAGAAAAGTTAATGTTAAATCTGGTTAAATAAACTTTTGTTGATTTACACTCGGATTCACCTATAAGTGAGAGTTGAAACACAAAATGAAGACTTGTATTTTTTTATTTTTTATTTTACTTTTATTATGGTATGAAAAAAGATAAGGAATGTAAGACACAGTTCAGACACTTTCCTTATGCTCAATATTGAAAATTGAAAGATGAAACCTATAACATTAGTTTAATATAGAACGTGATTTGTCCATAAAAGAGAATTAAATATAAGAATGAAACAATTGTACTATTTGCTTCTTCTACACTTAAAGTGATTTTTCATCCTTTTCAAATTTAAATGTTAAATACATCAATGAAATATTCCATAGTTCAATGATTACTTTATTGTACACTTGTATTTGTCAATTAGTAAACATATTACACATTTCAATGATATTTTTTTAAGGAATCATTTTTGTTACATAGTAAATAAATTATTTTCTTTTATTGAAACTCGATTTGAATAATTTTTAAGATATTAATTTATATCTGTTTTTAATTTTAAAAAATAAAACTTTCGATGAGATCAATTTGAAGAAGAAAAGAAAGTATTAATGATTTTTAGAAGATTTAAAGGTTTAGTGAATATTTTGATATTGGTAATTTTGATTTTTTTTCCTAAATTGAAAACATTGAAAGAATTATAAAGATAAAAATAACAAATTTAAAATGTATAAAAAAGATCAAACTTTAATAATATTAAAATGGTTTTAAAACTAAAATTACTAAAATCTTATATATTATAAACTAAGATTGGATCTAATGAATTATTGATGTTGGAGACAAAAATCATAAGAGAGGAGATTCTAAACTTAGTAGCCTTATACTACATCTCGTCTCTTGACTATGAAAGTATTGTTATAGGTAAAACTAATATACGTACAAATTGCAAGAAGGCCACAATTGAAAAACTAAAATACCCTTTAAGGTTATTGTACATTCTATGGTTATTTTGGACTCATTCAAATTTCATTTCTAATATGTGGTAATTATAAATTTATACTATATATTTTAGGTAGACAAAAATTTTATTTTTATTTAATGCTATTCAAAACTCATATGAAGGTAGCTAGAACAACTTTGTGCTAGTTAATACATGTATTAGATCATGGATGAATGATCACTATTAAAAGTTATGATTGACTTAAATTCAAAATTGATTAATTATAAATTCCCTTCTTAATAAAAAAAGGAAAAAGATAAAATAGATTGTAGGTATGAATCTCCTACTAACCAAGAAAATTAACATATATTAAAAAGTTAAAAAAGGTTGATTAATTTAAACCTAAAATCTTATTTGTAGTGTAATAGAAATGTAAGACTAGATTTTGGTGAACAAAATGGTTATGTTATGATAAAATATTAGTTAAAAAATTTGTTGGGTTGATACAGATTATATCTCTTAATTACCTTTATTCAGAGAATGATGTAGAAAGTGGAGAATTGATGTAGAAATATATAAGGTGTCATTGTAGAAATTAAATGAAAGAAATAGATGTTTCATGGATTGCATGTGTTAGCATTCATGTGTGTCAGATTACATATGTTTAATTCACCCTATATCTTGCTGAGATTGGATAGGGGCCAAAGCCAAATGTTTGGTTCAGTCCTTGTTTCATCACCCTACAATACCCTTAAATCATGGTCAAATAGTGTATTCCACAAAGGAGAATGGGGTCCCTCCCCCTCCCCAAAACCTCCCTTTGTCTTTTATGGACTTTTTGTTTTCCATGAAGGGTTATTTTTTGTTGTGGATGATGCATCCTTGGTTAATTTCACAGTGGCAAGAGTAGAGGGACACAAAATGACAACCAAGTAGCATTGAAGAAATGGAACCATGTTTGCTCCTAACTTAGATCCTGTTTCCCAAGCAATGTCTTGTCCCTTTCAAGGAATACAAAGCAGGAGACATAGATTAGAACCACAATGGCAACAATATTTTTCCTTGTCGTGAATCGTTGTACCCTCCTAAGGGCAACTACTTATTCCCCCTCCTATAAAAAGAGGGCAACTAGGCCATGTCTTGTGCAAGTTCAAAGTTATTATCTTCACACTTTCATACCAAAAACACTCCTATAGAGTTCAGTAATTTAGGTTAATGGCTAGGTCACCAAATTGCAGGCACTTACTTGTGCTTTTTCTGTTGCTTTGCTTCATCAACATGGCCAGAGGTAATTTTAGTTTATGTTTGCAACTCTTTACTTTGTCCAAAGTGTTACCAAATCAGGATTAGTTTTGTGCATATATGATATTTAATTAATTAAAATAGTTTTTTTTGGTTATTTTCTTGCAGCCAGAAGTTTGAGGGAGATTAAGGATGATGCAGTTAAGAAGGGTCAAACTGGTTTGTTCAAGCCACAACATGAAGGTGCACACGAAAGCAACGTTGAGTTGGATACAATGGATTACACACCTGCAAAAAGGAACCCACCGATTCATAATTGAAGTTTCCCATTTTTTTTTTCTTCATTTTTTTAGAAAGGGCATCGATATCTCAAAGTGCTTAGTTAATTAATCTGCACTCCTGTATTCTAGGACCTTCAATGTATAGGTATTGTTTGGAAGCTAGGAAATCCACACTTAAATTATGGACTTGTGTTCCCATATCATATATAACTTATGAGGGAAGAGTAATAATTAAGTAAATAAATTAATAATAAAAATAAAATAATAATTTGATTAATTAAAAATAATTCCTTACCAATAGTTACTATTTGATACTATTTATATCTATATGAAGTACTAAAACTATACACTAGAGAAACTATGCACATATATACATAATCAAAGTTAAGATTGAGATGTTTGAATCAGGATGAGACTTAAAGGTTTGATTATCACATGTTCATGGAGAACATTCCGCATCTGGAAACATTTGAAGTTAATTAGTAACATATTTTAAGAATAGGTGTCAAAATGCATTATGGTAAAGAAATAAAGTTATTTAGATATTTGTAGGTACAATGGATTTACTCTTCAATCTTCAGCCATAACAAGATCAAATTGTGCTGCTCGGTATAGAGGACATGTGAGGACAAGAAACTAAATGTCAAAAGGTTCAATAGTAATATGAATAATTTTTTTTACTCCATATGGCATTGACACATGTTAATATTGTAATCAAAGCTAGATACCTGATCTTGCAGAGGAGCAAAAGAACAACCATTCATTAAGAAATCAGTTCCAGTGCAAGTAAATATGAATGGGATTGCTGGACCCCAACATGGATCTCTATTTTTATTTCTAGTAAGTCTAATAATAAAAGTTAAATCTTACATATTTAAAATAATGTAAAACAATTTTACACTGTCATTTAATCACAAATTGTTATTGACATATTTTTAAAATAATTATTATAAAAATCAATAAACTCATCTTACATGTAAAGCAAGTTGACCTTTCATGAGAAAACTATTCCCAGTTTTAACTTTAAAAAAGTTTCATTAAATTTGAAAAAACATTCATCAGACATACAGTATGATTAAGCTGTTGGGTCCCTTATTGTGTTGCCCAAAATTTGTAAAACTTTTATATATATATATATATATATATATATATATATATATGTGTGTGTGTGCATTTTATATATTTTAATTTACTTTTTAGTTTTTTTATTATAAATCTCAACTATTATTAACGACTATAGGTAATTTCAACTTTTAAGACGAATCAAGATAAAGAATTTGTGTATCTTTTTTTACTTCGTTAGTTTACTGAATTAAGATACAGTATTTTCTAGAACCTGTGTCTTCATGTGTTGTTCGAAATTTCCGAAGTTTATATATTGTTTGTTTTTAACACGTTTGAGAAGGATTTTTTAAAATACTTTGATTAAACTCTTGTGTTTTTCTGTCTTTAAAATAAATCATATTTTAAAAAATAAAATTTAAGTATTTTATCGTGTAATTTAGTTTATTTTGTTTATGTTAAAATAATATTTGTGAAGTTATGTCAAAAGTAATTCTATAAATTAAATTAAAATTTTAAGTACTTTTTCATTTTTACAAAAATACCTAGGTAGTACACAATACATGAAGATGAAGATAAATGTTTTGGTAGAAATAAAATGAAAATAAATAAAGAGAGGTTTGATTAGAATTTGGATTCTCTACTAAATCAACACGTAATCTGGACTTGTTTGATTATGTATAAATTTCTCATTAATTTATTTGGAACATCAGAAATAAAGACGAACCTTTTTTTTGTCACATAAAAAATTCACACCAAACGAGAAATGTTTTATTTGATGATAAATTTTCTTCTTCTTTTATGTACAACATCACCTTCTTTTTTTCTCAATTTTATCTTCGTTTCTTTCACTCTTCTATCATGCATAAAGGTAAAATTATCTTTACACAGTCTTTATATTTCTTCTAATTCATCATTTTACTTCTCCAAACAAATTCAAACTATTTATTAAAATTCATTCTTTTCTTTATTTTATTTTCTCTATCTTCGAGTTTTTTTTTTCTTTTTTTATGTTTTTTTTTTCAGCAACTAGAGAATGAGATGAAATTTTTCTTTATATGAGATTAGGATTATTTTAATAAAGATATAAAACATAAGCTTGTTAAAATTTAATAAAATTATTTATATAAATAAATTTTTTTAAATTTTTAAAAATATATGTTGGAGATCTCATTTATTATAAATAATGTCAATTTGTAATATATAAATAAGTAAATTTTTATGTTATAATTGAGTTAAATTTAAAATTTAGTACAATAAAAACTTATTCTAACCATGATTGATGGAACTATCTATAAATATGTAATTACATAACGATTTCATAAAGATCTTATGAAACTAATGTTATATCTATGTGTAAAATAAGTTATATAAAGATTTAGACAGTTGATTTTGTATCAAGAATTTTTAGAATTTAGAAGTCAAAGTTTTTAAAATATTAATTTAATTAAAAAAAGATTTGAGCCTATCCAAACTTTTATTTATTTCTAGGATAATCATAGTATTGGTCTAGAATATTTACTTATTTCTCTAATGATAACATTTTTGGTAAAAAACTTGACTAATGACCTAGAATTTTCCTTTCTAATAATAGTTTTGGCCCCACCATATATAATGGTAGCTATATATAGACACTGAGATGTGCTATGAAATGTAGTTCTCTTCTGTGACTTTGGCTACTGGGTTGGTTTTGGTTACAGTTTCATTCTCTCTATGAATTGAAGAGGGTCTGTTTCATAGCTTTAATAGCTCCAAATGAGGTTGGTTGATGAGCAATAGAGAGGGGACAAAAGAGGCCAACCTAATTCATAACCAATGGACTCTTCCCATGTGATCCATACAAACATTGTCCATTATCCTAATCCTCTCCAAAATCCAAAAACATTTTCATTGTCTTATCTGAAAATGATGGAGGTCTCACCAATGTCTGCTATTTTCCCTCCCTTCGTTAAATACTGTCATCACCATGATTAACTGATCAAATCTCTTGTGCATGTAATCTAACCCTAGCTAGGATAATAATACAATTGAAGCAAACAAGAAAACCACCTTGGCATCATCTTCATGGCCATGGCAATTGAATGATTGCTACTAGCTTAGCTACCTATCAAATAATGCAGATTCAACGTTTTATTTGTTAATTGGGAAGCCCTACAATGAAAATCACAAGCCAATTTGGTTGATTCATCTCGAAAAAGGTTTAATCTTTAAGGGTTTTTTCACAAAAGTTATGGAATATTTCAGAAGTTGAAAAAATTATGAAATGAATATCAAATACTTATCAATTTAGTAGATAATTAATTTTATTAAAAACATCATTGGTATTTTCTAATTTAAAATTGTAATCAAAGGTCACAATAATCAAGACATGCTTAAAGTGTGGGGTTGTATTAGCGTGATAAGGGAAAATCATTAATCTCTATCATTAATTAGTTTTGTACTCTTATAATAACTAATCTCTATTATTAACTAGTATTTGTAGTTATGTAATAAATAATCTCTATCATTAGAGAATATTAATTATATAATTCAAATTAAAATTATTTTAATATTGTAAGTTTGTAAAATAATAATTATAAACTTTAGTACATAATATGATTGGAATATAACTTTTATATATATATATATATATATATTAGACTTATTATAATTAAAGCATCTTTAACAAATTGAAATCTTTAGTTTAGTCTCATATCTCTAGCTTAGCTTTCTATCTTCAATAATTATTTATTGAAGATAAATGACATAAAATGCTATTTCATCTAAAAGTAAATAAAAACAATTAACTATGCACCGAATTATATAAAAAAGAATAACATAAAATGCTACTAAAAAAGCATATGCGACCAATTATACATTAAGATGCTACTAAAAAAAACATAAGTGACCAATTATATATCAACTTATATATGAAAGTATAACATAAAATGTTACATCTTGAAGTACACAAGTAACAAATCATGCACAGAGTTATACAAAAAGTATGAAAAAACGTAAATAATCAACTATGCATTCAGTTATATGCAAAAACATGACCAATGCTACTATAAAAAAAAATGAACTTTAAGCTTAACTCAATCCTACCAAACCAGCCTGTAAAGTGAGGTTTGTATCTATTTATAAACTATTGAAATACTTCATATCTAATCGATGTGGAATCTCCAACATACCCCCTCATGCCGAGACTGTTCAACTCGTGCGTTGAGACTATATTGTTTAAGGATGGTCCGATAGCGACCCGATAGCGAGTGGTCCAATAACCATATTAGGATAGGTTTTGATAAAATATTAATAACTGAAACTTAAGTCTAATTTAACCTTTCAAAACCAGTTTGTAAAATAATGTTTGCACGTATTTGTAAACTATTTAAATACCCTGATCTCTAATCGATGTGAGATATCTAACAACTACATCTTAAAAAGACTTAAGCAATTAACCATACATAAGTAACCAAACTTATCCTTGAAATTTGTTTTGGAAAAAGTTATATACATGGTAAATATTTTGGAACTATTTTTCAAGAATTCCTCACACCAAAATTAAGAACTTGGTTTTTTAACAATTAGGACTTGGGTAATGAGTTACATTATAATTTTTTTATTACTTTATTTGAAAAAAAAAATCTCATTTTCTATTTAAATGGTTTGAATCAAAATTGGGTTCAAATTAAATAAAATTGGGTTCAAAAGAAAAGGAAAGGTATATTTACAAAACTTATGAAAGTTTTTTCATTCATTATAAATAAAGTTAATACATATGAAAAGCGTCATGCAATTATTAAAACAAAAAAAATCAAACAAACAGGGTTACACATCAGAGACAAAAAGTTGAAGATAATTTTTTTTTTTCATTACAATTTTGAATACTCGACGAAGTAGATTATTTCATGTTTGAATTTATTTTTTCTCTGATTGTTCAAATTTTCTATCTAGATTTTGACATTTGTAAGGCTTGCAAGACTGACCTAGTTTCATTCAAAGAAATGTTTGACCTACAATGAGCTATTCTAAAAAAATATATCTTGACGACAATGACTGTAGCTTTGTTTATGGATATTTCTTCAGAAGCTTAGATTTTTTGTCGTTTAAAGTATAAACCATCTCGCTTAAATATTAAATTTTAAATAATTACCATAAATGAAAACATGTCGAGTTGTTACTAGATGAGTTCAAATTATATGCTATTATGTTTTTTTTTTAACTACATGCTATTATGTTATTATCAAACACTTCATGATCATCATTAAAATAATGAATATGAACTTGAGTATCACACAAAATTAATTACATCTTAATACTTTTAAAGCTTATTTACATTCTTCATCCTCATCAAAATACCAAATTAAATAAATTATCTACATGTTTAATAATAATTTTTAAAAAATATAAACTTGAGGGGTTTATATACCTACCCATATCTAATATACTTGGAATAACTTATATCTTGTAAATAAAATATTATTAACATATTAAATGATAACCACTTAAAAAGATAATATTTAACAACTCAATTATTTTCTATTATATTTTCAACATATTATTGTTTACTATAATACTTATTATAGTAAAGTCAACCTTTAAAATAAATCTATAAAAGTTTATATAATAGCATATTCACCACAAAGAGTTTTACTTTAACTCACAGTCACTCTTGTTGTGTACATTTTACTCGTTATTTTCTTTTCTTATTCACTTCCTATTTTTGTTAATGTCTAACTACCATTTGCAAATGAATCTCTAGTCAAAATTTGTTCATACGTCACCGAGATAAAACTTTTTTCTCATTGTCACAACTCAACTCATAGAAATCAAAGCTTCTACCCTACTAACTGTTCAGCTAGGAAAATTCAAATTTCGACAAGAACACAATTAAAATTCTCTTGTTTAAAAATTATGACAAATTGTACAATAATATATTCTCATGTTGAAAATATTATTAAAAATCTGTAAATGATATAAAAATAAGCAGTATAGAAAAGTTAAGTTGATTTTATATTATGATCTTGTTGGACAAGTAATTATATCACATCATAAAAATGAATAAAAATGAATATCCAAAACAAAGTAAGAACAAAACACGAGAATTTCGGTTATATTCTATATCATGCAAGTCATACTAGTTTTATACAATTATTAAGCCTATACTCAATGCTTTTAAGGAGCACCGACGATATCGAAAATCGAAATACTACTGAAATTCTCTTTTTCAGCAATTTGTTAAAGGATTTAATTATAAATCATTATATATTAATAGTAGTTATAATATATACGAATAAAAGAATATCATGAATAGTAATATCTTTGCAAAAGTTAAATATGAACTAGTAATTTAATGTCTGTGTAAGTGTATTTTCTATAAACCAAAATATTTGTCAAGTTTATCATAAAGAATAATATTAAGTATCAGTAATGTAAGATAGTGGAGTGTGGACCAGGGACTGATTATTTTATTTTTATTGTTTGTTGCCTTCATATAAATTTTAGTGAATGAAAAAGATAGAACAATAGTATTTGAATGATTGTCATTTCCACAAGGGCTCTTGATAAATAGAGGTTGATGTTTAGTGGAGAAAAATGTAAATATAGAAAATATTTGAGAGGAAGTTTTTGATATCTGAAGTCCAAAAACAATGTATATGGTTGGTGGATGTATATGTGAAGGAATTGACAAGCTGAGGTAGGAAAATGTTTAATAATTAATATCAAAATTAAGTTATTAAAAATGTTAGGGGCTTGATATTAAAGTTAGAAAAAAAGTTATGCCATAAAAGTTTTTAAATTTAATATTATTTTTGGTGAACATATATTAAATTTTACAATTCTTTATACAATATTATCAACATATATATATATATATATATATATATATATATATATATATACTTTTTTAGTGTAAAAAGGTGTTCATTATACACTTAGACAGAGTTATTATAGTACAAGCCATGTATTCCTAATTAAACTACAAAACTAACAGAATGTCTCTCGTTTTTTTTTTTTTTTCAAAGTAAGTAAAATATAAAATTTTATTTCAAATATTGTTTCTAATAAATTTCCTATAAAATAAGACAAAAGGATTATGAAATAAGGATGCTTACAGTTTATTAGATTATTTAGTTAAAAGTAATAATATTAAGGATGTTCAAACAAGGGATTCACTTTAATTTACTTTATTTTTCCTTTAAATAAACATTTATTAACATAATTTGTTTTCCAAAAATCGACGTTTATCCTTTCCCAAATTCATAATAGACATTCAACTTGTCTGGACGAGCCTTTTTTGATAAGTTTATTTAAAAAAGATGTCATTTTTATAAGTTAAAATTAAGTTATATATATAAGTTAATTTTTATAAACTCTTTCATATAAATTTATTATTTTTTAAATTTATGTATAATATATAAAGAAGTTAATTTTATTATTTTTCTCTTTTAGAAACGTTTACGAATAAACATTCATGCATTTCTACTTTCTTTCTTATTTATTTTTTTTTTATTTTTTTAAGTCTTTTCAAGTGAGACAGGAGAAAACAATGATGGTGACTCTCGTAGACCATGAAACTACAACCATGATGGATACCAAATAATCTTCTTGGCACTTCCTACAACTACGAGCAAGTTAGCATCTGCTAAATCTATATATAAACCATCTCAAATAATCTTCTGTATATATACCAAAAGATCTACTCACACACTACAATTTTCAAATCTATTTTTTTAAACATGGTTGTGCAAACCAAACTTATTCTACTTGTGGCTCTCTTCCTCCTCTGCTTCATCCCTATCCATGCTAGAGGTATAGATTTAATATTTTATTATATAATATACATCATAGTATATTTTGGACTAATATTAAGATCATTTTCTATGTGCAGCACGAACACCGAAAGAAAAAAGCAATATGGATGATGAATTTAACCCAAAAGAAGGTAAAGATAACGCAAACGATGTGTTCTCAATGGATTATAGTGCAGCCAGAAGGAAGCCACCAATCCACAATTTGAATTGATCGAAACTTTGTGCCATTATTTATTTCATATACTTGGAATATTGTAACATATTTATTCCAGAAGAAATAAGTTCTATATTAAACAAAGATGAATAATGTGAATAATATAAAATTAGAAAAATTCATAAACCTATTACCTAAGATTGTGAATTGAAAATGTGATAAGCTTGATCTTTTTATATTAACTTGCTATAAACTTAAGCACATATAGTCATGATATTGTAACCTATATATATATATATCCTGTAGTATACGGGAACTTTTAAAATTATTTAAATCTATATTCACCAACTAAATATCTTCTACTTATTATGAATTTTGTCTCAAAAGAGATGTAATTTGATCTTTTTACAACAACTTTAAACTTTACTTGTAATTCGATTTTCTTTTAAAGTTTTGTATCGATTTATTATTTAATATATTATAATATGTTAAAATTAGTTATTACTTATTCAATCTCAGTTCAACAACAATGAGTAAACTAATATGAGTCGATATCATCGATTCAATTATCAGTTCATTTAAAACATTAATAATAATAATAATAATAATAATAATAATAATAATAATAATAATAATAATAATAATAATAATAATAATAATAATAATAATAATAATACAGACTTTTTGGTTACTTTTTTCATTGAATTAGAAAACTGTGGTTTCTATGCATAAAAAATTATAGTTTCTTAATGAAACCTCCTTTTTTAAAGAAGTCTATTATGGCCCCGATGTGTTGTGAGTAAAATGAAAATGAAAATGATTAAAAGTATATGTATTTCAAAATACAATGATCTAAAAAACAAAAAATATAACTACAAAGAATTTATGAAACATCTAATATATAAAACTACAGTCATATGAAATGTTATTTATTTAAAAATAGATATAAATTATTTATTTAAAATTACATATCATACCATGTTTTGGCATGAAAGTTTGTGTTATAATTTTATTATTTATTCTGCTTAAGTAAAAGGCATAAATATAAGTCACAAGTAAACATTTCGTAATAACATTTCGTTAGATTATTCTGTTATCTTTCATATATATATATATATATATATCGATACTAGGCATTGTAAAGAAAAAATCATCTGAGAATATCTCCTAATTTTATATTATAAAAATTTCATTAATACTACCCCAGGGCAGCGATAATGTCTCGTAAACAAAAATTAATTACAAATTGAGAAATAAAACTAATGAAAAAATGAAGCAAACTATTTTACTAAAAATCTAGACATTTGAACATGAATTTTATGTAATATAAAATATTAATTAAACAAGTGTTATTGTGATAGATGACATTTGAAAATTAGTTTTATATTTGAAAAAACAAATTTTGAGTTCAACTATTTTTTAAATTATCAATCCATTAAAAAACAATTTAGTATAGTTTTTAAAATAACCAGGCAGTGAGGTCATGCAGGGATAGAGAAGGAAAAAAAAAAAGAAGAAAAAAAATTCATAGTTCACAAAACAGAAACTGGGGATATGGGTTCAATTTTTTGTACGGTACTACATATTTATATATAGATATTTTTGTCAGCATTATATATAAATTATGATAAAAGTCAATAAATCATAATCCACAATAGTTTATAATTAGATGATAAGATAAAATATTCTTTATATTTTAATATTTCTTTAAATTAATTAAGCAAACCCTAAAATATATTCTTCTAGAACATCAATTTAATCGAGTGAAGTTTCTAAAAGTTAGTGGTTTCTGCTGCAGTCTGCAACTGTAGCTGTTGAGAAAATGAGTCTGCAACTAAAAAGCTTTTGATGGGCTTAACCACAATAAGGGAACAAAATTAGAGGAGCAAACAAAAACAACTGAAAACCATTGCAAGTATAGTTATTCATTCTTTCATTACCCTCCTCAAAAGATTGTGAAACAATTTGGAATAACCTCAGCATAGTTCATATACCACTCGTGGTGAGTTAAGATGGCAAACCATGGTCTCCTGTGATTCAGAAATAGCAAACCAGTGCATCTTGTGAACCCAGAACTTCCCAAAGAAAAAGAAAGGATTTTATTCAGTTCAGTTCCTTGGAATTCTCTCATAAAAGAGCAAGCTGGCCTCACTGGAAAGAACATCTTCCACAGAAACAGCATGCACTTGAGAATCTGAAATACAAAACCAATGCATTGGAGTTTGATTATGGTCATCATCACAGACATCTTCTGAGGATTTCCCTCTTACACTTCTGTAAACAGTGTAATGCCCACTTCCAGCTTTACCAAAGTGTTCCACAACAGAAACAAGTTGATACAAACATGTTTCTTGAGAAACCAAATCACAAGAAGCATCTTCCTGCATAAAGCACAACATAGTGAGAATATGATAAAAAACACCAACCACCTGGGGTGTGTTTGGGACAATTACGAAAATTATATTATTATAATCAGAATTAGTTTTTGTTTGGGTAAGTTTAATAAAAAGTGGTTTTAAGATAATTATTTTCATTTAAATGCTAAAAAAATCAGCTTTTACATAGAAAGGGAATGTAAAGAGCTGACAAGGAAAAAAAAATGTTAAACAACAATAATAAACTATATTTTCAGATTCATGATGGATAGATACATGAAGCTTCTTTAAAGGGGGCATGTTATGGACAGAAACAAGATGCAATGATACGGGATTTCAAAGTTCAGTGTAAAGTAAATGCATCAACATAAAAAAAAGAAAAATAAATAAATAAAAAACTTAAGCCAACCTTGTCATTGGATTGCATATGTGCATCTGAGTGAGTACTTTCTGAAGTACCAGAGCAGGGAAATACAGTGTCACTATGAAGTTCCAGTTCATTGGTAGAGGAGACAAATCTATCATCAAGAGCATCTGAATTTATCTGCTCCCTCCTTGCTTCATCAAGGCCACTAAATTTCAACGTTCTTATCTTGGATTGCATATCAGAGTGATTTGGCAAAATATTTCTTCTGTTGTACTTCAAATTTAGTGACAAACTTTGTACATCTATGTCCTGTGTCTTTACTCCCAGCCAAGTTGTCATGAATGACGACACATCCAAAATCAACGGAAAAGAAATATGGCCCTGCATTACCATATCATGACAGAAAATTAACCATGAAACCCAATGAATATTCATATGCTACACCTCAGTTATTACCATCTATTTTTCAGTTCATTGAATCTATAATATATAAAACAGTCAAGTTTACGTCATAAATAAAAGCACAATCAAATTGGCATTAGGTCCAGGGAACATTTCTTTTCCTTTTGGAAGGGGGAGACAAAAACAAAGATAAATCCAATATGTCAGCGATTCAAGTACCTGTAGTTTGACTAGCTCTCCAAAGACATTCATAGAAACTCTTTTCAACTGGATGCATAAAATCTGCAACCAGGCAATCATGTTTCAGTAGTTCAGACATTGAACCACAAAAGAAAAAAGGTTCTCAAGAAAATTAGAAATGCTTGATCAAAAAACAAAGTATGCATACCCTTGGACACCGAGCAATACTTAGCTGCTTTAGAGTGTGTGAAAACCTGTTTGACCAAGGTAGTTTATCGAGATTATACATTTTTCGGCAATCACAGATTTCTCGATCAGAGCATCTCCGTAGTTTTTCAAGCTCTACCTGAGTAACAATGGCACAGAAATCATATTGGACAACACAAAGATTAGTCGCTTGATTCGGCAACCGCCAACTATGCATCCCTAAGCTGCCTTTATCAATCTCTAAATGAATAAAATTCACACAGGGAGGACCTCATTTCCTTCCATTACAGAAAGATATTTGATTGCGGCATTATGCCAACAGTAGCTGCACCGATAATTTTCAACATGTTCGGCAACAATGAACTGCTTCAGGCAATCCACCAGTGTACAACCAAATGTCTGTAACATGTCATATTTAATAATCAGGAGCTAAGGAGGCATGCAGAACTTCAATTATAAAAGAAATAACATTGAAGCTACAGTTGAGTTACATTAGTTTCAAAACTTACTATGGTGGAACTATCACTAAGCACAGGTGAAAGAGGCAAACAATCAAAGTGTTCCAAGTTAATTGAGATCTGCACTGAATAAATATAAAGTTAAAAAAATAATAAATGAATGTTACAAGAGATATTATCACAATTACACTGAGAATAATGATAGAGGAAACTGAGAAGTTATTTTAAAAAACAAAATAGATATTATGCAAAGCTAAATAGTAGTCAACACAGCTAAACATGCAGCCAATAAGTACACTATCAAGTCATTAGTAACTTTATTGCAAGTTTGGAGCAATTAAGTTAGTTCGCGTTAGTCATTTGCATAACTTGCACGTCAAAGTAAGTCATTAGTAGCTTCTAGAACCCAAGTCATATCATCCTATAACCTTATTTCCAATATTTTTCTTCATTGCTTACAATTTTTAAATTAGTGATACGAACTTGGATATTATGGGGTGCCTAAGTCCCTCAATAAGTAATATGAGATGCTCGGTAGAGTAACCTCACTTTTTCCTAGAAGTTTTACCAAGAGGCTGGGATGTTACCCTATGATCTCCTTTAGCCAGTCTCACATTACAATTACAAACAAAGACCATGCAGTGTATATCCAACAAAGCGGAAAATTTAATTGTACTGCATTGAGAAAAGTCCCATGTACCTGGGATGAACAACTTTGACAGGTCAAGCTGCTTGCAAGAATCCCATCAAAAGGTCCAAGGAAGAGTTGTTGCCAACGTTCCTGCTCACTTTGGCAGTCCCTCTGTATTGGAGTAAGAATTCTATTATTAGAAGCAAAAATGTCTGCTAAAGAACTCATCTTTGGAGCGTAACAACCTCCAAATTCTTCTCTCAAAGAGCATAACAGATGGAGAAACGCTTCAGCAGCATCCTTCAATAACAAAAACCAAACAAGATTGAGACAGAATTAAAACATCACTAAGCCACTAACCATGTGCTTGGTTCCACATCCAAAGCTCAAAATTTGCGTTAAAACATGGAAGTAGAAGCTATAGAGAGTAACTTCCACCCTGAACATTAAAGGTGGACGTGAGATGCAGTTGCAAACACACTATAAACCAGTAATTAAAACACAAAATCCTACCTGCTGACTAGTCAGATTAAAGTTTGGAATGTAATTCGACATGGCGAGCATAGTATTTCGTGGACTCAATGTAATCTTTTCCCCACTTACCGAACTCAGCCCTGCACATACATAGCACAATCACAAAAATCAATCTTTAAAGAAAATAATACAAGAAATCTTCTTCAAATAAGTTTATCCAAATGTTAATTTCAGCCTAGCTTATTCATTCACTTTCCTTATTTTTTTCTTGAATATGTTTATAGAGAAGTTTATCCACTTAGTCAAATTTCTTCTACCTTCCAATAAAGCAGCCAAAGAAAGTGAAAGAGGCATGCTTTCATCCAGGTCCCTATTCCCACACTCTCCCATCACGACGTGAAGAAAGCCCTGAAAGTAAAAACAGCTGGCTAGAGCCTGCAAGAAAGAAATAACAATAAAAATATATTTTTTTGCAGAATACGAGCATAAAAAATCATTTGGGGATTGAAGAAAGACAAGAAGCAACATCGAAAGTTTTTTACCTGCAAAACGACGTTGAGAAAGCAATTGTTTTGAAGGTTTTGCAAACCGGGAACAAAGAGAGACTGGTCGGAGCTACTATTATGCGAAGAGAAGGTTAATGGAATCCCCACTTTGCCATCTTTTAGTGCCAATATCGCACCCACTATGCCGGCGAGGCCACCAACCGTTACGCCAATCCAACTCATAGGGTACTCGTTAAACCTCATCTTCTTTCAGATTCCACTTTCCGTTTGGGATTTATCTGCGGCCAGCGATCGCTTCAGAACCAAACGGTTAGAGAAATAGAAAAAAGTGAAGGGAAATGATTCTCCAACTTCTTATGTATGTCTCAGCAAAAAATTAGACTCAGCAAATTCATCTCAGCTTGCTTTTAATCTTCTCTGTGGAGCCTCCTCTGTTCTGTGAGAAACATGTACACTGTGTTTAAAATACACGTTTTAGAGAACATCTCTTGTTCAGCCTTTTAATTTCATATGCAAAAAGAAAACTAAAAATAACTTTGTGAAGTTATTTTAAAAAAAAATGGAGCGGATCGGGCCAGTGAATTAAGACCGTTGTTGGGCCTGGGTGGGCCTGAGCAGTGTATAAAAGGAGGATCCATGTGTTTCTCCGCCCTCTTCTTCCTTCTTCCACTTTTCCTTCTATTTTCAATTTTCAATAATTGACGAGTCCTTGGGAGATCTCTCACTCGCCCACAATCCTACCATGGTACTCTTTCTTCTTCACGCTCCTTCCCCTTTTCACTCAATTCGTTCATGGATCGAAGCCATTTCAGATCTCTCTCTTTTCTTTGTTGCTGCATGCGCCTTCTACTCTTATTTCCACACTTCCACCGTTAATTTTGCCTCGCACTTGCTTTTTTCGTTCAGCGACTCTGCCAATGTTCTTCTAATTTTTCTTTTCTGAACCGAATTTCGACGATGCTTTTCGCTGACGGTTCCTCTGACAATTTTCTGTAGGCGAATTTAGACGCGGCGATAGAGCAATTGCTGAACGTGGAGAAGCAGATGAGACTCGCCGGTGACGTGGCAGGAACGAGAAAGGCGGTCACTGACATTCTGCAGCTCTGCTTCGATGCGCGAGCCTGGAAAACCCTCAATGACCAGATTGTCGTTTTGTCGAAACGCCGTGGCCAGCTTAAACAGGTTCTCGCTGCCGCTGAGCTTCGATTGTATTTTTTTCCTCATGTGTTGGAAAACCTCTTAGGTTACGTGAATCGCACAGTGGTTTTGTGTGAGGAGGTTTAGGGTTTTACTTGGCTCCGAAATATTGGTATTTGTTTGTGCATTTAGAGTGGGAATTGTTTACTTATAAATGTGTTTTTAGTAAATTCGGGCGAATGAATGACGGAAATTTGATTTTGACAACAAAGTATGTATATGAACTATCGGTTTTGATGGGAATGTTAGTTCTCTACTGTTTAGTTTCGGGCGAGTAGGCTGTGTAAAAGACCACATATATACATGAAATGTTTTCTGTTTGTTTCTGTAAATGGTACCAAGGTTTTAATTAGTAGTCGTAGATTCGTCGTGATCGTCGACATTGTAGAAAATTGCTGACAGATGCGATCATAATTAGTAACAATGCAGTCACGGAGGGTCCCGAAATCGTAATGTTGTGGCCTAATTCTTTTTAAAACCATTAATTGTTTATGAAGCATGGAGTTGTCTGTCATTAATGAGATGGTTCTATGTTTGCAGGCTGTAACAGCTATGGTACAGCAGGCTATGCAATATATTGATGAGACACCAGATGTTGAAACTCGCATAGAACTCATCAAAACGTTGAACAGTGTGTCTGCAGGGAAAGTGAGTGTGCTAATTTTTGTGCCTTTTGTTTCTTTTTAATCTTTTTTGTTACACCATCATGTCTTTTTAAATGTTGTATTGTTTCTTAGATATACGTGGAAATTGAGAGAGCTCGATTGATCAAAAAACTTGCGAAGATCAAGGAAGATCAAGGGCATATAGCTGAAGCTGCTGATTTGATGCAAGAAATTGCGGTCAGTGAGGATGTGCCATTTTTATTGCTTTTATGTGACCTGTATTTGTTTTAATATAACTAATTAGTTTTCAGCTTACTAATGGAATGGGTAATATTAACAGGTGGAAACTTTTGGTGCCATGGCCAAGACTGAGAAGATTGCATTCATTCTCGAACAAGTATGAGACATTTTTCTGTGTTTCTTTCTGTGATTACAGCAATAGCTGGCCATTAATTTCTTTTGTTGCAATTCAGTAGCTGACTTAAGAACCTTGTATGTCAAATTTTATAGGTTCGTTTGTGTCTAGACCGTGAGGATTATGTTCGTGCACAGATACTTTCTAGAAAGATTAGTCCAAGAGTGTTTGATGCCGATACATCTAAGGAAAAGAAAAAGCCTAAGGAAGGCGATAATGTTGTTGAAGAGGCCCCTGCAGATATACCCTCTTTGCTGGAGTTGAAGCAGATCTATTATGAGCTAATGATTCGGTAATTGAATATGCACTTCATGTTGCCCTCTTTTTCTTGTTCTATCATGATGCAGTTACAAGTATTGTGCCTTCCCTTGTATATTTTGCCATATTTCAAATCAAGTAAAAGGTGAAAAGCTCTTGCTTTTGGGCTTCTGTAAACATTGATGCTAGTCAGTCCAATATGTGCATTCTACATCTCCAAGAATAAGGCATAGTGCCAATGACTGTCTACCTGCAATATGTATTCACACTCTCTTAAGATCTCTTGCTTGCATGTTCTGGTTTCTTTAAATGCAATTGGGAGTATTAGTGCATCTAACGATTTATGTGTTTTCATTTTTAATAACTACGGGACTAACTTTTGTAAATATGGCCTTCTTTTCTTTTGCTACATGTTTTGATTTTATTCTCTGCTTGATGGTCTAGATTGGAAAATAATTTGTTGAAGGGTTAAATGAGCCTTGTTACTAAATTTCGAAGTTGAAATGGAAGAGTATAGTGAAAGCACCTGTGTCTGTGTCTGTAACGCCACTTCCTGTGCCCACCATGCTGAATTTTAGGCCAGCTAAACTGCCGCCATTTGGGATTCATGACTGATTTCAGATTCAATTCTGCAACTATCGTTAGCTCATTATCATGTTTGGATCGGATGGTATTTGGAGTGGTGGTCGAGCTTTTTTAGGTAGAAAAGCCTTGATTGAAACTCCTGTATGTTTGGTAAAATAACTGAACTGGAAAAATATTGTCACATGTAAAATTTTCAGGTTATTGTATAAGATCATTGGTTTTATGTTTTCCCATTTTATTAATAACAATCAATCATTTCAAATAGAAAACCAACTACTCTAAGCTACTTGATATTTCATTACCACCCATTTTCTGTAATTTTGTTGTAAAGAAGTGATATTTTAGACAATCCTGATGAAGTATATTCTCTTAAAATTATTTAAGGCCTAGTGTATCCAAACACTAAACATGTTTTTGTAAATTATTATAAAAATATTTGATAATTGATGTAATCAGTTATTAAACTATTCCTTTTCCAGAGCTAATTCACACGTGAGAAAAGCGCAAGATATTTCATAATTATCATAATTTTTTGAAGCATTGTTCAATTTAAAAAAGCATTTTTCTTCTAAATTTCAACAAGTCAGTGTTAAATATAGGAATAAGAGTTTTTAGTCTGTATATTTTATTTAAATTGTAAGGTATGTGATTGTGACCAATTCTAACTGTTATTAATATTATGATAAACATATTTTTCCTCTTGTGGTATTGTGTCTTGCGCTGAATTAATTGATTTTGAACGATAATGATAGGCCTACTTTGGCTCCTATCAATTATGTTCAATTCTCTGATAAATAAAACCCTTTTTATGTTAACTTTGTCCGATATATGTTCATAACAATTTTGTGTGTCATGTTGTGAGTGATCATATTTAGTATATCAACGTGCTTTATGTTGACTACCAAGGGTTTAAAAGACCGTCTTTTACATGGGTTTGGGACAAGCTATGATACCGTAGGCGGATTTAATTTGTGTCATGTTCATTGCTTTATGTATCAATTATCATTCATGCTGTTTGTGTTGTTTAGTTCTAGTTCATATGAACTAAAATTTTGAATGTGTCTAGGAAATGACTTGTAAAATTTGGCAATAGTAAAGTGTATGAAATTGCCACTGTTTTCCAAATTTGGTGCAATATATAACTTTGAGACTTGAAGTAATGTGAGATGATGTAGATGAGTGTTTATTTATTCTACCTTCATCCTACATATGTTTTAACTAGTTATTTTATGTTGCTACTATGATATTTTAAAATCTTAGTTGTCTGATGCTGGTTTTGTTTGTTTTTAAAGGTATTACTCCCATAATAATGATTATCTTGAAATTTGCCGGTGCTACAAATCAATATATGAGATTCCATCTGTCAAAGAAAATCCTGCGAAGTGGACTCCGGTAAGCTTTCTCCTTGTTTTATTTTTTCTACCTTTCCTGTTACAGTGAGATATGTTTTTCTTAATATTATTTTGTGCATGTAGATATTAAGGAAAATATGTTGGTACTTGGTTCTAGCACCGCATGATCCAATGCAGTCAAGCCTTCTGAATTCCACTTTGGAGGATAAGAATCTATCCGAGATTCCAAACTTCAAGTATGTTATCCTCAGTTTTATCATGCCTTCCAAATCATGTTTTACCTTTTATAGGATTTCCTTGTCATTTGGTGTGCCTATTGATGTATATTTTGTGCCTAGGTTACTTTTGAAACAGCTGATTACCATGGAGGTTATCCAATGGACAACTCTATGGGATACATATAAGAATGATTTTGAGAATGAGAAGGCCTCTGGGGAATCTTTGGGTGAAAAAGCAGCAGAAGATCTGAAGCAAAGAATAATTGAACATGTAAATACAAAAGAACTGATGCCATTATATTTGTTCTCAAGCCATAAATTTTGTTGGTTGGTCTTGTGTGATATGCTTTACTTTTGTACTTCTTTTTGCGAGCATTAATATGGAACCTTTACCTTTCAGAATATTCTTGTTGTGTCAAAATACTACGCAAGAATTACATTGAAGAGACTTGCAGAACTTTTGTGTCTCAGTGTACAGGTTTGTGATTCTAGTTGTGTGCTTTTAAGTTAAGTGTTACGTGGATTTTTTTTTTTTAAATGGTGTGCGGTGTTACACCTAACCTGCCACTGGAAGCTAGTGTTTCAGAGGAAAAATTATCATCTTGGTGGTTGGTGAGCTGCTGGAGTTTGCTTGCCACCTCCAGTGGTTTATTTTGTTTATTGTTGAGCTCCGTGTGAATATAGATGTTGTAACCGAATTTGTTTGATTTTCTTAAAATGCTATTTCTTTTAGTGTGATGATTCTAGTTTATACTTCATACAAAATTCAGGAAGCTGAGAAGCATCTTTCAGATATGGTAGTGTCTAAGGCGCTGGTGGCAAAGATTGATAGGCCAATGGGAATAGTCTGTTTCCAAACAGCAAAGGATAGCAATGATATTCTTAATTCATGGGCAGCAAACTTGGATAAACTGCTTGATCTTGTGGAGAAGAGTTGTCATCAAATACACAAGGAAACCATGGTCCATAAAGCTGCGTTGAAGGTTTAAGAAGGTCCATATCAGCAGTTACAATCACAGGTATGGTTTCTGTCCCTTTTCCCTCTCTTTCTCCTTCAAATTTTCTCATCGCAGTTATTAGAGGTGGTTGGGGGGGACACGAGAAGGAAGTTGGTTTAAGGGAAATGGTAGAATCGTGACTGTTCTCGGCTAAGTATTTCCTATTGTCTCATAATGCTGGTTTCTGGTAATTGCAGGGGCACCCTAATATCGACGTGATTTGTACTGAAGTTGCCTATTTCAGGAATGTTCTTTTAAATTGTCACCTACCGAGTTGGTGAAGAATTTCGTAGAACGCGATTCCTTTTTAATCTTATATTTGTGGCGCATGCGTTCAGGGTAGAGCTGGATATATGCATATTAGTTAGTAGCATTGTTGTATACTACTGGAACATCATACCTTACTACTGCCTCTGACAGGATCCTAAACGATCTTGATTGAAGCAGTCGCTAGAAATTGAGTGTTTGCTCATTTATATTCTTTTGCCTCGTTGATTTTTTCCCCCTCTTGTACGTTTTTTCTCTATTACATTTTGTGTGCAATTTGGACATGTCTCGCTTGAATGAGAATTTGCGGGCTGATTGCAATGCATCTATTGCTGAGTAAGTATTTCGGGATCTTCGAAGGCTACGTCGTTGGAGGAGTTTCGAGGGAAGATAGTAGTATAATCCCACTTTATTGTTTAGATTAGAAAAATAAGGGAAAAAGTATTATTATCAAATTATATCTTGAAACCAACGATATCTAGTCTTTTGGTTAACGGCTCAAATTTATTGCATGCTCATTTTTTCTTGTGCTTTGCACGTCACTCCATAATTTTTTTGTAAACGTGTGGACTGGGTCAATACATCAAACTCGTAAATAAATTAAAATTAAAATTGCCGTGCTCAAACGCAAGCCATAATTAAATTGTGACTCTTTCATAACTTCGATGTTTTTAAGTAAGTTATATCATTAGTAGACCATGGTATTTGGCGGATTCTAGAAACTTAAGAATCCAGGTTATCACAGTTCGTATTTTTTTGTTCTGTACTGAAGTTTATCACTTAGTCTTGCAACGCTTATGAAATGTCAACGTGCCGTCAACCTGAGCTGCTGACAGGGCACATTAGTACACCTTTTATTTTTCAAAATGAGGCTCAATTTTTCATGAAGGTGGACAAACAAAATGAGACAATGGTTTACTGCGAGGAAGGTCAAATCTTCATAATGTGTATTTTGCTTTATAAGTTGGGACTACATTGTTTGTCAATTTCGGTTATATACTATTGGAAATTTATA
>Ga0099824_1003045_pt1 | contig 24505 bp, 13 predicted proteins | sample SiratrowhiteBW_FD_76837 | JGI IMG/M metagenome (GOLD analysis project Ga0099824, IMG submission 76837) | Root nodule microbial communities of legume samples collected from California, USA - Siratro white BW | ecosystem: Host-associated > Plants > Roots > Nodule | place: USA: California...
CACACATTTCTAGATCCTAGACTCAAGTCTTCAAACTTCAAGAAATCTTCATCCATCCTTCTAGAGCATCTTCACTTGGTTGAATTCATCAAATCACTGCATCAGTCTACTGGTGCTAACAATAGAGCTAAGTCATCTCAGACTCAGGTCAAGTTGAGACAAGCCCACATTCAGTCGAGTTTCGATCAATACTAGGTCAAGCCTAGTCGATTAAGAGTAGGTGAGACTAAGTTGAGTTGAGTCTGCTTGGGATTAGGTCGAGTCGAGTAAGCCCAGGCAAGTTGATTTGACCAGGGCAAGCCAAATCAAGCTGAGTTGGCCCATGCCAAGGTCGAGCTCGACCTAGACCTAGGTCAAGTCAAGTCAGGGTAAGCTCAAACTCAATCGAGTCAGGGCCAGTCCACATTCATTTGAGTTGGGTCGACCCACGTTCAGACAAATTGGGTTAGGCCTTGATGGGTTCTAGTTTGATTAAGACTGGGTCGAGCCTAACCTGATTAAGATCAGGCCAAGCCCAAGTTGAGCCGAGTTAACGAAGGCCCAGGTCGAGTTAAGTTGGCCCAAACTCAATCGAGCTGAGTTGACCCAGGTCTAATTGAGCTGAGTTGACCCAGACCTAATTGAGTTGAGTTGGCTTGGCCCTAGTTCAAGTCGAGTCGATCCAGGTTCAAGTCAAACCGAGTTGGGATAGGATAACATTCAGTCGAGTTGGGTTAGGCCTATGTTACGTCAAGTTCAGTTTGGTTTAGGTTAAGTAAAAATCTCCCACATGAGAAAGATTTATCTCATTCTAATTTTTACTTAAGAAAGAAATGCCTTACTTGAACAAAAATACCAAAAAAACACATCATGCAATAAACTCGAAAGCATCATAAACTTACCTACAACGGTTTATACCAATTCTAACATCCTAAACAAATTTAAAACAAAATATAACACTACATTAATGCTTTAAAACTCATATAACACTAATCTAGCCCAAAATGTAATCATTATAACATGTTTCAAACATTCAAATACAACTACTTCAAACATGCAATGGATCAACATCAAATTCAAAAATCAACCGTTAATCATCCAAAATCTAATAACTTTACATTTCCTCAATTTTATCTCAAATCATCTTTACATATTCAACACCAACTCCAACATCCTAGCACTATCAATACAATATAAACTTTAATTGGAAATCCAAAATCAAACCAAATCAAAACATTCCATCAATTTTCAACACCAATAAGATAAAACAACAATTTTTCAACTTCCACATGTTATAACATTCTTAAAACAACAAAATAGAACCAATCTAAATGTGCATTTAGTCAAGTATTAATCCTATAGAAATTGGCTACTCCTATTTTCCAAAGTCTGATTAACTTTATAATACACCAATTCATCATTATTCATTCAATTTTAACTCAAAAATCAATTATGTACCAAATCCATAATCAATCGAAACTAAATTGAATGTATCGGCTTCCCTACCTTCATTCTTATTTTATGCAAGAAATTATTCCAAAAACATAGAAAAACTAAAGAAATCCTAACTTATGTCAAATTTATAAACCAAAAATATCACTGCAGACCTAGTTCAATATATATTCATATATTCAACTTTGTCTTACATGGGATGACAAAACCTCACCCATACAACTACAACAAAAAAAATAAATTTGATATATTAGGAAAGAGAAAAAAATATTTTATTAAACTTCTAATAGGTCAAATTTGATCATCACTTCATCACGGTCTCACTAACACTCTTTCATAAAATAATAATAATAATAATAATAATAATAATAATAATAATAATAATAATAATCAACTTTAGAAAATCAGAAAAGAACAAAAAATTAGATAAAAATAGTTTAAAATGAATAAATAAATAAAACTCTAATTTATACACTCAAAATAAATAAAATTTTAACTTTTATTTCCTTTTTAATATAATAATATCTATTCAAACTAAAAGTGGTTCTCATATATAACAAGAAGTAAAATATTGGGTGGTAACTTCGCAAATAAAAATATTTTATTATATACTTAAATTAAAGTTACCTTTTAAATATTTAAATTATATATTTTAAATTATATTAGTAGATTCAATTTTACATTTTATTATGGAAGAAGAGAACAATGAAATTCTCATATTTTTAGAAGAAAAGAATGTAATTTACTTTACATGTATTAAAGTAAATAAACTAAAATATAAAAACTTTGTCATATAAAGAAAATAGTATAATACACTCTTATCTTAAAAAACTAGTATAATGTTACATGACATGTGAGTAATATAAATAATTCATATACATTAACTAAATAATTTGTCTAACTATACATTAGCCCAGTTGTGGATCGAATTAAACTAAAGAAGGAAGAAAATACAACCTAACTATAGAATAATATATGGGGGCCTATCATAATGAATTATGAAACACTCAATCAAGCGTCCACATCATATTGATGTTTACAATAAGCATCTGGGATATAGAATATGATTTTGGCTCTTGTTAATTGCTTTTAATTAATCAGTGGAGAAGTTCATAGAAATTTTGCAATCAGAGGATGGTATAGAACCATGTATATATATATATAATGTCACAAACATGTCATGGAAAATGACTACACCGAGGATTTTCAAAAATGTACGCAGTTTTGAGAGTAATATGTATAGAGTAAAGTGAGTGTTGTTGGCAACCTGAAACAAAATCATAGCTAGAAAACACAGAAGTAGGGACCCACACAAGGATGATGAAGTATATGTAAGATAATGGTGTGGGCATGAAGGAGGCTTTCTTTTGCTTTACCCACCATCATCAGCATCTTCTTATTTTAAGAGTTAGTAAATCAATGACATCATGGCTTAAGCAATTTGATTAAGTAGTAGGACCCACCTTCTTTCATAAAAAAATTGTGTCTCTATCTTTTAACCAAGGGTGCATACTTGACAAGAACACCATAATAGAGAAATGCAATTCCATGTCATAGTCTCAAAGTATTTTTCTTTCTAAAGGAAAAAAGAAGACAAAAGGTTATGGGGGGTGGTAAATAACTTGTGCAAAGTTGGGGAACACTTTTAAGAGAAAAAGGTTAGATTATGATCCTAATAGTAGTAGGGAAGTGTAGAAGGTGGATTGTGAGATATACAAATATTCATCAACCCACTACTTTCGCAGTCTAATAATGTGCTCCTACAAGGCTGCCAACACATACTTGGTAGAAAAAAGAAATAAATAATTGGAGTGGAGATTATTCTTAGCATATGCCACTTAGATGGCCACATAATGTGAATATTTTCATTTTCATTATTTGCAGGTTCTTTTTTGGGCAGAGCCACAATGATGAAGGAATATTTCTTCCATGATCTAACTTTTAATTCCTGTTCTAAGTACACTTTCTCTCATTAAACATTGCTCATATTTTACATATTGTTCCAATGTCAAGTTTATTAAAGTAAGATTATTAGAGTTAATCATCATTCTTTTCTTTAAAATTTCATATCCTTGTAACAATTTTATTGTTGAAAAAGTTTTCAGTATATTAAAAGTGTATATATAAATGATAAATGAGGTGTAGATTATGAGAGGAAGATATATATAAAAGTGATTATTAATATCAATTTTTAAGTGATCTGAAACTTATAAGTATATTAAAACATAAAGAATCTCTAATTAAATATAGAATGAAATGAAAAGATACATAATTTACCTAGTGGTAGTACAATTTATGGATGAAGTGTTCTGTTTTTTTAATAAACATTTTAAAAAAATTTCTTAATTTCATTGTAAAAAAATGTTATAACATTTAAGAAAATATGGATGTATCCATATCTCTTAAACATATCTAAAATTGAGTACTATGAGTTTCAAATTTGTGTGATCATATTTTTAGTCTAATTTTACAGAGTCTGTTTGTATTCTTCTAAACTATTTTTTTGAACGCTGTTTAAAGAACAAAAAGTGATGTATTTTAAAATTAAAAAGAAAAACTAAAAATGCAGGTAGTAATTCCCCAATTGAAGCATTAATTCCTATCTATTTCCCTTTTTGTTCTATAGTAGTAATTGAAGTTCAACAATGAAAAACCCTATAAAACATTAAACATCTGAATTTTGCAGCAGAGTAGCAACTTTCCGTTACAGGGAACGAGGGTAACTATGCACATATGCTATTGCGAACTTAGATCTTATAGGTGAAAGCAAATCGGTGAACAAGACTCGTTTATATTTAAGTATTTAAAAATATAAATATATACTGTGTAAGAAATAGACACATAATTTTATTACAAAGTACATATTTAATTATATGAATAAACAATATAGTTTAAATAAATATAAAATCATATATATATATATATATATATATATTATTATCATTCAATTGTTGTGGTATCTCTAAAACACAATGCGTATGTATAAATATCTAGAAAAAATTGACATGACAAAAGAACAAGTTGAAAAAAAGTTTTGCTCTTTTTATCACCATTCCGTAAAGAGTGGGATAAGTTTAGATTTAAAACAGGTAACTTCACTCTTTTAAAAGTCATTCTCGTTTAGTTTTATTATATATATTCAAGTAATTTGTGAGTTACCTATCATATTTTCTTACAATTTTAATTTACTTATTTTAAATTATGAATATAGTATTTATAATTATATTTAATTTTTATATAATAGTTTCTAAATAAAAGGCTTTAATTCTGTTACTATTTTCTATCATGGCAAAATACCATTTTATATAAAAACTTATGTATTTTTGTTTTTTTTAATATGATAACTTTAGTTTTACTTTTTTATAATTTGATTTTTTATTTGTATTCTTTTATCTTGATAAAAGAATTAAATCTATATTGTCATAGACTCATTATAAACGTTGGTATACAACACAAACTGAAAGTTTATTTAAAAAAAACACACATATATATAAAAAGTGATCGTCTACGCAGTAATCATATGTCACATTTTATTTTATTTTTTGAAAAAAATGAAATAAAGCAATCAATTTAACCTATTTATAAAACTAACATAATATAATATAAATCTAAAATAAAATAAAAGGTATGTTTTTAATTTTGGACACCTTTAGTTTCTGAGAACAAGTTGGATTAAACGTATACGTGCCTACTGATGATGGTTTGAAATGTCAAACACTATCAATATTTTTATGATAGAAAGACACTTTTGCATCTATTATTGACGTGGGAAATCATGTTTTTAAGCTTTTTCTTTTCTTAATCCCATGAGACATAACACAAGTTGATAGTAAATTAAGTTTTCTAAGCACACAATCCTGTGGATGGAGAAATTGTCTTTATTAAGAGTTCTCTTTTCAAGAATATTATTGTTATGACTTTCGACTATGAACAAACCCTAAGTTCTATCCACATAAAAAGAATCACTACAACAGGAAAATTGTGAACTGATTTGTGACGGTTTTTACATGGTTTTGTTTGACTCTCGCAACTGAAACACGCTGTGTTTGGTTATCTCTCACTCTCAAACTTTATTTCACATGTTGTGGCATAGATTTGTAACAGGGACAAACAAACGAAGGGACAGTGAGTAGGATTAGTTTATTTGCGAGATTTTAATGCCAATGACAATATTGCATGAACATGGAGAGGAAATAACTTCTTTTTCATGAGTCAACTGCTTAATTAATACTAGTCATAATCAATTTTTAAAAAATTAAAAATAACAAAAAATGAACGAGTTTTATACATAATATAAGTGTTTTTCTTATTTGAGTAAGAACTACAAATATAAATAAAAGAAAAAACAAAGTTAGCAGAAAAGTATATATAATTTATTTAAATAAGTACAAATAACTATATAAAACTAATATTTAGGGAAGAAGTACATTATGAAATAAAAATAATAATTTAAGATCCCAACCAATTGAAAATTGAAATGGTGCTAGTTTATGCTAGTTTTTAGACCTCAAATGATAATGATGCTCGTAACACTTGCATTAGGATCACCCTTTTAAGATGCACCAACTAGATGGAAACAATGTTTGTTCAGTATACTTTTACTAAGGAAGTATTCATTGCTTAACTACGGGTCTCAAAGACAACTAAAATTGAAACTTCCTTTGCAATCTTCATAAGACCATATATGCTGTTTCACAGGCACCTTAAATCATATAAAACTTTATTATCCCAACTAAATTGATCACCATAATTAATATTTGTATGGTTGAAAATATCACATCTAATTTTCAATATAAAAAATTACATATTTATTACAAATTTCTCATTCATTAATCTCTTACAAAATCAATTTACAAGTGTTAATAAAAAGGGTTCAATTTGCTAAATTCAGGTAGCAAATTAGCAAGAGATTTGTTTCTTCCCTCTTGCAAATTCCTCACCAATCCCCCGCTCATTAAATACAGAACATATGCTAATATCCTCACAAATTGTTTATATAGATGGACTTTTGTTAATAGGTATTTTTTCATAAACACTTCTATTAATCCTCTTCTCATGTGTCTACTTTCAAGAACATGGAGTCACCTTTTTACTTTTTCAAAAACTCACACCATTCCATATTGAGTTAGATTCTTTCCCAGCACAAGGATACTTGTGAGATACTACAAAAGTTTAACAAGGAAGTTACAAAACCGTCCCTCACTTCAATATCACCAATTACCACTCTTTAACTACATGATGACGTAGTTGTAACTAAAATGAATACATTTCATTATATCATTGGACCTTTCTAATACCTTAACCTTTTGAGACTAGATTCATCCTTCTCTATTTAACTTTATTGGAAAGATTGCTTGGATGATATCTTGCTATAAAAATTAATGTCATTCAACCTATTGGCATATGATGCATGTTGAGTGTGGAAATGTTTATGATAAAACCTCCTTAATTGTGTATGTTATCTTGCAATTTTGTCTCATGGCTTTCCAATAAATAGGGATAAACGTAGAGTGATGATGGTCACTACCACTTCAAAGCATATGTGGTTGATTAAAAGCGTGTATGGTTGATTAAAAGCATGTATGGTCCTACCTATACATGATAATTAGTGTGCACACTTGATTTCTTTATTCAATTAACATAATCGTTGTTTTTCTTTATTATTGCAAAAACCTTTCCAAAATGGTTTCCCTGTCTGTTTTATGTCAAAACCCAAATTCCTACTTCAATTGAAATTGTTATGAATTTGAATGCATTTGTTTTGTGGATGCAAGTGGTTTGGCTTTGTGCCGATGGTGAAACTTAAGGTATCATTCATGCCTTATTCTTTGATTTACTTTTTCTAGTCTACTGTGTTTAGGATAAACCTATGAAAAACCTACAAATTGTCCCTATGAATTAGTATAATATACCACTCAGGGACTTAAACTTTTGAATGTTCTATACTAAATAATGAATTTTTAAAATTTTATTACTCAAACTATATAAGGGCAGTAATACCTTAGTGTTATGGGAAATAATGTTTTGTTTAGCCATTTTTGTTTCAAAGCTTGGCTAACTAAAAGATCTATATGTATATATTATTTATTCATGTAATCTTTTATTTCAATAGTATCAAAGTAAAGATCTTCCAATAATGTAGAAAAATTAGTACAATATTTAAAATTGTCATTTGCCTCATATTTTCATTTAAGTTGCATAAAAGTCATAATTATTCTACAAACATCAAAACATTTAGAAGAGGTTATATCCATTATACATATGTTTCCATTACAAAAACAAGCATCCAATTAGATACTAATTTAGATTAAAAAACAAGCATCTAATTAGATACTAAGTTAGGGCTTCCATATGGAACAAATAGCAATCTATAATTAATATTCTAAACTAACTTATTATTGTTGTTAGTTATCAAACAAATGAATCTTATTATAACAAAAGAAAAGATTGGTGAACAAGATTAGAGATTTTATATTTGAAATCACCCTCAACCAAAGATAAAATTAAGTTGGATTTAGTTCAAGTTTGAGAAATTGATGTTCAATTCAATAGTTACATTTTTTTACAATAAATTAAAGGAAAAAAATAGAGAATCATTCTTATTAAAAAAATAGAAATAAAAACAACTTATAAAACTTCATTACTGTGATACTATAATGTAAGCATAAACTTAAATTGGAAAATTGAAAGCATGACAAGTTGTTTTCCAACACTATGCACTTGAACTTAACCTCTCCCAACTCAACCCTTCACCAAATTTATATATTTAATTAATACCCTCTCATTAAAACTAGAATATTGTTGTTACAACAAATATTTGCATCTCTTCAGCATGTCTCCTATCACTTGACACCTTGATGCCTTTGATGCCTTTGTCACCTTCAGTGGTTGTTTCGGTTTTCATATGTTGGCATGATTAAACAATTGTAATCCATGTCACCCCTCCTTAACATCTTCAACATAAAGGGATAAAAAAATCTCAACAATTAACAACACCAAATATTCCATATTGATTGCACCTGTCTAGTTTTCATTACTTACAAATAAACCATTTACTTTTAGGACAAACCCCATAAACCATTGAGCTCAAGGAAATTTGTGATGCAAAGATTTATGTTGTAGACTTTATATTCTTTAACAAAACTTCTGGACTGTTGTTAGTCATAGATCAAACTAATTTTCATAAATTTATCACCCTGAGTTGAGTTTCTTTTTTATCAGACAAGGCCACATTTAAAATGTCAAGTTTAAAAGTAAATATGTCATATGCATACCATTGTGATCCTAAATTACTGGATCCATGCCAATTCCATGACTCCAAGATTCCCATCAACTATTGTTGTGAAACCTACTCAATCACCATCGTGGATGTAAGCATCACTCACACCATTGTCTTCCATAGGTTATTCATTTACACTAGTCTCATCCTAAACTCTTGTATGCAGTCATTCTTTATCTTGTGTTGAGGTTGACCACTTCAATGGCATAAACATGATTCACAATGTGAGAAAATGATCTATCTCTCACTGATTGTTCATGAATAAAGTGTATAGTAAGGTAATATTTAATTTCAATAATTCTCCCTATATGTTATGACTCACTCCATTGTCTCATAAATTTACTCATTTTCTTTTGTAATTAGGTTTAGTCATGATTGTGGTTTTAAATAGAGATTATAGTTGTTTGATATATGTAGTTTGGCAAGTCTAATTTATCATACACAAGATAGGTTTTGCAAAAAAAAAAAAAAATCACCAAAAGAAAAATTTATCGATAATTAATATCAATCTACTGAATAACCCATTGGTTTTTAGTGGCTAAGGTGGTTTTTAATGGCTAAGGTGAGAACAATGCATATAGTAACAGGTTTAATAGCTGGAGATAATGTTTCAAAATAATCACAACCAAATTTTTTATGAAAAACTTTAGCCACTAGTTGGGCTTTGTATCTACTACTAATGTCATAAGAATTTTCTTTTATGCGAAACACCCATTTACATCCAATTGCAGTGCGTCCAGGAGGAAGAAAAGTGAGAGACCATGTGTTATTGGCCAATAAAGCATCACATTCAACTTGCACAGCCTTACACCAAATAGGAGAGGACAAGGCTTGTTTAACAGTAGTTGGTTCAACAACTGTAAGAAGAAGAGTATGATAGTGATGAGGTTTCATAATACCAAACTTACAACATGTCTGCATAGGATGAATAGAACTAGAACAAGATGAGACAATAATAATAGTAGAATTTGTGTTGTAAGAAGGAAACATATTAGACAACTCAGGAGAAAAAATATGAACAGATGACTTATTTGATAATGAGACATTAGGTGAAACTAAGGACAGAAAACAATCAGTGACTCATGAGTAGCATGTTGAGAGGAAGAGGGAACATTAGTAGATGGTAAAACACCAAAAATGAGAATAAGAGAATGAGACGATGCAAGTGCGAAGATGCAAATTTAAGAGAAAAAGGAAAAGTGTATTCATTGAAAACAACATCTTTTAAGATAAATAATTTACCATGAGAAACCAGGCATTTGTAACCATTGTGACAAGAGGAAAATCCTAAAAAGGTGTAAAGAGTGGAAAAAAAACTCAAGTTTATGATGATTATAAGGACGAGTATGTGGATAGCAAGCACAACCAAACACTTTTAAGAAAGCATAATCGAGAATTTTATGAAACACAATGGAGTAAGGAAAAAAAATGAGGCAAAGCAGAAGTAAGAAACTTGTTAATAAGATAAACAACAATGTGAAATGCATGATCTCAATAAGTCAAGGGAAGAGAAGCTTGTGAAAGCAAAGTAATACCCATTTCAAGAATGTGACGATGTTTACGTTCAACAACACCATTTTGATGATGTTTATGTGGACATATAAGACGATGATGAATCCTAACAGATTTAAGATACTAAGTAAAAGGTATAAATTCTCCCCCCGATCTGTTTGGTTATTTACTTTTCTGATTTAATGTAGTTCAACACATGTTTGAGATTGCTTTAACATATGCAGTGTTTCAAATTTGTGCTTGAGAAAATAAATCCATGTATATTTGTTGAATGCATCAACAAAAGATACATAATAATAATTACATAATAATTATATCCCATGGAGGATTGGACATGTGACTGTCCCCAAAGACCACCAAAGACCACAAAAAAATAAGTAATAAAGGATGATTGTACATAGTAAAAGAAGGTTGAGAACTTAATTATAGTGATGTGAAGCACCCAAGTCAATGAACCAATTTTGAGAATGTTGTTCAAAAATAGATTATGTGGCATATGCCTGTGGTGGATGATGAGACACTGTTTTGGATAAATCTGATGTGATGCAAAAGGAAGTGAAGGTCATGATTGAGACAAATGCTTAGGAAAATAATTATGGTGTGAATGGTAAAATTGTGCAGAATGTTAATGATAATTGTTAGGTGGGGCAAAATAGATTGGATTAAGATGATGATAGCAAACAGATGCAATGGATCCATACTTGTTACAAATTTAACATTGAATAAATCCACGACCATTACAGCCACCTCTTCAATTACCTTTACCTCAATGAAAATAACCTCCTCTTGAAGAATTGTCAAAGAAATAATGTTGAAAGGACTCATAATGTTGCTTGGTTAATAGAACAGTAGGAGCAAAAGCTGTTTGTCATTTTGTCAAGTGAAATTAAGAAAAAAATTATCACTAAGGTTCTTAAACCTCTCAATTATAACTTCTTGAGCAACAAGTAATGATTCAATTTCATGACACAAAAATAGACCAGGTTTGCTATTAATAAGAGAAATGAACGATTCATATTCAATAGGAAGTCCTTCAATAGAATGTCAAGTTGCTCTTGTTCAGAGACAGGATCACTAATAAAATGAAGTGAATGAACCAATGTTTTGAGATGAAATAAGAACTCATTAATTGGACGATCACCTTTCTTTATAGTCCACAACTTAATTTGTAGTTGTTGAGCCTTTGCTTTGTGAATTGAAATGCTTATGAATTTTATCCCAAAGTCGAAAAGAATACTTGTATCCAGTGACTTCGGCTAAAAACGATGCAGAGAGATACGACTGTAACCACGAGAGAAGAAGTTGATCTTGCGTTTTCCAAGCATTGTACTCAGGATTCCCAATGCCAAGGTCACAATCAGAAAGAGAAAAATATTGTGATAGAATGAGTTGATTAACGACAAAATGATGAAGACGATATGTCTTGATAATGGTTCAACTTGTTGCTTCCAGAGCAAAAAAAATTATGTCAGAAAGTTTCTCTGATACAAAATAGGAGAAGAGAATTGGTGATGGAGCCACTAACGCATAGAAATTGATGAAGATGAAACCAATGGTGGTGGTGGTGGTTCAAATGTGGAAGCCATGGCAAAAAAATAAGGAAAATATGAAAAAATACAATATTGATAATTTCAAGCTCTAATACCATGATAGAATTTAGAAATGAGGAGAAAATAATTTTATTCATCATATCATAGTAACCAATACAATGTTTATATATACAGTGTAACCGATGATAAAGCATGGACTGCATACACCGTTAACAACTGCAATAGAAAAATATTTATAACTGTAATGCAAATCATAACTGCTTGATATATATACTAACATACCTTTATTATTTCTCTTAGTTTCACTGATAATCTAAGTCTTGGGTATTGAATTAGATGTTAATCTCTGTTAGAGCCTACTTAATACGAGTCTTCTGGAAGACGTCGGTTGAATATCTTGGTGTATGGATTTATGTGTAATCTATACGATTTGTTGATATTGGTATTGGAATGGATTTGAGATTGAATATTTGTACTGAGTTATAAATTTTAATTGTTTATTTTACCTACACTTTTGTACGTTAAAACTTTGTTTTCATTAGCTTATCCTTATTTTTCTTATTGTGTTGTGAACTGCGGTGATTGTGTTATGTATATGAATAGATAAAAATGAAAGTACTATAACACTTTAAAGAACCTAAACATATGAATGATGTATTTTACATAGGATGTATGTTTGCGTAATCAATATTTTAAAATATCATATACCTTATATAAACTCTTTATTTATTCTATTACGAAGTAGATTACATATATTTTGAGACATTACACAATTAAACAATACGTATGAAACACGTTAGCATATAATTGAACGACACGAATAAAAGAGAAGCACATAATGAAAAAGAAAGGTTAAATCTATTATGTTGATCGATTTTACTTTTCTTCGATTTAACCTTTCTTCCTTCTTCAACCATGCTTGTTTGAGAGTTATATTTTTCATCTGTTTAAGCTTTGAACATATAAGGGAACACAAATGAATTTTTGTTCGATGTCAAACTATGATAGACTCTGCATATTTTCTTTCATTTCTTGTCAAATTAGTGAACCCAAATGTTCACCAAATCCTACTTTCTATGCCCTCTCTTGCTTGAAGACGAGAGCTTGGATGTAAATGTCATATTGTTTTTCATCAAATTAAATTTTAAAATAATATTAAATTCTTTTTTAAATTTAAATAAAAAAATCATTGTTAAAAGGAAATTAGTAATATTATATCAGCATTTAAATAATTAATTTGATGGTACTTGTAAACAAAAGATATAACACATCTTCAAAATATCATATTAATGTTATTTATTCAGAATTTTGAAAAGATAATACTAATTCAGTAATTAAACTAAAATTTATTTAGATAAAATCTAATAACAATATGTAATGAAATTGTCTTTCACTGTACATAAATTATTCTTCTTTTTTATCCTTAAAATTACTTTTAAATTACAAGCAAATTTTACAATCACATCAATGTAAAAAAATAGCGAAAAATAAAAAAATAAACAAAATATTGTGTAACAGAAAAAAAGGAAATAAATAACTAACTAATAATAGAAAGAAACTCTCTTGTAAATTTAAATATATATATATATATATATAACTACTCACATAGTAGTTATAATTAATTTTTTTTTGTTACAATATAACTTTAACAGAATATATCTATATATGTGATTATTTTATTTTTCTATAATATATAGAATCATATGAAATAAAATATAATATATATTTATAGAAGAGTATAATAAAAAATAGAGGTCTGTGTTTTTGATAAAATAAAACAAGAATAAAAATGATAACGTGACGTGACACTGTTATATTCATCATGAATTGATATGAGGATATTGATTTCGTTGGGAGAATGTGGTCAAGGAAAAACAAAAGTAGCTTTCATGGAAAACCAGTTGCAAGATTTTGTTTTCCTTAAACCTTTGTTTCAAGTACGAACACCACTTGGTTGGTGGATTGTGGTAAAACATAGTAAAATCTGATTCCCGAAAATGAAAAAGCAGGTCAAATTTAAAAAGTAGGACACCCAAAGCGTGGTGAATGAATGGATTTTGCGTTTAGAGGTAAATTTGGAAAGAAAGTGGAAACCACTATGAAATTATACGAACTAGAAAAAGCGAAAAGCTTGTACGGAGAAACCATTTTATAAAGTGATTTCTCCTCGTTCAACATGTGACATTGGCACCGCATGTCTCTGAAAACATTTCCTCTCTGATTCTTTTCTTTGCTTAATTAAATAGAAAAAAGCATATATTATTACTTCTATTTTTGTATTTATTTCCTCTCAATTGAAGATACTATATACTTTGTTTCTATAGTTTGAAAATAGATAAATAAATAAATATATACATATATACAAACATATAGAATATATAAATTTGATTAGTTAAATATTATCTAACCAACGTTACATTGGTTTGAGTAAATTAAGAATCGGATTCCTCTTCGAATATTGTAAAATAATATAAAAGTAATATCGATAATAATATAATAATTTATATCTTTTCGAAGAATTTTATAGGTTTTTCTACATACCGTTGGATTTATGTGTTTGATTAAGCTTTATCAAGCCTCTACTTAATGTACTTTTTTCAATGTAAGGTTTATGCAAAGCCTTCTTTCTTCGATAAGCAGTTATTTTAAAATTTATTTGTAATGAAATCTTTTAAATAGTTAACAAATTTTTTAAATAAATTATATATATATATATATATATATATATATATATATATATTAAGTCTAAATATTTTTGTTAGACAACTGAAACTGTTAAAAAATATTGTTTTTTAAATTACACTTATTTAATAAATATAGCATATTTATCAAAATCACATTGGTCCGAAGAATTAGGTTCAAATTTCTTAATAAAATTTCAAATTCATGCATGCAATTGAAAAAAATTGTACTTAGGAGATAACTAGGTTGTGTCGTTTAGTTTGTTTTTTTTTATTAAAAATATATTTATACTAAACAAATTATGTTGTTAAATTTGAAAATAGAAAAAATTAAACCTAGAAAGAAATAAGAGATTTAAAATAAAATAAAATATTTGACTATGGGTAGTTGTGGAGACTCTTCTAATTTTTATTAAATAATAATGGGTTAACTTTGGGTTAATCACATGTATATTCAGATTCTAAACTATATCATTCTATATAACCTAACAAATAATAACAATGGATAATTGTTACATAATATTTTGCATTCTCTCACTTGGACTACATAAATTAGATCATGAACATTAAAAACTAATCCATAATAACTCACAACATGTGGTCATAATAAAATATTAAAATATTACAACAAATTTAATCAAAAGATCCAAAATGAAATGTTTAAGCATTTTATCACTGTAGATAATCATACTCAAAGGAGTGATGATATCATATAGAAATGAAACACTTACACTTTAATAATCTTTATGAATGTGAAATATATAAATATATGTCCCAATCATTTGCTAAGATGTTATATGAGATTAAAACAATCTCACCACAATAAAAATTTGAGACATGGTCCAAAATGTCTCAAAATTATGTGATTATACAAAACAATATACATAATATCAATTACGCAAATCATAATAAACAAAACATGGCAATACAAGATAATTGTCATCGCAGCAATTTAATTATTGTCAAACATTTCAATAAACATGACAATACAATAAATGAGGTCCAAAAGGGAAGTGCATATATAATAAAAAACTATCACTAAACCAATATGTCAAAAGACTTCATTACATCCATACGGGTTACATGCTCAACAAATACTTAACAGTCACTCCCTTAGTTAGAGGATGTGCGATCATAAGCTCTGTGTAAGAATATGCTCTACTCAAATTTGAAACTCCTAAATATTCTCTCTAATAAACATGAATTTTTGTCAAAAATATTTTGACCATTTTGTAGTGTTGTTATTACGAAAGAAGCACACCATAACAAAGTTATCACAATATATAATAAGAGGCCTAGAGATACTCTCCATAATGCCAAGCTCAGCAATAAAATTGCTCAACCAAATTGTTTGACGTGTAGTCTCAAAACATGTTATATACTCTGCCTCCATGGTTGAAGTAGTTGTAAGTGTTGTTTAACACTCTTCCAAAAAAACACCTTCAGTCAACATAAATATGCATCCGGATGTAGATTTGAAATCATCTGGGCAACCACCATAATCAAAATAAGTATACACTTTCACTTCAAGGCAATATGATCTTCTATAAGTCAGCATATAATGTTTGGTACCTTACAAATACCTCATAACTCGCTTTGCAGCTTGCCAATGAGTCAGGCCAAGATTGCTCAAGTATCGTCCAAGCACATTAACAACAAAATGAATATCAGGACGTGTGTAAATTTGAACATACATAAGGCTGTCAGTAGCGGAAGCATAATAAATTTTCTCCATTATTGCAATTTCACAATCATTTTGAGGACACTAGGACTTAGAAAACTTCTCACTCTTTTGAATGGGGGTAGTGCAAGACCTACAGAACTTCATATTGAATCTATCTAATATCCTCTTGATGAAACTCTTTTGAGATAAACCAATCATAAGAATATCATCAACATATAAAACAAGAATGATGAATTTGTTCTCACTAAACTTCAAATAGATACACTAATCAACCATGTTTTCCTTGAAACCGATAGAAGTAACAACATTACCAAACATCAGATACCATTGTCTTGAAGTCTATTTCAAGCCATATATTAATTTTCACAATTTACAGACCATGTGTTCCTTACGACTTTCAATAAAACCATTAGGTTGGTCCATGCACACATCCTCAATGAGGTCCCCATTCAAGAATGTAGTCTTCACATCCACTCAGCTCCAAATTGAAATGAGCTACAAGTGTAATCACAATATGAAATGAATCTATAGTGGAAACAGGAAAAATGTCTCTTTATAGTTTATGCCTTCCCTTTGATTATATTGTTTTGCAATAAGTTTGGCCTTGTACTTTCCACTTCTCCATTGACATCACGCTTAGTCTTAAAGACCCATTTGCAACCAACAAATTTGCACCCTATAGGTAATTCTACCAAATTCCAAACACCATTCTTCCTCATAAAAGCCAATTCATCCTCCATGGTAGCCATCCATTATAAATTATCAGAATTAGAAGTGGCTTCATGAAAAAAATTAAGATTGGTCTCCTCACATAACTAAACTCATGTTCCTACAAATACACACTATAATCCTTGAACCTAGTATATTTAGTAGATGTAGAAACTCTTCCTGATCTTCTACGCACAAACTCAATAACATCTAGATTTGGAACATCCCCTTGAACAATATGATCAACATTGGCATCAATAATAGGGTTAACAACATCATTATGAACCAACTCAAATGGAATAGTCCCTACAATGGGTGCAATAGGTAAAGGAATATCAAAATGCTCCCCTCTGAATTCAATTGTATGTGGTTGCATGATTAAATAATCTCTTGAGTTCCCTTCAAGGTAGACTACACGATCAAATTCAATGATTCTCGTAGAGTGATTAGAACAGTAAAATCTACAACCTCTAGTCCCAGTATTATATCCAACAAAGAAGCCAGAAATAGTCTTGTGATCAAGTTTCTTAATCTCTAGCTTATAGGGTCTAACTTCTGCTTTACAATCCAATACACATAAATGTTTCAGAATAGGTCTCCTTCCTGTCATAAGTTCATAAGGAGTTTTCAGAACAGACTTGCTTGGCACATGATTCAAAATGTAAGCATCGGTTTTCAAGGCTTCTCTCTATAAGAATTCTAGAAGAGTGAAATGACTCAGCATACACCTCACCATCTCCATAAGAGTACAATTACGTCTTTCAACAACACCATCTATAGTATACATAGTCTCAATGAACACACTTAATCTTAGCATTAAATTTCAATTCAATAACCACTTTGAGCTCTTTTAAAAAAAATCCAAACACTCTAACTTTTCACGCAACAAATAAATCCATTATATCACAAAAAATCATCAGTGAAGGTTATTAATAAAGTACCTATTGATGGAAGAAGGTCCCAACGACATTAATCAAGAATAAAGAGGACAAAGAACCCGGGGGAGAATCAAGAGCTTTCCAAAAGATTGAGCCCATTTCAGGCCATTTGGGCTTTCAATCGGGCCTAATGCAAACATGAAGAAATCCCTTTGGAGAAAATAGAGTATTAAGGAGAACTCCTCTAATTTGTATAAATTGTTTAGAATAGTTTAGAATAATTTGGGCCTTGTATTTGGGCCAAGTAGAATAAATTTGGGCCTTGTATTTTTGGGCCATGTAGTGTAAGTTTGGGCCTTGAGGTCCATAAATAATGTTGGGCTTGATCAAGGAGCCCAAGTAGCACAAGGAGCTCTCTCCTTGTGCCACTTGTCACCACCTTGTAAGAGCCTTGGAATACAGGCTAGGTTTGGGAAGCTTGTCATAGAAGCTAGGGTTAGAAGCTTGTCTTATAAGCTAAGGTTAGAAGCTTGTCTTATAAGCTAGGGTTTCTAGACCTAGCTTCTCCCATACCCTACCTAGATAGCTTGCATAGGAAGCTAAGTAACTTATCCTTTCTTCTATAAATAAGAGGTTTAGGAACCTCTAATGTAGACTTGATTTGAGTAATGAAATGCTGCCAAATTTTCAGCACATTGCCTCAAGTTTCAAATTGAGTTTCTTCTCTTAGAAGCTAGGAGCTCTCTCTCTTGAAGGTTGGCCCAACCTCCTTCAAGGCTTTCACCATCAACTTCTTTGCACGCTTCCTTCCTTTCATTTCCATGGCTTCCGTATCATGAGGAGTTTAATCCACTTCTTCTCTTCGGTACTTCAAGGTTTCATCATGCTCAACTTCCATTGAAGCTTGTGCAAGAAGCTAAGGCACCTAGGAGCTCCTGCATCACCTATATTCTCCTAAGGCAACATGAGTAATAGAATCACAAATGTATATATGAATCAAATGTGAAACTCCCTTTCTTTTAGAAACACCAGTCTTTTTAGTCTTTGCAGTCAACTTCCCCTTAACACAGTCAACACATCTGTCAAAATTAGAGAAGTTTAAATTATGAAGATTGTTCTTATTAATTAACCTCTTCATTCTTTCTTTAGAGATGTGACCCAACCTCCTATGGCATAACATGGAAGAAGTCTCAATTGGCCTACCACGCTTGCTACAAACATCACTACAAATGTCTGATTGGCGTTGAACAACATAAACAAATTCAAGATTTAACAAGTACAAACAATTCGACAAAATATCAGAACCAACTAAATTGGAGTCACGAAAATTTTCAACTTTATCACTGCCAAAAACAAATGTAAACAAACATTTATCCAAAACAGAAATGGAAATCAAGTTCCTCCTCATGGAAGGTACATAAACAGTATTTTTTAAAATCAAATCATATTCACTACTCAATTTCAAACTTGCAATTTCAATGTGCTCCACTCCAACACAACACCATTGCCAACTGTAGCTAATAACTCTCTATCACTTGGCCTTATCCTTATTGTTAGTTCCTCTCTTCTTCTTCTCTAGCCATTTTTTAAACTTAAAACAATATGCTTGCTATGTTCACAAACACCACAAACTTTGTACTTGCCCTGAAATTTAGTCTTCACCTCAGATGACTCTCCAGTTTCAGGGATGTATACCCACTTTTTGCACCACATTTCTTCTTAAATGAAACTAGAATGATAGATCCTGGTAGCGGAAGTAATAAAATTCACTACTATAATAAAAATGTGGAAGCTCCCTGAACACAATAAATCAACCAAATAAAATTCAATATGTAATAAAAATAGAAGAAAAAATTAACACCAAATTAACGTGGGAAAAACATCTCAAAAGAGTTAAAAAGAACCAAGGAACGATAAATACTCCAGTAATACCAAAACAAAGGTACAATGAGGTTTTAAAAAACCAATCATAGAGCATACCAATAAATATCCTCCTAATCCTCAAATGATCGTCAACAATGACCCAAAATATCAACAAGTTGAAACATAACAAGGAAGAGCTTGAGAATCTTGTCACCAGAAAAAAAAAATTTCCACTATTCATGAATAGGAACACACAAGAGCTCTGATTTCAAATCTAACCGTCCAGAATGAAGCACTATGAGTGGGGAAGCTCTAGTAAAAATTTCAACACAATTGGATAAGATTTCACTATTAGATCTCCAAAATAACCAATACTGCTAGTGATAAGAATTTGTTGTAGACAACAACACTTCACAAAATTCCTGGTGCTTCTACAGACCTCCAATGGACTATCCCACAATATAGAATGAAAAACTATGAGTAAGGAATCTTCAATAAAAATTGTAGCTATATCTAACAAGATTTCATTGTTGGATCTTCAAAACAACTTATGTTGGTTGCTATAGATAATAATTGTGAATTTTATTTCCTCTCTCTTTTCTTCAAAAGCATCAACACATGAGATTTCTAGGAATAGTTTAACCGATTCCACCCAGTCATCATAATTAGTTCCATTCAGCTTGATCAAGGAACCTATGTGCATATGCAAAGCTTGAATAGAACATATCAACACAACATATGTCCTTAGAGCTAACATCGAGAGGATATTGAAATAAACAATTCACCAAGAATTATGTTAAAAAAATAAACTGAAGGGTAAGTTTATTATTAATATAAATCTTAATGCAACAATAAGAATAATAGTGTACAATAGAGTAATATTCTTAACATAATCCATTCCACGAAGGTGAGAATAAAATTATGTAAGACATCCAACAATTTTTACAAAATTGATATTTTATCACAATTTGTCCCGTGAAGGCAAGCTTTCAACCATAAAAAAATATCCAACAATATTATCAATATACATTGACATCATAAATCCTTAATAAAATATTGCACAAGATAATCAACACTAACAAAGACTCTAAAAAATTAAACTTTCTAGATAACATGAAAATAAAAAAATTAAAATTTTTAATTAAATAAATTTAAATAAAATTGAACGTATGTGCCCAACGTCATAACACCTGCACCCGCTGCCACTCAACTCGAGAGCCATCCAGTGCCACAAGACCTGCATCTAGAGCAACTAATACAAAACCCTAAATCATTCCAAAACTAGACCAGTTCAGTTTGCCACTATCGCAACCAATGGTAAGATTGAATATTTACACAAAAATAAATACGGGTTTACACAAAAATGAAAGATTAAGTCTTTATGAAAACCAAAAAGGAATAATTGTGGTTGAAGGGATGAAGGGAAATTAACAGTATAAATTTAGGGTTTATGAATTCAAATAATACAAATTTAACAAGGATAATCTCACAAACACAATCGAAACTAAACCGACTCTGATATCAATTGAAAGAAATGAGAGATTTAGGATTTTCAATTTATCCTGATCATTCACAAACATTAAATAATGTTAAGAAGAATTAGAACCTGAAATAGAAGAGCTTGGAGACATCATCCTATTGGATATGTTCTTTTTGACCATATGAGGGAAAAAATGAAGAGTGTTTACGACTATGGGCAATTGTAGGGACTCTTCTAATAATTATTAATAATGGATCCAACCCACCTATTCTTAGCTAACCAATAACATGTATATTCACATTCTAAATAATATCATTTTATGTAACACTAAATAATAACAATAATGATTACATAATATTTTGGCAACTAAGTTAATATGGACAAATTACTAATTTATGTATATCCACAAAATAATTATTCCAACAAACCAAACAAACCAATTTTTATATTTTGATTTGGATCAATTTTATTAATACATGTATTTTGGTTACATATATTATTAAAAAATTTCATTTTTTTTCATCATAAGAAAAACTAGAATAAAGTATAAAGGTAGGAATATTTATGTTTTTACAACAAATAAAACACAAATATCAAAAGTGATTGATTATGTTGTGTTTATACATTTCGACTTGGGATGAAAAATAAACTCAGTTTTCACTATTATTGTCTGAACATGTTCCATTTTAATGGAAATCTATATACGTGTCTCATCCTCATCTTTATACTTGTCCACATATTTGTTTTTCTACTTATATACATCCATATCTTACATTACTAAAATTAAAACATTCATAATTTATTAAATAACCTAAAAAAACATATTACCATCTTCTTTAACATATTATATTTAGTACATAGAAATTAAATAGAGAAAAAAAAAGAGAAAACAGAGAGAAAAAGAATAAAAAATAATGGAGAAAGAGAGATATTTGATTGAAAAACTATTATTTTTTCATTATTAATAATTTTATTTATTTTTTAGTTATTATTATTATTATGATAAGTAGTAAAAAAATAAAAAATCATAATTAATTATAAACATAAAAGATCAATTCAATTTTTTTTACGTTGAGATTGTTTTTTATTATATTTTCTTCATTAAAGGAACAACATTAATTACTTGTTATGGTAATATATTATTTTTATATATTTTTCTTTATTTTTGCAAGAAAACAATAACACTAATGTAATTTTGTCTTATTTTTCATATTTTCTTCTTCTTTCATCTCTAAGCGTAGCAATTTAAAATACTATAATTTTTATGTGGTATTATTTGAAAGTTGATATATGCTTGTCAATATTATAATTTAAATCATAAATATTTTAAAATTAAAATTAATTATAATTAAATAATTTGATATTTGCAAAAGTAATAATTTTTAATTAATTTATTTAGAAACATTGATTAATCAATTAAGATTGAAAAGATATAAATGTGTTTTAAAACAATGAATAGTATAATTATAAGACCTATAATTATAGAGTAGAAGTGATATAAATACAATGACACCTAAATATTTTATTATTAAAAAGGAAAGTTCATATAAATAAAAAAATCGCTTATTTTTGGTTATTCTAATATAATCACTATTTCTTTATAATAGATTTGTTGTTCCTCTTCTGACTTATCTCTAGATTTTTTACATCATCTTTCATCGAAGACCATCTTTGGACTCCTAGCAATAATTAGAATAAGATTGCTCGATCAGAAATTTGTTTAGAGTAAGTTCATTTTGGCTCCTTTCTCTTGTTGAATGAGATTGAGTTTTCTTATTACCTAAGCAGAGGGTGTTTGCATGTTGTGTTTTTATCTTCAGGATGAGTCCATGTTAGTTTAGGATCTTAATGATAAGTTCAGATCATTGATCAGGACTATGTGGTGCAGGTTACACTATCCTTATTATTTTAGGACTTTGAAGCTCTTTGTGAGTGTTTCTTCTTCTGGTTGGGTAAATAGACCTTTAAGTTGGAATATTTGAATAAGATGGTGACTTGGTCACAAACTTTATTATTGTTCTTGCAAGTGTTATTGATTGATTTGAATGTTATTTGTTTTGATTGAAAATTGATTTTGAAAGTATAGAGATAGTTGTTTTTGATAGATATATGTTGTTATGATGTTAAAGAAACTCACTTGTGAGATTTGATAATAGTTTGATAGTTTTGATGTAATTAGATTACCAGATATTGAAAATTTCATGTATTGCTTTTTAGATTTAGGGTGCCAGTTTTGGGAGCAGCCTTCGTGGCATCAAACACATTCTTGGGATATTGCTCTCGGGTTTGGTCACGTTGGAGGCCAATTTAACAGAGGTGCTCTCGGGTGTGAGTGGCACCAGGCACTATTTTCCTACACTGGGCATGACTTCAACCTGCATTGGCGTGACCCTAGTTACACTGGGCGTAATCCAGTTTTAAAAGATTTCTTTTTCTTCCTTTTACTTTTACATGAATCTAGTCTTTGATTTCTCAAAGTTTTATAATTTTATGTATGTCTATTTGATAAAAGCTATTATTTTGAGTTTCTGTGTGATGAATTGTGTGGAATTCAGATGAAAGTTTATAAGAATACATGGTTATTGACTCTTAAGTGTTTGGAAATGCATGATGTATGATAAATGATGAATGATGTGAAATGGTGATCGAGACATGCTATCTTCAAGAAAGGAGATACTAGTGTTGAGATTGTTTAGGATGTGTATTGGATTTATGATATATCTAGAAGGAGATATTCAAATTCTACTGGTATATTGGAATCATATAGATGGAGATATCCAAGTGGTGAGAGTCGATGGAGAGTCATATGGGTGACTACGGTTTGAAATATAACTGGTCAAAAAAGACCATATAGATTAATCCTATCATACAAGGACATTTCATTCATATGAGTGCAAGGTTGTGTGGCATAACTGGAACTTATATGAACAAATGCAGATCTCTGACTCTAATTCAATGTACGAGTCTTCAGGAAATAGAGTTAAGTGTCTTTGTATGTGATTCCATGTATTTTCTAACATGAGAATTGGATATAAGTTATTAGAGATAATTGATAATTGCATATGATATGAATTATAAAAGCTTGATGTTTTTGCAGTTTAGTTAAGATAGAAACTTAAATTAATATTATACATTTTAAAATTCTCTAGCTTACCTTCTTTTTTTGTGCTTTGTATTTTGCTTTTAAATTTGCGATGATTGTGTATTACACCTGAGCAAAGGATCTAACAGGTGTTGGACTTCCCAGTGAGTTGATGGAGATCATGTTTGTCTTATTTTAAATATGTTGGAAACTGTTTTGGCTGAAATACAAGAAGGGGGGTGAATTGGATTTCAAAACTTTTTGAAACAATTTGATATTTTTCAGTAAAATGCAATTCTGTTTCACAGACTGGATCTTTATTTGAATTAACTGAATCAGAACAGTTGAATGAAACAG
>Ga0099824_1003049_pt1 | contig 24488 bp, 13 predicted proteins | sample SiratrowhiteBW_FD_76837 | JGI IMG/M metagenome (GOLD analysis project Ga0099824, IMG submission 76837) | Root nodule microbial communities of legume samples collected from California, USA - Siratro white BW | ecosystem: Host-associated > Plants > Roots > Nodule | place: USA: California...
ACCTTTAATTGATTAAAATCTTATGGAGTTTTGTAAAGCATTTCATGAGGAGAAAAATCATTTAAAACTGGTGTGGGAAGCATGTTTATAATATGTGCAACATGTATCACAGAATATGACCAACAAATTTTAGGTAAATGAGATTGTATCATGAGAACTCTTGCTACATTTAATAAATGACTATGTTTTCTTTCAACTATAATATTTTATTGTGGAGTATTGACACATGAAGTTTGATGTATTATTCTTTTATTGCTAAAAAAATTAGTCATGAACAATTCAGTTCCATTATCACTTCTTATTACTTTTATTCCTGTCTAAAATTGTGTTTGAATAAAAATAACAAAATCTTTCTAAATCTTAACAACTTCATATTTTTGTTTTAAGGGAAAAACTCATGTGTACCTTGAATAATCATCAACTATGGTAAAAAAATATTTATGACCATGAATTAATGTAAATGAGTATGGTCTCCACACATCAACATGAATCAAATCAAAACATTTTTTAGATTTAGATGAACTAAGAGAAAAGGAAAGTTTTTTTTTTTTTTGCTTTGCAAAATGACAAATATCACAAATGAAAGATTTATTATATTTAACAAAAGGAAATTTAATTTTGATAACATCTAAAGATTTGTTTGAAACATGCCCTAGCCGAAAATGCCAAAGGGTTTCGAGATCACTTGCAATGAAATTGACAATATTGGTGATATATGGAGATTTGCCAGGTTTGATTTGAAGGTTTTGATAGGAAGGAACCTTGAGTATATAAAGTCTACCTTGTATCTCAGCTGATCCAATCATTTTAAAAGAGGTTTTGTCCTTAATATGACAACTATTAGAATAAAAAAAATCACACAAGACAAATTATCAATTAACTTTGCTACTGAAAGAAGGTTAAAAGTGAAGTTAGGAATATATAAAACATTGTCTAAGACATGAAACACTTCCGAAATAATTTGCAAAGACTTGATTTCCATTTGGTAATTTGACATAGATAGGATTAATTTGATGATATGAAGTGAAATGACTCAAGGATGAACAAATATGATCAGTAGCATCACTATCAATAATCCAAGAACTAAAGGAAGAGAGAAATTTATTACGAGTGTGTATTGTTGTGTTGGAAGGAATACTAGAGATTTGATTATAGACATTGTCATTGGATTTAGACTGTTGTAGAAGGGTTAACAATATTTGATACTGTTTTCGAGTAAAACCAATATGCTAAGAATGTACCTCTGACCTTAAACCTTCATGATTCTGTTGATTATTATTACAGTCTGCTTTGTGATTTTTAAACTTGAATTGAGGTGGAAAACCATGTCTTCTATAGCACGTATCAATCACATGTCCTGTCTTTCCACAATGACTGCAAATATTAGAAGTATATCATCTTTCAAAACTACTTTTGTTAGTATCATTCATTGCTTTTGACTGAGCACCAAAAATTTGTCTCTCTTGTTGTGTACCAATAGAACAAATCATATGTTACTGAGAACTAACATGATAAGGTGAACTAAAATATTGTGAGGGATCAATAATTTCGGCCATCATAAATGTAGTAACCAGAGCTCTCAAATTAGATCTCTGATACCATATTATAAAAAAAAGTAAAGAGATGAACAAAAATAAACAAATGATACGAGAATGAAAATATTCTTTCTATTTTTTTTATATTTCATCAAAAATAGAGAACTGAATATATACAAATATTGTACTCATTCTAAGTATAGCTAAATAAAGAAAACAAAATAAAATTACTACAATCTGATAATGTCATAAAAATAAATAATGATAATTTGATTCTACCATAAAGACAAAATCACATAATTAGTTTTCTTCTAAAAACCTTCTATCCATCTCTGAAACACTTGGGTACCCAACAAGACTAAATACAAGAAATGTGTTATTTAGAAATTGACTTAGATTATATTTTATATCCTAAAATTTAGATAAATTTAATATATTTGATTTTAAGAATCCTCAAATAACAAGGGCAGTGCTTTTATCATATGCATTAATAAGGTAGATTGCTAAAGTTTGTATCTAGTTTCGGACTTATTCTCTCTTTTTTTTTTGTCATTTTCTCTTTAAATTAGAATTTGAAAAACTTTATACTTCATTTGGTTGTTCTTCCTTAATGGCTTCAAAACTATCTACTTGGCGTTTATTAAAGGATCTTTCTTCCTTAGCTTTAATTTCTTCATCATCAATAAGTGGCAAAATTTTCAAACTGATGTAATTTTTATTTGAAATTTCTAAAATGATGTATTTTTTTATTTATTTTTGGATATGTGTAAATCTAATTTTATGGTGGTTAATATTCTCTATCTATTTCTCTTTTTCTATTTTTAACAGGTGTATTGTATTACTAATGTGTAATTAAAATAAATATAAAATTACAAAATTATTTTATTTATTAATAAATATGTAATGGTTGAAATCCGAAATATGAGACGGAAAAGAATGTTGAACTATAATGAAATGAAGATTAAATTAAAATTTTCCATAAATATCCTTTTCCATTTTCAGGGGGTTTCAAGTTTTTGTCCTTTTTAAACAATTCTACTCTTTCAATTAACTATATTATTTTAAAATTAAAAATTATAGATAAATAAAAAAATATGTTTCAATTAGTTAACGTACGCATGGATAAGAAATGATTTTAGAAGGGAAGAAGTGAACGAAAACGTGATAGTATTCAATCTGAATATTGCACGAAGAATGCGATCTGACGGAAGCGATGAGGCCACACGCTGGCTACCGTTCATTCAACGCATGCCACGTAAGCATTCAAACGCACGTCCACATTCAATGAGCCTTGATGGCCGCTTCTTAATTTGCTTTTGGTTCCTTTTCTGATGCTATATATATACCAACACAAACTCTCTTCTTCTTTAACCTTTTCTCACTTCTTATTTCCCGATATGGCCCTCGCTTTCACTTCTTCAATTTCCACACCCTCCTTCACCTTTCCATCATCACACCCCACTAACGTTCCGCGAACGGGATCAATCACCATTTCAGAGAGGCCCAATGGACCCACCGTTAACATCAGACGGAGTTTTGTGAATCCCGTTAACGCCCAACCTCCTCGTAAGGATTCCCTTGTTCCTCTCGCAGCAGCAACAACCATCGTTGCTTCCGGTACGTATTCTGTTAATCAATTCATTCCAAATTCATCATGCACATGCAACTGCTAATTAACGTAACCTTGTCGTTCCATTATCAGAGGCGAAAGATCAAGATCTTCAACAGATAGCCACTGATCTCGACAATGCCTCACCTCTTCAAATCATGGATAGGGCCCTCGCCACATTCGGCGACGACATTGCCATTGCATTCAGGTAATTAACACCACCCTCGTCACTGGTTCCGTTAATTATTAAAAAGAATGGATATTTTAATTGTTATTTATGTATTGGCGTTAAAAAATTTATGTTGGTGGGTTTGCAGTGGCGCAGAAGATGTTGCTTTGATCGAGTATGCAAAGTTGACGGGTCGAGCCTTCAGGGTTTTCAGTCTGGACACTGGGAGACTGAACCCGGAAACCTATCAATTATTTGATGCGGTTGAGAAGCATTATGGGATCCGCATTGAGTACATATTCCCTGATGCGGTTGAGGTTCAGGCATTGGTGAGGAGTAAGGGGTTGTTCTCTTTCTATGAGGATGGTCACCAAGAGTGTTGCAGGGTGAGGAAGGTGAGGCCTTTGAGGAGGGCTCTCAAGGGTCTCAGAGCATGGATAACTGGTCAGAGGAAAGACCAGTCACCTGGTACTAGGTCGGAAATACCGGTTGTTGAGGTTGATCCGGTTTTTGAGGGAATGGATGGTGGAATTGGAAGCTTGGTGAAGTGGAACCCGGTTGCGAATGTGAAGGGCAATGATATTTGGAACTTCCTTAGGACCATGAATGTGCCCGTGAATTCCTTGCATTCCAAGGGTTATGTTTCAATTGGGTGTGAGCCCTGCACAAGGCCTGTTTTACCTGGACAACATGAAAGGGAAGGGAGGTGGTGGTGGGAGGATGCCAAAGCTAAGGAATGTGGGCTTCACAAAGGAAATTTAAAGCAGCAGGAGGAAGATGGTGAAGGAAATGGAAATGGGGTATCCCACTCCCATGCAAATGGTGCTGCCACTGTGCCTGACATTTTCAACAGCCAGAATGTAGTTAAGTTGAGCAGGACTGGAATCGAGAATTTGGCGAAATTGGAGGAGAGGAAGGAACCGTGGCTTGTTGTGCTTTATGCACCATGGTGCCCCTATTGCCAGGTAAACTCATCAAGTTCTTGTATTGTGTTAAGATTGGCTCAAAGTTGAATTGAAATATGTGTTATCTAATGAGATTTTTGATATGGTGAATTGCAACAGGCTATGGAGGAATCATATGTTGAATTGGCGCAGAAGTTAGAAGGGTCAGGGGTGAAGGTTGGGAAATTCAGAGCGGATGGAGAGCAGAAAGAATTTGCAAGGCGTGAATTGGAATTAGGAAGCTTCCCTACAATACTATTTTTCCCAAAGCATTCTTCTGGACCAATAAAGTATCCCTCAGAAAAGAGAGATGGTGATTCCTTGATGGCGTTTGTAAATGCCTTGAGATGAGGGTTATCAAGAAATTTCTTGGTGTTTTCTTTACATTGGTATAGTGGGAATGCATTGTAGTTTATAGAAATAACATGCTGAGCTTTGAATAGTCTGAGACCATCTTGCGTGGTCGTGTTGTAGTAGTCATTCATACAAGATATCTTCTAACAGTCGCTGTTATTATCCTAAATTTCACTCTGCAAATGCAGAATGATAAAGAGGCCTCAAACTTGTCTTTCCCACATATTCCTATTTTTGTCAGGGTGTCAGTAATAAAGTCTCAAACTATATTTAAATTTGATTTTTTTTTTTTAACAATATGACTACTACAAGTCGACCCAAATTCAAATAATGTTTTTAATAGTATGATAGTTTTATATATATAAAAAATATGCTAGTATGGATACTTTATTCTATCAAATTAATAAGTTTTTGTTATTACTTAAACGAAATAATAAATTTTATTTATAAGTTGGGATAAATCGTGTTTCTTTTGACACGACTTATAGCAAATAATTTCAATTTATATTAGATGAAATATCAAGATCTGTCATGCTAAACAACTTAAGTTCAATTTTCTTTTAAAAAAGGATAAATTGTGTATGTTAAACAATTATTTTAATTATAATTTTGACTAGAGTTTGATTGAAGTTGTATACGTTGTACCACATGCACAACTTAATTTGTATAGTTAGGTAATATTTATTTGTTTTTTTGTTCTATAATAAAAGATGTTATATTTATTTAAAATTAAGGTGATGTATCTGATGAAGTGTTGAACAAATTAGTAAGTTTAGAATTTACTATGATTGATTTAATTTTGGAATAAATTTTGTATGAATTTGACAAAAATTAACGAGAAAAAGGGTCGTGCACCCGCAAATTTTCTTTTAAAATTTTTGAATTAAAGTCATTTTACCATAACAAAAAATTTGAAGTTTCACCTATTCTAAACTAAATTCTTATCGCACAAGCACCGATTCTTCCAAACGAAGTCATACCAAAGTTGTAAATAATTTTTGTTCTCATAAGTAAATTACAATATTTTGGTGTAAAAACCTATTTCTAATCTTTCTCTTTCTTTCCTCTTCCTTTCTCTCTCTCTGTTCCAGCAAAAGAATTCTAAATCCAAATCTTCATATGCAGTGGATAACAAGAGTGTTTTGAAAATTAACGAATTTAACCATCAATTGTTGAGAACGACACTGATTTTTATTGACACAGCACTTTTTTTTCTAGAACTCGTCACTCCTTATCTTCTTCATCCTCCTCTCTTTATTTTATCTGTTATATTATTGGGTTAACAAACAATATTTCCTACGAATTCTTTCTATTCTGAAAATTGTTTGCTTTATCAAGATACATTGTGCGAGGTGGAAAAAAATTTCTCAAAAACAATATCATCATATAGCTTAGACTTTTAATTTTTCCATCATAACTTTTTCTCTACCAATATATGTCGAGAACCAATATTAACACCTGAAAGGGCCTTTCTTCTTTTGACGGACATGTCTATGACGGCCCATTTCATTGGGCCTGCTTTATTTTTTCTTGAAAAAAAATTAAATTAATTAAAAATACGTATTACTCTTAGTATATGATGACTTATATGTTAACTTTAGAGCTAAAATTTCATCTTAGTTGTTGAATATATCATTCAGTAATCTAGTTTCTGATATAAACTTTATTTAGTTCCTAAACAAATTTGAAATTTCTATTCTTTTTATCTGCTCATATATTTAAATGTATTACTACTATCCTGAGATATCATTTTACTTTAAATTATATTTTTATAAATTAATAATTGTCCATCACTTATAATATTTTAGTATTTTTTATTTTCTTTACTAAATTTCAATTACCCACATCTTTAATTGAGTTCGACATGTTATATCATCTTCTATAATGAAGTTAATGTTGTTATGCAATTCTTTTTATCTTATTTTTGCTTGAATAAACCTATTGGTGTTTGCAATAAAATAAACTGACCTCTCCTTTTGAGGGAAGAACATAATTGTGCAGGCCTAATTGGTGCAAAAGCATGAAGGACACGTTTGTGCCCTTGAAGAATAGTTTTGCAATTTATGTTTTTTATGGTTGAATACCTGTTAGCAAGGAATTCGCGATGGTCTGATGGAAAATTGACCCGACAAAGTGGCATTTGCAGAAAATGCAGCAGTGAATGGAAAGTGGGAAAAGTAATCTCCTACAATTTTACAGTTTTGCTTTCTTGCCAGAACAACTGTTTCAAGTTCAACAGAAAGATTGCAACAAATTTTTTTGTCCATTAATATATACAGTCTTTATTATGTCTACTTATGCTTGGTTGTTTAGTCATTTTTTAGTTAAAGGTCTATTATTTGGATCATAGGGTGTGAACATGTGAGTCTGTGGTTGAGGAACCCCACTGTGAGGCCTCAACAGCATCCCTATAGAGAGTATTTTAGTGGGCATGATCATAATTATCATAAAGTTGGTTATTTAAGCAAACATAATGATTCTTATTCTTCAACTAATAATCATAGTTATTATTAAAATCTAAAGCTTCAAAAGTAGCAAATAACATGTTGGTGGCCCAAAATCAACTTTCTTGAGATTAAGCAATGAATAGATTAGGGGCATGCATTGGACTATTCACAGATTTGACAATGGTGAAAGGGTGATTGGATGCTTGTGATGTAGCCTGGTGATAATCTATGGTGTAGCAATGCATGAGCACAAGTGATTCTGTCTTTCAGCTTCAATGTGTGTCTTCCATTATGTCATGTGTGTGGTCGTGCTAGTTTAATCAACAAAGCCACATGTGTTTCCCTGTTTGCATCTGCTGCAAAACTGCCACTCCTGCTACTTTTCTGAATGTTACTTTGTTTTGTTGCTAACAGAGTTTTCACATGTTGAAATCAATAACAACTCTGCTGGTTATATTCTCTTGTTTTCTACCTCTCATCTAGATAAAAAAAAAAGTTAAATTCGGTGTATATTCTAAGTATAACTTTTCTAACCCCAATTAAGATGCCAATGAAAAGAAAATACACTTTCCTTTTTATGTTACTTTCCTTTTTACATAATCATCATTCATTAGTAAGTTAATTCAGAGTGAAGGCTTTCCTGCTGTAATTTTATAATTTGAGTACTGCAATCTTATTATTAAAATGAAATAGATATAAATTTTTAAAGTTATTGAGCAGGAACACATGTTAGAGCATGGTTTGGGTAGAAAGTAGAAACAGAAGGCAAGGCAAATAGGCCAAAAAGAAATGGGAGGCAAAAGCCACTGTCTTCCACCAATGAACTGTTGAATTACAGTTTTACCCCAGCCGCGTTGTCCGAAGCTTCGGCAATTTTCTTTGTTTTTTTACTTTTCTTTGCGCAAATGTCCAAACTCTGACAGAGAAAGCCAAGCCCCTTTCCCAAATTAAGTCCGTGAGATGTCTTTTATCTTAATCCAAATTGAATAATTAAAACATATTACAACTTTGTGTGGGTGCAGGACATGGCGCAAAGAAATGGTTTCATATTACAACTTTCCTAACTTCTCTTTATCAAGACATTGTTTTATCCTTTCTTATAGAGTATGTAGGGTTGTAGTTGAAGGGCATTTTAGAGAAATGAGTGGCTGAAAATATGTTGGATGGAGCAAAGAATCTGAAGGGGCAGGGAAGAATAGTTTGAAGTGAAGTGTGAGAAGAGAGTGAAGTATGTCCAACAAACCAAAATCTCCATTATTTGGTTCATATCTCTCTCCGCTTCAATTCTTAACCCCATTCCTCCTCTCTACATTTTCTTCTTCTATTCACTCACCAAAATTCCACCAGTAATATTTAAATAAATACACAAATAAATAATATTAATAATTATAATCTTTTTGATGAGATAATGCAAGGATTTGTTGCAGTAGCAGTAGCAGAAGCAGAATCAGAAGCAGGGGATGAGGAAGTGAAGTTCACCCTCCTTTTCAATGGCAAACTCTAAGCTCCTCCTTCTCATTTACTTCCTCTTCCTCTCTTTCTCCACCTTAGGTATTCCACAAACTCTTCAAAAACTCTCCAACTTCACCGGTTACAGTGCCCAATTATAGTAACTAACTCGCTTTGAATTTGCATTGCAGGTGAAGCAGAAGCGTTACAGTCCCTGGTGAAGGACCAAAATGAAGAGGAGGAGGAGAAGGTTCCATTCGTGGGCGTGAACATCGGCACGGACGTCTCGAACCTTCCAGCAGCCTCGGACCTGGTCGCGTTCCTTCAACTGCAGAAGATAACGCACGTGCGAATCTACGATGCCAACCCGGACATCCTCAAAGCCTTGTCGGGGACCAAGATTCGCGTGATTATCAGTGTCCCCAACAACCAGCTCCTCGCCATTGGCTCCTCCAACGCCACCGCAGCTTCCTGGATCGACCGAAACGTCGTCGCTTACTACCCCCAAACCCTCATCGCCGGAATCTCCGTCGGCGACGAGGTTCTCACCACTGTCCCCTCCTCCGCCCCCCTCATTCTCCCCGCCGTTGAGTCCCTCTACAACGCCCTCGTCGCTTCCAACCTCCACCAACAGATCAAGGTCTCAACCCCTCATGCCGCCTCCATTATTCTCGACCCTTTCCCTCCCTCTCAGGCTTACTTCAATGAAACTCTCGTCTCCGTCATTCTACCTCTCCTTCAGTTCCTCTCCCGCACCGGTTCCCCTCTCATGATGAACCTCTACCCCTACTACGTCTTCATGCAGAACAAGGGCGTGGTTCCTCTCGACAATGCCCTCTTCAAACCCCTCACTCCTAACAAGGAAATGGTCGACCCCAACACCTTGCTTCACTACACCAATGTGCTCGATGCCATGATCGACGCCGCCTATTTCTCCATGAAGAACCTAAACATCACCGACGTTGTTGTTCTTGTCACCGAAACTGGGTGGCCTGCCAAGGGTGACTCGAAGGAGCCTTATGCCACCAAGGACAATGCTGATACCTACAATTCCAACTTGATTCGGCATGTGTTTGATCGCAGTGGATCCCCTTTGCATCCTGAAACTACTTCCAGCGTGTTTATCTACGAACTCTTTAATGAAGACTTGAGGTCTCCACCGGTGTCGGAGGGCAATTGGGGTTTGTTTTACGGGAACTCTACGCCGGCGTATCTGCTTCATGTGTCTGGAATTGGGACCTTTTTGGCGAACGATACTACCAATCAGACATACTGCATTGCCATGGATGGGTTTGATTCGAAGACGTTGCAGGCTGCGCTGGATTGGGCTTGTGGACCGGGAAAGGCCAATTGTTCGGAGATTCAGCCTGGGGAGAGTTGCTACCAGCCTAATAATGTGAAGAACCATGCTTCTTATGCGTTTGATAGCTATTACCAGAAAGAAGGCAAATCTCCCGGGACTTGTGACTTCAAGGGGGTTGCCATGATCACCACCACCGATCCCAGTAAGTTCAGGTTTTACTTTTCTCGTTGTCATTTTGCTCAATTAAGCTGCAATTGAAAGCAAGATAAACGAGAAATAGATCTTTAGTTAATTTTAATAAATGGGTTCCCGATTTAGAGTAATTATGGTCGGTCTTTCTTGTTTTCTGTAATTAGCATACCTTAAGTTTGTGGTAATACTGCACGATTAGCTTATTAAGAATAAAAGGAAAAGTTTTGATGAGAGTTGGATTCAGGAAACTCATTAGGATCATGCCATGACCTTTAGTGATTCGAGGGTTTACTGTGCTAGAGACTTTACTCTTATTGTGATTAGTTTTAGGAAGCTCACTGGGGTAAGGATTAGTGATTTGAAAAGGGTTTACTTATGATTAGAAAAGGGGAAATGATTTGAAAATAGAGGTGTGGGGAGGTAATGATTCGAGGCATTTTTTTTTGTGTGTGTGTGTGGTGCCCACACACTGCAAATGCCCCCTTTGGTTTGGCTTTTTTGTGAGAAAAATGAAAGAGAAAGGGGGAGCTGGCAATTGCATTTTCATGGACTGGCACCCACTCCTTGGCCTAGTTGGAAGCTGGTTTGTCTGAGAGCACACTGTTTCTCCTGACAAATGCTAGGATTCTGGACCGTGTTTCTAGATTACCTTCATAGAGTTGTAATTTTTGTACACTCCAATTTTTACAGGGCAATTTCTAACTGTAGTCTTGCTTGCTAGCTCGATCAAGTACTTTTGAGATATGATCAGTGCAGAATGGGCTCCACGGTTTTCTGTTTTTTTCTCTTTGTTGTCTGTTTCCAGGTATAACACTTGTGATTAATATTTTTTTCTTCTTTTATGTGGGGAATACCCTTGCAGGTCACGGGAGCTGTATATTTCCTGGAAGGTAAGAAACAATTTCTGCCTAGTTTCCGTATTGTTTTTCTAAATTCATATATGGTCCTCAAATGAGGATCTTTGTTATGCTCAAAAACTGAACATCTGTTATTATTTAAACAACCTGTATCTTTACCCAGTTGTAATTGATTACTCATTCCATGTGATGCAGTAAAAAAGTGAGCAACAAGACAAAGGAGGTGGTGAACTCTACCGTATCAAGCAGTGCAGGGGAAAAGTTTAGGCTCAAAACCTTTAACAGCATAAAAATAAGTGCAATTCACAACATTTTGCACATTTTCATGGTTGCATGTCTCCCTACTTTGTTGTTGGTCCTTTTATGAGGTGCAAATAATTCAATTTTTTGTTCTTTTTGGAATTTTTGAATTTCATAGAGTTAAGGATAAGGTCATAAGAGGAAAGGAATCGTGCATGATCTGTGTAGGTCTAAACTTAGGGCTATATAGATGCTTCCTTTTATTAGAAAGTAGCTTTGATTATTTTTGATGGGGCTCTTGTAATTAACGTATGTATTTCTTAATCAATTTGTTTAGAATGTGTTTCATCAAACATGTTCGTCGCCATTATCTATGTGTCTCAAGCCCATAATTTGAGTCTCTTTTTTGCTCACGAGTCCCTTTTTCGTTCAGATTAGCTTTCTGTTTTCTCTATGCAATTTGTTGGCTAAAAAGTTCTCTGAATATTTATATTTGTATACCAAATACCCAACAATTTTAATTTATTTTCACCTATAAAAAAAAATAGAAGCTAGTTTTGAAAGGTAGCTGTCTAGCTGAGACTGCTTTATTTTTCTTACCAAAAAAGGTAGCAGTGCTCCTCAGGAGCAACCATTTTCCACTTTTCGAGTAAATGTGCCAACTTTTTCTCCTTTCAAGTTAAAACGGGTTTAAAGTTAAATTTATGCATATAAGATTACACACTAAATAATTTTAGAATATAACATGAATTATGTTTAAATGAAAATTTTTCATTAAAATTAGATTTAATTTTCTAAAAATTTTAGAAAATAATGCGGTGAACGTGGATCGAACACGTGACCTTCAGATCTTCAGTCTGACGCTCTCCCAACTGAGCTATCCCCGCAATTGAAATTTAATTAACTTTATTTGTTTATCAATTATAGTAAAAATCTTAATTCTGATAAGTAATTACTTGCTTATTAAAAATCTTGCAAAGTTAAATAAATAAGAACCTAAATCCTATAAATAAATTTAATAAAATGAGCATAATATTATTACTGTTGAAATTATTCACGCAAATTTAGGCTCTACTAAAATTGTTGCAACCATTGCAAATATATATTAGCACGATAAATATAATTTACAACTTGAAATTATAAGAATAAATATAAAAAGTTTTATCACTTTATTGAACGAATTAAAATTTAGTAGTGTTCTCCAAATTAAAAGGGCAATGCAGTCAGTGTAAAAAATTCAGTAAATTAATAAAAAATATTTAAGGACTCTAACATAATTAAAATTTACCTTTAACAAAAAAATGTATAACAGATTTTTTTAATGATATTTATGTAAAAATAATGCTTTGATCGATATTAAAATATGGTCAGTATAGTAAATTCAACCAATAACAATAATAAATCGAGAAACCAAACACATTTTTATATAATATTGTTATGAAATAAATAAATGGTTATATGATGAGGCAATTATAAAGAGTGAAATTAATTTTATATTTAAGTGATTTCAATGTAGTGGAAAAAAAGTTCTATCAAAAAATAATTTTTTTTAATTAAAATATTAATGTGAAGAAAAAATGTAAAAAACAAAAGTTAAATTGAGGATGATAAATTAAAAGAAAGGAAATTACAACTTACCTTAGTTTAAAAAAAGAATTTGCCTAATTATTTTAAGTGATTGATTAAATTGAAAATGAATACACGCACGGTTTAGTTGTATGTGCCCTTTTAACCTTTTTCAAAGCGTTGCGTTTTGATCCTCGTGCAAAAACGGCATGAAATTTGAAATATGATGAGTAGAATGCCACTACGGTTACTCTTCTCTTCACTTTCTTCATCATCGCTTCTCGTAAACCCTAGAAAATTTGGATCGGTTCGCATTCCATCTCCGATGTCTTGGGCCTGCAAAAAATGCACTTTCGTGAACCCTCCTACTCAACAAGGGGAGTGCGAAATCTGCTTGTCGTCGGCGTCCCCTAGGGGTCCTTCTTCTTCTTCGTCTTCGTCGCCCCCAAAATGGTCATGCAAGGCCTGCACTTTCTTAAACCCTTACAACAACCCCTCTTGCGAGGTCTGCGCCACTCGATGCCCCGTTCTCTCCCTTTCCAATCTCAACGACTTGAATGACGCCACTGACCACGATTCTTCAGTTGGCTCTGTTTTCTTCCCTCTTCAACCCTGCAGCAAGAGGAAGGCCATCGACGAAGTTCATGTTATCGAGGATGATGATTCTTCAAAGAAGGTTAAGCTGTTCAATGAGGCTACTCGTACCACCGCTGATGGTGAGCGTGTTTCTGTGCCTTTTTATTTGTTTTAATGTCTGCAAAATAAGCGTTTCATGAAATACCATTGTATGTTGCAGAGAATGTGGAGTCGGAAAAAGGTGGTAGTACGTTTAAGATACTGAGTTACAATGTCTGGTTCCGGGAAGATTTGGAGTTGCACAAGAGGATGGAGGCTATTGGCGATCTTGTTCAGTTGCATTCCCCTGATTTTATCTGCTTCCAGGTTTCAACATTTGTGCTCGTAGCTTTCTTTCTTATTTGATGATTTTTTTTTTTTTTAATTTTTGTCGCTTTGTGTAATTTCAGGAGGTTACTCCCAATATATATGACATATTCAAGCAATCCACTTGGTGGAGTGTGTACCGTTGTTCGCTTTCTTCTGATATGGCTTATTCAAGACCCTACTTCTGTATGGTGGTAAGTTTGATATCTTTGAACCTTGGCTTTGTATTGATATGCTTGTGTGTGTGTGTGTATACATGTCCGGTGTGTTCTAGACTGAACCCCCTTTATAGCCCATGTGCTGCATTTGTTTTGATGGCCTGGATAATGTTTCCTATTAAATATGTCACCATTTTGGGTGTGATTGCCACGTGCTGTTTTTTCTGTTAACATGCAGTTTCTTCACAGGACCCGGGTCTTTAGAAAGTAGGAACAAATTAGTTCATACTCATGTTGATAAATCCTTGCTGATATGTTATAATATTTATAATCATTGTGATAATCTATACTTTGAACTTGGTGTTACTGTTTTGGCATTTCATGGCTTGTTTGCTTTAGCTAGAAGTTATTTTTTGCAGTTGTTGGATGTCTTATTTACTTTTGAGTGAGCACTTTATTGGGCAAAGAGCTAGTTTATACTTACTGGCATACCTGGGTACGTAATTGCAGCTAAGCAAACTGCCTGTTAAATCTTTCCGCAACATACCCTTCAGCAATTCTGTTATGGGAAGAGAACTTTGCATTGCCGAAGTTGAAGCTGCAAGTGGCAAGTCATTTGTTATTGCCACAAGCCATCTTGAGAGTCCCTGTCCAGGTCCCCCCAAATGGGATCAGATGTTCAGCAAGGAAAGAGTAGTTCAGGCCAATGAGGCTGTAAACCTTCTCAATAAACAGCCAAATGTTATTTTTGGAGGTGACATGAACTGGGATGATAAAGGTGATGGCCAATATCCGTTGCAAGATGGATGGACTGATGCCTGGGCTCAACTAAGGCCAAATGAAAGTGGTTGGACTTATGATACCAAGACGAACAAGATGTTGACCGGCAACCGTACTCTCCAAAAGCGACTAGATCGCTTCATTTGTCACTTAACTGATTTTAAGATAACTAGTGTTGACATGATTGGGATGGAAGTAATACCTGGTCTTTCATACAACAAAGAGAAGAAAGTAAGAAATGAGATCAAACAACTGGTACTTCCAGTTTTGCCTAGTGATCATTATGGTCTGCTTTTGACAATTTCTAGCAAGTAATGCCAGTCTGGAGAATCTGGCTGTCTGGTGAACCCTTTGTTTTGATGTTCTCGCTCTCTGGCCAATTCTGTATCTAAGGCATGTTTTGCATGCAATTTTGTACAGATTACAGAAAAAATGCAATGGAGAGGTTACTGACATTGTATATGGGGACAAATGCTGTATTTTTCAGAACTTCTATCTGCCTTTGATAGTATATATAATTTAACTTCCACAATGTATTGCATTTTTTCTTGAAATTCGAATGAGTCATACTATTCTGTAGTTATACTACCATCTTATTTTGGCCAGCAATCTCTAGTTCCTCAAGATAGTTTCATTGTACATTTTGGAGACTAGGACAACATTTTAACGTGTTAATATTGAACAGTCGGTAGCGTAATCCGCGTATGCCCAATACTTGCCGACAGATGGCAATGCCATCCCCAAATTCGTGTCTGAAAATATTGATTTATTTCTGCCAGAAGAGTCCCACACTACCAAAAATTTAGCCAATGGGAATAGAGTGTCCGAGGAAACGCATTAAACTAGGCGGCTTGCATAGCTTCTGAAATTCGGTGGTTTGCTGGGGTTGGTATTTACCTTGAGATCTTCACGTGTAAAATTCTCTTCGCTTGTCTATCAGAATATTATGCAGTTAGTTCGAGATTCTAAAAAATGTGATTTCCGTAATAAAGTTTAAGTGTGGTTATACGCATTCGGGAGCTATTAAAGTGTGGTCATGTTTAATTTTTAAAGGTGTACCAAGGTTTCTATAAATTTCCTAAAGTACTTTCTATCTCATTTCTTTTACATTAGATCTGTATATATTATCATTAAAATCTAATTCAGTTCTTGTACGTGATAATGTGTACGAATCAATTTGAAACAAAAGAAAACAAAGTTACTATCAGAGAATTTTTTGTTATTTGTTTTTTTAACATTGAAGTAATAACTTGAAAAAACTGTTCACTTTCTACCAAAAGCATGATTCACCCTATAAATTTATTATTCTGGTTGCTGTTTAAAACTTTAAATGACGCATGTACATTATAGTCCGAAGGGAAGTGCTAATACATGCTGAGATGGCCACTGGTTCTTTATCCCTGTAATAATCATCAAGGGAATCAGGACTTTCCAAAAGAATGTATCCACTCAAGTGCGTTTTCTTGGTGGTGAAGCAGTTTGATTTGAATAAAAACAATTCTGAGAATTATCAGTGTTCTAATTTGTGTACAGTTCGTATAATTCCTTACTTGTAAAAGTAGGTTTATCATCAATCATTCTTTGAACTCAAGCTTCTCAACAGAGTCATCCATTACTTCTCAACACAAGGATCCTTGGCATTTAAGTGGTGAAGTATAGTATTGATTATTTGAGGGATCCATTGCCCCTGTCCTGATTTCATTTCAGATAGCATTTATTAAGTTGGCAGTAAGATTCCATCTCAATGCTTTTCACTGCAAAATTATAAATATGTTTGTGAATGAGATGTTTACTCGGTTGGACCATCAGTACTCAATTCATTCACTGCAAAACTATGATGGGGTCTTTGTCTTAAATTGTAAAGGAAAAAATATATTGAAAACAATTAAAAGGAATGCGGTGAACGTGGATCGAACACGTGACCTTCAGATCTTCAGTCTGACGCTCTCCCAACTGAGCTATCCCCGCAACTGCTCATACTTTTCAATTTATATAATTTACCTATTTAACTTTATCGTTCTATCAATAATGAAAATTTGACAGTGAAGTGAACCTTTAGTCTATTACACATGTATGCTAATTATGAAATCAAGTTTTACAGTAAGTAATTTCTAGAGCCAATTTAACAATCAATTTTTATTTTTATTTTATAAAAAATTGCCTCTGTATTATTATGTGAACATGTGGGTCACCATCATCAATTTTTTATGCTTGCTATTATCAGTGAAAGAGTACTGTAAACTTCTTTGCAATGGAAAATTTTCAAATCTACAGATTAAGATAACGAAGTGCGTATTCTTTTGTACATTTTTCTCCTTTTGTAAATTTCTAAAAGTCTCCATCTTCGCCATTTTTCCATAGTCTAGCGTTATTCTCCATTCATCCTACTCTGTGTTGGATTTGTAACCTTAAAGAAAAAGCTTCGGATAACTTTGGTTTGTTTTGTTCTAATCTACTTTCTTAAGTATGTGTAATTAAATTATACGTTATGTTATTTATTTTCTTTTTCATTCAACTACCTTTCACAAGTAATTATTTTAGTTTGTTCCATTCTTAATTCTTTATTTGTGATTTGTTTTTAATATTATTGTCTCTTTTTTCATTTTATTAGATAAATTTAAATTTTTAGTGTGGATTTGCATAATGAAGTTTGATATGTTATTTTAGGTTATGTTAATATAAATCTGGAAGGAATGTTTTATGCCATTCATATAACTTAGTCATTTTGAGCATTTGGTAGCTGTAAGTTGGTATCTTAAACTTGTTAGAAGGAGTAGAATGATGGTTGGAGTCTTGGAGATTTTTTTTAGAATTGTACACAATGAAGTTCTTCACAAATTGGTTCTGTGGATGAAAATTTCGATGCAGCAGATTACAATTAGTTCACCGGACTTCTATGAATCCGCTCAGTCAATTTAAATTCGTTGGGTGAGTTTTCTCAAGAACAATTGAAGAAAAAATCTGTTACAGGTTTTAAAAAATGGGAATTTTTTATTAGTTTATTTCATTTCAATAACCTTGATACTGCTGGTTTTAATCTACTTTAATAAGATTACAGTGTATTGTGCATGTTTTTGTTTAGTGTTTGAAATTTGATAATGTGTGAAAATGAATTCATATTATGATTAAGTGTGATTTTAATTATGGATAAATTTTTTAGGTAATATATGTAAATTATTGATTGAATTAATGTATTAAGCAATAAAATTAAATATTCTAGTTTCATTCTATTCAGATAGTATAAATCAAATTTTTGCACTGAGATTTTAAAAGAGTTTATTGTATTTTCAAGAGTTTTCTGATATTAAATGTTTTATATATTTAATCCAAATGCATGAAGTTTAAAAATGATTAAATAACAAAGATAGTAGTTTTTTTATAAGACTTGATTAATATGAATTTTCTAAAACATGTTAATATATATTTAATGAATATTTTTATATATGTGACGAGTTTATAGATTGTTATTAACCATAAATACAGTATTGTTAAGGAAATGTATACGATTTTTTAGTTTATAATATAACTCTTTAAATTCAAATATCTAATGTAATATACAAGGACGTGTGTTCAAAAGAAACAAGTAAACAGGAGTAAAAAATATAAAATTGAATGAGATGTAGAAAAAAATAATCCAAAAACATATTATATTTCTTTATCAAACACAACAAGTCTGAGATTTAATACATGTTAACCACGATAATTTAATATATGTTAAACACGAAAATTTATAATTTACAATAATAAAACACAACCAACAGAAAAAAAAGTGAAAGGTAAGAGAAGAAAAAGAATGGCAGTGGGTTGATTTACTATTCCAATGTAGTGTGAATCCCGAAAAAAAAAATAGAAAACTTTAATTGATGTGTTAATAAAAGAAATGAGTTAATCATAAACAATATTTTAGAGTTTAATATAGAATATTATATTATCCCAGAACTTGATTTTTTTTATCTAGAAAAACCTAAACATGAAGTTAGTTAAGAGGATTTTTCTTACTATAACTCGAAGCAAGTAGAGGTTGGTCCTCTTTCAGTCAAATTACAGTTTCTAATTTTTAAAAAATTTAATATCTGTCGAATAATATTTAAAGAAGCAGGTAAATAGTTCTTTTTAATTTTTTCCTAGTTAGACTTTCTGAACCACATGATAATCTTATTTAATATATGTTTTAATATTTTGTTGACTTTATCTATACCATTATTAACACTTGTTTGACAGACTCAAATGCTTACTTTATATACACTTGACACATTGATATTATCTTATAATAACTCCTTTCACCATTATCACTACTACATTCCTTTTATTAGTTGCATTTTAAGATTGTTTTACATAAACTATAAATACAAATATTTTTCTTGATTTTAGTAATGTAATAGTGTAATTTACCTTAAATGAATGCGCCATAAATAAAGCAATCATCAGCCTTTAGAAATCTGCTTCAGCTTCAGTTTTTTGCATAACAATTGGTAGCATTTGCATGAACCAAGTATTCTCCTTCTTCGTTTTGCCATGCAAATGCTTAACTTCAACTTCACAACTTTATTAATTGCAGCAATTAAACCTTGCCAAGTAGTAGAAGGTTTTTATGAAAAAATTATATAAATACTTAAACTCTGACTCACATCACACACCACAGAAATCAATCATTTTCTCACGTTGAATCACAAAGTTGGATTCCTTTTCTAGATAAGTTAGCATGGTTAGGGATAAGTAAAATGTCAGATGCACGTGACTTGAATTCATCAACTTCAATACTTGTACAAAAACCAAAATTAAAGTTAAAAAAGAGTTAAAAGTATTACCACGAGTGACTCTGGCATTATCTTGGTGGAAGTAAAATACGAATGGTATTTGGTACTGTTATATATTTTGTTGATTTAACATGTGAAATGGATGCAGGTGAGTGGGACCACTGTGAGGCATGTGAACACGATGCTCCTTTATTTTGTTCCACTGCATGACAACTCACTCCATCTTTCTTTGCTTTCACTACCAAACAAAACATAACCCAGACCCTACCCTCCCTCGTAGGGTACCACCCTCTTTTCTTCTCTTAAATCACGTTAATACATCTAAATCAATACAACAACAAGTCATCAATTTTATTTTTAGAATATTATTTTTCACTCTAAGTAATTCTTAAAACACGTACAACCCCACTTTCACTTGTCGCACAGTTCCTTCCACTGACTTCAAACAAGTAAAATTAAAACTACAAAAGGAGAAGGACGAGGAGAAACTAGAAAGTGAAACATTGTTTAGTTGTAGACTTGGTTGTAGTTTGTTTTCTCTATTATTGTCCTGTGTTTTAAATCTGTTTTCTAATCATCAACACAAAAACAAAAACAAAACCAAAACCAAACACAAACAGATCTATAATGTAGAGGTTCACACTACATTATAAGCAGAAGCAGCAAGTCACCGCACCTTACTCCCCCTATCTTTCCCTGTCTTCCTTCTGGGGTCACTGTATGCAAAATGAGAGCATGCAAGTGCAATCTTCTCTCTTTCCTCATTGTTCCTGTCACGTTCCTTTTTGCTTTCGTCCACTGTGAAGACCCTTATCGGTACTTCACTTGGAAGGTCACCTATGGTGACATCTACCCTCTTGGTGTTAAGCAACAGGTACTTTCTAACTGCCACTCTTTATGCTCAGCACATGTTGTTGGGGTAGCCTTTGTTGAAGATGTTTGTGTTCAATGTGGTTCTTGGTTCCCATTTTTGCAGGGGATCTTGATTAATGGCCAGTTTCCGGGGCCCCAAATAGACGCTGTTACAAATGACAACTTGATTATCAATGTCTATAACTACCTCAGAGAGCCATTCCTCATTTCTTGGTACATTCTTGCATCTTAGTCCTATCCGCATTATTCTGCTTTTGTTCCTTAATTTCTGTCCCGAAAGCATGCCTTTTATAAAAGTTATAAACTTCGGTCCAGATTTAAAATAGACACTATTAGAAGTTCCTACCTTTTTTATCCTCCAAAATTACGTTTTTCGTTACTTGACTTTTCTGATAGATCAGGTGAACATATTCAGTTATTGCTTCCCCGGAAAAAGAAATTCAGAGCTCACATAATTTGGTATAGTTGATTTATCAAGTTAGTGTGGTAATTAAACAAAATCCATTAATTTGCCTCAGTACATGAAAAAGAGGGGAAATCTTGCAGTATACTGGAGCATGCAAACTTGTAAACTTTATTTTGTCTTTGTCAATGCTCTCTTTTTGGCCTCTTTTGTGCAATCGATCGTTTGGAGATTTTATCTTTTGTAAAAACTACTTTCAAACAAAGAGCTAATTAAAGGTTAGATTCCCTTTTTAGTGATGCTTTATGGTAAAATCTGTGTCCTATATTACTGAACGCCTGGATTATGTTTCCATGAGTGGCTGCATAAAAGAATTCATCATTAAAATATTGTATTTGAGCATTTTGAAATTCTATATTTATTAGTAAAAATTCAAGTTTGAAACTCATTAATAACTGCATGGGATTAGAAAACTGTTCAGAGGCATCTTCTCAACCCTGCAAACATAAATCTTCTTTTATTACTTGACCGGTCTTCGCATCCTAGGGGCTCGATAATTAAATTATTAGTAACATTATAATGCACGAACTTTTTCAAGGTTCAACTCAAGATGGAATTGAATTCCCACGTCAAGTTTTCTTCTTGTAAAACTATCATGGTTCTCTGTGAAGATAAACTTAGATGTGATATGTTTAGGGATATTAAAGCATGTCTCATGAACAAATGTATATGCTAACTTTTCAGAAGTGATGTTATTTCCTAGCAGGTAGAAACAATTGTCGGTTCGTCAGAATTTGATGATCTTAACATATTGTGCAGGAATGGCTTACAACACAGGAGGAACTCTTGGCAGGATGGAGTGCAGGGCACAAACTGCCCAATTCCACCTGGGAGGAACCTCACATATGCTATTCAGGTAAAAGACCAGATTGGTAGTTATTTCTACTTCCCATCTCTTGGAATGCATAAAGCTGCTGGAGCATTTGGTGGCATCAGAATTTGGAGCCGCCCTCTCATTCCTGTCCCTTTTCCTCCTCCTGCTGGGGACTTTACCATACTTGCTGGAGATTGGTTCAAGCTAGACCACCGAGTAAACCCCTTGCATTTATTCTCTCTTCAAATCCTCTCCTCATCATTCCATGCATACTTACTCTTTGTTATTGTAGAGACTGAGACGAGTACTAGAGAATGGTCATAATCTCCCCTTCCCTGATGGCCTTCTTATCAATGGACGCGGTTGGAATGGAAACACATTCACTGTTGATCAAGGTAGGTAGCCAAATAACTTATGATTGTCCATTTAAGGCTTTGCTGAACTTTCTTGCGCTCTGCTACCATTGTTAATTTTCAAATGCACGCCTTTAATCACAGCACTGTTTCGTTGCCTTATCTTCAGGTAAGACTTATAGATTCAGGATATCAAATGTGGGGCTCACAACATCAATCAACTTTAGAATCCAGGGGCACACTATGAAACTTGTGGAGGTAGAAGGATCTCATACCCTCCAAAACACCTACACTTCCCTTGACATCCATCTTGGACAGTCCTATTCCGTGCTGGTCACAGCTGATCAACCTGTCAAGGATTACTACATTGTTGTCTCTACAAGATTTACCAGACGGGTACTCACAACAACTTCCATTCTTCATTACAGCTATTCACGCATTGGGGTATCTGGCCCAGTTCCTCCAGGGCCTACCCTTGATATTACATCATCAGTCTATCAGGCTAGAACTATCAGGTATTCTTTTGGTTGCATATTGCTATTCTGTTCTTTAAGTTGGTAATAATTGGAATACATATTATTACACGTTGAGCTAACGTACAATTTGGTGCTTGAAAGTGTGCATTTGTATGAATTGGACCCTACAAGTGTCTACTGTGAACAAATTTTACCCATACTAATTTGTATGTATATGCTCTTTGGGGACCAAATCTACACAAGTTTCCACTTTACAGGACCAAATTATACATCAACTATTGCATGCACCTTTTAGGATTATACCTATATAACTTGGTATTCTGTTTTGATGATCCCGAACCAGGTGGAACCTGACAGCTAGTGGGCCTAGACCAAACCCTCAGGGATCTTACCACTATGGATTGATCCAGCCAAGCCGGACCATCATGCTCGCAAGCTCCGCTCCTTACATCAATGGCAAGCAGAGGTATGCTGTCAATGGTGTCTCATTCGTTGCACCAGACACCCCGTTGAAACTAGCCGACTACTTCAATATTCAAGGAGTTTTCTACGTTGGAAGCATTCCCACCAATCCTAGCGGTGGCAATAATGCCTACCTCCAAACCTCAGTCCTGGGAGCCAATTTCCACGAATTCGTGGAGATCGTGTTCCAAAATTGGGAGGATTCTGTGCAGTCATGGCACATTGATGGCTATTCCTTCTTTGTTGTAGGGTATGTCTTATAACCACTTACTATTTAACTAACTAACTAACTAACTAGCATTGCATTTATGGTGTAAGAACTAACATATGATGATTTGATGAGATGAATAGGTTTGGCAGCGGACAGTGGACACAAGGCAGTAGAGGACAGTACAATCTGAGAGACACAGTTGCTAGATGCACCGTTCAGGTGTATCCAAGGTCGTGGACAGCAATCTACATGGCACTAGACAACGTGGGAATGTGGAACATAAGATCCGAGAATTGGGCAAGGCAATACTTGGGACAACAATTTTATCTGAGGGTGTATACACCTTCCAAGTCATGGAGAGACGAATTTCCTGTCCCAAAGAATGCACTTCTTTGTGGCAGGGCTAGTGGTCGTCGCACAAGGCCTTTCTAGTTTCATTAAGTTCATTTTTTTAGGTGGTAGCTACATGCATTGCAATTGCACCATGTCACGAGAGGGTGGCATATTTACTACGAGCATTTCAATTTATAATTTTTTGAGAAGTGAGCTATCTGCTGCATGTGTAGTATAGAAGTATGAACTTCCAACTTCCATCATTTTCACGTATTCATTAATAAATCAGATGCTGAAGCAAAAAGAAGCAGCATTTTTGGAAGTACGTGAACCAAAAGTATGGCCACCCGTGACTCTGCGCAGTATAGTTTTGTCTTCAACTTGCTGCTGTCTTGAGTCAGTATGCGTTTTCTCTTATTTTTGGTATAAAGCAGAAAAGCTATGCATGGGAGGGCGTGCTCATGTCTCACAAAATAAATAAAATATATTAACAATCATTGAGTAAAAGCCTTATAATTGAGATTATAATTAAAAACATTTTCTTTTAGAACGATTGAAACAGATTTTTTTCCCTACTATTCGTTAATATAGAAGAATGTTTAGAATAAGTGTATTTTATCTTTCATGATTAATATTATTTTAATCTCATAATAAATGTCATGTTATAAGAAAAAAAAATAAGTTATAGAAATAAGTAGATTGTATCTTTTGTATTTAACATTGGTAATTATTTTTATCTGTATTTGAATAGCAAACAAAATACTAATAATAAGATTAATTTCGTAAAATTATTACACTCGTTCGACTTGTCTTAGCCATTTTTTTTTTATTTGTGTGAAAGAACTTATGACCACACTTGTTTTACTTTGGTAAATTCACTTTTTTTAATCCATCTGGACTGGTGTTGTTTCAAGGGTCATAATAGGAATATACTATCAAGTTCTTGCATTCAAATGTGGTGAATAAAAAAAAAAGTGTTTGGAGGAGGATATAAATTTTAATTAGATTTTTAGACAAAATAGATAAAATGGATCAATAATTTATACCAATAATATAATTACAAAAAGAAATATACCTATTTTTTTACTAGAACAAAAATTTACCTAACTTTAAATTCAGTGTTCTATTAAGAGGAAAAAATAGGATAAAAAGCAGGGTAAAAAAACACACACACACACACACATATATATATATATATATA